>Ga0222420_100181_pt1 | contig 84809 bp, 75 predicted proteins | sample 3A2ome_FD_182470 | JGI IMG/M metagenome (GOLD analysis project Ga0222420, IMG submission 182470) | Enriched microbial communities from leaf-cutter ant dump, University of Wisconsin, Madison, United States - 3A200A (version 2) | ecosystem: Environmental > Terrestrial > Nest > Insects nest > Nest...
CGGGTGGCACGCTGTCCGGCGTGCTGCTGGGCGACCTCGTCTCGCTGTCGACCTCGGGCGCGTTTGCGGACAAGAACGCGGGCAGCGGCAAGACGGTGAACGTGGGCGGCACGCTGTCCGGTATGGATGCAGGCAACTACGTGCTGTCGGCCAACGCCACCACCTTGGCCGACATCACGCCCAAGACGATCACCGGCGCGCTGACGGCCGCCAGCAAGGTCTACGACGGCACGCTGGCCGCGATCGCCACCGGCACGCTGAACGGCGTGGTACTGGGCGACGCGGTGGCGGTCAACGGCACCGGCGCGTTTGCCGACAAGAACGTGGGCACGGGCAAGACCGTGGCCGTGTCCGGCACGCTGACGGGCCAGGACGCCGGCAACTATCTGCTGGTCGCCAACAACACTACGACGGCCGACATCACGCCCAAGGCGTTGACGGGCGCCATCACGGCGGCCGGCAAGACCTACGACGGCACGACGGCCGCCACGACCTCGGGGCAACTGTCCGGCGTGGTCGCGGGCGATGCGGTGACGCTGGCCACGACGGGCGCGTTTGCCGACAAGAACGCCGCCGCGGGCAAGCGGGTCGACGTCAGCGGTGCGCTGGTCGGCGCGGACGCGGGCAACTATACGGTGAGCGCGAACGCGTTCACCACCGCTTCCATCTCCGCCCGCCAGTTGACCGGCGCGCTGGGCGCGCAGGACAAGGTCTACGATGGCAACAGCGTTGCCAGCGTGCTGGGCGCCGATGCGATCCAGGGCATCATCGCCGGCGACGCGCTGGGCTTCGCGGGCGCGTTCGCCGACAAGAACGCGGGCGAGCGCAAGGCGGTCGCCTTCTCGCTGACGGGCGAAGACGCAGGCAACTACGTGTTGAACGTGGCCCAGGCGCGGGCCACCATCGCGCGCCGCGTGCTGGGCATCGACGGCACCGTCGTCGACGGCAAGACCTACGACGGCGGCACCGACGCGCAGGCGCGCGCGGGCTCGCTGACCAATCTGGTCGAAGGCGAAACCCTGGGCGTCAGCGCCACGGCCCGCTACGACAGCGCCAGCGCCGGCGAGCGCAACGCCACAGTGCATTACGCGCTGGCCGACAGCGGCACGGGCCTGGCCGGCAACTACGTGCTTGCCGACACGCAGCACCAGGCCGTCATCGACCGCCGCGCCATCACGGTGGCGGCGGACGACAAGACCAAGCGCGCGGGCGAAGCCGACCCGGCGCTGACCTGGAGCGTCACGCAAGGCACGCTGGTCGGCGACGACACGCTGGCCGGCGTGCTCAGCCGCGCGCCGGGCGAAACGGCGGGCAGCTACCGGATCGGCGCGGGCGGCCTGGGCAACGCCAATTACCGCATCGCCGCGGTGGACGGCACCCTGCTCATCGAAAACGCCGTGCAGCCCGATACGCGCCGCGAGGCGGCCTTGTCGGCGGCCCAGTTGCTGAGGACCGCCGTGGGCACCGCCAATTCGACCGAACCGGACCTGTCGGGCGGCCTCAGCTTCGTGCCGGTCAGTTCCGGCAACCAAGGCCAGGGCGCCAATGCGCAGCCGGCGCCGAACGCGGGGCAGGGCGCGCGCGCCATGCAGGGCCCGGCCCAGGTGCTGGTGATCGACGGCGGCATCCGCCTGCCCGAGGGCGTCGTCCAGGGCGGCATCTGATCCCGGTTCTCCACAAGGCGAATTCCACTTCTTATCCGCTTGCTGGCGTCCATGCCCTGGCCAGGGCATGGACGGCCGCCGCGAACACCGATTTCCACACGATCATGACGCTAGCTTCATTCTCCGCCCGCCCGCATTACCTGGTCCTGGCGCTTGCCGCGCTGCTGCCCGCCGCGGCCGCCGCCCAGCAACTCCCCAACGCAGGCCGCGTGCTGCAGGAACAGGCGACCGAACCCCAGCCGCCCGCGCCTGCGCCCGACTTGAACCTGAGCAGCCCGGTGCCCGCCACGGCGGCTCCCGGCGGCCCGCAGGCCGGCGTGTCCCGCATCGATCTGACCGGCAACCAGGCTTTTTCGTCGGAGCAGTTGCTGGGGCAACTGGGCGACTACCAGGGCAAGTCCTACGACCTGGCCGGCATGCAGGGCCTGGCAAACCAATTGACGCACTACTACCGCGACGCGGGCTATCCGTTCGCGCGGGTCTACCTGCCGGCGCAGGGGCTGGAAGGCGGCATTCTTCGCCTGCAAGTGGTCGAAGGCCGTTATGGCCAGGTCCGGGCCGAAGGCGACGCCACGCTGGCCGCCAAGGCGCAGTCCTACCTGAGCCCGCTGAAATCCGGCGACATCATCGAAAGCGCGCCGCTGGAACGCGCGGCGCTGCTGCTCTCGGACCTGCCCGGCGTCGCCGTCAGCCCGATCATCCGTCCCGGCCAGCAAATGGGCACGGGCGACCTGGTGGTGCAGGTGGACCGCGCCGACCGCGTCAACGGCAGCGTCGGGCTGGACAACCAGGGCAACCGCTACACCGGCCAGTACCGCGCCAATGCGGCCCTGTCGATCAACAGCCCGTTCATGCTGGGCGACCAGATCACGCTGCGCGGGCAGCGCACCAGCGAAGGCCTGAACTACGGCGACGTGGGCTATAGCGCGCCCTTGGGCAGTTCCGGATTGCGCGGCCGCATCGGCTATGGCTACACGGGCTACGAGCTGGGCAAGGAATTCAGCGACCTGGACGCGCACGGCACCGCCAAGGTCGCCAGCGTGGGCCTGAGCTACCCGCTCGTCCGCTCGCAAAGCCGCAACCTGACCGTCGGCATCGACTTCCTGCACAAGAAGCTGCGCGACGACTACCGCGCCGCGGAGATCGTGCAGAACAAGTTCAGCAACAGCGTGCCGGTCTCCGCCCAGTTCGACGTGCGGGACAGCCTGGGAGGCGGCGGCCTGACCTACGGCGCCCTCACGTGGACGCCCGGCACCTTGAAGCTGGATGGCGACCTGGCCGCGGGCGACCGCGTGAGCGCGCGGTCGGCGGGCCACTACAGCAAGCTGAACCTGGACATCGCGCGGCTGCAATCGATCTCGTCGCGCTGGACCCTGTTCGGGCGTTTCAGCGGGCAGTGGACCAACGACAACCTGGACTCTTCCGAGGATTTCGGCCTGGGCGGTCCGGCAGGCGTGCGCGCCTATCCCGTGGGCGAAGGCTACGGCGACCGCGGCTGGCTGACGCAATTGGAAGTGCGCTACGCGGCGGGCGCCATTTCGCCGTTCGCGTTCTACGATGCGGGCCGCGTGCAGATTTCCACGCATCCGTGGCTGGCCGGCGAGAATTTCCGCCAGGTGGCCGGCGCGGGCGTGGGCGCCCGGGTGGCGGTGGGCGGCTGGCGCGGCGAAGCCACGGTGGCGTGGCGCACCGATGGCGGCGCGCCGCAGTCCGACAACCGCGATGTCAAGCCGCTGTTCTGGCTGAGCGCGCAGTACGTGTTTTGAGCTGCGGCGCCGCGCGGGCCCCTGCCCGTTCGAGGGCGGCGGCCGGCGGCTTCAGGACAGCCGGCGGGCCGGCATGGCCGACAGTTCGTTCAGGCTCAAACCGCAGCTTCGGGCGCGTTCGGCCAGGGATTCGCTGTGCGCCAGGGCGCGCTGGCTTTCCTCCAGCAGGACGTCCAGTTGTTCTTCGAGGGTCGCGGCCATGACCCAGGCGCGTTCGGCGAACAGGGCCGAGAAGCTGTCGACACAGGCTTTGCAGATGGCCGCGCCGTTTTTCTCGAGCAGCGGCGCGCCTTGCGCCAGCGTCGATTGGCAGAATATGCAGGCAAGTGCGCGGTTCATGCTGCGGGCGGCTCATCCTCGGATTGTGGGAGACCGGGCCGCCGCGGTCGCGGGCGCCCTTGTCTAGGACAACGGCGCGCAGGGCGAACTCTTAAGCCTGGCTGAAGGCCGAGCCGCCTGGATTCCGGGTATCCCCGGTCAATCGACCATGAAACCGCCCGGCCCGGACTGGCCCAGCAGTTCGCGGGCGCACTGCGTCGCCTGGCCCGTGGTGGCGACCGCCAGGAAGGGCATGCCGAACGCGCGCGTCATTTTTTCGCCGCGCTTGCGTATCTTGTCCAGCGCCTCGGCGTCGCTTTCCACGGCGATGAACGCCCGGCAACGGGCTTTCAGGCGGGGCAGGTTGGCCGTTTGCCATTCGATCATGGCCTTGCGGTCCGCATGGCCGGCTTCCTGCCGCATCTCGGGCACCACCAGGACGAAGGTCTGGGGATTCTCCACCAGCATTTCCATTTCGCGTATCCAGGTGGCCGAATAGCCGTCGGGCGCATTGCCGTGCCTGGCGGTCACGATGGGAAACTGGGACAGATCGTGGAAGAAAAACTGTTCGCGGTTCATTCGAATTCTCCTCGGGGGGAAGTGGGCGCGTCCTGGCGGCAGCCGCAGCCGCCGTAGAGCACCAGGCTGTAGGAGTCCAGCAGGAAGCCGCTGCGCTTGGCGATCTTCCTGACCAGTTGCGCCATGGCGGGATCGCTGGACTCCAGGATCCGCCCGCAATGCGTGCAGACCAGGTGATCGTGGTGTCCTTTGTCGTTGAGCTCGTACACGGTGGTGTGCGTATCGAGCTGGGTCCGTTTGAGCAGGCCGACGCCTTCGAGCTGCGTAATGACGCGATAGACCGTGGCCAGGCCGATATTGCTGTGGTCCGAAATCAGATTGCGGTAGACGTCCGCCGCGCTCAAGTGCTGGCTGGCGTGCTGGTAGAAGATGTCCAGGATTTTCATCCGGGGAAAGGTGGCCTTGATGCCGGCATGGCGCAGCCGTGTATGGTCCATGAGGTTTCTCCGTCAGGGGGGCTGATGTCCTGATGAGAATGATGTACATTTTCAAGAAGCTCCGCTCCGCGGAAACCGACAACCAGTAGCTCAAACCTGCCAACCATGCTCCACGTGGCCATTGCGCCCTCCTTGCCGGACGTCCTGCTGACGCCTTTCAGCGTCCAGGGGCGCCGTGAATCCAAAGGCATCGCCGTCCCCTCGCACGTCCATGACGAGGGCATGCTGCTGCTCGTGCACGAAGGGCTGGCGGTAATGCAGGCGGGCGCCGAGGTCTGGACGGTGATGCCGGGCAGCCTGGGCTGGATTCCGCCGGGCGTGCAGCACGGGGCGCGCTGGTTCGGCGAGGCGCGCGGCTCGTTTCTCTATGTGCGTCAGGATGTCTGCGACCGCTTGCCGCTCCATTGCCGGTCCTGGCCGTCGTCCAAGCTGATCGAGGCCCTGATCGACCGCTTCACCGGCGCGGACGCGGAGACGATGCTGCCGGCCTACCAGGCGCAATTGTTCGACGTGTTGCTGGAAGAGCTCAAGCACCGCGAACACAAGCCCGTGCCTTTGCCCATGCCTGCCGATCCGCGCCTGCAAGACTTGGCCCATACGCTGCTGGACACGCCGGACGATACCGCCGGCATCGACGAATGGGCGCAGCGGCTGAATATGTCGTCGCGCACCCTGATGCGCCGGTTCCGCCAGGAAACCGGGGTGACGCTGGGGCAGTGGCGCCAGCAGGCGCGCCTGCTGCGGGCCCTGGAACTGTTGTGCCGCGGCGGCTCGGTCACCGAGGCCGGCCTGTCCGTCGGGTACGAAAGCACCAGCGCCTTCATCGGCAGCTTCCGAGCGGCGTTCGGCGCCACGCCCACCCGCTACCTGGCTGGGCGGGGATAGCCCCACAAGGCCAGGGAGGGCTGAGTCAGGCCGCGGCCGGCTGGTCGGGGTGCAGGGGGCCTTGCGGATCGTTTTCGGCGTCCGGGCGGGGCGGCACCGGCGGCAGCCCCAGGCCCAGCCGCAGCCGCTGGCAATCGGGGTTGGGCGAGCCGTCGGGCATCCAGACGTCGAACTCCCGGCAGGGCGTCGGGCGGTTTTCGTAGATGGCGCAATGGATGCCGGGCCGGCCGAGTTCTCCGCGCAGCGAAATGCAGCGGCCGCCGCCGGTTTCCGTGCCTTTCATGCAGGCGCGCAGCGGGCTTAGCTGGCTGACGAGCTCCACGGGCACGTGGCCGCCGTTTTCGCCTGCCAGTTCGCCGCAATAGAAAGACACCCGGAAGTGAGAGCAGCATGCCCCGCAGTCCAGGCAGGGGTTGGCGGCCGGGTCGTCGCCTGCCAGGACGGCGGGCGAGACGAAGGAGACGAGAGAGGAATCGAGCAGGGACATGGCGCGCTGTGCGAAAACCTGTCCGGCGCCGGATCAGGGGTGCAAATATTAGCTGGATATCCGGCGCGCCCGCCATGGTTTTTTTCAGGGACGTTGCTGCGGTAGCATCATGGCCTGACTGCAGGCAGGAGCCCGAATTGAACGCCAAGACAGAATATCCCGATGGCCTGGTCCGTTGCGGCTGGGTGGATACCTCGGCCGAGTACATGGCCTATCACGACACGGAATGGGGCTACCCCGAAGCCGACGACCGCGCGCTGTTCGAACAGCTCTGCCTGGAAGGCTTCCAGTCCGGTCTGAGCTGGCGCACCATCCTGTCCAAGCGCGAGGCGTTCCGGCGCGGCTTTGCCGGCTTCGATCCCGCCAAGGTGGCGCGTTTCCGCGAAAAAGAGGTGCAGGCGCTGCTGGCCGATTCCGGCATCGTGCGCCATCGCGGCAAGATCGAAGCCGTGATCAACAATGCGGCGCGGGCGCTGGAAATGATAGAGCGCGAAGGCTCGCTGGGCGCCTACCTGTGGCGCTTCGAAGCGCCGGCCGGTGGGCCGTCCACCTATGGCGCGTCCACGTCGGCGCAATCCGAGGCGCTGTCCAAGGCGTTGAAGAAACTGGGCTGGAAATTCGTCGGGCCCACCACGGTCTACGCGTTCATGCAGTCCGTGGGCATGGTGAACGACCACAGTCCGGACTGCCATTGCCACGCGGCCAGCGAAAAGGCCCGCAAGGCGTTCAAGCGGCCGGCCTAGTTCAGCGCGCCTGTTCCGGGACGGCGGATCCCGGCAGGCTGTAGCGTCCTTCCCGGTAGGCCCAACTGGGCCACAGCGCATGCGCAAGCGCCTCGGCGGCCAGCGCGGGGTCCAGGGCCACGGGCGCGTAGTCCTCGGGAGCGGTGTAGCGATATTGCACCGGCGGCTTGTTCGGCGCCATCACCAGCAGCTCGTCTTCCTTCAGGTAGCCGTAGGTGCTGTCGTACTGCATGATGGCGCGTCCGGGCGTGCTGCGGGTCAGGTCATGGCCGATCATCGGATGCTCGGTGTCCACGCCTATCAGCGACAGCAGGGTCGGCGGCAGGTCGATCTGGCTGATCAGGCGGTCGTCGCGGCGCGCCTGTATGCCCGCGCCCAGGATCACGGCCGGGATGTGGAAGTGCCGCACGGGCACCAGGCTGGCGCCGAAGACCCGGGAATCGTGGTCGGCGGCAATCAGGAAGACGGTGTTCTCCCAGTAGGGCGAGGCCTTGGCGCGTTCGAAAAAGCGCCCCAGCGCCCAGTCGGCGTAGCGGACCGTGTTTTCCACGGTGGCCGGATTGCCCTCGGTCTGGATGCGGCCCGCCGGGTACTCCCAAGGCGAATGGTTCGACACGCTGAAGGCCAGCGTGAAGGTGGGGCGGTCGCCGTCTTCGCGCAGCAGCCGGTCCAACTGGTTGAACATGTCCTCGTCCGAGGCGCCCCAGGTGCCGACGAACGCCGGGTCGACGAAGTCGGGACGGTCGACGATTTCCCGGAAGCCATTGCCCAGGAAGAAGCCCTTCATATTGTCGAAGTGCGATTCGCCGCCGTAGATGAAGCGCGAATGGTAGCCATGGCGGCCGAGCAGGTCGGCCAGCGAGAAAAAGCCGCGCTGCGAGCGGGGCAATTTCAGCACGGCCTGCGCGGGCGTGGGCAGGAAGCCCGTGACCACCGCTTCCAGGCCGCGCACCGAGCGGGTGCCCGTGGCGTAGGCGCGCGTGAACGTCCAGGCCTCGCGCGCCAGCGCGTCCAGTTCCGGCGTCAGGTCGGCGCCGCCCAGGGCCGCGCTGTACTGCGCGCCCAGGCTTTCCTCCAGGATGATCACCAGGTTGAGCGGCCGCGCCGTCCTGTGGGTGGACGGCTGGCGGTGCAGGCTGGGGTAGTCCGGATTGGCGGGAGGGCGGGGCAGGCCGGCCTGCGCCAGCACCAGATCGTGCATCTCGTCGTCGTCCATGTCGCCATAGACGGCCGACGCGGACTTCTCGTTCTTCATGCTGTAGACGGCATAGAAGACGTTGTAGAGCGAGTTCAGCGCCAGGGTGTTGAGCATGCCGTCCGAACAATAGGCCACCGAGGACGGATTGATCGGGCGATGCCCGAGCGTGCCGCGGATCGCCAGGATGACGACCGCCAGGATCGCCACGCAGGCGAGGGCCATCTGCCACCAGGCGAGCTGCGCGTCGGGCCGGGCATGGCCGAACAGCACGTAGCCGCCCCAGCCTGCCAGCGCCAAGGCGGCCAGCCCGCCCAGCAGCGCCGTCTTGTAGCCGCGCCAGAGCATGCCGGAGACCTCGCGGGGGTGCTTCAGGTATTCGACGAACAGGCGGTTGGGGCGGGAGTCGTATTCCAGGATGAAGGGCGGCGTGGCCACCTCCAGGAAAGCCAGCAGGATGAACGCGGCGAGATACCAGTAGCCGGCCAGGGTGGCGGCCAGCGGGAAATGCCCCAGCAGGGGCGACAGCACCGCCGGCAACGCGGCCAGCACCGCGATCTGGTGGGCATCGATGCGCAACCCGCCCAGCAGCAGGGGCAGCAGGCCCCTGGCATTGCGCACGCGCTTGAACTGCCAGGCGGCCAGCGCCAGGCGGCTCAGCGTCAGCAGCGCAAACGCAGCCGCCACGAAAATCAAGGTCGAATGCCGCATCGGGCCTCCAGGTTGTTCAGCGATCCGGCCCGGCGGCCGGCAAATCTCTATCGGTCGGACATTGGAACCGCGCCGGCGTTGAAAATTCGTTCAGCATGGGCGTGCAGCCGGCATTTCTTCGTCCAGAGCCATTTCGCTTTGTAACCGTCCGCTCCGCGGCCAGGCACGCATCATGCTGAGCAAACGCCGGGCGAGGCAGCTCTCGCGGCGGCGCCGGGGCGAATGCGCATGGAAAGATCCGCATACATTATGGGGCCAGCAAGCCCGGCCGGCCCTGCGGGCCGCGATACCCTTGAAAGGTAGCGAAAGCCGGCCGCGGTTCGCCGGCTGCAATGGCAAGGATCATAACCATGACGCGCTCAAGAAAAATAGCGATCGGGATTGTAGGGGGAGCGGCGCTCCTCGTGGCGGTGCTGGTGGCGGTAATCGCCACCTTCGACTGGAATCGGTCCAAACCCATGATCAACGAACGGGTCAGCGCCGCGATCGGACGCCCCTTCGCCATCAATGGCGACCTGGCCGTGGTGTGGGAGCGCCAGCCCGATGAAGGGGGCTGGCGCGCCTGGGTGCCCTGGCCGCGCATCATCGCCAACGATATCTCGGTGGGCAACGCGCCCTGGGCCAAGGCGCCCCAGTTCGCTACGCTCAAGCGCGGCGAGTTCAGCCTTGCGCCCCTGCCGCTGCTGCGCCAGCGCGTGGTCATCCGCCGCATCCAGTTGACCGAACCGGCCGCCGACCTGGAACGGCTGGCCGACGGCAGGGCCAACTGGGAGTTCACCTTGCCCGAAACCGGCGAGCCCTCGCCCTGGGTGCTGGACATCAACGAGATCGGTTTCGACAAGGGCCGCGTCGGACTGGTCGACGAGGTCCTCAAGGCGGACCTGAGCGTGCAGGTGGATCCGCTGGGCAAGCCCGTGCCGTTCGCGGACGTGGCAGGCGCCGCCTTCGCGGCGGAAGACGGCGCCAAGGCGGCGCCGCGCGACTACGTATTCGGCTGGAAGGTGGACGGCAAGTACAAGGGCCTGGCCACCAAAGGCGAAGGCAAGGTGGGCGGCATGCTGGCCCTGCAGGACGACAAGCAGCCCTTCCCGGTGCAGGCGGACGTGGCCATCGGCGGCACGCGCGCGGCGGTCACCGGCACCTTGACCGATCCCGTCAACCTGGGCGCGCTGGACCTGCGGCTGAAGCTGTCGGGCGCCTCGATGGCGCAACTGTATCCGCTGACCGGCGTCACCCTGCCGGACACGCCTCCGTACTCCACCGACGGCCACCTGGTCGCCAAGCTGCACAATCCGGGCGGCGCGGTGTTCGACTACAAGGGCTTCAACGGCAAGGTGGGGAACAGCGACCTGCACGGCGACATTACTTTCGCGCTGGGCGCTCCCCGGCCCAAGCTGACCGGCAAACTATCGTCCAAGCAATTGCGCATGGTGGACCTGGGGCCGCTGATCGGTGTGCCGTCGGGCAAGGTCGGCGGGGCGGAACCTGATAAGGCCAAGGACGCGCCCACCAAGCCCAAGGGCGGCAAGGTCCTGCCCACCCAGGCGTTCCGCACGGACCGCTGGCGCGACATGGACGCCGATGTGTCGCTGGAGGCCGGCCGCATCGTCCACGACAGCAAGCTGCCGCTGTCCGACCTGTCCGTGCACGTGGTGCTGCAGGACGGCAAGCTCACGCTGGATCCGCTGCGTTTCGGGATGGCCGGCGGCAGCATCAACTCCACCATCCGCCTCGACGGCGCGGGCGGGCCCCTGACCGGCCGCGTGTCGCTGCAGGCGCGCCGCCTGCGGCTCAAACAGCTATTCCCGGCGACCGAGGCCATGCAGAAAACCCTGGGGGAACTGAACGGCGACCTGGCCGTGAGCGGCACGGGCAACTCGGTCGCCGCGCTGCTGGGGTCGGCCACGGGCGACGTGAAAATGCTGGTCAACGACGGCGTGATCAGCCGCAGCCTGATGGAGATCGCGGGGCTGAACGTGGGCAACTACGTCGTGTCCAAGCTGTTCGGCGACGACGAGGTCAAGATCAATTGCGGCGCCGCCGACCTGGAAATGAAGAACGGCGTCATGACGCCGCGCGTTTTCGTGTTCGATACCGAAAACGCGCTGATCAACATTACCGGCACTACCGATTTCAAGAACGAGAAGATGGACCTGGACATTACGCCGGACAGCAAGGGCTTCCGCATCTTTTCGCTGCGGTCGCCGCTGTACGTGCGGGGCACGTTCGGCTCGCCGGATGTCGGCGTGCATGCGCTGCCGCTGGCGGCGCGCGGCGCGGGCGCGGTGGCCCTCGGGGTGCTGCTCACGCCGGCGGCGGGCCTGCTGGCGCTGATCGCGCCCAGCACCACCGACGAAAACGCCTGCGGCCCGCTGCTGGAGCAGATGCGCAAGCCCCCGAAGGCGCCGGCTCCGCCGAAGAAGTAGGCGGCGTCAGCTCGACGAGGCGATGCGCGAGCCGGCCTGGGTATTGTCGTCCGCCACGCAGACGGCGTTGCGGCCGTGGTTCTTGGCGTAGTAGAGTGCCTGGTCCGCGCGCTGGTAAACGGCGTCCAACGAGGTCCCATGTTCCGGGCAGGCCGCGATTCCCGCCGAGATGGTGATGGGGGCGGGAACCGCCCCCTGCTGGGCGGCCATCCGCTGGCGCAGGCGTTCAACGATGGCGGTCGCGGCCGCGATGGGCGCGCCGGGCAGCAGCATGACGAACTCTTCGCCGCCGGCGCGCGCCAGCGTATCGCCGCTGCGCGAGCCGTCGCTCATCAGCGCCGCCAGCGCCTGCAGCGCGCGGTCGCCGGCCGCATGGCCGTAGCGGTCGTTGATGGTCTTGAAGTGGTCGATGTCGATAACCACGATCGCCACCGGCTCCTCTTCGGCCTGCAGCAGCGCCAGCGCCTCGTCCAGGCCGCGGCGGTTCAGCAGGCCGGTCAGGGTGTCCGTCGTGGTTTCGCGGCGCAGGTCGCGGATCTTGTGGTGCAGGGAGGCCAGTCCCATGAGCAGCGCGCGCTTGAGCTGGGCCGCTTCGAAGTACCACGAGCGCACTTTGCGGATGCGGTCCGCGGAATCCGGATGCTGCATGTGCTTGGCGATGCCGGCCAGTTCGCCCAGCGGCCGCGCGATCCAGCGCGACAGCAGCCAGATGGACGCCACGGAAAGCAGCAGCAGCGGCAGGGTATTGCTGGCGGTGGCCATGAGCAGGTCGCTCAAGGGTTGCAGGGTGGTGTCGACGGGGCGCTGCGCGATGACGCTCCAGCCCGTGCTCGGCACCGGCGCGTAGCCCGCCAGCATTTCGCGGCCCCGGTCGTCGGTGTAGCGCATTTCGCCGGTTTCGCCGCGCCGGGCAGACGCGAGGGCGTCGTTGTCGGGACTGGCCTGTCCCAGGCGGCTGCGGTCCGGGTGGTAGATCAGCGTGCCGTTGCGGTCCACGACGTACAGAGAAGAGTCGTCGCGGTAGAAGTGCTGGCCCAGCAAACGGTCCAGCACGTTGTCTTCATGCAGGTACAGCGTGCCCGCGATATAGCCGAGATAGCGGTAATCGCGGGAAAAAATGGGATGGGTGTACAGGATCAGCCAGCGGCCGTTGCGGGTCTGGAAGGGCTCGCTGATGGTGGGGTGCCTGGCGGCGAGCGCGTCCCGGAAGGTGTCGCTCTGCAGGGTCTGGCCCAGCAGTTGCGGCGATGACGTCGATACCGCCAGCACCTTGCCTTGCGCCGAGACGACGTAGCTGGAATTGAAGTGGCCCAGTTGCTGTTCCTGGCGTCCCGTCTCGGCGTGCATGTGTTCCGGATGGGTTTCCATGTCGGACAGCATGTCCGCGCTGTACGCCAGATAGCGTTGCAGGTCGGTCAGGAACACGTCGGTCGCGCTGGCCAGCTTGGAGGCATAGGCGCGGTTGACCTCCAGCGCGTTGCGCAGCAGCAGGTCGCGCTGCACCAGATAGCTGGCGTGCAGCCCGCCCGCCAGCACCAGGATGACCGACAGCAGGCTGATCCACAGGATGAGGCGCCGCAAGTCGATGCGGAACATGGGGCGGTCCCGTCAGGAGCGGGCGCGGTCCGGCTGCAGCCCGGCCAGCGCGTCCCAGGCGCACATCGCCTGCCTGGCCACGGCCTGCAGGGTCTTGCGGGTCGCGCCGTCGCGCGCCTGGATGGACATGCCGTGCAGCACGGTGGCGTAGAACGCGGCCAGGCCCTTGAGGTCCGCGCCGGCCGGCAGTTCGCCGCCGGCGGCCCCAGCCTGGAGGCGGGCCAGGATGCGGCTTTGCATTTCGCGGCGGTTGTCGCCCAGGAAGTCGCCCACGCTGGCGTGGTTCACGCAGCCCGAGGGCGCGCCCAGCACGATCATGCAGCCGGGCGGATGGCCGGGAGCGGTGAAGCGTTCGGCGGAGGCCAGCAGCATGGATTCGATGCCCGCGCGGGCGGTGGGCGCATCCTGCAGCGCGCGCCTGCCCGAACCGCCTTCGGTCTCGCGGTAGAGCTCGACGGCTTCGCGGAACAGGGCTTCCTTGGAACCGAACGCGCCGTAGAGGCTGGGCGAATTGATGCCCATCGCTTCCGTCAGATCGGTCAGCGATGCTCCTTCATATCCCTTCGACCAGAAGACATCCATGGCCTTGCGCAAGGCCTGGGCACGGTCGAAGTTCCGGGGACGCCCACGTTCTGCCATGCGCCGATTTTACCTGCGGCCTGATTTTTGTGTTGATCGATAAAAAAATGATTGACGGACGCGATTCCGGTCGGCGAATATATTTGTACCGATCACTACAAATATGGATGCGAACATGCAGAACCTGACTGGAAAAGTTGCTTTCGTCACCGGCGGCAGCCGCGGCATCGGCGCGGCGATCGTGCGGCGCCTCGCGGCAAACGGCGCCGACGTGGCCTTCACGTATGTGAGCGCGTCTTCCGCCGCCGGCGCCCAGGCGCTGGCGCAGGAGCTGTCCGTCGATGGCCGCCGCGCGCTCGCCATCCAGGCCGACGCGGCGGAGGCCGCCGCCGTGAAGCGGGCGGTCGAACAGGCCATTGCGGAACTCGGGCCGGTGGACGTGCTGGTCAACAACGCCGGCGTCTTCATCGCGGGCGCCATCGGCGATACGAGCCTGGACGACTACGAACGGACGATGGACATCAACGTCCGCGCACCCTTCGTCGCAATCCAGGCGGCCCAGGCCTCCATGCCGGACGGCGGCCGCATCATCAACATCGGCAGTTGCCTGGCGGCCCGCGCCGGCCGCGCCGGCGTGGCGCTGTACGCCGCGAGCAAGGCGGCGCTGGTCGGCCTGACCCAGGGCCTGGCCCGCGACCTGGGCGCGCGCGGAATCACCGCCAACGTGGTGCATCCCGGCCCGATCGACACAGACATGAATCCGGCGGACGGCGAACGCGCAGGGGACCTGATCGCGGTGCTGTCCCTGCCGCACTACGGCGAAACCCAGGACATCGCCGGCGCGGTGGCGTTCCTGGCCGGGTCCGAGGGGCGCTATATCACGGGGACCAGCCTGTCGGTGGACGGAGGCTACGCAGCCTGAGGCGGGGCGCGCTGAAAGTTTTTTGGCGGGCGACTTGCGCAAACAAAAAAAGCTACATATAATCTTGCTTCTTCGCACTACACACATAACGAAACGCGGCGCGGCATAAGCCACAAGGCAGCCACGAGGCGGATCGGAAACGAGTAGAGCAAGGGCTGTTAGCTCAGTTGGTAGAGCAGCGGACTCTTAATCCGTAGGTCGAGTGTTCGAGCCACTCACAGCCCACCAGAATTCAGGCGCCGGAAATCCTTAAAGGATTTCCGGCGTTTTTCATTGGCGGGCGGCGCTCACGCCGCCGCTACGCGCTCGACCTCGATCGTGATGTGCGCCAGTTCGTGGATATGCGCCAGCAGCGCCTTGTAGTGGGCAGGTTCCTGCGGTTCCCTGGCCATCAGCGAGACAATTGCCCCGAAATGGCCAGGGCCGACCTGCCACACATGAAGATCCGTGACCTCTGTCCCCGTGGGCGCAATCGCCTCCCGGATCTTCTGCCGCACTTCCTCTCCTTCGGCTGCGGCATCGAGCAGCACGCTGCCGGTGTCCCGGATCAAATCCCAGGACCATCTCGCAATCACCAACGCACCGACCACTCCCATAATCGGATCGGCCCACGTCCAGCCATAACTGCGTCCCAGTAACAGTGCAACGATGGCCAGCACGGAGGTCATGGAATCGGCCATCACGTGCAGGTAGGCCGCGCGCAGGTTGTTGTCACGGGCTTTGCCCGGCTCATCGTGGTGGTCGTGATGGTGATGATCATGGTGGTGGTGATGTCCATGATGGGCATGGTCGGCCTTCAATAGCCAGGCGCTGGCCAGATTGACGGCCAGCCCCGCGACGGCCACCGCAATTGCCTGTTCGAATTCGATATGGATCGGCTGGGTCAGGCGAACCAGGCTCTCCCATCCGATCAGCAAGGCGATCAAGGCCAGCAGCACTGCGCTGGCGAAGCCCGCCAGGTCGCCGAGTTTGCCTGTGCCGAAGGTAAAGCGCGGGTTGCGCGCATGCTTGCGCGCGAAGCGGTAGGCGAGCGCGGTAATCAGCATCGCGCCGGCATGGGTGGCCATATGCCAGCCATCGGCTACCAACGCCATCGAGCCATAAATGGTGCCCCCAATGATCTCCATCAGCATCATGCTGGCCGTGAGACCGATGACCAGCCACACTTTGCGCTCGTTGCGCTGGTGGTCGCTGCCGAGAAAGACGTGATCGTGGTTTGCCGCCGGGCGGGTGGTCGGGGTCATCTGCTGATTCCTGCCAGAGGTGCAGCCGCTTGTGGTGGCGGGGTTATTTCATGTAGGCGCGGATGACCTCGATCATTTCCTCGCCACCCAGGCGCCGCTCCTTGCCGTTCGGGGCGTCCAGGATGTGTTCGCGCATGTGGTCTTCCATCACCTCGGCGGTCAAGCCGTTGAACGCGCCGCGCACGGAGGCGATCTGGCGCAGCACTTCGACACAGGCGGCCCCGGCCTCCAAGGCGCGCTCGATGTCTTCCATCTGCCCCTTGATGCGGCGCCCTGATCTCTACTCGAACCGATACCCCAGGTTCAACATGAAGTTGCGGGATTCGCCGTAGAGGTACTGATTATAGAAGCCCGCCATGGCATAGTACTTCTTGTCGAACAGGTTATTGACGTTGGCCGTGAGCGCGGTGCGGTCGTTCAGTTCGTAGCGCGCCATCAGCGACGTCAGCGCGTATGCTTTCTGCCCCGCTTCCACCGCGTCTTGAGGGCCGGTCGCTTCCTGGAAGTAGCGGCTCTGCCAGTTCACGCCGCCGCCCAGCGTCAGCCGGTTCCAGGCGCCCGGCAGGCGGTAGGTGGTGAACAGCCGGACGGTGCTGCGCGGAATTTCGCTGCTCAGGCGGGCGCCGTCGCCGGTCCTGGCGGTGAAGTGCGACATGCCCGCGTAGAGGTTCCAGCCGCGGGCCAGCTCTCCCTGCACGTCCAGATCGAAGCCGCGCGAGCGGGTGCCGTTGGCGGCATAGTAGGCCTGGGCGCCGTCGGGCATGAGATGGCCGGCGTCGGTCTGCGCCACGTGGTCCTGGCGGATGTCGAACAGCGCCAGCGATGCGGTCAGCCTGCCGTCCAGGTATTCGCCCTTGATCCCGATTTCGCGGTTCTTGCCCGTGGTGGGAGGCAGCACGTCGCCATTGCGGTCGCGCTGCGTCTGCGGGTCGAATATTTCGGTGTAGCTGGCATAGGCCGAATAGGTGTCGTTGATCTCGTACACCACGCCGGCATAGGGAATGAACTTGGCGGTCTTCTTGTAGTGGAACGCGCGCCCGTCGGCGTTCTGGTCGAGCTCGTAATCGCTGAAGCGCCCGCCCACGATCAGCTTCAAGGGATCGGCAAGCGAGAACCGGGCGGCGGCGTAGAAGCCGCTCTGTTTTACTGTCGTATCGGTGGGGCTGTGCGGCACGGCGGAGAAGTCGGGTTTGGGGTAGCGGCCGTCCCAGTCGTACACGCTGCCCATGGGCGCGTCGGGGAAGACGAAGCCGGTGCTGCGGTCGTGCGCCTTGCGGCGCGATCCCATCGCGCCGGCTACCAGTTCGTGTTCGCGGCCCAGCAGCCGGAAGGGGCCGCCGGCCATGAGGTCCAGGCTGTTTTGCCGCGAATCCAGGTTGCTTTGCAGGGCTACGGGCAGCAGCCCGATGCCGGTCGCGCGGTCGGGATAGCCCAGGGCCGAGAAGAATTCGCCATTGGACTCGGTGCGCTTCTGGCTGAGATTCGCCCGGATCTTCCAGCCGTTGTCGTAGCGGTGCTCCAGAGTGGCGAAGGCGGTCCTGAGCGTGCTGTCCCAGCTATTCCAGCGCGCGGCGAGGTTTTTCGCGCGCGACCAGCGGGCGCGCGAGCCATCGCTATAGAAGAGCGGCACGCCGCCCCAGGTGATGCCGTCGGGGTCGATGTCCTGGTATTCGTAGCCCAGGGACAGCGTGGTGCGCGAGCCCAGGTCGGCGTCGACCACGCCGTAGAAGGAGCGGCGGCGCTGCCGGTAGTAGTCCATTTGCGAGCCCCCCTCCTGGTAGGCGCCTATCAGGCGCCCGCGCAGCCTGCCGTCGCCGGCCAGCGGGGTGGAGACGTCGACGGTGCCGCGATGCCTGTCCCACGAGCCGGCCGCCAGCGAACCGGACGCGGAGAACGCGCGCTGCGGCCGCTTGCGCACCAGATTGATCGAGGCCGAAGGGTTGCCCACGCCGTTGAGCAGGCCGGTGGCGCCGCGCACCACTTCGACCCGGTCGTAGAAGGCCGTGTCCAGCACGCCTTCGCCGGGTACGAAAGCATCCGGCAGCTCGGACGTGGGAACGCCGTCATACTGGAAGTTGCTAATCCGGAACCCGCGGGCATAGTAGGAAACGCGTTCGGAATCCAGCGTGGCCGATGAGATGCCGGTCGTGTTTTCCAGCACGTCCCGGATCGAGTCCATCTGCTGGTCGTCCATGCGCTGGCGTGTGACGATCGTGACGGATTGCGGCGTGTCGCGCAGCGAAAGCGGCAACCGCGTCGCGGCCGAGGTCTGGCCGGTGGTGTACGAACCCGTGTCTTCCGTGCTTTCGCCGGGATCGCTTGCCGTTACCGTGATGCCGGGCAGTTCGCGGATGCCGTCGGCGGGCTCGCCTGCCGCCCACGATAGCGGCGGGGCGGACGCCAGGGCAATGGCACAGGCAGGCATGAGGCGGCCTGCGACAGAGAGGATCCGGGTTGGAGGCAGGGCGGGACCGGGGTTTTTCATGGGGGCGGTAAACGTGGGGAGGGAAGGGCGGAGCCCGGCAAGGGCCGAAAGATGAAATGGATTCTCATTCAGTGTTTTTGCCGGGTAAATGCCGCGGGACGCACGCCTGGCGTGCCCGCGACGCATGGCAGGCGCTGCCCAAGGCCGGGCGCGTGCCTCATAATTCCAGCCAATAGGAAACGTTCTCACCTGGAGGCACGTCGACGAGATGCGGCCCGATCTGAACCTGCTGTATGCGCTGGACGCGCTGCTGGAAGAGGGCAGCGTGGTGGGCGCCGCAAGGCGCATGAACCTGAGTCCTCCCGCGATGAGCCGGACGCTGGCGCGGATACGCGAGACCACCGGCGATCCCATCTTCGTCCAGGCGGGCCGGCAGCTCGTGCCCACACCGCGCGCGCTGGAGCTGCGCAACCAGATCAAGGACGCCATCCAGGGCGCGGCGGGCGTGCTCGAGCCCAGCGCCGAGGTGGACCTGAAGCTGCTCGACACCCGCTTCCACGTGCGGGCCAACGATATCTTCGTGGCCATATACGCCGGCGCGCTGCTCGACGCGATGCAGAACGATATGCCGCGCGCCACACTCTGCTTCACGCCGGAGGAAGACGACGTCGACGACGAGGCGCTGCGCACCGGGCGCGTCGACCTGTTCATCAGCGCGTCGCGCGAACTGGGGCACGAGATACGCGTGCAGCCGCTGTTCTCCACCACGATGGTCGGCGTGGCGCGCGAAGGCCATCCGCTGTTCAAGGATGAAATCACGGCCAAGCGGGTGGCGAGGTGGGGGCATATCGGCGTTTCCCGCCGGGGCAAGACACAAGGGCCGATCGACGCCGCCCTGGCCAGGCTGGGCCTGGACCGGCACGTGGCGCTCGTCGTTCCGACGCCCAGTTCCGCGCTGCTGGCGCTGCAGGGCTCGGACCTGATCCTGCCGCTGCCGGAACAGCTTGCGCGCCACGCGCTGCGGATGGGCATGCGTGTCCGGCTCTTCGAACTGCCGCTGGCGTTGTCCAGCGTACTCATCACGCAGGCCTGGCATCCGCGCTACCAGCATGAGCCCGCGCATCAATGGCTGCGCCGCACGATACGCAGGCTGACCGAGGACGGGCGCGAGGCCGCCGCCGACACGCACGCGTCCGCCTGAACCGCCGGTACGCCGCCACGCGCGCAAGCCGTGCGTCCCGCGCACGCCAGCCGTGCGAACTCTCGACTTCCCCCGCTGCCTGAGCGCTCCTAGACTTTTCCATCGTAGCAACGCAGGAGCGATGGGAAATGTCCGACATGCCGACCCGCGCCGGGATCCCGGACGCCAAGCCCGACCCATGGGCCCGGGCCTGGAGCCATGCCTGGGCCGGCCTGGCGCGCCTGGACGTCGCCACGGCCCGCGGCGCCTACGTCGCGCGTTCCGTCATCGCCGCGCTGCTGGCGCTGGGCGTGGCCTATCTCCTGGAACTGGAAATGCCGTATTCGGCGGCCTCCACGGTCCTGCTCGTCATCAACCCGGTCCACGGCGCGGTGATCGGCAAGGGGGCGTGGCGCATCATCGGCACCGTCGCGGGCATGGCGGCCGCTTTCGTGCTGATGTCCCTCGCGGGCCAGATGCCCTTGCTTTTCATCCTGGGCTTCGGCTTCTGGCTGGGACTGTGCGTCGCGGCGATGACGCTGTTGCGCCATTTCCGCGCTTCGGGCGCGGTGGTGGCGGGATACACCATCGGCCTGGCCACCTACGGCGCCATGGGGCATCCGGAGGCGACGTTCGAGCACGTGATGGGCCGGGGTTCGACGGTTGTGATCGGTGTCGTCTGCCTGGGCCTGGTGACCGCGCTGCTGAGTCCGCGCAGCGTGCGCGCAAAACTGGAGGCCGTGTATGCCAGGCTCGCGGCCGGCGTGGCCTCCGCCATTGCCGGACAGCATGGCGGCGCGGCGCAAGCGGCGGCCTTCCGTTCGGGCGTGATTGGCGAGGTCTACGGCGTGGACGACCTGCTGGCCGTGGGCAAGGCCGAGTCCGAGGACCTGGCACAGCGCGCCGCAGCGGTGCGCAACGGCATGGCCGCGCTGTTCGGCGCGCTGGTGGGGGGCGGCGCGCCCTTGCCTCGGGACAGCGATAGCGCGCGGGCATGGGCGAGGCTGCGGCCGCAACTGCTGCAGGCGTGGCAGAGCGCGGGCCGGGCGCTCGAGGCCGGCGCCGCGGGCGCGCCGCAGGCTCGCCGGATACTGGAGGAGGCGCGGGCACGCTTCGTGGCGGCCGCGGAAGGTGTTGACGAGCCGGATGCGCGCCAGGAGGCGGCGCTGCTGATTGCTGCCGACAGGCTGGTGGAACAGTTCGATGCCTACCTGGACGCGCTGGCTGGGCTGGCGGTCCTGTCGCGCCATCGGCCGCCAGCCGGGCGGGTGCCGGTCCGCTTTCACCGGGACTATGCAGGCGCGCTGCGCAACGGTTTGCGCTCCATGCTGGCGATCGTGCTGGCCGGCCTGTTCTGGCTAGGAACCGGCTGGAGCTACGGCGACATGATGTTGCTGGTGCTGGCGCCGTACTGCGCGCTGTTGGCGACGGCGGGCAATCCTCCGGCGGGCGCGTGGGGGTTCGCCAAGGGTACGCTCTATGCCGTGCCGGCCGCCTTCGTATGTGCGTTCGGCATCTTCCCGCACCTGGACGGATTTCCGCTGCTGGCCGCGGCGCTGGCCCTGTTCTGGATGCCGGGGATCTACGCCACCAGCGTGCCCAGGACGGCGCTGGCCGGCCTGGCTTATCTGGTCGCCTTCAACACGCTGGCCGCGGCCAGCAATCCGATGCACTACGATCTGCACGATTTCCTCAATTTTTCGGTGGCCTGGGTATTGGCCACGTTCTTTGCCTTATTGACGTTCCAGTTAATCCTGCCGCGCAATCCCGCGCGCGACCTCGCCAGGCTGCGCCGAGGCATCCGGGACGACGCCTTGGCGCTGCTGCGGGGCAGGCGGCCGGGCAGCGATGGCTGGCAGCAGCGCCAGCAGCACCGCGTCGCCCAGTTGGGCGCCATGCTGAAAGACAGGCCGGCCGCGCAGGAAGCGGCGCTGGACCAGGCCATCGCCGCGGTGCACGTCGGCCGCGAGCTGCTGAGGATCCAGCGCGCACTGCGACGGCGCGCCTTGCCCGCCGAGGCGCAGCATCTGGCGCAGCAGGGATTGGAGCGTCTGGCGCGCAGTCCTGCGTGCCCGTCCCGCGCGGCGCTGCATGCCCTCCGCTGCGCGCGCGAACTGGCGCGCGTGGCGGGGCCGCGCCGCGACGCGCAAAAGATCATGGCCGCCTTTGCAGACATTCATTGGCTGATCCAGAGGCACGCCGACTATTTCGACGCCGATGACTGGAAGGAGCCGCGTCCATGCTGAGCGAATTCGCCATAGCCGGCATTTATGTCCCCCCGTTTTTTCTCTATGCGATCGCCAGCGCGCCCGTCTACTGGCTCGTGCGGCGCCTGATGGCCCGCGGCGGGGTGCTGCGCAATGTGTGGCATCCCGCGCTGTTCGAGTTCGCCATTTCGCTGGCGCTGGTTTCGGCATTGCTCATTTATGTTTGATTCGAAGATCCAACCCATGTCCCTGATGTTGAAGAAGACGCTGCGGGTCGGTGCGACCCTGGCTGCGATTGCCCTGGCCGGCGCGCTGGTGGCCGCGTTGTGGAACGCCTATGTGCTGGCGCCCTGGACCCGAGACGGGCGCGTCAGTGCGCATGCGGTGCGCATCGCGCCGGAAGTGTCGGGCACGGTGGTCGAGGTCGCCGTCGCCGACAACCAGCGCGTGCGGCGCGGCGAGATGCTCTACCGGATCGACCCACGGCGTTTCGAGCTGGCGGCGGAGCAGGCCCGGGCCTTTCTGGCGGCGGCCGAGGAAACGCTGCGCCAGCGCGGGGAGGAAGCCCGGCGCCGCACGGGCCTGGACGATCTCGTGCCCAAGGAAGACATCCGGCGCGCCGGCCGCGCCGTGCTCATCGCGCAGGCGGAGGTGCGCAAGGCGCGCGCCGCCCTGGAGGTGGCGGAACTCGATCTGGAGCGCAGCGTGCTGCGCGCGCCGGTCGACGGCTATGTCACGCACTTGCGCCTGCGCCGCGGCGATTATGCCGTCGCCGGCAAGCCCGATGTGACCATACTCGACGCGGCCAGCTTCTGGATCACGGGCTATTTCGAGGAGACCAAGCTCCACCGGATCCAGCCGGGCGCGCCGGCGCAGATCAAGCTGATGGGCTTCGAACCGCTGCTGACAGGGCGAGTGGCCTCGATCGGCCGGGGCATCGCCGACGAGAACGACAGCCCCGACGCGCATGGCCTGCCGGCGGTCAACCCGACATTCAGTTGGGTGCGGCTGGCGCAGCGCATACCGGTGCACATCGAGTTGGAGCAGGTGCCCGAGGGTGTGGTGCTGGCGGCCGGCATGACGTGCAGCGTCGAAGTCGGCCTGCCGGGCCAGGCGCGCGTGGCCACGGGACGGCTGGCGGGCTGGCTGCGCGCGGTGATGTAGGAGTTGGCGATGAAGAATCCGCTTGCGTTCCGTTTTCCGCTTTGCGCGGTGGCGTTGTGCGCCGCGCTTGGCGGTTGCACCGCGCTGGGCCCGGACTATGCGCCCGAGACGCCCTTGCATCCACCGTCCTGGTCCACGCCGCTGCCGGATGCGCCGAACGCAGGCGGCGAGCCCTTGGCCGACTGGTGGCAGTCCTTCGGCGATCCGGTGCTGGACCGGCTGGCCGGCCTGGCGCTGGCGCATAACCAGGACCTCGGCATCGCCCACCAGCGCCTGCTGCAGGCGCGCGCCGAACGCGACCAGGTCGCCAGCCGCCTCGGGCCGGAACTCGGCGCCGGTGCCGACGCCTCGGCCTCGCGTTCCGCCAGGGCGCTGGATTACCCGCCCGGCATCGGCGAGTCCCGCAGCTACCGGCTGGGGCTGGACGCGAGCTGGGAGATAGACCTGTTCGGTGGACGCCGCCGCGCCGCCGAGGCCGCGCAGGCGCAAGCGCAGGCCGTGGAGGAAGACGAACACGCGTTGCGGGTCAGCCTGATGGCCGAGGTGGCGGCCAGCTACGCCACGCTGCGCGCCACGCAGGAGCGCGTGCTTATTGCCAGGGACAACATCGCGTCCCTGGCCGCCGCGCAGCATCTGGCCGAAACAGCCTGCCGACACGGCCTGGGCACGACGGTGGAAGTGTCGCAGGCACGCGCGGAACGCGAGCTGGGCGAGGCGCGCGTGCCCGCGCTGCGGGGCGACGAAGCGCGGCTCATCCACGCGCTCGGCGTGCTGGCGGGCGGCTTTCCCGGCGATCTGAAGGAAATCCTGGAAGCGGGACCGCCGACGCCGATGGGCGCGCCGGCGTTGCCGGCCGGCGTGCCGTCGGAGATGCTGCGCAACCGGCCCGACATTCTTGCCGCCGAGCGCAGGCTGGCCGCGGCGAGCGCGCAGATCGGCGTGGCCGAGGCCGAACGATTCCCCAAATTCGTCATCCCGCTGAGCCTGGGCTCGGCCGCGAGCCTGGTTCATGACCTGTTTTCGGACGCAAGCATCGCGTGGTCGATCGGCGCCGGCGCAAGCCAATCCCTCTACGACGGCGGACGCACCCGCGCCGGCGTGCGCGCCGCGTTGGCTCACGCGCAAGCGCAGCGCCTGGCCTACGAACAGAGCGTGAGGCGCGCGTTCCAGGACGTGGAGGACGCCCTGGCCGGCCTGAACGCGCAGCGGTCGCGCCAGGCCGCCTTGGCGGCCGCCGTGCGCGACAGCCAAACGGCGCTGGACCGCTCCACGCGGTTGTACCGCAATGGGCTCAGCGGCTACCTGTCCGTGCTGACCGCCCAGCGCGCCACCTACCAGGCCCGCGACGCGCTCGCCCTGAGCCGGCTCGCCCATGTGCAGCATGTGATCGGCCTCTACAAGGCCCTGGGCGCGGGTTGGCAGGCGCCGCCGGCCCGCGCCGATTCCCGCGGGCGGGACGCAGCCGTCGCCATGCAACCCTGACCCTTGCTGCAAGCGCAAGGCCGCAAGATCGCGCAAATCTTCCAGACCTACCAGGAGAACGATATGAGACTCGACCCCGACGACTTCAAGCTCCACGACGTCAGCCGCTTTCCCATGTGCGTATTCCGCCAGGAACGCGCCCAGGCCGGCTACGCGCCGTCATGGGAAACGGAAATGGAGGCGTTGCTGCGCAACGGCCAGCCGTTCTGTGTGGTGTATGTGGAACTGGATCCGGAAGAATCGCACGAGGACCGCAAGCATCGCGCCATATGGCTCAAGCACAACAAGGAGCGGCTGGGTCTGTATTGCAAGGCCTTCATCAGCGTCGAGCCCGACGCCGGGCGGCGCGAACAGGCCGCCGCCCAGGGCGAGGTCGTCGTGAAGGCTTTCGGCATAGCCCATGAGGCCGTGCCCACGCTGGAGGAAGCCGTGGCGCTTACCAGGCGGCTTAGCTTCGCCTAAGGTCTTCGATACTTTCGGCGGCCTTCGCCGAGCGCTTCTTGAGTTCCAGGATGACCTGCCCTCCGGACAGGATGTCGGTCTGGACGGCGACCCGGGCGGCCTGGCTGTCGCGGTTGCGCATGGCGGCCAGCAGGGAGTAGTGGCCGTCGATCATGTCGCGGCCGCCCGCCGTATAGCACTGCGCGATCAACGGGCCCATTTTCAGCCACAGCCGTTCCAGGATGCTCAATAGCACCGGCATGTTGGCGATGCGACAGTATTCGAAATGGAAATGCTGGTTCAGGCTGATGGCGCCCAGTACGTCGCCGGCAGCCAGCGCCTGTTCGTTCTGCTCGATTAGCGCTTCCATGCGCGCAATGTCGTCGGCGGTGGCCACTTCGGCCGCCCGCGCGGCCGCCATGCCTTCCAGTTCCAGCCGGATGTCCCGGATTTCCAGGTACTCGGGCAGGGTGACCTCGGCTACCCGGATGTCCCGCGCGCTGCGCATGACCAGCGCGCCGTCCTGCACCAGGCGCAGCACGCCGTCTCGCACGGGGGTGATGCTGGTGCCCAGTTCCGCCGCCAGCTCCCGGATCCGCAGCCGGTCTCCCGGCCGGAGCTGGCCTTCCATCAGGGCGCCGCAGATCCTGGAATAGACCCGGTTGCCCATGTTTTCGTACTGCATGGCCGAAAAGCGGGCCTCTGCCTGCGGTGCTTGCAGCGAGGGCGCGGGGGATTCGGCGATAGAGGCGGGAAGTGGGCTTTCGCTCGGATGATGCATCAAAGTACAGGCCAAGAGTCTTAGGTTCGCAGAGAACAGGGCGTCCCGGCGGGCGGATGGCGGGACTTGCGGCCCATATCCTACTTTATCAGCCTTATAGGCAAAACACCCACGCTTACGCGGATATGCCGGGATTTCCCTGTCTCCGGGATTACACCGATGTCGTCTTCCCCGGATTTTGATGCATGATGCATCAAACATCTAAATGGAAATGCTTGTGATGCTGTCCAATGCCGCCGTCGGCAGTGAAGAGCCGGTGGACGCTTTGCTGGTCAATTCGCCTCCGCCCATCCGGCTGGAGGATGCCGAGCGCGTAGCCAGGGCCTGCTACCCCGGGTATGGGCATTGCGTTCCGCTCTCGGGCGAGCGCGACATGAATTTCCGGATCAGCCGGGCAGACGGCGGCTCTCTGACGCTGAAGTTCATCAATGGCGCGGAAAGCCTGGATGAAACGCGCATGCAGATTGCCGTGCTGAAGCACCTGGAAGCGCGCCGGAGCGGCCTGGGGTCGCTCCGGGCGCCGCATCACCAGCCTGCCGACCCTGCCGGCATGTCGCTGGATCCGGCCATCGCGGCGGGTTGCGACGGCGGCGCGGCGACGCCGGATTGGTTCAGCTTTCGCGTCCCCGAGGTGGCCGGGCCTGTTCGGGGGCGCGCCTATGGCTTTCTGCCCGGCCGCGCGGGAACGGCCATGGCGGCCGGGCCGCAGTCCTGGCGCGCAGTGGGCAAGGCGGCCGGGCAGTTGGACGCGCAGCTTGCCGATTTCGAACATCCGGCGGCGCATCGTCTGTTTCTGTGGGACGTCTGCCAGGTGGCGCGAGTGCGGCCGATGCTGGGGGCGGTCGAGTCCCCGGACGAACGGGCACGCATTTCCGCCTATCTGGACGCGTTCGAGCAGGACGTCGCGCCCGCGCTGGCCGCGCTGCCCAGCCAGATCATCCATAACGACCTGTCGCCCAGCAACTTTCTGGTGGATGAGGCGGGCACGGGCCTGGCCGGCGTCCTGGACTTCGGCGATATGGTCCACGCGCCGCGCATTGCCGAGATCGCCATCGCCGCGTCCTACCAGATGACGCCTCTTGGCGATCCCCTGGGCGTGCTGTCGGCCGTGGTGGCGGGCTACGAGTCGGTATTGCCGCTGACGCCGCAGGAGCAGGGCCACGTGCTGGATCTGGTGCTGGCCCGGCTGGTGCAGCGCATTGCGATCCCGTCCTGGCGCGCCCTGCGTTTTCCCGGCAATGGCGTCTACATCCTGCGCAGCCGGGCCGCGGCGACGGCGCTGTTCAACGAGCTGTACGACAAATGGAGCCAGGGCGCGCGTTGAGCGCGTCCAGCATGGAGCTGCGCGAGGCAGCGCGAGAATCGAGCGAAGGACATGCAATGACGGTGAACCGGAACGGTATGCGGCAGGACCTGTTGGCGCGGCGCAAGGTGCTTGGGCCGGCCTACCGATTGTTCTACGAAGAGCCGGTGGAACTGGTGCGAGGCGAAGGCGTGTGGTTGTACGACGCGTCGGGGCGCCGCTATCTGGACGCCTACAACAACGTGCCTGTGGTCGGACATGCCAATCCGGCCGTGGTGGAAGCGCTGTCGCGCCAGGCTTCGGCGCTCAACACGCACACGCGCTATCTCCACGATGGCGTGGTGCGTTACGCCGAGCGCCTGTTGGCGCTGTTTCCGGCCGCGCTGGACACCGCCATGTTCACCTGCACGGGCAGCGAGGCCAATGACCTGGCGCTGCGCATTGCCTTCGAGGCGACGGGGCGGCGTGGCGTGATCGTCACCGGCAACGCCTATCACGGCGTGACCATGGCGTTGGCCGACGTGTCGCCCTCGCTGCGCCCGGTCGGCGCGCACGTCCGCACCATACCGGCGCCTTGCCAACTGCAAGGCTCGCCGCAGGAGGTCGCCGCCGAGTTCGCCGCCCGTGTGGATGCGGCGGCCGATGAACTCGAGGCCGCCGGCATGCCGGTGGCCGCGCTGATGGTCGATACCGTGTTCGCCAGCGACGGCGTGTATGCCGATGCCGGCGGGGCGCTGAGCCTGGCGGCGGAGCGGGTGCGCGCCCGGGGCGGATTGTTCATCGCCGACGAAGTCCAGGGCGGGTTTGCGCGCATGGGCGCCCGTTGGTGGGCCTTCCAGCGCGACAGCGTGATTCCGGACATGGTGTCCATGGGCAAGCCCATGGGCAATGGGCATCCGATCGGCGGTCTGGTCGCGCAATCGCACCTGGTCGAGATCTTCGGCCGGCAATGCCGTTACTTCAATACTTTCGGCGGCAATACGGTTTCGTCGGCCGTCGGGCTGGCGGTGCTGGACGAGCTGGAGCGCCTGGATGCGCCGGCCCATGTCGAACGCGCCGGCCAGGCCCTGGAGCAGGCGCTGGCAGAGCTGGCGCGGCGCCATGATTGCCTGGGCGCGGTGCGCGGCAACGGCCTTTACTGGGGGGTCGACATCGTCGCGCCCGATGGCGACGCGGCGCAGGGCGCCCGCCTGACCCAGCGCATCGTCAACGGATTGCGCCAGTCGGGCGTGCTGATCGGCACGGCCGGCCGCGAGGCCGCCACGCTCAAGATCCGACCGCCGCTGGTGTTCCAGCCCGAGCATGCCGGCATGCTGGCCGCTGCCCTGGACGAGCAGTGCCACGCACTGCGCTGAGCGGAATTCAACAACATAACTAGCGGCTGCACGACAAGGCCCGACCCCCTCCACCACATCGCATAAGCAAGGGAATCATCATGCGCAATACCACCTTCTTCAGGAAAACCGTACTGAATGTCCTGCTGGCCGCCGCCGGCGTCATGGGAACGGGGACGGCAGCCTTGGCGCAGACGCATGGCGGCACGCTCAACGTCATCCTGAATCCCGAGCCGCCCATCCTGATGCTGGGCCTGAACCAGCAGACGCCCACGCAGATCGTCGGCGGCAAGATTTACGAGAGCCTGCTGACTTACGATTTCAAGCTCGATCCCCAGCCCAGCCTGGCCAAGTCGTGGACGGTGTCGGCCGACGGCCTGACCTATACCTTCGAACTGCAGGAAGGCGTGACCTGGCATGACGGCAAGCCGTTCAGCGCCGACGACGTGCTGTTCTCGCTCAAGGAATACCTGCCCGAGGTGCATGCGCGCGCTCGCAACAACCTGAGCCATGTGGCCAGCATCGAGAAGACCGGCCCGCTGACTGTCGTCATCACGCTCAAAGAGCCGTACTCGCCTTTCATCAACGCGTTCGAGGTGTCGTCCGCGCCCATCGTGCCCGCCCACATCTACCAGGGCACGGATTTCCGCAATAATCCGGCCAACCAGACGCCGATCGGCACCGGACCGTTCAAGTTCAAGGAGTGGCAGCGCGGCCGCTTCGTGCTGCTGGAGCGCAACGACAAGTACTGGCGTCCCAATCTGCCGTACCTGGACAAGATCTACTTCCAGGTGATCCCCGACGCCAACTCGCGCCTGGTGGCGCTGGAAAGCGGTTCGGTCCAGGTGGCCAGCTTTGGCGACATCGACTTTGCCTTCCTGCCGCAGATCAAGGCCAATCCCCAACTGGAAGTGACGACGCAAGGCTACGAGTTCACCGGCTCGCACGCCGCGATCGAGCTCAACCACCGCATCAAGCCGATGGATGATGCGCGTTTCCGCCAGGCCATCCAGTACGCCATCGACCGCAAGTTCATCGCCGAGCGCATTTTCTTCGGCGCCGCGCGTCCGGCCACGGGGCCGGTGTCGTCGGTGACCCGCTACTACGACGACAAGCTGCCGCGCTATGACTACGATCCGAAGAAAGCCATCGCGCTGCTCGATGAAATGGGCCTGAAACCCGATGCCGGCGGCAAGCGCGCCAGCATCAAGCTGCTGGGACTGCCGTATGGCGACACCTGGAACAAGGTGTCCGAATACGTCAAGAATTCCCTGTCCAAGGTGGGCGTCGACGTGGTGCTGGAAAGCACGGACGCCGGCAGTTGGGCGCGCCGCTACTCCAATTGGGAATTCGACTCGGTGGTCGAGTACCTGTACCAGTATTCGGATCCGGCGCTGGGCGTGGACCGTACCTACCGTTCGGACAATATCCACAAGGGCGGCTACGGCACCAACACATCGGGCTATGTGAACAAGGACGTGGATGCGGCGCTGATCGCCGCCGCAAAGGAAGTCGACCCGGCCAGGCGCCAGCAGCTTTATTCGCAAGCGTACGGCCAGGTCGCGAAGGACGCGCCGACCGCATGGCTGGTCGAACTGGCTTTCCCCACCATCACCAACAAGAAGGTCAAGAACGTGACGACGTCCGCCATCGGCGTGGCGGAAAGTTTCGCGACGACCTACATCGAGAAGTAAGCGGGGGAGCGGATGATGAGGTGGCTGCGGCCCTTACTTTCCGTGCTGGGCAAATCGATCACGGTGCTGATCGCAGTCGCCGTCATCAACTTTGCCCTGGTGCACATGGCGCCCGGCGATCCGGTCAGCGTGCTGGCCGGCGAGGCCGGGTCTTCCGACGCGAAGTTCCTGGAGCAGTTGCGCCAGGAGTTCAAGCTCGACCAACCCCTGGTGGTGCAGTTGGGGAGCTATCTGCAATCCATCGCCACGCTGGATCTGGGCTACAGCTATCGGCAGCAGCGTCCGGTCTGGGACATGATTGCCGATCGCCTGCCCGCCACGCTGGTACTGGCGATTCCGGCTTTTCTCATTGCGTTGCTGGGTGGCATCCTGATGGGGGCCCTGGCCAGCCGCTACCGGGGTTCGTGGCTGGATTCCGCCATCACCGCGGCGTCGCTGGCCTTCTACGCAACACCCATCTTCTGGGTCGGGTTGCTGCTGGTGCTGGGGTTCTCCGTGAGCCTCGGCTGGCTGCCCGCCTTCGGCTACGAGACCATGGGCTCTTCGATGACGGGTATTCCGCGGATGCTGGACATCGCCACGCACGCCCTGTTGCCCGTCGTCACCTTGGCGGGCTTCAACCTGGCGGTCTATACCCGCCTGGCGCGATCTTCCATGAACGAGATCCAGGGCGCCGATTTCGTCAAGACGGCATGGGCCAAGGGCCTGTCGTCCGGCCGGGTGGTGTGGGTGCACCAGTTGCGCAATGCCGTGCTGCCGGTCATTACCCTGGCCGGCATGCAGGCCGGGCAACTGATCGGCGGCTCGGTGCTGGTCGAAACCGTGTTCGCCTGGCCAGGCATCGGCCGGCTGGCCTTCGACGCATTGCAGCAGCGCGATTATCCCGTCCTGCTGGGCGTATTTTTCTGCACTTCGGTGGTAGTGGTGGCGTTCAATCTTCTCACCGATCTGATCTACCGCCTCGTCGATCCTCGCATGCAGAGTCCATCATGAAGTCATTGATCAAACGATATTTCAGCAATGCCGGCGCGGTGGCCGGACTGGCCTGCCTGGCCGCCATCGTGCTGATGGCCGTGGGCGCCCAGTGGCTCTATCCCATCAATCCGTGGGATGCCACCGAAGCACCGTTCCTGCGCCCGTTCGAAGAGCCCGGCGCCTGGCTGGGCGCGGATTCCATGGGCCGCAATATCGCGGCGGGCATCGTGCACGGCGCGCAGGCTTCGCTGCTGGTGGGCGTGGTGGCGACTGTCGTGGCGGTGTTCATCGGCATGCTGATAGGCGTGCCCGCGGGCTATCTGGGCGGCCGCTGGGACGAACTGCTGATGCGCCTGACCGAGATCTTCCAGACCATTCCCAGTTTTCTGTTCGCCATCGTGTTGGTGGCGATTTTCCAACCGTCGTTCGGTTCCGTTATCACCGCTGTGGCGCTGGTGAGCTGGCCGCCGATCGCCAGGCTGGCGCGCGCCGAATTCATGCGGGTCAAGTCCAGCGAGTTCGTGGAGGCGGCCACCGTGCAGGGCTATTCCCGCGCGAGCATCGTGTTCTCCGAGATCCTGCCCAACTGCGTGTCGCCGCTGATCGTGATGGCGTCGCTGATGGTGGCCAACGCCATCCTGCTGGAAAGCGCCATCAGCTTCCTGGGCCTGGGGGATCCCAATCTGATGACCTGGGGCTATATGGTGGGCGCGTCGCGCACTTTCCTGCGGTTGGCGTGGTGGATGTGCCTGTTCCCGGGCATCGCGATCTTCGTCACCGTGCTGGCGGTCAACCTGATGGGCGAGGGGCTCAACGATGCGCTCAATCCCCGTCTCCATCGCAAGGGGTGAGCCGTGGCGCCGTTGCTTCAGATTGAAAACCTGTCGATCTCGCTGCCGGCGGGCGCCGACCGCGCATTGGCGGTGGACGGCGTCAGCCTGGCCTTGAATCCGCGCGAAATCGTATGCGTGGTGGGCGAGTCCGGATCGGGCAAGTCGACGCTGGCGCATGCCGTGCTGGGCCTGTTGCCGCGCGGCCTGAAAATCGCCGGCGGCGATATCCGGCTTGGCGGGCTGCAACTGGCAGGCATGTCCTTGGGCGAGCTGCGCAAGGTGCGCGGCAAGCGCATCGCCATGGTGTTCCAGGAGCCGCTCAGCGCGCTCAACCCGCTGATGCGTTGCGGCCGCCAGATCGGCGAGATGTTGCGCACGCATGGGATGCGCGACGCCGTCCAGGTGGATGCGCGCGTGGCCGAACTGCTGGTTTCTGTGGGCCTGCCGGACCATGCCCGCATCGCCGATTCCTACCCCTACCAATTGTCGGGCGGACAGCGCCAGCGAGTCATGATTGCGATGGCCTTGGCGCTGGAGCCCGACATCCTGATTGCCGACGAGCCGACCACCGCGCTGGATGTCACTACCCAGGCGCAGATTCTGGCCCTGATCAAAGGCATCCAGGAGCGCAAAGGACTGGCCGTGCTGTTCATCACGCACGATTTCGGCGTGGTGTCCGAAATCGCCGATCGTATCGTCGTGATGCAGGGCGGCCGCGTGATCGAGTCCGGCGAGGCGCAGCAGGTGCTGAACAAGCCCCAGGCGGCCTATACGCAGTCGCTGCTGGCCGCCGTGCCCTCATTCCGTCCCCCGGCCGCCGGCGCTATCCCGTCCGATGCCTTGCTGAAGGTAAAAGACCTGCGCAAGACATATGTGCGCAAGGGCAAGTGGTTTGGTCCGGCCCAGCAGTTCCCGGCGGTCAAGGGCGTATCGTTCGATATTCGGCGCGGCGAGACCGTGGGGCTGGTAGGCGAGTCGGGCTCGGGGAAGTCGACCATCGGCCGCATGCTGGCGGGCCTGGTTTCGGCGGACGGCGGCGAGATGCGTTTGCGCGGGGCCGACCTGTTGGCCGAGGGCGCGTTCGCCGACCCGGCGCGCCGCCGTTCGGTGCAGATGATTTTCCAGGATCCGTACGGCTCTTTGAACCCTCGCCATACCGTGGCCCGCATCCTCACCGGCGGCATGCGCCGTCACGGCATGTCGGCCGGCGCGGCCATGGAAAGAGCGCGCGAATTGATGCGGATGGTCAAGCTCGATCCTTCCGCACTGGATCGTTATCCCCATGAGTTCTCGGGCGGGCAGCGCCAGCGCCTGGGCTTTGCGCGCGCCATCGCCGTGACGCCGGAGCTGATCGTGGCGGACGAGCCGGTGTCGGCGCTGGACGTCTCGGTCCAGGACCAGGTGCTGGCCATGCTGCGGCAACTGAAGCAGGAACTGCAACTGTCCATGCTCTTCATCACGCATGACTTGCGCGTGGCGTCCCAGTTGTGCGACCGAGTCATCGTGCTCAAGCATGGCGAGATCGTCGAGCAGGGAGCGACCGCCCGGGTCCTCGAGCATCCTCGGCACGAATACACCCGCGAGCTGATTGCCGCGGTGCCCGGAAGAAGCTGGAAGTAAACACAACCACACGCCTTATAGGATCGCCCAGTGAAAGCCTTCATTTCCCCGACCCATGACGTGCCCTGGCCGGGCAATGCCATGATCCGCGGCCTGCTCAAGCAGCACCATGACCGCGCCGAACGCAGTATTGAAATCCTGGCGGCGCTGAAGGACGACCTTCGCCTGGATTGCCGGTTCGTCGAGCGCGCGGCCCAGCGCCCCGTCGAACTGTTCGAAGTCCACGCGCCGGATTATCTGCGCTACCTGGAAACCGCCTGGGACGAGTGGTCCAAGGCGCCGGACGCTTCGTTCGAAGTGCGGCCCTACATTACGACCAACCGTTATTTTCCAACGTTGCGTACGCAGATTCCCGTGACGCTGGCGGGGCAATACCTGGGCGATGGCGGTTCGCCGCTGGTCCAGGATGCCTGGTCCAATATGAACGGCAGCGTGGACGCCGCGGTGGCGGCCGCAGACGCGCTGATCGCCGGCGAGCGCAGCGCCTACGCGTTGCTGCGTCCTGCCGGCCATCACGCCATGCGCGACCTGGCGATGGGCGGATGCCACATCGCCAATACCGCGATCGCTGCCCAGCGCCTGGCCAAGCGCTTTGGCCGCGTGGCCGTTCTGGACATCGACGTGCATCATGGCAACGGCACGCAGCAGATCTTCTACGACCGCGACGACGTGCTGACGGTGTCGCTGCACGGCAAGCCGGAGACGCTGTTTCCATTCATCTGCGGCTATGCCGACGAAACCGGCAGCGGCGCCGGCGAGGGCTACAACCTCAACCTGCCCATCGAAGGCGGCACGGAGATCGGCGGCTATCTTGGCTATTTCGATCGGGCGCTCGAACGGATCCAGGACTTTGCGCCCGGCGTGCTGGTGGTGGCGGCGGGCTACGACACCTTTCGCCACGATCCCTTCGGCAACCTCGACATCGACACGGCCGATTATGCGATTCTGGGCGACCGCATCGGGCAGCTCGGCTTGCCGACCTTGTTCGTGCAGGAAGGGGGCTACAAGGTCGATACGCTGCGAGCCAACGTCAATTCGCTGGTCGCAGGCTATCTGAAGCGCCAGGGGAGCCAGGCATGACGACTGCTGCACGCGAGGCCGGCGCGGGCCGTGTTGCGCTGATCAGCGGCGCCAGCCGAGGCATCGGCCTGGCCATCGCGCGCGAATTGCTGGCGCATGGCTGGCGGGTTTCCGCCGGAACCCGCCAGCCCGCGGCGGCGCTGGCGGAGTATGGAGCGGATCGTTGTCATTGGTCGCCTTTCGACGCGCGCGACCCGGCAAGCGAAACCGCCTGGGTGGCGGCTGCGCACGCCCACTTCGGCCGCATCGACGCCATCGTGCACAACGCCGGGATCCTGAGCAAAAAGTCCGTGGTCGAGGCGACCGACCAGGATTTCGACGATATCTTCGGCGTCAACGTCAAGTCGCCCATGCGCCTGACGCGGCTGGCGTGGCCGCATTTACAGGCTTCGCCGGAAGGCAAGGTGCTGGTCATCGCCTCGTTGGCCGGCAAGCGCGTGCGCGCGGCCGAAGGCGGGCTATATTCCATGAGCAAGGCCGCCGCGCTGATGCTGGCCCATGGCATCCGCCATGCCGGAGAATCGGCGCGCATCCGCTGCACCGCGATTTGTCCGGGTTTCGTCGCCACCGACATGGCCGATGGCGTGGATGAGTCCATCAAATCGCAATTGACCCAGCCCGCGGATGTGGCCCGAGTCGCCCGGATGGCGCTGGAGCTTCCCGCCACGGCCAGCGTGGCGGAAATTCCCGTCAGTTGGCGCGTGGAAACGGCGTTCTGATACCGGGCAATCGCTCGCGCTGCGCTTCTAGCTCAACACCTTTCCCTTCGTCTCCGGCAACAGCAGCGCCATGACGACCACGATGGCATAAGCGCCGGTCGCGAAGGCGCCGATCGCCCATCCCAGGCCGTGCGTCTGCGAAAGAAAGCCCACCAGGCTGGGAAACAGCGCCCCGATGCCCCGGCCGAAGTTGTACGCGAAGCCTTGCCCATTGGCACGCACATCGGTCGGGAACAGTTCGGTAAGGTAGGCGCCGATGCCGCTGAATATTCCCGATGCCGCGAAACCCAGCGGAAAGCCGAGCACCAGCATCGCGTCGTTGCTCAGCGGCACCAGCGTGTAGATGTAGACGGTAATGGCCGAGAGGACGGAGAAGATCAGCAGGTTGGCGCGCCGGCCCAGCTTGTCGGCGGAGTAGGCGCCGGCGATGTAGCCGCAGAACGAGCCCACGATGATGACCATCAGGTAGCCGCCGGTGCCCAGCACCGACAGTTGGCGCTCGGTCTTCAGGAAGGTCGGCAGCCAGGTGGTGATGGCGTAATAGCCGCCTTGCACGCCGGTGCACAGCAAGGCCGTGATGACCGTGGTCTTGAGCAGGGCGGGGGAGAAGATTTTCCAGAACGACGGCCGTTCCGCGCGGGTCTGCGCCTGGGCCCGCGCGCGCTGGAAGACTTCGGGTTCAGGGACGTGCTTGCGGATGTAGAGGACGAGGAATGCCGGAGCGACGCCTATCCAGAACAGCGTGCGCCACGCCCATTCAGGCGGAAGCACGGAGAACGCGATCGTGTAGAGGATGGCGGCGGCGCCCCAGCCGACGGCCCAGCCGCTTTGCACCGTGCCCACCGCCTTGCCGCGGTGTTCCGCGCGGACGATTTCTCCCATCAGCACCGATCCCACGGCCCATTCGCCGCCGAAGCCCAGGCCTTGCAGCGCGCGCAAGATCAAGAGTTGCTCGAAGTTCTGCGCGAAGCCGATGGCCACCGTGCACGCGGAGAACCAGAGAATGGTGATCTGCAGGATGCGGACGCGCCCGTAGCGGTCCGCCAGGATGCCCGCCAGCCATCCGCCGACCGCCGAGAACAGCAGCGTGACGGTGCCCAGCATGCCCGCCTGGCCTTTTTCTATGCCCCAAAGGCTGATGAGCGTGGATATCACGAAGGTGAATACCATGAAGTCCAGCGCGTCGATCGCCCACCCCCCGAAGGCGCCGATGAACGTGCGGCGCTCGGTCTTGTTCATTTCTCTGTACCACTGCATGCGTTGTCTCCTGAATGTCCTTAACAAGGCGTGCCCAGGCGGAGCCTGGCTGTTTTTGCCGGCCCTAGATGGCAGGGAAACCGTAGAGCTGCTGCGGGTTGTCGACCAGGATGCGCTGCCGCAATTCGGCTTCGGGCGCCCAGGCCGCCAGTTGGTTGCGCAGCCGGCCCGTGTCGACCATGGGCGATATATGGACATGCGGCCAGTCGCTGCCCCAAACCACGCGGTCGGGCGCCGCTTCGATCAATGCGCGCGCCCATGGCGTGACGTCGTCGTAGGCATCGAACTGCGTGCTGATGCGGTAGGCGCCGGAGAGTTTGGCCCACCAGCCATGGTCGGCCAGCATGTGGCGCAACGCGTGGAAGCCCTGGCTCTGCAGGCCCTCGGCCACCGGCATGTGGCCCATATGGTCGACGACGCCGGGCACCGGGAGCTTGCGCATGCGGGGCAGCAGCTCGGGCAACTGGCGCGCGTCCATCAGGAACTGCATGTGCCAGCCCTGGTCCTTGATGCGATGCGCCAGGGTTTCCATGGCGTCGAAGCCGATGCCGCCGCCGAACAGCACGTTCAGGCGCAGCCCGCGCACGCCGGCGGCGTGCATGTCCTCGAGTTCGCGGTCGGTCACTTCCGGTCCGACGACGCCGATGCCGCGCAATTGGTCCGGATGCCGGCGCAGCACTTCCAGCATGTAGCGATTGTCCGTGCCGTAGACGCTGATCTGCACCAGCACGCCCCGCGACATGCCCTGGCTGCGCAGCATGTCCAGGTACATCCGCTCGGTCGCGGGCGGGGGCGTGTAGGTGCGCTGCGGCACCATGGGATAGGCGCCGGTGTCGTCGGCCACGACGTGGGCATGGGCGTCGACGGCGCCGAGGGGGATGTCGAACGCGGCAGGCTCGTGCCGGCTCAGCGGCAATGGGGCGAGGCAGCGGGGAATATCCGCGTCGGCGCGTGATTGGAATGTCATGCTTGTCTCCAATGGGAACGCGCCGGCGGTTCGGCGCCCGGTGTTTTCAGCCTGATCCATCGGGGCACCCCTTCCCGCCGGGCGCGCAAGAGTTTTCGATATTATTGCCAATCATTCTTATCTCAAACTCCTCTTGCGCGCCGCGCGTGCCATGTCGCCGCCCCGTTCAATCTGAAGCATGGGCGGATGGCAGGCGGCAATCGGGTCTATGCGCGCAGGACGGAGCTGAAGGGAATCCCGGGGACTCCGCTGGCGATGCCAGGGCCGGGCGGGGAAGGCGTGCTACTTGATCCCGACGATCTTGAGCGTCATGATCGAGATCGCCCCGGGCGGAACGTCGCCCGCGCCGCCCGACTCGCCGTAGATCAGCTTGGCCGGGAGATGGAATTTTGCCGAGCCGCCCAGCCCCAGTTGCGTGACCGCGGCCTGGAACGCCGGCGGCAGGTCTGCGACCTTGCTGCTTGCCTGTTCTCCGGACGAGAGCACTTCGCCGGTTCCCAGTTTTTCCTCCAGTTCGAAGAGGATCTCGCTGTGCGCGGTCGCGAGCGGCGGCTTGCCCTTTTTGAGGATGCGGTACACGCTGCCATCCGGCATCTTGACCGCGCCTTTCTCCTTGGCGGCTTCGGCTAGCAGCACGTTGCTGATTTTTTCGTTCTTGGAGAGCATGGCGGCGTCCAGTTGCCGGTTCACGCCGGCGAGTTCGGCGGACATCTGGCTCTTGGATAACTGCGGGCGGTTGCGCACGCTGTCGTCGAACCCCTGGGCGAACGCCGGCAGGTCCAGCGTCCTGCCGATGGAGCGAAGCTTCTGCGTTTCCTGGGGCGCGCTGTCCCCGTACCACGCGCCCAGGGCGTAGCTGATGCGGACGTCTTTCGAGGCCTGGGCGTCGACTGTGACGCGCCGGGCCGCGTCTGGGGCGCCGTCTGTTGCCTGGCCGTCCCGTTGCTGCGCCAGGATCCGGTTCTGCGCCTGCAGTTCGTCGATTCTCCGGTGCAGGCCGGCGATGTCCGCGTCGGTTCCTTCGCCGGGCGCAAGGCCGTCGGGCTGGGCGCTTGCGCCTGCCTTCAGCATGGCGAGTTCGCCCTCGAGCGCATGATTCTGCGCCAATGCATCGTTCAGTTGCAGAGTCAGTTCGTCGATGCGCGCGTCCGGCCGCTGTAGCGAGGTCGGCGGGGCGACGGGACGGACGGTGGGAACGGGCGAGCCGCTGCCTATGATGGCTTCATCGACCAACCTGTCCAGCAGGCTGGTTTCGGTCGAGTACGCCTTTCCGCCGGAAAGCAAAAGCGCGCAGCACAGCGCGGTGCCGAGATGCTTGCTCATAGCTGGTCGCGCAGGCCTTGCGCGCGCTGCATCATGTTGGAATAGATGGCGTTGTTGATGCGGAAGCACACCAGCGAAAGCACCCGGTCGATTTCGGTCTGCATGACCTCGGCCGCCTTGCCGTCGATCGCGGGGGCATTGGATTTGTAGAGATCGTAGTTCTCGTTGATGGCGTTGAGCTGCGCGCGGTAGGTTTCGTAGGCGTCTGGATTCAGTTGCTTCAGCGCGGCGAATTCCTGGTAGCACTGCTGGTTCCTGTCCATCGCGCCGGCATCCTTGGCGGAGAGGGCGGCGGGGCGGGTGGTGCAGCCTGAAAGAACGAACGCGGCGGACAGGACGGCAGCGCCGGCAGAGAGAAATTTCATAAATGCGTGATCCACGGGATAGATGCGAAACCGCCCGCCGGATGCACGCTTCATGGATAGCTATCGCATCGATTTCGGGGGGCGTATCGGAGCGTTAGCCCGCAATAGACCACAGTTGCCGACGCACTGAACATAAGACTCGTCTGATTCGCCGACGGCGGTTGAAATACGCCGCCACGACGCGCTTCAGTCGGCGGCCAGCAGCGCGGGCAGGGCTTCCAGCAGCGCGTCTATCGTGACGCGGAGCTTGTGCGGCATGAACCGCATGCGCGGCCAGACCAGGTGCATCGGCGTGGTGGCCGAGGGCTCGTGCGCCAGGACGCGCACGAGCCGTCCATCGCGCAGCTCTTCATGTACTTGCCAGAGTGGCAAATGGGCCAGGCCCGCGCCGCTCTTGGCCGCGGACGCGATGGCGTCGAGGTCGTCGAAGCCCAGGTGCACCGACCTTTCCGGCTGCACCACGCCGCCGCCGGGGGCGGCGAACGACCAGGGCAGGCTGCGTCCGGCATGCATATAGGCGATGCAGCGATGCGCCGCCAGATCGGACAGGCCGGACGGCGCGCCGTGCGCGCGCAGATAATCGGCCGATGCGCAGACGGCCATCTTCTGCATGCCCAGGGGGCGGGCGACCAGGGTATCGCTATCCGGCAGGACGCCGCTGCGCACCGCCAGGTCCACGCCTTCGTCGGCGAAATCGGCGATACGGTCCGAGAAAACGCCTTCCACCCGCAAGGCCGGATGGCGCCGCGCGAGTTCCAGCAGCACCGGGGCGACATGATGGCGTCCGAAGACGACGGGGGCGCTGACGCGCAACCGGCCCGTGGCCTCGCGGCGCCCCGCCTCCAGCATGTGCTGCGCCGCGACCAGTTCCTCCAGCGCCCCGGCGCAGCGCTCATAGAAGGCCTGGCCGTCTTCGGTCAGGCGCAGGCTGCGCGTGGTCCGCAGGAACAGCCGGGTGCCCAGCCTGGTTTCAAGGCGCGCGATGGCCTTGCCGATGGCCGAGCGCGTCAGCCCCAGGCGGACGGCGGCCTGGGCGAAGCTGCCCGCGTCCACGGTAGCGACGAAGGCGGCGATCCCGGCCAGGCGGTCGTTCGCAATTGGTTCCATAAATTCTACAGTTATAGGAAATAAAGGAATCACATGGAATGTTTAGGAACCATTATGCTGAGTTTTTCCATTCTCCGCATCGGGAGCCGTCATGCCTGTATCCACTGAACGTTGGCAATTGCCCGCCTACGGCCGCCACAACCTGCAACGCGTCAATGCCCTTTTGAACGAGCCGGGTCCCGGCGAAGTTCTCGTCAAGGTGGAGGCGGTGGCCTTGAACTACCGCGACCTGCTCGTGCTGCACGACGGCATGGGGATGCCTGCGCCGCTGCCGCTGGTGCCCGGTTCCGACATGAGCGGCGAGGTGGTGGCCGTGGGCGCCGGCGCGGCCGAGTTCGCGCCCGGCGACAAAGTGGTCAGCACTTTCTTCACGCGCTGGCAGGATGGCGCGCAGCCCCGCGGCAGCGTGCCGCTGGGCGTGCCCGGACCCGGCATGCTGTCGCAATATGTGGTGCTGGAAGAGACTGCGCTGGTGGCGGCGCCCCGCAAGCTGGATGCCGCCCAGGCCAGCACCCTGACTTGCGCCGGCGCGACCGCCTGGCATGCGTTGGCCGAGGCGTCGGCGACGCGTCCGGGCGATACCGTGGTCGTCATCGGCACCGGGGGAGTCGCCCTGTTCGCGGTCCAGATCGCCAAGGCGCACAGCGCGCGCGTGATCGTGGTGTCGGGCAGCGACCGCAAGCTGGAGCGGGCGCGCGCCCTGGGCGCCGATCATGGCGTAAACCGGCTGCGCACGCCGCAATGGCAGGACGCGGTGCGCGAGCTGACCGGCGGCCGCGGCGCCGACCACGTGCTGGAACTGGCCGGCGGCGATAACTTCGCCCATACGCTGGCCGCGGCGGCCCAGGGCGGACGTATCTCGGTCATCGGCAATCTGCAGGGCGACGAACTGCGCGGCAATGTCTATCCGGTGCTTCAAGGCCGCCTGACCATCCAGGGCATCGGCGTGTCGCATCGGCGCGCGCTGCAGGACCTGGTGCGTGCCGTGGATTGGCTGGAACTGAAGCCGGTCATCGAGCGCGAGTACGGCTTCGACGAATTGCCGGCGGCGCTGGACCATCTGGAGCGCGGCAGCTTCGGCAAGCTGGTGCTGCGTCTGGGCTGAATGGCGGCGCGGCCGCATTAAGTCTGGGCTTAAGCATGGCTAAATGGAGGATGAACCACAGCGCAGGCCGGGCTCTTTATAGTGGCTCCATTGCCATCCAGGAGAGCGCCGCATGTCCAGCCCTGCCACTACGTCCGCCTATCCTCGCGCCGTGCTGTTCGACTTGCTGACCGCCTTGCTCGATTCGTGGACGGTCTGGAACCGCGCGGCCGGTTCCGAATCCGCCGGCCGGGCCTGGCGCGCGGAGTACCTGCGCCGCACCTACGGCTGCGGCGCCTACCAGCCCTACGAGGAATTGGTGGAAGCGGCCGCGGCCGCGGTCGGCCTGCCCGCCGCGGCGCCGGCGGCGCTGGAGGCCCGGTGGGACGAACTGCCGGTCTGGGACGGCGCGCGCGAGTTGCTGCAAGCGCTGCGTCCGCATTGCCGCCTGGGCGTGGTTACCAACTGTTCCGATCGCTTGGGACGCCGTGCGGCCGGGCTGCTGGGCGTGGACTGGGACGTGGTGGTGACCTCCGAGGAAGCCGGCTTCTACAAGCCGGATCCGCGGCCCTACGAGCGCGCCCTGGCGCGCCTGCAAGTGGAGCCGTCTCAGGCTGCCTTTGTCGCCGGCTCCGGCTACGACATGTTCGGCACCAGCAAAGTGGGGTTGCGCACCTACTGGCACAACCGCGTGGGGCTGGCCTTGCCGGAAGGCGCGGCGCGGCCGGAACGGGAGTCTCCCCGGCTGGAGGCGGCGCTGCCGTGGCTGGCCCGGTTCAATGCCGGTTGAGCTGGCCGCGCCGTCGCGAAATTGTGCCGGCGCAGTACAAAATGTTGCCGGTCGGCATGCTTGCGCTTGCTAGCATGAGCAGGCCGGAATGACCCGGCATACCGACGGGATAGTGGAGGTCGCCATGCGTTCAAGAACAATATTCAACCGTATCGCAATTGTCGCGGCATCGGGGGCGCTGCTGGCGGGGTGCGCCACGCAGCAGCAGACCAACACCGCCGTGGGCACGGGCGCCGGCGCGGCGATCGGCGCGGGCATCGGCGCCTTGATCGGCCATGGCAAGGGCGCGGCCATCGGCGCCGGCATCGGCGCGGTGGCGGGCGGACTGGTCGGCTACAACTGGAAGGTCGTCAAGGAAGACGTACAGAATTCGGGCGCGTCTTCGCTGGGGATCGACGTGGTGGAAATGCCCGACGGCAGCCTTAAGGTCAATATCCCCAGCGGCGTGTCGTTCGATACCGACAAGACGCAGCTCAAGCCCGCCCTGCTGCCCGTGCTGGACAGCGTGGCGCGTTCGCTCAACCAGCATCCCGAACTGCGGGCCAAGGTCGTCGGGCATACCGACAGCACGGGCGCGCTGGCGCACAACCAGACGCTCTCGGTCAATCGGGCCAAGAGCGTGACCGATTACCTGGGCAAGCAGGGCGTGGCCGCCGGCCGCCTGTCGGTGGAAGGGCGCGGTCCGAACGATCCCATCGGCGACAATGCGACCGCCGAAGGCCGGGCGCTGAACCGCCGTGTAGAGATCTATCTTTATGCGGTGAAGCAGTAAGCTGAGAGGGCCCCGCGCCCTCGGGGGCAGCAAGCGCGCGCAGCGTGCGCGGCGTGGGGGCACGTCCCACCGCCGGGCCGCCCCAAGGTGGGACCGCCCCCTCGGGGGGCAGCAAGCGTGCGCGGCGTGGGGGCATCATCTTCTTCTTTTTTAGGGGTACGCCATGAGCATGTTTCCTCCTGCCCGCGTCGGCACCGATATCGCCGTGGCCGCCTTGTCCGGCTGGCAGGCGGTGGCGATGCGCGACGCCATCGAAAAGCGCTTCCGCTTCGCCAGCTTCAACGCCGCGTTCGGCTTCATGGCGCGGGTGGCGATGTTCGCGGAAAAGCTGAACCACCATCCCGAATGGACCAATGTCTACAACCGCGTGGACGTGACCTTGACCACGCATGACGCGGGCGGCGTGACCGAACTGGACGTGCGCATGGCGCAGTTCATGGACGAGGCCGCCGCGCAACTGGGCGCGACCGCGCCGAAGGCGGGAGCCTGAGGGCTCAGTCTTCCTCGTGGCCCGCGCCGGGCTGCAGATGGTCGATCAGGCGGTCCAGCATGCCGCCCAGCAGCCGTTGCTCGTCCGCGCTGAGGCAAGAGAAAATTTCTTCGTTGCGCCGGGCGATCAGGTCGATGATGTGCCGGTACTGCGCCACGCCCGCCTGGGTCGGCGCCAGCACCACGCCGCGTCCGTCGGATTCGGAGTGTTTTTTTTCGACCAGGCCGCGCTCGACCAGCGCCTGGGCCGAGCGGCTGGCCTGGCCCTTGTTCAGGTTGGCCGCGCGCGCCAGGTCATTGACGGACAAGGGGGCGTAGCGCCCGATGGCCGCCAGGCAGCGCGCTTCGCCCAGGGGGATCCCGCAGTCGGCCAGGTAGGCGCGATTCGTGTCCCTGTCCGTGATCTTGTTGAGCGCGTGCAGGCGATAGGTCAGGAATCGTTCGAGGGCGGGCTGGGTCACGTCGGGCTGGCGGGGGTGGCGGCGGGATAGTTTGCCACAGGGCTGTCGGTCAGGCAGGCGGCTTCGGCCTGCGCCACCAGCGCGGCGGCTTCCTGCGCGTCCGGCAGCCGGGCCAGCAGCGACAGGCCCAGGATGGACAGGAAGAGCGGCGCCCGCGCTTCGCCGACGCGCGAGAGCGCCTGCGCCATGCCGGTGTAGGCCTGGTCCAGTTCGTCGTTGTTCATGCTTGGTCTTCCTTATGGGCGTTCAGGTCGATCGAGGGATAGTAGGGTTTCAGCGCCGCGCGCAGCGTGGCCGCGGCGGGGGCCGTCCAGCGTCCCAGCACGTAGCCGTCCGGGCGCATCAGGTAGACGGCGCCGGCTTCGCCGCCGAACCGCTCGCGCAGTTGGCCATGCGTGTCGCCCAGGCCGCCTGCGCCGACGCGCAGCAGCCGCAGCGGCTGGGGCGCGCCCTGGGTGGACGCGGACAATGCCTCCAGGTCCGCCGCCAGCGCGGCGTCGGGCGAGAACGCCAGCGCCACGAAGCCGGCGCCAAAGTATTCGCTGAGATGACGCGGCGTGTCGCCGTCCTGCAGCAGCGCCTCGGGCGCGGGCTGGCCCGGCGCCGCGGCGCCGGCTTGCGGCGCGCCGTCTTCCCGGTTCAGCGGAGAAGTGTCGTACGAGATGGGCGCGGATTGACGCGGATTGATCAGCGAGCGGACGGAGTCGTCCACCAAGGACAGGCGCAGCGCCGCCTCGCGCATCAAGCGGAAGCCGTAGTCCGGCGGCGCCATGAACTCCGTGCTCTTCGCGCCATAGGCCAGGTTCTGCCGGGTGGCATGCACGCGTTCGACGCTGTAGCTGTCCAGCAGGCTGTCCGGAGCCTGGCCTTGCAGCACCCAGGCCAGCTTCCAGGCCAGGTTGCCGGCGTCGTCCAGCCCCGAATTCAGGCCGCGCACGCCGAAGATGGGCACCAGGTGGCCGGCGTCGCCGGCGAACAGCACCCGGCCATGGCGGTAGCTGTCCAGCGTCAGGCACTTGGCGTTGTAGATGGAGATCCACAGCGGTTTCCACGGCGCGGTCTCGCCGATCATGTCCAGGTGGCTCTGCACGCGCGGCAGCACGTTTTCGGGCTTGACGGCTTCCTCGGGGTCTTCGTCGTCGCGGATCTGGTAGTCCACGCGCCAGACGTTGCCGGGCTGCCGATGCATGAGCAGCGTGGAGCCGGGATTGGACGGCGGGTCGAACCAGGCCAGGCGCTCGACGGGGCGCTGGGATTCCTGTTCGATGTCGACGATGACGTAGCGCCCTTCGTATTGCATGCCCTCCAGCTTCAGGCCCATCGCTTCGCGCACGGTGCTGCGGCCGCCGTCGCAGGCGATCAGCCAATCGGCGCGCACGGTCTGGCGCCGGCCGCCGGCGTCCACCTCCACCGTCACGCCGTCGGCATCCGGGCGCAGGCCGGCCACGCGGGCCGACCATTGCAGCGAAGCCAGTTCCGGATGGCGCTGCATGGCCTGGTGGGCATATTCCTCGATCGCGTACTGCTGGATGTTGACCATCGGGGCGTAGCGCTGCAGCGGGTCGTGCGGCATCTCGAAATGCAGCACTTCGCGGTCGCGGTAGTAGCTGCGCCCGCCGGTCCAGGCCAGGCCCGTGGCCGTGAGGGGGCGGTCGGCGCCCACCCAGCCCATGATTTCCTGCGAGCGCCGCGAGATGCAGATCGCGCGGCTGCCGCTGCAGTAATCGTCATCCGCCTCCACGGTGAGCGAGGCGATCCCGTATTCGGCGAGCAGGGCGGCGAGCATCAGGCCTACCGGGCCGCCGCCGGCGATCAGGACGGGAACGTGTTGGGGGAGCGTCATGTTGTCTCCGTAGTTTGGTTGTTCACGCAACTATATGCCCATGTTGGTTGTGTGCGCAACTACTTTCGACGGGCAAAAAAAACCCGCCGGGTCGGGCGGGTTGGCTGGGCGGCGCGGGCCGGTCAGTTGCGCACGTAATAGATGCGCATCGCATGCTGCTTCTGCGCGCCGTCCATGACGCGCAGCACCACGACCTTGGGCGTGAAGCCGTCCGGCAGCTTCAACTGGCCGATGGCGTAGTCGTAGCGGTCCACGTCCAGGGTCGGGCCTTCGGGCGTGACGGTGGCGGCGCGGCCATTGGGATAGGTGCCTTCGATGGAGAAGGTCAGGGTGCCCTTGAACGGCGCGCCCTGGCGGTCTTCGCGCATGACCAGGACCTGGAAGTCCAGCAGGCCGGGCGCGCGCTTGAAGGTGGCCGAACGGATGCCCAGGTTGCCGCCGCGCGGGTCGGGCGGCATGGCGTCCTGGAACAGCACCAGTTCCTTATTCAGGGTTTCGATCTTGCTGCGGGCCTCGGCCAGGTCGGTCGTCAGCTTTTCGTGGCCGGACTTGTTGGCGTCGCGCTGCTGCGTGGCTTCCTCGAGCTGGCTCTGCAGGCGCTGGCGCTCGAGGTTGGAGGCGCTGAGTTCGGTGTGCAGTTGCTCGGACTGCTCGACGGTCAGCCGTTGCGGGCCGTAGTTGGTCTGGAGGAAGAGCACGCCGCCCGCGCCGAGGGCAATGCCCACCAGCAGCAGGACAAGCCAGCGCGGCATGCGGCGCGTGCGCTGGCCCGGCTGGTATACGGAGGGCTTGAACACGGCCCGTTGCGATCTTCCGAACATCCCCATTCCTAGAAAACTTCCTGTATTTAGGCTTATCCGCGCGCTGCGCGCGGTCAAAGCGTCAGAGAATACCCCGTTAGCCGGGGGCGTTGGGTGCGCGGACAATCCTGGTTGCGCACGTTGATATTGTGAAATATGTGGACATCAACGGCCCGGCCTATCGAGGCCCGGCCCATCGAGCTCGGCGTCCAGGTCGGCCAGCCGCTGCGGCGTGCCGACGTCCGTCCATCGGCCCTGGTGGCGCGCGCCGCGCACGTGGCCCCGGTCCATGGCTTGCCTGAGCAAAGGCGCCAGGGGCGCCGCCGTGCCCCGGACGACGTCCGCGAACAACGAAGGATGGTAGACGCCGATGCCGGCGAAGGTCAAACGCGGCTCCCCCTGGGTATGGACGCGGCCGTCCGCCGCCAGGTGGAAGTCGCCCGCCGGATGCTGGACGGGGTTGTCCACCAGCAGCAGCCAGGCGCCGCTTTCCGGCAGGTCCCGCGCCAGGCCGGGAGCCCGGGCCGGGTCCCAGTCGCACCAGACGTCGCCGTTGACCACCAGGAACGGCGCGTCGCCCAGCAGGGGCAGGGCCTGCGCGATGCCGCCGGCCGTTTCCAGGGCGGTGGCTTCGGGCGAATAACGGATCCGCACGCCGTGTTCGCTGCCGTCGCCCAGCGCCCGCTCGATCTCGTGGCCGAGCCAGGCGTGGTTGATGACGATGTCGCGGATGCCGGCGGCGGCCAGCCGCTGCAGATGCCAGGCGATCAGCGGCTTGCCGCCCACGGACAGCAGCGGCTTGGGCAGGCGGTCCGTCAGCGGGCGCATGCGTTCGCCGCGGCCGGCCGCAAGTATCATGGCACGCATCAGAACGTGTACCCGACGGTGGTTTCGCGGTTGTCCAGCTTGTCCAGCAGGCGCAGCAGCGGCTTGAACACGCCGTAGCGCTGCGCCACCTGGCGCACGTAGCCGTTCATGCGCGGGATGTGGGCCAGGTAGTGCGCCTTGCCGTCGCGGTGGTTGAGCCGCGCGAACACGCCCAGGATGCGCAGGTTGCGCTGCAGCCCCATCCATTCATAGGCGCGATGGAATTCCGCGAAGTCCGAGTCCACGGGCAGTCCGGCCGCCCGCGCCATTTCCCAGTAGCGGATGGCCCAGTCCAGTTGCTGCGGTTCTTCCCAGGTGGTGCGGGCGTCGGTAACCAGGGAGGCCAGGTCGTAGGTGATGGGGCCGGCCAGCGCGTCCTGGAAGTCGATGACGCCGGGGTTGGGGCCGTACTGCGGCTGGTCGCAGACCATCAGGTTGGGCGAGTGGTAGTCGCGGTGCACCAGCACCTGGGCCTGGCCGCTGTTGCTGGCCGAGAGCTGTTCGAAAATCTTGTCGAGCGCATTCGCGGTCTGGTCGTCCAGCGTGACGCCGTGGTGTTTTCCCACGTACCACTCGGGGAACACCTTCAGCTCGTCGGCCAGGCGGGCCGGGTCGAAGACGCCCAGGCCGGCGGTGGACGCCTGCTGCAGCCGGACCAGCGCGGCGATGGCGTCGCGGTACATGGCCTGGAGCTGGCTGTCCGTAACCCCGTCCTTGATGCGCTGGTAATAGGTGTGCTCGCCCAGGTCGGTCAGCAGCAGCAGGCCCAGGTCCAGGTTCTTTTCCAGCACCAGCGGAACGTTGAGCCCCGCGTCCGCTAGCAACTGGCCCACGTGCAGGAACGGGCGGCAGTCTTCGTGCGCCGGGGGGGCGTCCATGACGATGAGGGTGCGCTTGCCGGCGTCCAGCCGGAAATAGCGCCGGAAGCTTGCATCGGAGGAGGCCGGACGCAGCGTGTCCACGGCAAGATCGAGGGAGGGGGGCAGGCTGCCCAGCCAGCCGCGGATCTGCTCCAGGCGGGGGTCGTGATCGTTTTTCAAGGAAGATCCGTGTCAGAAAGGCAATATTGCTGAAAATTGTGTCGCGCGCCTGCGGGAAGCGTGCCGGCAGCACTTTGGGCTGGGCCTGTGGCGCGGCTTCTCTATAATACCGGCTCGTTTCCGTTAGCATTGGCCCTTCGTGGGTGCCGGTGTCGGGTTTCCCCATCGTCGAAAAGGGCTGTTTTCACTCGTGCGCAAGGTTCGGTGGTTGATCCTCTCTGCTGTCAGCGTGGCCGCCGGAGCCGTCCAGGCTCAAGGCAGCCAGGGCACCGCTCCTGCCGCGCCGTCGGCCACGGAAACGCCGGTGCTGCGCACATCGCCGGGCCTGCGGATGCACCGCCTGCCCGACGACGACATTCCCGCCTATATGGAAGCGGACTCGATCGAGGGCGATCCCGAATCCGACCTCACCCTGTCCGGCAACGCGCAGGTGCGCCGCATCGACGGCGTGATCAAGGGCGACCGCATCAACTACCGCAAGGACACGGGCGACGTCGACGTCCAGGGCAGCGCGCGCATGATGCGCGACGGCACGCTGGTGACGGGGCCGAACGCCAAGTTCAACGTGGACAAGTATTCGGGCGAGGTCGAAAAGCCCAATTTCTGGATGGGCGCCACCGGCGGCTACGCGGTCGCCGAACACGCGGACATCTTCAGCAAGTCGCAGATGCGGCTGCATACAGTGACTTATAGCGGCTGCTCCTGCGAGACGCCGTCGTGGTACATCAAGGCCAACACCGTCGACATCGATTTCGACGAGAACGAAGGCGTGGCGCGCAACGGCGTGCTGTATTTCAAGGATTTCCCGATCCTGGCTTCGCCCTACATGACCTTCCCGGTCAAGAAGGAACGCAAGTCGGGCTTCCTGATGCCGACCTACGGCACGACCAGCCAGGGCGGCTTCGATTTTTCGCTGCCGTACTACCTGAACCTGGCGCCCAACTACGACATGACCGTGCAGCCGCGCTATTTCTCCAAGCGCGGCCTGCAACTGGGCGCTGAATTCCGCTACCTGGGGTCGAGCTACGCGGGCACCTTGAACGGCACCTACCTGCCCGACGACCACGTCACGGGCGAGGACCGCTGGATGTACTGGTGGCGCCACCAGCAGACGTTCTCCCACGGCTTCTACACCGACTGGGACGTCGCCAAGGTCTCGGACGACGACTACTTCCGCGATATTTCCCAGTTGGGCCTGAACCAGGCTTCCACGACCTACCTGCCGCAGCGCGCGCGCGTGGGCTGGGCTTCCAACTACTGGAGCGCCTACGCCCAGGTCTACAAGTACCAGACCCTGCAGGATCCGGACGCGCCGCTGGTGCCGCCGTACGACAAGGTCCCCGAGCTGTTCCTGCGCGGCGCGCGCTACGACTGGGGCGGTTTCGACGTCGACTGGACCTCCACCGCCGTGCGCTTCAGCATCCCCACCGTGGGCGGGGTGCGCCAGGGCCCGCAGGGCGACCGTCTCCAAAGCTATCCCACGGTCTCCTATCCGATCGTGAGGCCGGGCTGGTTCATCGTGCCGAAGGCCGGCGTGAACTACACCCAATACCAGACCGACTGGTACGGCCGCGACTGGCTGGGCCTGAACGCCGGCACCGCCAACGCGGGCTCGTCGACGGGCTATCCCCGGTCGCAATCGCGCACCGTGCCCATCATGTCGCTGGACACCGGCCTGATCTTCGAACGCGACACCTCGCTGTTCGGCAAGGCGTCCACGCAGACCCTGGAACCGCGCCTGTACTACCTGTACGTGCCGTATCGCAATCAGTCCAAGATGCCGGTCTACGATACGTCGCTGGCGGACTTCAGCTTTTCGCAGGCCTTCGAGGAAAACATCTACACCGGGGGCTGGGACCGCATCTCGAACGCGAACCAGCTCACGGCGGCGCTGACCACGCGCTGGCTGGACGCCAACACCGGTTTCGAGCGCATGTCGCTGGCCGTGGCGCAGCGCCTGTACTTCGCCGACCAGAAGGTCACGCTGCCCGGCGAGACGCCGCGCGAGAACGTGCGTTCCGACTTCCTGGTGGGCGCCAGCGCGGCCCTGACCGACACGCTGACCACCGAAATCGCGGCGCAATACAACCCGTACGACAACAATTGGTCGCGCGGCCTGGTGAGCGCGCGCTGGTCGCCGCAGCGCCTGACCACGGTGGCGCTGTCCTACCGCTACCAGCGCGATCCCCAACAGGGCGTGGCCTACCAGCCGCAAGGCCAGAACCAGGTCAGCCTGGCGTTCCAGTGGCCGTTCAGCAAGCGCTGGTACGGCGTGGGCCGGGTGGACTATTCGCTGCGTTCCGGCCCCTCCAGCACGATCGCCAATACCACGGAATCCCCGCGCGTAACGCAGGCCATCGCCGGCCTGGAGTACAAAGGGGATTGCTGCTGGGTAGGCCGCGTGGTCTACCAGCGCTACGCCGTGTCGGCGACGGACGCCAACTCCGCAGTGTTCCTGCAGCTCGAGCTGACCGGCCTGGGTTCCCTGGGAACCGACCCGATGAACCTGCTGAACAGAAGTATCCCCGGCTACTCGCGCGTTACACCGCCAGTGCCCACCGGGACCACATTTGAAAGGTATGAATGATGCGTAGGTTGCACTCTTTGCGCCGCCTCTCCGGCAATGCTCTGCTGCTGGCGGTGTGCGCCGGCCTGCCCGCCGCCCACGCGGCGGAGCAGAACGGCAAGGGCTCGAACAATGGCGCCAAGGCCGCTTCCGCTCAGAACGGCGCGAAGGCCGCGTCCGCGCAGAAGGCCGCCGCTCCGGCGCCGCTGGGCGAGCAGTTCGTCGACGGAATCGCCGCGGTCGTGGACAAGGACGTGATCACGCTGCGCGAGCTGCGCGACGCGTCCCAGCGCATTGCGGGCGAACTGAAATCCCGCGGCATCCAGGTGCCTGACGACCAGACCCTGCAGCACCAGGTGCTGCAGCGCCTCATCATGGAACGCGTGCAGCGCCACGAGGCGGACCGCATGGGCATCCGGGTGGACGATGCCCAGGTCGACCAGGCCATCCAGACCATCGCCAGCCGTAACAAGATCACCGTGGCCCAGTTGCAGCAGGAGCTCGAAAAGGCCGGAACTTCCTGGGACGCCTACCGCAAGTCGCTGCGCGACGAGATCCGCACGGACCGCCTGCGCCAGCGCGCGGTGGACTCCACCATCGTCATTTCCGATGCCGAGGTCGATGCCTTCCTGAAGGACCAGCGGCGCAACCCGGCATTCGGCGCCGCGCCCGTCGCGGCGCCGCAGCCGCAGGCCCAGCCGGAACCCGCGCCGGAGCAGGCCGCCGCTCCCGCCGGCCCCATGCTTTATGCCCTGGCCCAGATCCTGGTGCGCGTGCCGGAGGGTTCTTCGCCCGAGCAACTGGCCGCGCTGCGCAGGAAGGCCGAAGGCCTGCTGGCGCAAGCCAAGCGCGGCGACGATTTCGCCAGCCTGGCCGCGGCGGCCTCGGACGGCCCCGAAGCCCTGCAGGGCGGCGTCATGGGCGTGCGCCCGCTGGACGGCTGGCCCGACCTTTTCGTGAAGGCCGTCAGCAATCTGCAGAAAGGCCAGGTCAGCGACCTGATCCAGAGCGGCAACGGTTTCCATATCATCAAGGTCATGGACCGCGGATCGGCCCAGCCGGCGCCCGGCCGCACGGCCCGCGCGCCCGCGCCGGCGCCCGTGCCGCAGCCCGAGGCGCGCCCGCAGCAGGCGCAGCAGGGGCCGGTGGAAGTCGTGCAGACCCGCGCGCGCCACATCCTGATCAAGACCTCCACCGTCATGAGCGACGAGCTGGCGCGCCAGCGCCTGGAGCAGGTCCGCCAGCGGCTGGTGAGCGGCGGCGCCAAGTTCGAAGACATGGCGCGCCAGTACTCGCAGGACGCGACGGCCCCGCAGGGCGGCGAACTGGGATGGCTGAACCCCGGCGAAACCGTGCCGCCGTTCGAGGCCGCCATGAACGCGCTGCAGCCGGGCGAGATCAGCCAGCCTATCCAATCGCCTTTCGGCTGGCACCTGATCCAGGTCGAAGAGCGCCGCCAGCATGACGCGTCCGACGACATGGCCCGCATGAAGGCCCGCCAGGTGCTGTTCGAACGGCGCGCCCAGCCCGCGTTCGAAGATTGGCTGGAGCAGTTGCGCGCGCAGGCGTATATCGACAACCGCCTGGAAAAGCAGCAGCAGATCCAGCAGAACAACCGCTAAACGCACGACGGGCTTTACATGTCTCAACACCAGGCGCGCAAGCGCTTCGGCCAGAACTTCCTGACCGACGAAAGCGTCGTCGAGTCCATCGTCCGGGCGGTCGCTCCCGCCCGCGGCGATACCGTGGTCGAGATCGGGCCGGGCCTGTCCGCGCTGACCCGGCCGCTGCTCGAGCGCCTGGATCGCCTGACCGCTGTGGAAATCGACCGCGACCTGGCCGCGCGCCTGCGCAAGCAGTTCGAGGAAGGCCGCCTGACCGTGGTCGAGGCCGACGCGCTGACCGTGGATTTTTCGCAGTTCGGCGACGGGCTGCGCATCGTGGGCAACCTGCCCTACAACATATCCAGCCCCTTGCTGTTCCATCTGATGGCGTGGGCCGACCATGTCCGCGACCAGCACTTCATGCTGCAGCGAGAAGTGATCGACCGCATGGTGGCGCAGCCGGGGTCGGGCGACTTCAGCCGGCTTTCGGTGATGCTGCAGGCGCGCTATCGCATGCACAAGCTGTTCGACGTGCCGCCCGAGGCCTTCGACCCGCCGCCCAAGGTGGTGTCGGCGATCGTGCGCATGGTGCCGCTGCCGGCCGACCGCCTGCGTCCGGCCAGCGAGCGTGCCTTCGAAACCGTGGTGGCCCGCGCATTTTCGCAGCGCCGCAAGATGCTGCGCCGCGTGCTGGCCGACTGGGCGGCGCAGGTGCCCTGGGAAGCCCTGGACATTCCGCCCACCGCCCGTGCCGAGGACATTTCGGTGGACCGGTATATCCGCCTGTCGGATGCGCTGGTCGAGGCCGGCGTGCTGCAGCGAGGCTAGCTCGGCCAGTCAGGGAAAAGCCCGCGCGAGCGGGCTTTTTCGTTGCTACAGCATGCGCTTCTGCGCCGCCATCCAGAGCTGCATCACGTCGCGGGCGCGGTCGCTCAATAGTTTCTCGGCATCGGCCAGCGCCTGCTGCAGCGTGATGGGGCCGGGTGCCAGGCTGAACGCGGCGCTGATGCCGCCCGCATGCAGCGCTTCGTAGCCTTCGCCGAGCGAACCGGCCAGCGCCACCACGGGCACGCCCGCGCGCTGGGCGATCTTCGCCACGCCGGCGGGCGTCTTGCCGCGCAGCGTCTGCGCGTCCATGCGGCCTTCGCCGGTGAACACCAGCGCGGCGCCTTCGACCGCCTCGGTCAGGCCGCCCAGTTCCGCCACGATCTCCACGCCCGGCCGGAAGCCGGCGTTGAGGAATGCCTTCGCCGCGAAACCCAGTCCGCCGGCCGCGCCGGCTCCGGGTTCGTGGCGGTGGTCCGCCTTCAGGTGGCGAGCGCACACGTCGGCGAAATTCGCCAGCATCCGGTCCAGGACCTGCACCTGCTCCGGCGTGGCGCCTTTCTGCGGACCGAACACATGCGACGCGCCTTGCGGGCCGCACAGCGGATTGTCCACGTCGGAAGCGATATCGATGCGGATGTCCGCCAGGCGCGGATCCAGCCCGCGGGTATCGATGCTGGCCAGTTCGCCGAGCGCGCCGCCGCCGGGCGGCAGGCTGCGGCCTTCCGCATCCAGCAGGCGCACGCCCAGGGCCGTCAGCATGCCGGCGCCGGCGTCGTTGGTGGCCGACCCGCCCAGGCCCAGGATGATGCGCCTGGCGCCCGCATTCACGGCGGCCAGCATCAGTTCGCCCACGCCGTGGCTGCTGGCGCGCATCGGGTCGCGCCTGGCGGGAGGGATCAGTTCCAGGCCCGCGGCCGCGGCCATTTCGATCACGGCCGTGCCGTCTTCCAGCAGGCCCCAGGTGGCGTCGACCTTGTAGCCCAGCGCATCGTTCACCGTCAGTTCCTGCGCCTTGCCGCCGGTGGCCGCCAGTACGGCCTCGACCGTGCCTTCGCCGCCGTCGGCCATCGGGACGCACACCGTATGGGCGCCGGGAAACGCGGCCTTGACGCCGCGCGCAATGGCCGCTGCCGCATCGGGCGCGGAAACGCTTTCTTTGAAAGAGTCGGGAGCGATGACGATTTTCACGGATTCGAACGGGTAGGTTGAAGGGGGGCGTGATGCCCATGATACCCGGCCGCACGCAGGCGGCGTACCATAGCGCTTCCGTAGTTTTAGCGAGAGTGGACCGCCATGCCCGTATTGCGCCGCACCAAAATTGTCGCCACCCTGGGACCTTCGACTTCGACGCCCGAACGCATCGAAGCGATGATACGCGCGGGCCTGGACGTCGCCCGCCTGAACTTCTCGCACGGCAGCGCGGACGACCACCGCGAACGCGCCCGCCTGGTGCGCGAGATCGCCGCGAAACAGGGGCGCTTCGTGGCCATCATGGGCGATCTGCAAGGGCCCAAGATCCGCATCGCGCGCTTCACCGACAAGCAGGTCCAGTTGCAGGCGGGCCAGCACTTCACGCTGTCGCGCGCGCATCCCAAAGAGGCCGGCACGGCCGGCATCGTGGGCATCGACTACCCTGAACTGGTGCAGGACTGCCGCGTGGGCGACGAGCTGCTGCTCGATGACGGGCGCGTCGTGCTGGTGGTGGACCGCGTCGAGGGCGACGAGGTCCACACCACCGTGACCGTGGGCGGCCCGCTGTCGAACAATAAGGGCATCAACCGGCGCGGCGGCGGCCTGTCGGCGCCCAGCCTGACCGACAAGGACCGCGTCGACATCAAGCTGGCCGCGGAAATGGAGCTGGACTACGTGGCCGTGTCGTTCCCGCGCTATGGCAGCGATATCGACGAGGCGCGCACGCTGCTGGCGGCGGCCGGCAGCCAGGCGTGGATCATCGCCAAGATCGAACGCGCGGAAGCCGTGGCGGACGACGAAGCGCTGGACTCCCTGATCCGCGCGAGCGACGGCGTGATGGTCGCGCGCGGCGACCTGGGCGTGGAAGTGGGCGACGCCGAGCTGGTGGGCATCCAGAAGCGCATCATCCAGCACGCCCGCACGCTGAACAAGGTGGTCATCACCGCGACGCAGATGATGGAATCGATGATCTCCAGCCCCATGCCGACGCGAGCCGAAGTGTCCGACGTGGCCAACGCGGTGCTGGACTACACCGACGCCGTCATGCTGTCGGCGGAGAGCGCGTCCGGGCAGTACCCCGTGGAGACCGTGCAGGCCATGGCGCGCGTCTGCCTGGGGGCGGAAAAGCATCCTACCTCGACCCAGTCGCACCACCGCCTGGGCGAGACGTTCACGCGCTGCGACGAGACCATCGCGCTGGCCGCCATGTACGCGGCCAACCATTTCCCCGGCGTGAAGGCCATTATCTCGCTCACGGAAAGCGGCCATACGCCGCTGATCATGTCGCGCATCCGCTCGGGCGTGCCGATCTATTGCTACAGCCCGCACAGCGTCACGCAGAACCGCGTGGCGATGTTCCGCGGCGTCTACACCATCCCGTTCGCGCCGTCCGACTACGAGCCTGCCGATCTCAGCAACGCCGCCATCGACGAATTGCGCCGCCGCAACCTGGTGCAGACCGGCGACTGGGTGATCCTGACCAAGGGCGATTTCTACCGCGACAGCGGCGGCACCAACGGCATGAAGATCCTGCTGGTGGACTGAGGCCGCGGCGGCCGGGAGGCGCTCCCGGCCGCTACCGCGTCAGCCGAAGAACCAGTAGCACACGCCGATGGCCGCCAGCACGCCGGCCAGATCGGCGATCAGGGCGCAGCCCACGGCATGGCGCGCCCGCAGGATGCCCACCGATCCGAAATACACCGCCAGCACGTAGAAGGTGGTTTCGGTGCTGCCCTGGACCACGGCCGCCAGCAGCGCCGGAAAGCTGTCCACGCCGAAATGGGTCATGGTCTCCAGCATCATGGCGCGCGCGGCGCTGCCCGAGAAGGGCTTGACCAGGGCGGTGGGCAAGGCATCCACGAAGCGCGTGTCCCAGCCCGCGTGGTGGGCCATCCAGCGGATGCCGTCGAGCAGGAAGTCCAGCGCGCCGGACGCGCGCAGCACGCCGACCGCGCACAGCATGGCCACCAGGTAGGGCAGCAGGCTTTTGGCGATGTCGAAGCCTTCCTTGGCGCCCTCGATAAAGGCTTCGTAGACCGGCACTTTTTTCCAGGCGCCGGCGACCAGGAAGGCCAGCAGGATGCCGAACAGGGCCAGGTTGCCCATCAGCGACGACAGCGAGGCGATGGCGGCGGCCGACATGCCCGCCAGCAGCGCCATGAACCCGCCCATGAGCAGCGCCGCGCCGCCCAGCCACAGCATGACGACCGGATCGGCCAGGCGCAGGCGCTGGCAGGCCGCCACCGCCAGGAAGCCGGCCAGGGTCGAGGCGCTGGTGGCCAGCAGGATGGGCAGGAACACCAGGGTGGGATCGGCCGCGCCCTGCTGCGCGCGGAACATGAACAGCGTGACCGGCAGCAGGGTCAGCGACGAGGCGTTCAGCACCAGGAACAGGATTTGCGCGTTGGTGGCGGTCTCGGGCGTGGGATTCAGGGACTGCAGTTCGCGCATGGCGCGCAGCCCGATGGGCGTGGCGGCGTTGTCCAGCCCCAGGCCGTTGGCCGCGAAGTTCAGCGTGATCAGGCCGATGGCGGGATGGTTGCGCGGCACCTCGGGCATCAGGCGCGCGAACAGCGGGCCCAGCAACTGCGCCAGTTTTTCCACCAGGCCGGCTCCTTCGGCGATGCGCAGGAAGCCCAGCCACAAGGTCAGCGTGCCGAACAGCAGCACCATCACTTCCACGGACACGCGAGCCATGTCGAACAGGCTGGCCACCATCAGGCGGAAGACCTCGGGATCGCCGACGGCCAGCCAGCGGTACAGCGCGGCCGCCGCAGCGGTAAGGAAGAAGCCCAGCCAGAGTTTGTTCAGCATGCGTAAAGTGCCCGGGTGTCGATTCGTTGCGCCGCCCATTGTCGCATCCCGGCAGGCCGCGGCTTGGCCCCGCGCCGCCAATTCTGGTACTTTGGCCTTGGGGCCATAACACATAACAGTGAGAGACACTCATGGATTTCAATGCATGGCGCCGGCGCCGCATCTCGGAACCCGCATACCGCTGGGCGCGCAACGCGCTGCCCGCCATGTCGGCGACCGAGCGCGAGGCCATCGAAGCCGGCGACACCTGGTGGGACGCAGACCTGTTCACCGGCAATCCCGATTGGCGCAAGCTGCTGGACGTTCCCGCCGCCGCGCTGACGCCGGACGAGCAGCGCTTCATCGACGGCCCGGTGGCCCGGCTGTGCGCCATGCTGGACGAATGGGACATCACCTGGAACCGCCGCGACCTGCCTCCCGAAGTCTGGGACTTCCTGAAGGCCGAGCGCTTCTTCGGCATGATCATCCCGCAGCGCCACGGCGGCCTGGGCTTCTCGCCCTATGCGCATTCCGAAGTCGTGCGGCGCATTTCGGCCTATTCCATCACCGCGGGCGTCACGGTCATGGTGCCCAATTCGCTGGGCCCCGGCGAATTGCTGATGCAGTTCGGCACGCCCGCCCAGCGCGACTACTGGCTGCCGCGGCTGGCCGACGGCCGCGAAGTGCCGTGCTTCGGCCTCACCAGTCCCGAGGCGGGCTCGGACGCGGCCTCCATGGTGGACACCGGCGTCGTCTGCCGGCAGGTGGTGGACGGCCGCGAACTGATCGGCATCCGGCTGAACTGGCACAAGCGCTACATCACGCTGGGCCCCGTGGCCACCGTGCTGGGCCTGGCGTTCAAGATGTCGGACCCGGACGGCATCCTGGGCGGTCCCCGGGACATCGGCATATCGGTCGCGCTGGTGCCGACCGAGGCGCCCGGCGTCGAGATCGGCCGCCGCCACCTTCCGGCCATGCAGGTCTTCCAGAACGGCCCCAACCGCGGGCGCGACGTGTTCGTGCCGCTGGACGCGCTGATCGGCGGCGCCGAGCGCGCCGGCCATGGCTGGCAGATGCTGATGAGCGCGCTGGCGGCGGGGCGGGGCATTTCGCTGCCGTCGCTGTCGGCCGCCGCCGCGGCCATGTGCGCCCACACCACGGGCATGTACGCGCGCGTGCGCGAACAGTTCGGCATCCCCGTCGGCAAGTTCGAGGGCGTGCAGGAGCGCCTGGCCAACCTGGCGGGCAACGCCTACCTGGTGGAGGCCGCCAGGCGCCTGACCTGCGCGGCGCTGAACCAGGACGTAAAGCCGGCGGTGGTCTCGGGCATCATGAAGTACCACGCCACCGAACGCATGCGCGGTTCGGTCAACGACGCCATGGACATCCACGCGGGCCGCGCCGTCATCGACGGCCCCAGCAACTACCTGGGCGCGCTGTACCGCGCGGTGCCCATCGCCATCACGGTCGAAGGCGCCAACATCCTGACGCGCAACCTGATCATCTTCGGGCAGGGCGCGATCCGCGCCCATCCCTACCTGATGCCGGAAATCCTGGCGCTGGGCGATGCCGACGAAGAACGCGGCATCGCCGCTTTCCACGACGTGTTCTGGCGGCACCTGCGCCACACGGGGATCAATGCCTTGCGCGCCATCGGCCGCGCCTGGACCGGCGGACTGCTGGCGCCCGCGCCGGCGTCCGGCCCCACGGCCGGACACTACCGGCGGCTGGGCCGCTACGCCTCGGGTTTCGCCTTGCTGGCCGACGCGACGCTGGCGCAACTGGGCGGGGGCTTGAAGCGCCGCGAAATGATCTCCGCGCGGCTGGGAGACATTCTGTCCGAGCTGTACCTGCAGTCCGCGGTGCTCAAGCGCTGGGAGGACGAGGGCCGCAAGCACGACGACCTGCCCCTGGTGCACTGGTGCCTGGAACAGGGCTACGCCAGCATCGAGAAAAGCATGGACCAGGTGCTGCGCAACCTGCCGGGCCGCCTGCTGTCCTGGGGGCTGCGCGCGGCCATCCTGCCGCTGCGTCTGGCCCGCGGCCCCAGCGATGCCCGGACCCGCGAATGCGCGGAACTGCTGCTCAAGCCTTCGCCCACCCACCTCCGGCTGGCCGCCGATCTGCACCGGGAGCCGGGCGCGTCCCATGCCGGCAGCGATCCCGTCACCCTACTGACCCGCGCGTTCGCGCTGGCGGACGCGGTGCAGCCGTTGCGCGACCGCCTGCGCCAGTCGGGCGTGCGCGATTGGCGCGAAGCGCACGCGCGCGGCGCGATCACCGACGCGCAGGCTGCGCAGTTCGAGGAGGCCGAGACGATCGTGTCGCAGGTCCTGCAGGTGGACGATTTCGCGCCCGAGGACCTGTCGCCGTCCGCCGCCGGGACCGATGCGCGGCGTGAAGGCGGGGAGGCCCGGTCCAGGGACGCCCGACCAGGGGATGCCCGGCCAGGGGATGCCTAGTCGGGGGCGCTTAGTCGGGGGCGCCTAGTCGGGGGCGCCTAGTCGGGGGCGCCTAGTCGTCCTGGTTGGGGTCCATGTCCGGGAACAGGATTTCGGTGTAGCCGAACTTCGAGAAATCCTGGATGCGGGACGGATAGAGGCGGCCGATCAGGTGGTCGCATTCATGCTGCACCACGCGGGCGTGGAAACCTTCGGCTTCCCGCTCGATGAGCTGGCCATAGGGATCGCGCCCGCTATAGCGGATATGGCGGTAGCGCGGCACCACGCCGCGCAGGCCCGGCACCGACAGACAGCCTTCCCATCCATCTTCCATCTCGTCCGACAGCGGCGTGATGACGGGATTGCACAGAATCGTCTGCGGCACGGGCGGCGCGTCGGGGTAGCGTTCGTTGCGGTCGAAGCCGAAGATCACGAGCTGCAGGTCCATGCCGATCTGCGGCGCAGCCAGCCCGACCCCTTGCGCGGCGGCCATGGTTTCGAACATATCGTCGATCAGCGCGTGCAGCTCGGGCGTATCGAAGCGCTCCACGGGAGCCGCCACGCGCAGCAGCCGCGGATCGCCCATTTTCAGGATGGGATGGATCATGGGGGGCCTATATTTTGTCAGTGTCTGACACCCTTAAGAGATGTCCTGGCAGGCTTGAAGCCGCCTACCCGGGTGTCTGACACGGGCTGGAGCGGTCAAAGTCGGCTGGGTGCCAGACACTAGGGTATTTTAGATTCGGCTGGGTGTCAGACACGCTAGGTGTCAGACACCAGGGTATTCGAATTTGGCTGGGTGTCAGACACGCTGGGTGTCAGACACCAGGGTATTTTAAATTCGGCTGGGTGTCAGACACGCAAGGTGTCAGACACCAGGGTATTAAATTTGGCTGGGTGTCAGACACGCTAGGTGTCAGACACCAGAGGGGTTAGTCTTCCCGCCCTTTCTTCTCGATGAATTCGATCTTATAGCCATCCGGATCCTCAACGAAAGCAATCACCGTCTTGCCGTGCTTCATCGGGCCGGCTTCGCGCGTGACTTTGCCGCCTTTTTCCTTGACCTTGTCACAGGCTTCGTAGGCATTGTCGACTTCCAGGGCGATGTGGCCGTAGCCGGTGCCCAGGTCGTACTTGTCGGTGTCCCAGTTGTGGGTGAGTTCGATGACGGCGCCTTCCGATTCGTCCTGGTAGCCGACGAAGGCCAGCGTGAACTTGCCGTCGGGATAGTCTTTGCGGCGCAGGACGCGCATGCCGAGCACGTTGGTGTAGAAGTCGATGGACTTGTCGAGGTTGCCGACTCGCAGCATGGTGTGGAGCATACGCATGGATGTCTTCCTTAAGCGGTTAGGGGGAGCGGGAAGAACCCGCCGCTGGCGGCGGGTTCCCGGGTGATGCCGATATCGCCCAGCGCGGCGCCCATGGCGTCGACCGCCAGGCGCATCCGGTCCGGGCCGAAGGCGCCGATGCACCCGACCCGGAACGTGGGTTGTTCGGTGTTGTAGAAGTTGCTGAGCACGTAGCCGCGGCGCTTGAGCGCATCGACGAATAGCTGCAGGTTCCAGGTCGGCGCGTCCGGAGCCAGCACGTTGACGACGATGGGGCCCTGCAGGGCGGGCGGCAGGTACGGGACCAGGCCCAGCGCGCCGATGCCGTCGTACAGCGCGCGCATGTTCGCGGTGTAGCGCGCCAGCCGGGCCTCGCGGCCTTCCTGATGATACAGCTCCAGCGCCACGGCCAGCGCCGCCAGCGTGGGCGCGGGTGGGGTGAAGCGCGGCCCGGCGTTGGGCTGCAGGGTGTGCTGGTAGATATCGGCCAGGTCCAGCGACCAACTCCCGGCGTTGCCGCGCGCGGCCTCCAGGCTGTCGCGCCGGGCCACGACGAAGGCGGCGCCGGGCAGGCCCTCCAGGCATTTGTTGGCCGTCAGCACCACGGCGTCGACGGCGGGCAGGTCGCGGAGATCCAGCGGCAGCGCGCCGAAGGCCGACACGGCGTCGACGATGACGCGGCGGCCCAGCGCGTGCGCAATGCGCGCCAGTTCCGGCACGTCGTGGCAGATGCCGCTGCCGGTTTCGCTGTACACCAGCGCCAGGTGCGTCAGCGTGGGATCGCGTTCCAGCGCGGCGGCGACCGCCTGCGGATCGACCCGCTCGGCCGGGCCCACGGCCAGCGGCACGGCGATCCGGCCCGCGTCGGCGGCCAGCTTCTGCAGCCGGGCCGCGTAGGCCCCGGTGGAGGGCGCCAGCAGCCTGCCTCCCTGGGGGACGAAGCTGCGGATCGCGGCTTCGACGGCGAAGTGGCCGCAGCCGGGCAGGGCCAGGGCGGCGTGCTCATCGGGCGCGGCCCGCGCCACGCGCAGCACGCTGTCGCAGACCTGCCGGTAGGTCTGGCGGAAATCGTTGTCCCAGGGCGCGTAGTCCTGCGCCATGGCGGCCTTCACCCGCGCGTCGGTCGTGACCGGGCCCGGAATCAGCAGCAACATTTCAAGGCTCCTTTGTGGGAACAGGTACCGATCTTCAATGGCCTCAGAACTGGGGCAGGGTGGCGGGGTCGTGGCGCCGCAGGATGTTCTTGGCGTCTTCGAAGCCGGGCAGTATCTGCCCCACTTCGCGCCAGAAGTCCTGACTGTGGTTCATTTCGCGCAGATGGGCAAGCTCGTGCGCGATGACGTAGTCGATGATGGCGGGCGCGAAGTGGATCAGGCGCCAGTTCAGCATGATGTTGCCGTCGCTGGTGCAGGAGCCCCAGCGCGTGGCGGCGGACGACAGGCGCCAGCGACGGATCTTGAGCCCGCTGAGCTGCAGGAAGTGGGCGAGGCGGGCGCCGAACCAGGCGCCGGCGCGCTGCTGCAGCCAGGCCTGCGCCGCGTCGCGGATGCGGCCCTGGTCGGCCGAGGAAGGCAGCGCCAGCCACAGCGTGTCGCCGTCCTGGGGCGCTTCGGCGTCGCCGGACAGGCAGGCCTGGCGGCTGTCGCCGCTCACGCCGATCACGATGCGCTTGCCCAGGTAGGGCAGTTCGCCGCCCGGCTGCCAGCGCGTGTGCGCCATGGCGAGCTGCTGCTTGCGGGCATGCCATTCGCGCAGCTTGGCCAGGATCCAGCGCGATTTTTCGCGCACCGCGTCGTCGACCTGCGCCAGCGTGACCCAGTTGGGGGCGGTGACGCGCAAGCCGTCGTCCGTGACCACGAAACCGATGCTGCGGCGGCGCGAGCGCAGCAGCACGAAGCCGATGGGCTGCTGCTCGGTGGGAACCTCGCGCCAGCGCGCGCCGGGCGGCAGCGGGTCGGGGCAGGGCGTGGGAACGCGGGACGAGGCGTTGGGCGAGAGCGTCAGCAGCGGCTCGCCCGCCGGGGCGGGGGCCGGCTCGGCGTCGGGGTAGAGAGGCTTGGGAGGCGTAGGCTGGAGCGGGGACGGCTTGGGCAAGGCGTCGAGCGCCGGCTCGCCCGCGGGCGAGCCTTGTGGCTGCACGTCGAACAGGAGTTCGAGCTGATCAGGGCTGGACATACCTTTCAGGATTGAGACGCCGCATTTCCCCTTCGATCCAGTCCTGAACCTTCTGGTTCAGTTCCTCGGGGGAGAGTCCCTTGGATTCTATCGCGGGACCGATGGACAGGGTGATCATGCCCGGATATTTCACGAAGGCGTTGCGCCGCCAGCACTCGCCGGCATTGTGCGCCACGGGGATGACGACCGCGCCGGTGCGGGAAGCCAGCAGCGCGCCGCCCATCTTGTAGCGGGCGACCTTGCCCGGAGGAACCCGGGTGCCTTCCGGAAACAGCAGGGGCCAGCGGCCTTCGTCCAGGCGGGTCTGTCCTTGCTTGACCACCTGTTCGAAGGCGTCGCGCCCTTTCGAGCGGTCGATCGCGATCATGCGCAGCAGCGCCAGGCCCCATCCGAAGAACGGCACCATGTGCAGTTCCTTTTTGTAGACGAAGCAGACTTCGCGGGGCATGTAGGCGGGGAAGAACAGCGTTTCCCAGGCCGACTGGTGCTTGGACAGCAGCACCGCCGGGCCGTCCGGCAGGTTTTCCCAGCCCTTGACCTGCCAGCGGATGCCGCAGATCGCGCGCGCGCCCCAGATGGCCAGGCGCGGCCAGCCCACCGTCAGCCTGTAGCGCCAGTGCAGCGGCAGCGGCGCCCACAGGATGCAGGCGAAGGCGTAGGGAATGACCGTGACGGACAGGAACAGGAGATACAGCAGCGAGCGTAGCCGGGCCATCGGATCAACTGTCCTGCAGCAAGGTGTCGACCACGGCCGACAGGTCGTCGCACACGCGCGTGTTCTCGGGCAGGCCGCCCTTGGCCAGCGCCTTCTTGCCGTTGCCGGTCAGCACCAGCCACGGCGAGCAGCCCACCGACGAAGAAGCCTGCAGGTCGCGCAGCGAATCGCCGACCGCCGGCACGCCGGCCAGGTCCACGTCGTAGCGGTGCCCGATCTGCTCGAACATGCCGGGCTTGGGCTTGCGGCAGGCGCAGTTGTCGTCCGGGCCGTGGGGGCACATGAAAACGGCGTCGACGCTGCCGCCCACGGCGGCCAGTTCGCGCCGCATCTTGGCGTGGATGGCGGTCAGCGTGTCCATGTCGAACAGGCCGCGCGCCAGGCCGGACTGGTTGGTGGCGACCACCACTCGCCAGCCGGCCTGCGTGAGCCGGGCGATGGCCTGGAGGCTGCCGGGCAGGGCGATCCATTCGTCGGGATTCTTGACGAAGGCGTCGCTGTCCTGGTTGATGACGCCGTCTCGGTCGAGGATGATCAGTTTCACTGTGCGAGCCTGGAAATGTCTGCCACCTGGTTCATCAGGCCATGCAACTGCCCCAGCAGGGCCAGCCGGTTGGCGCGCACGGCCGGGTCTTCGGCCATGACCATGACGTCGGCGAAGAAGGCGTCCACGGGTTCGCGGACCTGGGCCAGCGTGGTGAGGCTGCCGGCGAAGTCGCCCGCGGCCAGTTGCGCCTCGGCCTTCGGGCGCAGGGTGGACACGGCGGCGGCCAGCGCCTTTTCGGCGGGCTCGGCCAGCGCGGCGTCGTTCACCGCGCCGATCTCGCCTTCGGCTTTCTTGAGCAGGTTGCCGATGCGCTTGTTGGCGGCGGCCAGGCTGGCGGCTTCCGGCAACTGCGCGAACGCGGCGGCGGCGCGCACGCGCCCGGCCACCTGGTGCAGGGGCGGGGCCAGCGCGATGACGGCTTCCACCGCGCTGCGGTCGAACTCGTTGATGAGCTGGTTGCGGTAGCGCTCGTAGATGAAGGCGCGGACTTCGGCCAGGGTGTCGCCCGGGATCTTGCCGGCGGGGAACGTGCCCGCCGCCAGTTCCAGCAGGCCGTCCAGCGACAGCGGACCGTCCTGGCTGATCTTCAGCCAGCCGCCCGCGGCAAGCTGCTCGAACGCGCTGATCAGGCCCAGCGCGGCGCGGCGCAGGCCGAAGGGGTCGCGTTCGCCGGTGGGCGCCAGGCCGATCGCCCAGATGCCGACCAGGGTTTCCACGCGCTCGGCGATGAAGAGCACGGCGGCGGTCAGCGACTCCTGCGTGACGGGCGCGTCGTAGCGGTTGCGGTACTGGTTGCGCAGGGCCTGCACGACGCTGTCGGGTTCGCCGTCGCCGGCCGCGTAGTACGCGCCCATGACGCCTTGCAGTTCGGGGAATTCGCCGACCATGTTGGAGCCCAGGTCGGCCTTGGCCAGCAGGGCGGCCCGGTCGGCGGCGGACACGTCGCCGCCCAGCCGTTCGGCCACGCCGCGCGCGATGGCGCGCACGCGTTCGACGCGCTCGAGCTGCGTGCCCAGCTTGTTGTGGTAGACGATGGAGCCCAGTTGCTCGACGCGCGCGGCCAGCGGCGTCTTGCGGTCGGTCTCGAAGAAGAACTGCGCATCCGCCAGGCGCGGGCGCACCACGCGCTGGTTGCCTTCGACGATGTTCACCGGATTGTCCGTGCGCATATTGCTCACGATCAGGAAGCGGTGCGTGAGACGGCCGGTGGCCGGGTCGAACAGCGGGAAGTACTTCTGGTTCAGCCGCATGGTCAGGATCAGGCATTCCTGCGGCACTTGCAGGAACTGCTCTTCGAACTGGCCCACGTAGACGGTGGGGTGTTCGACCAGCGCCGTGACTTCGTCCAGCAGCGCGGCCACTTCGGGGTCGTCGCCCAGCGTGGCGGACAGGCGGCCGGCATGGTCCAGCAACTGGCGCTCGATCTCGGCGCGGCGCCCTTCGAAGGACGCCACGACGCTGCCGCGCTCGGCCAGCGTGGCGGCGTAGGCGTCGGCATCGGCGAACGAAACGGGGCCGGAGCTCATGAAGCGGTGGCCCAGCGTCTCGCGGCCGGCCGACAGGCCCAGCGCCGAGACGGGCACCACGTCGGCGCCGAACAGCGCGACCAGCCCGTGCGCCGGGCGCACGAACTTGACGGTGGTGACGCCGTCGGCCAATTGGTAGCGCATGACCTTGGGGATGGGGAGGCCGTCGATGGCGGCGGCGATGCCTTCCTGCAGGCCGGCGGCGAGCTGGGCGCCGGGGGCCGTGCCGCGCGCGACCAGGTAGTCCTGCTTGCCGTCGGATTCGCGGTCCAGCGTCGATACGTCGATGTTTTCAAGGCCCTTGGCGGCCAGCTTTTTCTGCAGGGCGGGCGTGGCGCTGCCGTCCTCGGCCAGGCCGATCTTCACGGGCATCAGCTTTTCCGCGTAGGGCTGGTCCGGCGCCTGGGCCAGCACGGTGGACAGGTGCACGGCCAGGCGGCGCGGCGTGGAATACGCGGTCGTGGCGCAGCCCTCGGCCAGCAGGCCGTGGCGGTCCAGCGTGGCGCGCACGCCTTCGGCAAAGGCCTGGCCCAGCTTCTGCAGGGCCTTGGGCGGAAGTTCTTCGGTCAGCAGTTCGACCAGCAGCGGGCGGATGTTCGTCGTCATTTATGCTGCCTCCCCGGCGGCCTTGTCGCGGCCCAGCATGGGAAAGCCCAGTCGTTCGCGGGAATCGTAATAGGCCTGCGCGACGGCGCGCGACAGGTTGCGGATGCGGCCGATGTAGGCGGCGCGTTCGGTCACGCTGATCGCGCCGCGCGCGTCCAGCATGTTGAAGGTGTGGGCGGCCTTCAGCGCGGCCTCGTAGGCCGGCAGCGCCAGCGGCACGTCCATCAGGCGCTTGGCCTCGGCTTCGTAGTCGTTGAAGTGCGAGAACAGCATGTCGGCCGACGAGTGCTCGAAGTTATAGGTGGATTGCTCCACCTCGTTCTGGTGGAACACGTCGCGGTACAGCACGCGGTTGCCGTTGGCGCCTTCGGTCCAGACCAGGTCGTACACGCTTTGCACGTCCTGCAGGTACATGGCCAGGCGCTCCAGGCCGTAGGTGATTTCGCCGGTGGTGGGCGTGCAGTCCAGGCCGCCCACTTGCTGGAAGTAGGTGAACTGGGTGACTTCCATGCCGTTCAGCCAGACTTCCCAGCCCAGGCCCCAGGCGCCCAGCGTGGGGTTTTCCCAGTCGTCCTCGACGAAGCGGATGTCGTGCTGCGTCGGGTCGATGCCCAGCGCCTTGAGCGAACCGATGTAGAGATCCAGGATTTCCGGAGGCGCGGGCTTCAGCACGACCTGGTATTGGTAATAGTGCTGCAGGCGGTTGGGGTTTTCGCCGTAGCGGCCGTCCTTGGGGCGGCGCGAAGGCTGCACGTAGGCGGCGCGCCAGGGTTCCGGGCCGATCGCGCGCAGGAACGTGGCGGTGTGCGAGGTGCCGGCGCCGACTTCCATGTCGTAGGGCTGCAGCAGGGCGCAACCCTGCTTGTCCCAGTATTCCTGGAGCGTAAGGATGATTTGCTGAAAAGTGAGCATAGGATTCTTGGAATTCGGCCGCCGGGCAAGGCTTGCCCTGGGCGTGGGAAACCTGGCATTTTAACTGGCCGGGAGCGCCTTGTTCCCGGAGGCCCTCCGGGTCTGTTACATCCTTGGCCCGGGGCGCCTCGCGAGCGTGCTCCTGGCGGACGTCCGGCCCGGCCCCGACTGCAGGGCCAAACCAATGATCGTATGATGCCGGGTTGAACCGAGTCTTATATAAAACCTGGAAATAGACGCCCGGAACCCGATTCCGGCATCCCGACAAAAGGAGCAGCCCCATGTCCGACCTGATCACCGTAGAAGTCGCCGACGGCATCCAGATCATCACGATCAACCGTCCCGAAGCCAAGAACGCCATCAACCTGGAAACCGCGCAGGCCATGGCCGCGGCGCTGGACGAGCTGGACAGCCGCGACGACGTCCGCATCGGCATCCTGACGGGCGGCGGCGGCACGTTCTCCTCGGGCATGGACCTGAAGGCCTTCGCGAAATCCGGGCAGCGTCCGTACGTGGAAGGCCGTGGCTTCGCCGGCCTGAACGAGCGCCCGCCCAAGAAGCCGCTGATCGCCGCGGTGGAAGGCTACGCGCTGGCCGGCGGCTGCGAGATGGCCCTGGCTTCAGACCTGATCGTGGCCGCCAGCAACGCCAAGTTCGGCCTGCCCGAAGTCAAGCGCGGCCTGGTGGCCGGCGCCGGCGGCATGCTGCGCCTGCCGCGCCGCCTGCCGTACCATATCGCCATGGAAGTCATCCTGACCGGCGAAATGCTCACGGCCGAGCGCGCCCATGCTTTCGGCCTGGTCAATCGCCTGACCGAACCGGGCGGCGCACTGGCCGGCGCCCTGGAACTGGCCCGCGGCATCGTCGAGAACGGCCCGCTGGCCGTGCAGACCGCCAAGAGCATCGTGTCGCAGTCCGGCGACTGGGACCAGGAAGGCATGTTCGACCGCCAGCGCCCGCTGATCGCCCACATTTTCTCGTCGGCCGACGCCAAGGAAGGCGCCACCGCGTTCGCCGAGAAGCGCAAGCCCGTATGGCAGGGTAAATGAAGCGCCCGCGCCGCGCCTTCGGCTAGCAGCCCCCGAGGGGGCTTTTGCCTTGGGGCGGCCGGCGGCACCAGCCATTATCTTTAACCAGTTTTCCATCCAGACAGTCAATCGCCATGTCCGTCATCATCAAAGAAGAAGACTTCATCCAGTCGATCGCCGACGGGATCCAGTTCATCAGCTACTACCATCCGGTGGATTACATCCGCCACCTGGCCCGCGCCTACGAACGCGAGGAAAGCCCCGCCGCGCGCGACGCGATGGCCCAGATCCTGACCAATTCGCGCATGTGCGCCGAAGGCAAGCGCCCGCTGTGCCAGGACACCGGCATCGTGAACGTCTTCCTGAAGGTCGGCATGGACGTGCGCTTCGACACCAAGCGCACGCTGCAGGAGCTCTGTGACGAAGGCGTGCGCCGCGGCTACCTGAATCCCGACAATCCGCTGCGCGCTTCCGTGCTGGACGACCCGCTGTTCGCGCGCAAGAACACCCGCGACAACACGCCCTGTATCCTGCACGTCGAGCTTGTCCCGGGCGACAAGGTCGACGTGCAGCTTGCTTCGAAGGGCGGCGGTTCGGAAAACAAATCCAAGTTCGCCATGCTGAACCCCAGCGATTCGTTGGTGGACTGGGTGCTCAAGACGGTTCCGACCATGGGCGCCGGCTGGTGTCCTCCGGGCATGCTGGGCATCGGCGTCGGCGGCACCGCCGAAAAAGCCATGCTGATGGCCAAGCAGTCGTTGATGGAAGACATCGACATGTACGAACTGCTGGCCCGCGGTCCGCAGAACAAGCTGGAAGAGCTGCGCATCGAGCTGTACGAAAAGGTCAACGCGCTGGGCATCGGCGCCCAGGGCCTGGGCGGCCTGACCACGGTGCTCGACGTCAAGATCAACACCTTCCCGACGCACGCGGCCTCCAAGCCCGTCGCCATGATCCCGAACTGCGCCGCCACGCGCCACGCGCATTTCGAATTGGACGGCTCGGGCCCCGCGCGCCTCGATCCGCCGGCGCTGTCCGAATGGCCGGAAGTGCACTGGGCGCCGGACTACAACAAGTCCAGGCAGGTCGACCTGAACACGCTGACCAAGGAAGAAGTGGCTAGCTGGAAGCCGGGCCAGACCCTGCTGCTGTCGGGCAAGATGCTGACCGGCCGCGACGCCGCGCACAAGCGCATCCAGGACATGCTGGCCAAGGGCGAGCCGCTGCCCGTGGACTTCACCAACCGCGTCATCTACTACGTCGGCCCCGTCGATCCGGTGCGCGACGAGGTGGTCGGCCCGGCCGGTCCCACCACCGCCACCCGCATGGACAAGTTCACCGACATGATGCTGGAGCAGACCGGCCTGATCGCCATGATCGGCAAGTCGGAGCGCGGCCCGGTCGCGATCGAGTCCATCAAGAAGCATGGCTCGGCCTACCTGATGGCCGTCGGCGGCGCCGCCTACCTGGTGTCCAAGGCCATCCGCGGCGCCAAGGTGCTGGGCTTCGCCGACCTGGGCATGGAAGCCATCTACGAGTTCGACGTAAAGGACATGCCCGTGACCGTGGCGGTCGACGCCCAGGGCACGTCGGTCCATACCACCGGCCCCAGGGAATGGCAGGCCAAGATCGGGAAGATCCCCGTCGCCGCGGCGTAAGCCGAATCGAGGCGAAAACGGCCGCTGGAAATTCAGCGGCCGTTTTTCTTTCGTGCCGGGTGGGACCGCCCGCTACAGGCTTGAGGCCGCGCCATGGGCGTGGGGTTCAGGCACTTCTTGTGGTCGCCTTGAACGCGGCAATCGCCTGGGGCGATTTGCCCAGCACGTCGCGCAGCACTTCGTCGGTGTGCTCGCCCAGCAGCGGCGGCGCGCGGCGATATACGACAGGCGACCCGGAAAACCGCAGCGGGCTGGCCGTGACCGCGGCGACGCCGCCCGCGGGATGGGGCAGGTCGCGGCGCAGTTGCCGCGCCTGCGCCTGCGGGTGCGCGAAGGCCTGGGCGATATTGTTGATGGGGCCGCAGGGCACGCCCACGGCTTCGAGCTTGGCGATCCAGTCGTCGCGCTTGCCCTGTCGCATGATCTCGGCCAGCAGGCCGACCAGGATGTCCCGGTTGGCCACGCGCAACCGGTTGGTGGCGAAGCGCGGGTCGTCTCCCAGTTCCGGCGCGCCGATGGCGGCGCAGTAGGCGCGGTACTGCGATTCATTGCCCGTGGCCACGATCAGGTGGCCGTCGCCGGCCGCGAACACCTGGTAGGGCACCACGTTCTGGTGCGCGTTGCCGGCGCGCACGGGCGCCACGCCGGAATTGAAGTAGTTGGAATTCTGGTTGGCCAGCAGGGCCACGTGGCTGTCCAGCAGGGCAATGTCCAGGTGCTGGCCCAGGCCGCTGCGGTGGCGTTCCTGCAGGGCCGCCAGCACCGCTACCGTGGCGTACATGCCCGTGACGATGTCGGTCACGGCCACGCCGGCTTTTTGCGGGCCGCCGCCGGGCAGGTCGTCGCGTTCGCCGGTGATGCTCATCAGGCCGCCCATGCCCTGGATCATGAAGTCGTAGCCCGGGCGCTGCGCGTAGGGCCCGTCCTGGCCGAAGCCCGTGACCGAGCAATAGATCAGGCGCGGATTGATTTCCTTCAGGCTGTCGTAGTCCAGGCCGTACTTGGCCAGGCCGCCCACCTTGAAGTTCTCGACCAGGATGTCGCTGACGGCCGCCAGTTCGCGGATCAGCGCCGCGCCCTCCGGCGTGGCCATATCGGCCTCGATCGAGCGCTTGTTGCGATTGGCGCTGAGGTAGTAGGCGGATTCGTTGGTGTCCCGACCCTGGCCGTCCTTGAGGAAGGGCGGCCCCCAGGCGCGCGTGTCGTCGCCCACGCGGGGGCGTTCGACCTTGATGACGTCGGCGCCGAGGTCGGCCAGGTTCTGCGTGCACCAGGGGCCGGCCAGGATGCGCGACAGGTCCAGCACGCGGATGCCGTCGAGCGCGGGCGGCCGCGTCATGGCTTCAGCTCCGCGGTGCCGTTGCTCAGCACGACCACGTTGCGTTCGCGGGCGCGCGCAAGAAAGCGCACCTGTCCGTCCGGCATCCGCCATATATCGCACTGCAGGGTTTCGCCGGGATACACCGGGGCCGAGAAGCGCGTGTTCAGGCTGACCAGGCGCGAGGCGTCGTAGCCGCAGCAGGTCTTCACGATCGCGTGCGCCGCGACGCCGTAGGTGCACAGCCCGTGCAGGATGGGCCGGGGATAGCCCGCCCGGCGCGCCACTTCCGGATCGGCGTGCAGCGGATTGCGGTCCGCGTTCAGCCGGTACAGCAGCGCGGCGTTCGGCGCGATGGGCAGTTCGCAGCGCAGGTCCGGCTCGCCGTCGGGCGCGGCGGGGAGGGGCGGCGGGGAAGCGTCGCCCTGGCCGAAGCCGCCGTCGCCGCGGCAGAACGTGCTTTGCTGCAAGGTCGCCAGGCAGGTGCCGTCCTCGCCGTGCAGGGTGCGTTCGGTGACGATGATGGCGCCCTTGTCCGCGCCCTTGTCGATCACGTGCGTGTTGCGGCTCTTGCCGACGACCACGCCGGCGGCCGGCAGCGGCGCGTGCATGGTCAGCCGCTGTTCGCCGTGCACCACCCTGACCCAGTCGATGCCGGCGCGCGGATCCTGGACCCAGAAGCCCGGGTAGCCCAGCACCACGCTCAGCGTGGGAAAGGCCTGCAGGCCTTTTTCGTAGACGTAGCGCAACTGGCCGGCGTCTTCGGGGTCCTGCCCCAGGCCGATGCCCAGGGCGTACAGCATGGCGTCTTTTTCGTCGTAGCGCTGGCGCACTTCGTCGAAGCGCCAGTCCTTCACGGTTGCATAGTCCAGGGGCATGGCGGCCTCAGATGGGATCCCAGTCGATCACGTCGGGCGAACGCTCCAACGCGTAGAAGTGCTTGCGCATGGCGGGCACCGCGATCTCCGCGATGCGCTCGGGCGTCCAGCCTTCGCCGTGGTGCACGGTGCGCAGCGGCCGCGGCTGGCTCATCAGCATGATCTCGTTGGCGCGCACGGCGAAGATCTGCGCGGTGACCGCGCTGGCCGCGTCGCTGGCCAGGTAGACCGCCATGGGCGCGACCTTGCCGGCTTCCATTTTCTTCAGCTTTTCGACGCGGGCCTTTTCCTCGTCCGTCTCGGCCGGAATGGAGCTGGTCATGCGGCTCCAGGCGAACGGCGCGATGCAGTTGGAGCGGACGTTGTAGCGCGCCATGTCCAGCGCGATGGACTTGGACAGGGCGACGATGCCCAGCTTGGCCGCCGCGTAGTTCGCCTGCCCGAAGTTGCCGATGAGGCCGGACGTGGAGGTCATGTGCACGAAGGAGCCGGACTCCTGTTCGCGGAAGTAGGGCGCGGCCGCGCGGCTCATGAAGAACGAGCCGTTCAGGTGCACGTCCAGCACCTGGCGCCATTCTTCTTCGCTCATCTTGTGGAAAACGCGGTCGCGCAGATTGCCGGCGTTGTTGACCACGGCGTCGATGCGGCCGTAGGCGTCGATGGCCGTCTGCACGCAGCGGCTGGCGCTGTCGTAGGCGGCGACGCTGTCGGTGTTGGCCACCGCCTGTCCGCCGGCCGCGACGATTTCCTTGACCACCGCCTGCGCGGGGCCTTCCGCGCCGCCTTCGCCGGTAAGCGACACGCCGATGTCGTTCACGACCACCTTGGCGCCGGCCTGCGCCATGGCCAGCGCGATGCTGCGGCCGATGCCGCCGCCCGCGCCCGTAACGATCACTACCTTGCCCGAAACTATGCCGCTCATTGAGGCTGACTCCTGTGCTGCGGCGTGTGCCGCGTGGAAAACAGTTCCGCATCAACCGGTCTGGTTTAGAGGAATGCCCCATGGTAGATTCGGCCAGGCATTCACAGAATTCAAAATTAGAAATGCCCCCCTTCTGCGTGGTGGAACATGAGACATGACCTGACCGACCTGCGTTTATTCCTGAACGTGGGAGAAACCCTCAACCTGACCCGTGCCGCGGAGCGGACCTTCCTGTCCCTGCCGGCGGCGAGCGCCCGGGTGAAGAACATGGAAGAGGCCTTCAAGGCCCGGCTGCTGGTGCGCATGGCCACGGGCGTCGCGCTGACGCCGGCGGGCGAAGTGCTGCTCAGGCACGCCAACGCCGTCTTCCGCCAGCTCGAGTGCCTGAACGCGGACCTCCAGCCCTACGCCAACGGCCTGAAGGGGCGCTTGCGCCTCCTGGCCAATACCACGGCCACCAACTCCTTTCTTGCCGACGCGCTGTCCACCTTTCTTGCGGAAAACCCCGACGTGGACGTGGAGCTGGAGGAGAAAATCTCGGGCGACATCGTCATCGCGATCCGCGCGGGCGCGGGCGACCTGGGGCTGGTGGCGGGCAACATCGATGTGGAAGGGCTGGACGTCACGCCGCTGTTCCGCGACGAGCTCACCGTGGTGACGGCCCTGGACCATCCGCTGGCGTCGCAGGAATCGGCGCATTTCGCGGACCTGGTGGACGCCTACCAGTTCGTCGGCATCCATCCGGACAGCGCCATCCAGAGCTTTCTCGAGGACATCGCCAGCGGCCTGGGCAAACGCCTCTGCCAGCGCGTGCACGTGGGCAGCTTCGAGGCCGTGTGCCGGATGGTGGAGGCCGGCGCCGGCATCGCCGTGGTGCCGCGCGCCTGCGCCGCGCGCTACAGCCGTCCCGACGCGCTGCACGTGCTGAAGCTGAACGATTCCTGGGCCCTGCGCGACCGGCTGCTGTGCCGGCAGCGCGGCCGCGACCTGCCCAGCTTCGCGGAATGCTTCATCGAGCATCTGCAGCGCGCCGCGCGCGGACAATAGCGGGCGGCGCGCGGCACCGGCAGGCAGATAGTGTCCGGTGACCGAACACCGGCGTGCTGCGAAAGAGGGGCTTCCGGAAATGTGTAGCGGCGGACGCGCGCATTCGGAAAATAATAAACGGCGCCGCGGCCTCGGATCCCCGAGGCCCGGCCGTGAAAAAAAGACCCAGGAGACAGCCGTGACCGATACTCAACGCCGCCGCGCCATCGCGGGGCTGGGCGCCGCATGCGCCGCCGCCATTCTTCCTTCCTGGGCCCGGGCCGCTGCCTGGCCGGGCCATGCCGTAACCTTCATCGTGCCGTTTCCGGCGGGCGGGCCGGTGGACACCACCGCCCGCTTCACCACGCAGCCGCTGGGCCAGCTATGGAACGTTCCCACCGTGGTGGACAACCGTTCCGGCGCGGGCGGCATCGTGGGCGCGCAGTTCGCGGCCAAGGCCGAGCCCGACGGCTACAGCTTCTTCTTCGCCTCCATCCACCACGCGGTGTTGCCCAGCCTGCGCGACAACCTCAGCTACGACATCCGCCGCGATTTCGAGCCGGTGGGCATGGCGGCGGTCTTTCCCATCGTGCTGGTGGTCAACCCCTCGCTGCCGGTGAACTCCGTCAGCGAACTGATCGCCTACGCGAAGGCCAATCCGGGCAAGCTGTCCTTCAGCTCGTCCGGCACCGGCGGCGGCACGCACCTGGCGGGCGAACTTTTCAATGCGATGGCGGGCGTGAAGATCCAGCACGTTCCCTACCGCGGCAGCGCGCCCGCGATGCAGGACCTGCTGGGCGGGCAAGTGCAGGTGATGTTCGCCGACGGCCCGTCCGCCGTGCCGCACCTGAAGGCCGGCAAGGTGCGCGCGCTGGGCGTCGGCAATCCGGCGCGCTCGGACATGCTGCCGGATGTGCCGACGATTGCGGAATCCGGCCTGCCGGGCTACGAGGCGTATTCGTGGAGCGGCCTGATGGCGCCGAAGGGCACGCCGGCCGCCATCGTCTCCCGCTTGAACGCCGACATGGTGAAGGTGCTGTCGGACCCCGCCACGGCCAAGAGCATGATCGCGGCGGGCGCGGAGCCCAAGCCCGGCACGCCGGCGCAATTCGGCGAATTCGTCCAGGCGGAAATCGCGAAATGGAGCAAGGTGATCAAGACGGCGGGGATCAAGCTGGAGTGAGGGGAGGTGCGCACGATATGCGGGTGCCAGACACTGTGCGCGAGATATGCAGGTGTCTGACACCCATACGAGACGCGCTTCATATCACCCGGTCGTCTCCCGGGTGTCTGACACCATGTGGCGCAGAATGTGTCAGACACCCGGGAGACGGCGGATCGGGTTGACTGTCATCTCGTACGGGTGTCAGACACTGAGAGCGAAATAGGCAGGTGTCTGACACCCATACGAGACGTGCTTCATATCACCCGGTCGTCTCCCGGGTGTCTGACACCATGTGGCGCAGAAGGTGTCAGGCACCCGGGAGACGGCGGATCGGGTTGACTGTCATCTCGTACGGGTGTCAGACACTGAGAGCGAAATAGGCAGGTGTCTGACACCCATACGAGACGCGCTTCATTTCACCCGGTCGCCTCCCGGGTGTCTGACACTATGTGGCGCAGAATGTGTCAGACACCCGGGAGACGGCGGATCGGGTTGACTGTCATCTCGTACGGGTGTCAGACACTGAGAGCGAAATAGGCAGGTGTCTGACACCCATACGAGACGCGCCTCATATCACCCGGTCGCCTCCCGGGTGTCTGACACCGTGTGGCGCAGAATGTGTCAGACACCCGGGAGACGGCGGATCGGGTTGACTGTCATCTCGTATGGGTGTCAGACACTGAGAGAACAACCCCGTGTCAGACACGGACGGCTACGGCCTGCCGCGCGCTCAGGTATTCCGCCTCCAGTTGGGCCACCAGCGTTTCGACCGGAAGGATCTCCTGCGCCGCGCCGACTCCCTGGCCCGCGCTCCAGACGTCCTTCCAGGCCTTGGGGCGCGAGTTCTTGTCCAGGTTCGGCGGCGGGGCCTCGCCGTTCCGGGCCAGCGCCGCGGGGTCCAGTCCCGCCGCCTGGATGCTGGCCGAAAGATAGTTCGCCGGCACGCCGGAGAAATACGGGGTATAGACCACGTCGGCCGCCTGGGCCTGCAGCACCATCTCGCGGTAGGCGTCGCCGGCCAGCGATTCCTGCGTGGCGATGAAGCGCGTGCCCATGTAGGCGAAATCGCAGCCCATCACCTGCGCGGCCAGGATGTCCTTGCCGTGGCTGATGCAGCCGGACAGCGCCAGCGGGCCGTCGTAGAAGGCGCGTATCTCGTTCACCAGCGCGATGGGATTCACCTGGCCCGCATGGCCGCCCGCGCCGGCGGCCACGAGAATCAGGCCGTCCACGCCCGCGTCGAGCGCGCGCTTGGCGTGGCGCACGTTGGTGACGTCATGGAAGACCAGCCCGCCATGCGGATGCATGGCGCGCACCGCGGCCTCGGGCGCGTGCAGCGAAGTAATCAGCAGCGGCACGCGGCGCTCGGCGCAGATTTCCAGGTCGCCCTGCCAGCGGGCATTGCTGGGATGGACGATCAGGTTCACGCCGTACGGCGCTACCTTGGCGGCGGGATCCGCGCGGCGCCTTTCGGCCAGCCCTTGCTCGATGCGGGTGATCCAGGCATGCAATTGTTCCTGCGGCCTGGCGTTGAGGGAAGGAAACGTTCCGATGATGCCCGCGCCGCATTGCGCGACCACGAGCTCGGGGCCCGAGACCAGGAACATGGGGGCGCCGATGACCGGCAGGCGGGTCTGGGCGTGCAGGGCGGGCGGCGGGTTCATCATGGGGCTCCGGCAGGCCTCAGTTGGCCTGGATGTTGGCGGTCTGGATGACGTCGGACCACAAGGCGTACTCGCGGTCGATGCGGGCCTGCAAGGCCTTCGAATCGCCATTGTTGATGGTGTAGCCGCCGTCGGTCATGGCCTGGCGGAACGCCGGGTCCTTGGAGACGTCCGCCAGGGCGCTGGCCAGGCGCGCGGACACGGCCTCGGGCAACTGCCTGGGACCGACCAGCGCATACCAGCCGACGACTTCGTAATCTTTCAGGCCGGCCTCGATCATCGTGGGCACGTCGGGCAGTTCGGGGTTGCGCGTCTTGGACGTGACCGCGAGCGCGCGGGCCTTGCCGCTCTTGACGAAGGGGATGGCGGTGCTGGTGATGTCGAACATGAACGTCACCTTGCCGCTCACCACGTCCATCATGGCGGGGGAGTTGCCACGGTAGGGCACGTGCAGCATCGGCGCCTCGGCCTGTTTCTTCAGCAGCTCGGCGGACAGGTGGTTGGAGGCGCCGATGCCGGCGGATCCGAACGAGACGGCATCGGGATGCGCGCGCGCGTAGTCGACGAGTTCGCCCACGTTCTTGGCGGAAATCTGCGGGCCGATCAGCAGCACGTTGGCATAGTCCACCACCAGCCCGATCAGCGAGAAATCCTTGCGCGGATCGAACAGCTTGCTGCGCTGTACCAGCGGCGACATGGTGAGGGTGGGGCTGGCGGCGAAGCCCAGCACGTAGCCGTCCGGCGCCGCCTTGGAGGTGGCGTCCGAGGCGATCATGCCGCTGGCGCCGGCGCGGTTCTCCACGACGACGGTCTGGCCCAGCTTGTCGCCCAGGTACTTGGCGAATACGCGGGCCGTGGTGTCCACGGGGCCGCCGGGGGCGTAGCCCACCAGCAGGCGGATGGGGCGGTCGGGGTAGCCGTTCTGGGCCCAGGCGGCCTGGCCGACGGCGATCATCGCCGTGGCGGCTGCCGCGGCGAACAGGGTCTTGATGCGCATGCTCATGTCTCCTTGTGTGCGTGGGCCGGTCGTGGGGCGGCGCTTCCGTCCGCGCTACGCCAGCCTTTCTTTCAGCGGCTGCTTCAGGATCTTGCCGCTGACTGTGGTGGGAATCGTGTCGATGGGGATGATCTCGGCCGGCCGCTTGTAGGGCGCCAACTGGGCGCGCAGGTGCAGCGTCAGCAGGCGGATGTCGAGCGCGGCCCCGGGCAGGGGCTCCACGAAGGCGATCACTTCTTCGTTCCGGTCGGCGGTGCTGCGGCCCACGACGGCGGACAGGCGCACGCCGGGAAAGGCGTTGATGACGGATTCGACTTCGATCGGATAGACGTTGAAGCCGGAACGGATGATCAGGTCTTTGGAGCGGCCCGAGATGAACAGCGCGCCGCTGGCGTCGACATAGCCGATGTCTCCGGTATGGAGCCACCCGCCCGGCAGCAGGGCCTGCGCCGTCTGCGCGGGATCGCGGTAGTAGCCGAGCATGACGCCGGGGCCGCGGATCAGGATGTCGCCGCGCTCTCCCGGCACCGGCGCGCCGCTGTCCGGCGAACCGATGCGCAGCTCCACGCCCTCTACCGCGAAACCCGCGGAGCAGTCGTCGCGCGGCGCGTCGATGTCGGTAATGAACATGGAGCCGGCGTATTCGGTGATGCCGTAGCCATGGTGCATCGGCACGCCGAAATAGCGTTCCACGTCGCGCTTCTGGGTCGGATCCAGCGCCGCGCCGCCGGTGTACACGTAGCGCAGCGCGGGCGCGCGCAGTTCGGCCCGGGGCGGCGCCGCCGCCATCATGCGGCTGAACATGGTGGGCACGCCCTGCAGGATGCTGACGCCGGGGCAGGCCAGCGCCTTGAAGGCGTCTTCCGGATCGAAGCGGCTGCGCAGCACCAGGCTGGCGCCGGCATGCGCCGATGCCATCAGGACGGTGGCGATGCCGAAGATGTGCGACATGGGCAGCGCCGCATAGCCGATGTCCTGCGGGGTCAGGCGGCGCGAGGCGGCCGACACGCGGGCGAAGTGCAGCAGGCCGCGGTGCGGAACCATGACTCCCTTGGGGGCGCCGGTGGTGCCGGACGTGTAGATGAGGGTGGCGACTTCGTCCGCCAGGCTGCCCGTTTCCGCCGCCGTGGGCGCGGCCGCGCGGGCGGCCCGCACGCCCGGCCCCCAGACGTCGGGCGCTGCGTCGCCCGCGCCCGCGCCCGCGGCGTCGGCATGCGCGAGCGCGGCCGGGGAAACGCCGCTGGTGTAGAGCGTCACTTCCGGCTGCGCATGCTGCCGGATGTTTTCGATCTCGCGCGCCGAGAGGCGGGCGTTCACGCCCACCGGCCAGGCGCCTGCCAGGCTGCAGGCGAACAGGGACGCGATCATGGCGCTGCAGTTCTCGCCCACCATCATTACGCGGTGGCCGGGACGCACGCCTTGTTCTTCCAGCCATCTGGCTGCGTCCTGCACGCGCTGCCAGAGCTGCGCATAGGTCAGGATGCCGCCGCCTTCCTCGTACAGGAAAACGGCGTCGGGCCGCTGGCTCGCCTGCCGGGCCAGCACGTGGTGGATGCGGGTGTGGGGGGCTGCTTGGGACATCGGTGGGTCGGGTCGTTCAAAGCGTGGCCTGGGTGCCCAGGATTGCGGTGGACTGGCTGGAGAGCGTGCCGCCGTTGCCGTGCACCAGCGCCAGTTGCGCGCCGGAGACCTGGCGCGCGCCGCACTCGCCGCGCAATTGCCGGACCGCCTCGATCATGATGAAGACGCCGTACATGCCGGGATGCACGCAGCACAGGCCGCCGCCATTGGTGTTCACGGGCAGCCTGCCGCCCGGGGCGATGGCGCCGTCCGCGATGAAATCCTTGCTTTCGCCCTTGGCGCAGAAGCCCAGGTCTTCGAGAAAGAGCAGGGTGTTGATGGTGAAGGCGTCGTAGAGTTCGACCACGTCGATATCGCCGGGCGCGAAGCGCGCCATTTCGAAGGCGCGCCGGCCCGATTCGGCGGCGGCCGTCACGGTCAGGTCCTCCATGGACGAGATCTGCCGGTTCCAGACCGCCGTGGCGTTGCCCAGCACGTAGACCGGCGGGCGGGGAAGGTCGCGCGCGCGGTCGGCACGCACCAGCACGTAGGCGCCCGCCCCGTCGGTCACCAGGCAGCAGTCGCGCACGGTCAAGGGATCGGACACCATGCGCGCGGACAGGATCTGTTCCAGCGTCGCGGGCTCGCGCAACTGCGCCTCCGGATTCAACTGGGCCCATTGGTTGGCGGCCAGCGCCACCTGCGCCAGGTGTTCGCGGCGCGTGCCGTACTGGTGCATGTGGCGGGAGGCGGCCAACGCATAGGACGACAGCGGGCTGAGCGGATCGTAGGGGGTTTCGTAAGGCTGGGGATCGAACTGCTTGCGCACGCGGCCGATTTCGGCGCGGCTGAGCGTGGACGTGCGCTGGGTGCTGCCGTAGCACACCAGCACGGCGTTGCACTGGCCCGAGGCCAGCGCGTGCAGCGCGGGCATCAGGTGCGCGACGAAACTGGAGCCGCCCAGCATCGTGCTGTCGATGAAAGTGGGCCGGATGCCCAGGTGTTCGATGACGGGCATCGCCCACATCGGCGCCGCCACGCTGGCGGTGCAGATGCCGTCGATGTCGCGCATCGTCAGGCCGGCGTCCGCCACCGCGCGCTGCGCGGCCTGAACCAGGATTTCCATTTCGGTATAGCCGGCGGCCTGTCCCAGGCCCGCGTGGCCCACGCCGGCCACGGCGACGGCGCCGCGCAGATCGTCGAGCTTCATTGCGCCTCCTTGCCGGGAACGAACACCACCAGGCCACGCCCGTCCTGTTGCGCGACCTGGGCGCGCACCGCCATGCCGATATGCACGGCCTCCGGCGCCACGCCCTCCACGCGGCTCATCAGCCTGACGCCCTCGCGCAGGTCCACCAGCGCCACGTTGTAGTCGCCGCCCGCCTCGGCCTTGCGCCGCACCACGGTGGTGGCGTAGACGGTTCCGCGCCCGTCCGGCGCGACCCAGTCCAGCGAATCGGCGCCGCAATGCGGGCAGATCATGCGCGGATAGAACACGGCGCGGTCGCAGCCGGCGCAATGCTGGATGAGGAAGCGGCCCTGGTCGAGCGCCTGCCGGTATTGCGCTTCGACGCCCTGCGGGGCGGTGTCGTGGTGGTCGGGAAGGGTCATGATGCGATGGGACCTTTCGTTCAGTTTCAACAGGCCCTAGTGTCGGCACTGCCGCGGCGTTCAGCCATTCTTCATTGCTGAAGCAGGCCTTCCGCCGGCCCGTAGTGCTTCCCTACACCCAGCCCGAAGCCGGCCTTCGGAAGAGGCAGATTGCCGGGCGGGCCGGACCGTGGCTAGATACCGGAAAAGGAGGTAGACCATGAACCTGACCTGGACGCCGCAAGAGCGTCGATTCCAAGAAGAGGTGCGCGCGTTCGCCGAGGCCAAGCTGCCGCAGGACATCCGGGACAAGGTGCTGCGGCACCAGCGCTTGGAGCGCGACGATTACGTGCGCTGGCACAACATCCTGGCCGACCAGGGCTGGGGCGCGCCGAACTGGCCGGTCGAGCACGGCGGCACCGGCTGGAACGCGATGCAGCGCCTGATCTTCGAAGTGGAGTGCTTCAAGGCGGGCGCGCCGCGGCTGCTGCCTTTCGGGCTGTCCATGATCGGCCCGGTCCTGATGAAGTACGGCAGCCCCGAATTGCAGGCCCGCTTCCTGCCCCGGATCCCGCGGGTCGAGGACTGGTGGTGCCAGGGCTATTCCGAACCGGGTTCCGGGTCCGACCTGGCCTCGCTGAAGACGCGCGCCGAGCGCGACGGCGACGGCTACGTGGTCAACGGCCAGAAGACCTGGACCACGCTGGCGCAGTACGCCGACTGGATGTTCTGCCTGGCGCGCACCGATCCGGAAGCGCGGGCGCAGCGCGGCATTTCGATGCTGCTGCTGGACATGCGCGCGCCGGGCGTTACCGTGCGCCCCATCCGCACGCTGGACGGCGGCCACGACGTGAACGAAGTATGGCTGGAAAACGTGCGCGTGCCCGCGGCCAATCTGGTCGGCGAGGAAAACCAGGGCTGGACCTACGCCAAGTACCTGCTGGGCCACGAGCGCACCGGCATCGCCGGGCTGGGCCATTGCCACCGCGAACTCGGCATCCTGAAGCGCATGGCGGAGAATGCCCGCTCGCGCGGCCGGCCCCTGCTGTCGGACAGCCGCATGCGCGACCGGATATCGCGCATCGAAGTGGACATCATGGCGCTGGAAATGCTGTTGCTGCGGGTGGCGGCCAGCAACGACGGCGCGCCCGGCCCGGAGGCCTCGGTGCTGAAAATACGCGGGTCCGAGATCCAGCAGGACCTGGCCATGCTGCAGATGGAAGTGGCGGGGCCGGACGCCTGGCCCTACGACCCGGACTGGATGTTCGCCGAGGCCGGCTGGCACGGGCCCGGTCCCGAGATGGCGGCGGCGGCCGGCGCCGGTTATGCCGATATGCGCAAGACCTCCATCTATGGGGGCACGACCGAAGTGCAGAAGGGCATCATCGCCCGCCAGGTGCTGGGCCTGTAGGGCGGCCGGCACAATCCGACAGGGACACGACGCATGGATTTCATCTATACCGAAGAACAGCGCATGCTGGCGGACAGCCTGCGCCGCCTGGTGGACCAGGCATGGACCTTTCCCCAGCGCCGCGCCCGGCAGGCCGCCGGCGTGCTGGACCGGCAGGCCTGGAGCGCGCTGGCCGAATTGGGCGTGCTGGGCCTGAACATTTCCCAGGATTTCGGCGGGTTCGGCGAGGTGCCGGCCAGCCTGCTGCCGGTGCACCTGGAGCTGGGGCGCGGGCTGGTGTCCGAACCCGTCATTCCCAGCGCCGTCATGGGGGCGGCGCTGCTCGACGCCTGCGGCGGCGCGGCGCGGGCCCGCTGGCTGCCGCCGGTCGCGGCGGGCGAGGCCATCGTCAGCGTGGCCTACCAGGAGCCGGGACGCCGCTACGACACGGATCCCCAGGATTGCCTAGCCACGGAGACCGCCGGAGGCTGGCGGCTGGACGGCGCCAAGCACCTGGTCTGGCACGGCGCCGCGGCGTCCGTCTGGCTGGTGAGCGCGCGGGGCGCCGACGGGCGCGCGCTGCTGCTGGCGGTGCCGGCGGACGCGGCGGGCGTGCGCGTGACCGACACTCCCACGCTGGACGGCGCGCGCTGCGCGCGCCTGGACTTCGACGGCGCGGTCCTGCCGTCCGACGCCCTGCTGGCGCAAGGCGAGGAGGCGGAGCGCGCCCTGGCCCAGGCCCTGCAATGGGGCAGCGCGGCCTTGTGCGCCCATGCCGCGGGCGCCATGGAACGCCTGCTGGAAATCACCGTGGATTACCTCAAGACCCGCAAGCAGTTCGGCCAGCCGCTGGCGTCCTTCCAGGCGCTGCAGCACCGCCTGGCCGAAATGCTGGTGGCCAAGGAGCTCGCCCTGTCGATGGCCTATGTGGCGGTGGCGGCCCTGACCGAACCCGACCTCGCGCAGCGCCGGCGCATGATCGCTTCCGCCAAGCTGGAGGCCGCGCGCGCCGGCCGGCTGGTGGCGCAGATGGCCGTGCAACTGCATGGCGGCATGGGCATGACGGACGAACTGGAGGTGGGCGACTACTTCAAGCGCCTGACCGTCGTGGACCCGTTGCTGGGCGATATCGCCGAACAGCTCGCCGTGCTGGAGGAACTGGCATGACGGTCCCGGCGCCTGGCGGCGATTACACGCAAATCCTTTTCGCGCTGGAAAACGGCGTGGGCCGCATCACGCTCAACCGGCCCGAACGCCTGAACAGCTTCACCGAGACCATGCACGCCGAGCTGGCGCGGGCGCTGGACGCGCTGGAGGCCGAACCCGGGCTGCGCGGCCTGGTCATCACCGGAGCGGGCCGGGGCTTCTGCGCCGGCCAGGACCTGGGTGAACGCAAGCTGCCGGAAGACGGCTCGCGCCGCGACCTGGCCGAAGGGCTGGAGAAGCGCTACCGGCCCCTCATCGAGCGCCTGCGCGCCTTGCCCGTGCCGGTGGTGTGCGTCATGAACGGCGTTGCCGCCGGCGCGGGCGCCAGCCTGGTGCTGGCCTGCGACGTGGTGTATGCCGTGGAATCCTCCCGCTTCATCCAGGCCTTCAGCAAGATCGGGCTGTTGCCCGATGCCGGCGGCACCTGGTTCCTGCCGCGGCTGATCGGTTCGGCCCGGGCCATGGGCGCGGCGCTGTTCGGCGAAGCCGTGAGCGCGGCGCAGGCGGAATCCTGGGGATTGATCTGGCGTGTGGTGCCGGACGCGGCGCTCGAGACCACACTGTCCGATGTGGCGGCCACGCTGGCGGCCGGCCCCACCCGCGCGTATGCGGCCACCAAGGCGGCGCTGCACGCGTCCAGCGGCAATACGCTGGCGCAGCAGTTCGAGCTGGAATGCCGCCTGCAGCGCGAGCTCGGCCATACCGACGACTATCTGGAAGGCATGCGCGCGTTCGCGCAGAAGCGTCCTCCGGCCTTTACCGGCACCTGACTTCGGCGCCTGGCGCGGCGGGCCTCAGGGCGTCCGCGCCGCCTGGATCTGTTCGATGAGGTCGCGGGCGCAGCCGGGCAGGGCGTCGATGTCGCGCACCAGCAGCTTGCGTTCACGCACGACCCAGGGTTCGTCCAGCTCCACCACGCGCAGCTTCATGTCGGCGCCGTAGCGCCGCGCGGCCGAATCGGGGATGACGCCGATGCCCACGCCCGCCTGCACCATCCGGCAGATCGAATCGAAGCTGTAGAGCTGGATGCGCTGGGGCAGGCGCTGGCCGACGCGTTCGAGCTGGTCGCGCAGGAACGCCACCAGCGTGGAGCCTTCGTGCATGGTGATGAACGGATAGCGCACCGCGTCGGCCAGCTTGATTTTTTCCTGGTCCTGCAGCGGATGGCCGTTGGGCACCACCAGCACCAGCCGGTCGGTGCTGAAGTGGATGGCCTGCAG
>Ga0222420_100184_pt1 | contig 81864 bp, 72 predicted proteins | sample 3A2ome_FD_182470 | JGI IMG/M metagenome (GOLD analysis project Ga0222420, IMG submission 182470) | Enriched microbial communities from leaf-cutter ant dump, University of Wisconsin, Madison, United States - 3A200A (version 2) | ecosystem: Environmental > Terrestrial > Nest > Insects nest > Nest...
TCGCCCTCGGCTTTGAAGCGCGCCAGCCACTTGTAGCCCGTGCGCTCGCTCACCCCCGCCGACCCGCTCGCATCCTTGACCTTCCAGCCTTCGTGCAAGACCCTGCGCACCAGCAGGGCTCGACCTCACGGCGTCAATGCCGCATGCTTATGGCTGTTCATCCGTCTTCCTTTTCCGAGTTGCGATGGCGTGGTAACCACAGCTTCCCAGAGCAGGGGCGGATGAACAACCTATTGAGACTTCACACCTAGGCAGCCCGCAGCACGCCCTGCGCCGAAGCGGCCGAGCGCACGCGTCGGCAGCCCCAGCGGCGAGGCTGCCCTCGCGGTTGAGGGTGCAGCCGTCAGTTCGCCTGGGCGCCGGAAATCCGGACGACCTTGGCCCACTTCTCGTTCTCGGACTTCACGTAGGCCAAGAACTCATCGGGCTGCGAAGTGCGGATGGCCCCGCTCGGCCAGGTATCCCACGTCGCCCGTGCGCAGCCAGCCGCCGGACAGAACAGCCTCGGTCTCGGTGGGCATGTCGAGGTAGCCGCTCATCAGCAGGTCGCCGCGGGCCACGATCTCGCCCATCTCGCGCGGAGCGCAGAGTTGGCCGCCCTGGCCCATGACGGCCAGCCGTGTGAGCGGCCCTGCACGGCCCGCACTGCCCAGATTGGCGTCGATGGCGCTGGCCTTGCCAGGCATGCCCGCGATGATCACGGATGCCTCGGTCAAGCCGTAGGTCACGCCCACCACGGGGCCGAGCAGCGCCCGGGCCTGATGCAACCGTTCCAGGGTGGCGCCCGCGCCACCGTAGAGCAGATTCAGGCGCTGGCCGTCAACGTGGGCCATCGCCAGCCCATCGGCGTAGGCGCGGGCGGCCTGGCCATGCTGGCGGAAATGCCTGCGCGGGATGCGGATGCGCTCATCCGCGCCAACCGCGAACGGCTGCCCTACTACCGCAACCTGACCATGGCCGCCTTGCGCGGCATGGTCGCGCAGGCGCGCGCAGACGGCCATGCCGTGATCGGCAATCACGCTGTGTCCGGCGTGGTGGGCGTGGGCGTGGCGCTGCGTGACGCTCAGGGCAACATCATCGGCGGCCTGAGCGTCGCCTCCATCAAGTCGCGCATGGGCAAGGAGCGGCAGGAGCACATCGCGCGGCAGATGCGGGCCTTGTGCCCTTGATGGAAATGCCACGCATCCTGCCCGGTCCCATGTCGGCATTGGGCACGGAGTTCGCGCAGTGCGGCTACTCCCCGTCGAGCAGCCGCCCCGCCTTGCCGGCCAACGCGCTCTCGGCTCTGAAATACCCCACCACGGTGGCCACGCTCTGATGCCCCGTCATGGCCATGGTCTCGGGCAGGGGCATGTTCTGGCGGCCGGCCTCGGTGACGAAGCCCGCGCGCAGAGAGTGCGCTGAAAAGCTTCCTTCCACCCCGGCCAGGGCGCAGCGCGCCTTCACGATGTCGCGCACGGCCGCCGGCGCCAGCGGCTCGGCCAGGTGCCCGCCGCGGCGGATGCGCCGGAAGATCGCGCCTTCGCGGATGCCGTGCGCCTGCAGCACCGCGAGCCACTCGCGCATGGCCGCCGCGGCGCTGCCCACCAGCGGCTTCACATCCTCGGGCCGCAGGTCGCCGCGCTGGTTCGTCTTGGAGTGGGCGAGGGTGTAGACGAAGGCCTCGGCATCCACGCGCTGGAGGTTCTCCAGCGTGGCCGAGGCGACTTCCGAGCGCCGGCGCCCGCCGGTGGCCCAGGCGAACAGGAGCAGGGCGCGGTCGCGCCGGCCTTTCAGGCTGTCGTCGCAGGTGGCCAGCAGCTGCTGCAACGGGTCCTTGGTCAGGGCCCGCTGGCGCTTTGCGCGCGCGCCGCGCTGGGCGTAGGCGCGGCGCGTGCGCGCGAGCAGCTCACGCACCAGCGGGTCGGCGCAGGGGTTCGCGATGTCCGCGCCGGCCGTGTTCGCGCCGGCCATCTGGTGCGCCTTGGACAGCACGGCGATGCGGTGCACGAGGGTGTTGAGCGCCGGCGGCCCGGGCTTGCCCTTGTAGCCGCTGCTCACCAGCGCCTCGTCTACATCGGGCGGCAGTTCGGTCACGAGCGCTGCCGATCGCTTCTTCCTGCCCGGCGCGCCCTGTGGGTCCTGTTCCTCCTCATCGGGCCGGCGTGCCGCGTGGTCCACGATGAACTGGACCACCACGGGCACGGGCACGGGCACCGCGAGCGCGCCGCCGTAGCGCGCGGCATACCAGGCGCACCAGTAGCGCATCGCCGAGCCGTAGGAAAGCCGCGTGTTGGTGGATTCGCCCTGGCGCAGCAGTGCTCGGGCGGCGGCCTCGGCGGTGGAACCCAGCCGGGCCGGATCGAGCACCGCGCGGCGCTCGGCCAGCGTCGCGAGCGGATGCTGCGCTGGCGCCGCGGCGTGCGCCCGAACTTCTTCGGCGCGGGTTCGGAGGTTTTCGGCAGCGTTCTTGCGCATGGGTGGCAGGCCAGATGAATTCATACCGAATTAATTACATATGACGTATGATTTACTATATTATATCTATATAGATCACGATAACATTCTCTTATCGTTACTAAATAGGGACTCGAAGCGTATCTGAAAAAATCAGGATGTTCGAGGGCGGAGTTCGAGTGGTTTGCGAAGACCTGGGTGCGCCAGGCCTGAAAGGATCGGCATGAGCGAGGTGATGGAATTCAGGGGCCGCGGCATCCAGGAAAGCGACGTCTTCGCGGCCGCCGACGCGCTGCTGGCCGAGGGCAAGCGGCCCACCATCGAGCGCGTGCGCCTGAAGATCGGGCGCGGCTCGCCCAACACCGTCAGCCCCATGCTCGAGCGCTGGTTCGCCACGCTGGGCGAGCGCCTGGTGGGCGCGCAGGCCAGATCAGGGGCGGCCGCCGGCAACGATGCGGACGGGATGCCGGTCGGTGTGCGCAACGCCGCGAAGCTGCTGTGGGAGACGGCGCGACGGGAAGCTGAAGAAATTCAACGCGGCGAACTGGCATCCGCTCGCTCGGAGCTTCATGCGCGCGAGGATGCGCTGGCCGAGGCTCAGGCGGTCATGGCGCAGCGCGAGGACGCCTTCGCGCAGGCGCGCGTGAGCCTGGATGCGGCGCTGGCCTCCTCGCAGCAGGCGCGCGAGGCCCTGGAGCGCCAGCTCAAGGAACACGCCATCGAGGCGCACCGCGTGCGAACGGGCCTGGAGGACGAGATCCGGCGGCTCACCGCCCTCCTCGCGCAGGCTGCCGAGGCACAGGAGCAGATGCGCCGCGAGCACGCCGACACCGTCGCCGCGAAGGACCGGGACTTGCGCCAGGCCGAAGCGCGGCACGGAGTCCACGAAAAGCGCATGCTGGCCGAGATCGACCGGGCGCGGCAGGCCGCCAAGGCGCTTCAGGCCGACCTGGCCAAGGAGCAGCACAGGCACCTCAAGGGCGAGGAAGCGGCAGCCAAGCGCCTGGAAGGCGAACGGGGCAAGCTGGCTCGCGTGCGCGAGGAGGCCAGAGAAGCCGAGGCCGCGCTGCGCAACCGGCTCGCCGAACAGAGCGTCGACCTCGCCCAGACACGGGCCAGCGCCGGGTCAGCCAAGGCAGCAATCGACGGCATGAAACAGCGTGTCGACGAAGAGAAGGCCTCGCACGAGGCCACTCGCCGGTTGCTGGCGGACGCGCTTCAGCGCATCGCCCGCACCAATGATCGAGCGCCGGCGCCTCGCGCCAAGCGGCCTCGGTCGTCGAAGTAGCGCCGAGCCGTTCAGCCCTCCTCTCAGGTTCTGCGCGGAGACCGTCAGCAGGAACCCGTCGCCGGCGATCGAACCTCATGGTGCGTTTGGGACGTGCGTCCGGTGGAGCATGGCGCATTGAAGCGTGGCCGCAGCTTCGCTCTATCGCCATGTCATCTCCACTTCACGTCCCTGTCTTTCGCCAGTACCGCAAGGCCAACGAGGATTCCGGCAAGCCGGTGAGCCACGACAGCGCAGTGGTCTCGCCCGCCTGCGACCCGGCCAGCGACGACGCCGCCAACCCGCTGCACCCGAACGGCTTCCACCGCCACTTCATCGGCGGCCTGAACGCCCTGCGTGCTGCCGATGCGCCGCTGCCCGAGGTGCGCGCGTGCTACGACCTCCTCAACGGCAACGTCTACCTCACGACGGCCCGTGGGTGCTCGCGGTGCCCGCCGGAGGCGCGGCGGAGCAGCACGGGGCCCCGGCCTCCAGCGGCCAGTGGTACGACTTCGTGGCCAGCTGCGACGCCGATCCCGCCTACGCCGCCGCTTCTCCGGCCGTGTGGAAACCGGCAAGCACACAGTGAGCGACCCCGGCCTTGGGGCTGGGCGAACTCTGAGTCCTCGCCGGCCTCAGCGCGCCGGCGCTTCCCGAAGGGCCAGAGCCACCCCATCGCGCCAGTTGCCGGGAGGCGCCGAAGACATCCGCCGTCCATGTCGGCCGGCGCCGCGGCGGGACCGGCCCACAGCCGGCGGCCTTTCAGGGCCGAAAGGGGACATCAGTCGAACTTCAGGCCGGCATCCTTGATGAGCTTCGCGAACCGCGCCTTGTCGTCCCGCATGGTGGCACCGAAGCGCTCGGGCGGCGTGAAGAAGGGTTGCATCTCCAGCGCGATGATCTTCTCCTTCATCTCCGGCATCGACACGATCCGGTTGAATTCCGCCGCGAGCTTCTGGACGATCGGCTTCGGTGTGCCTGCGGGCGCCAGCACGCCGAACCAGACCGTCACATCGAAGTTCGGCAAGCCCGCCTCGGCAAACGTGGGCACCTCCGGCAGCGCAGGAGCGCGCGTGCTGCCCGAGACGGCAAGCGCCTTCAGGCGACCCGAGTTGACGAACTGCACGATGCTGGGTGGGCTGAAATATGCATCGATCTGGCCGCCGACCAGGTCCGTGATCACCGCTGCACCGCCCTTGTTGCTGTAGGGCACATGGCGCAGATGAGCGCCAGTGCGGGCAATGAACTGCTCACCGGCCAGATGCGAAGGTCCGCCGCTGCCGCCGGAACCGAAGGTGAGCCCTCCCGGCCGCGACTTTGACAGCGCGACAAATTCCTGGAGCGTATTGACGTGCAGCTTCGGGTTCACCACCAAGGTGTATTGCGACAGCGCCACGGTAGCGACCGGCTCGAAGTCGCGGATCGCGTCCCAGGACAGGTCCTTCATCGTGTTCTGCAGCATCACGTGCCCGGTCGTGGTCATCATGATCGTGTAGCCGTCGGCAGGCGCGCGGGCAACGAATTCGGTCCCGAGCGCGCTGTTCGCCCCCGGCTTGTTCAGAATGACGACTGGCTGGCCCCAGTGCTCCGTCATCTGCTGACCGAGCAGGTGCATGAGGGCGTTCGAGACACCGCCGGCCGCGTAGGGCAGGATGAACTGGATCGGCTTGCTGGGATAGTTCGCCTGCGCGCCCGCCAGCTGCGCCGCAAGCGACAGCAAGGCCATGGCGAGCCATCGGGCCATCGCACCCATCGATTTCATGCTTGTCTCCTGGTATGTCCGCGCCGGAACTGCCGCCAGGGGCAGACTAGGGACAGCGCCCGGCGAGAGCAAGCTACGGCAATCAAAAGTGAATTTAGCGCCAGGACATGCGTCATCAGGTCACCGGCGGGAATTGCATGATGACCATGTCCGCGCCTTCGTCGCCAGCGCGCATGCACGCTGCGGCGGATCCTCCTTGTTCGGCCACCAGGTCGCCGGCCTGCAGCGATCGGCCTTCGCACTGCACGCCGCCGGAAGCGACGTAGCAGAAGCGCGTCGTTGCCGCGTGTGCCATCTCCGGCGCCACCGGCGCGCCGGCCGGCAAACGCAGCATCCACGCCGCAGCCCCGTCCTCCGCACGCAGCAGCAACTCGCAGGCGGGCTCGCATCGCTCGCGCCGTTGGGCATCGTTCGAACACGGCACCGGTCCGCCGTAGGCATGGCGCTTGTGCAGGCCCGCGGTGAGCCGGCCACGCTGGTCCGGCAGGAACCAGGTCTCGCGCGTGCCCTGTGCCCGGATCGTGTAGTAGTCCAGCCCCTCCTCACCTGCCACCAATGGACCGTAGCCGGACTCGCGAGAGGCATAGTGCAGCGAGACCGGTTGCAATGGGTGTTTGCCGATCACGCCCGAACCCGCCGTGACCAGCTGGAACTGCTGCGCCGGATGGCAGTGCACGCGCAGTGCGTGTCCCGGCGCCTGTCGGACCAGGAAGGCTTGCGGCCGCCCGGGCTCATGCGGCGATCCACCGTCCTGCAGCGGATGCATGCCGATCAACGGCACGAGGCTGCCCACGAAGCGCTCGTTGCGGCGTTCGCAGGCATGAACGATGCAGTCGGAAAGGTGGGCGACGAACAGCACCGGCGACTCCTGTCAATGGGTGGTGGCCTCCGGCCCGACCGCGGCCGGTCGTACCCGGTACTTGCGCACCAGCGTGTAGGGCACGTACGACGACTTGCTGCGCCGGAAGTTGGGCATGCCCAGGTCCTGCTCGAAGTTGATCCAGCGGACCGGTGGCTTCCAGTGGGTGGCGACATGCTGGAACATGAAGGGATAGACCCCTTCGAATTGCGCCAGCCCCTTGGCGAACCGGATCACGCACAACTGCGGTGCGATCTGCTCTCCCAGCACGAAACCCGCGGGAGATCGCCCGACGAAGTAGACGAAGCCCTGCAATCGCAGGACGGCCGCATGCTGCAAGGCTTCCATGCAGGCGATTTCGTCCGCCTCGCCGCGCGCTTTGCCCTTCTCCTGCATCCACCCGCCCAGCACGGCGAGCGCATCTGCGCGCCATCCGGCGCCGTAGGGCACGGCCCGCACGTCTACGTGCGTGGCAAAGCGTTTCAGCTGCGCCCGCTTGCCGCGCAGGGCCGTGCCCGGAAAGCTTCGGAACAGCTCTGCTTCGTAGCGGTAGTCGGCGTCGTCGCGGTTGTCCCACCAGAAGAAGGCGTTCGGGTCGAGCTGGCGCAGGGTTCTTTCCGCAACGGGGAAGAAGCAGTCGTACCCGTGGAGCAGCGCGCCTGCCTGCCGCGGGCGCAGCTGCGCGAGGTCGAACAGGGGCAAGAGGTGCCTCGTGCCGTCGTAGGCGCGCCCGGAAATGCAGGGGTACTCGCCGGGCAGGTAGCGGTAGGCGTGCACCCGACGGAACAGGTAGAGGTTGGCGAAGGCGAACTCGGACGGGCAGTCATGCGCGAGCCATGCTGCGGCGCCGCTCATCGAGCGCCAGATCTCCTCCTGCAGCGGCCCGGCCGGGCTGCCGTCGGCCGCCGCCAGGGATACGGCAGCAGTCCCGTTCACCGATTCCACGCGCGCACTCCCGGCGCCGGACCGTTCGCCGGCGGCCCGGCGAAGCACTGCGCGATCAGCATCCAGGACCGCGCGGCCTCCCCGTGACAGGCAAGCGCGGTGTCGTCGACATGCCGGCGTTGCGTGACGACCAGGCAGAAGTCCTGGGCCGGCCCGGTGATCGACGCGCCCGCCTGCGCATCGCCCCAGGTCCACACGCTGCCACAGGGCGCTTGCAGCATCACTTGGGGCTGCCGCGCCGGCAGGGGAAGGCCCCGGTTCTTGAAGGCCCAATGGAAGGTGGCGCAGCCCAGGTGGCAGATGTGCTGCAGGCGGGCTGAGCCTGGCCGATGCATGCGCAGCGCATCCCAGACGTCCTGGCCGTGCGCCCACACCTCCATCAGGCGCGCGGTCGCGAACGAGCGCGCGCTCATGGCCGCGCCGTACCAGGGCAGGCGACTGTCCGGGGCCCTGGCCGAAAGCTGCGCCACGAGGTGCGCGTGCACCGCATGCCAATGGCGCAGCAGCTGCGGGCCGCTCATCCCGGCGTAGCTGTCGCGCCCGCTCACCACGTTCGAGAGGTCCTGCCTGGCCCGTTCGGCCGCATGGGCCTCGAACTCCGGCGCATCGCGCAAGGCCAGCAGGGCGACCTCGTCGAAGAAGGCGAGGTGGGCCAGTTCGTCCCAGGCAGACCAATCCAGGAAAGGCGTGCGCATCCGCCACTGCGGCGGCGTCAAGGTCTCCAGCAGCGCCGCCAGCTCACGCTGCTCTCCGGCGAGATCATCGCAAAGCTGCTTCATCTATTCTCCCGCGCCGCCGATCGCCGCCGCGACCCGCGTCGGTTCATCCGCGAAGCCGATCACGCCCTGACGATGCAGTCGTGCGACCTCCTCCTCACTCAGCCCGAGTTCTTCGCGCAGCACCTCGCGCGTATGCTCGCCGAGCAGCGGCGGCGCACGCCGGTAGCCGGCCGGCGTCTCGGAGAAGCGCATCGGACTTGCGATGCTCGCGGCCGGCACGCCCAGCCGGTGCGGCGTTTTTACCTTCGTGCCCAGATGCAGCGCCTGGGGATGCTCGATCGCCTGACGGTAGTCGTTGATGGGGCCGCAGGGCACGCCCACAGGCACCAGAAGGTCCTCCCAGTGCTGGCGCGAGCCCGCAGCGAGAACCTCCCCGAGCAGCGCGTGCAGTGCCGGCAGGTTCGCCAGCCGCGCCTGGTTGCTGTGGAAGCGCTCGTCCTGCGCCCAGTCCGGCCGCTGCAGCGCGCGGCACAGCGCGACAAACTGGCCATCGTTTGCGGTTGCGATGATGAGGTCGCCGTCGCAGCAGCGGAAGACCGAGTAGGGAGCGATGTTGGTGGCCGAATTGCCCGAGCGCCGGCGCAGCGAAGCACCCACGATGTAGTCCGACAGGGGCGTGGCGCCAAGCGCCATCGCCGAGGCGAACAGCGACACGTCGACATACTGGCCGGCGCCGGTGCTGTGGCGGTGTGCCAGCGCCGCAAGGACCGCCAGCCCCGCGTACATGCCTGTGAACATGTCGACGATCGGCACGCCGATGCGCTGGGGGCCACCGCCGGGAAGGTCGTCGGGTTCGCCCGTCACGCTCATCAGCCCGCAGGCGCCCTGGAACAGGTAGTCGTAGCCGGGTCGTTTGGCATACGGCCCATCCTGGCCGTAGGCGCTGATGGAGCAGTAGATCAGCCGCGGGTTGATGCGCACCAGGTCCGCATAGCCGAGCCCGTAGCGCGCCAGCGTCCCGACCTTGTAGTTCTCCACCAGGACGTCCGACGCGCGCGCCAACTCGCGCACGAGTGCCTGGCCGGCAGGCGCGGCCAGGTCGATCGCCACCGAACGCTTGTTGCGGTTGGCGCAGAGGAAGTAGGCGGACTCGCCCGTGGGTTCGCCTGCGGCATCCGGCATCCAAGGCGGGCCGAACTGGCGCGCATCGTCACCCCGGCCTGGCCGCTCCACCTTGATCACCTCGGCCCCGAGGTCACCCAGGTTCTGCGCGCACCAGGGTCCCGCGAGCACGCGGGAGAGGTCCAGGACACGCAGGCCTTGAAGGGGCGCTGTCATGCCGTCTACCACGCGTCCACGCAGGGACGCTTCTTGCCCGTGCGCGGCGCCGAAGGACCGGCGGCCGCCAGTCCGCGCACGATCCAGACACGGGTCTGCGCCGGATCGATGACGTCGTCGATGCTGAGGAAGGGGGCGATGTTGGTGGCCTTTCCCTGTTCGTACAGGCTGTTGACCAGTTGCTCGAAACGCGCCGCCCGCTCGGCGGGATCCCCGATGGCGTCCAGCTCCGCGGCATGGCCCCAGCTGACCTGCCCTTCCAGGCCCATGGCGCCGAATTCGGCAGTCGGCCAGGCAACCGCAAAGAAGGAGGCGTGGAAGGAGCCCCCCCCCATGGCCATGGCCCCGAGCCCATACGCCTTTCGCAAGGCCACCGTGAAGTAGGGAACGGAGATGTTGGCGCCGACCACCAGCATGCGGGCCGCGTGCCGCACCAGCGCCTGGGACTCCGCGTCCGGCCCGACCATGATGCCGGGTGTGTCGCACAGCGACAGAATGGGGATGTCGAAGGCATCGCACAGCTGCACGAAGCGCGCGAACTTGTCGGCTTCATCGGCTCCGATCGCGCCGGCGTGGTGGGCCGGATCGTTGGCGACGATCCCGATCGCGCGGCCTTCGACACGCGCCAGCGCGGTCACCATGCCGCGCGCGAAGCCGGCGCGAAGCTCCAGCACGCTGTCGGTGTCGGCCAGCGTGCTGATGACGCGCCGGATCTCGTAGGCCCGGCTGCGGCGCTGCGGGACCGCATCGCGCAGGGCGGCCTGCTCCGCACAGGTCCAGACGCCCACCCGTCCCTGAAAGTAGCCCAGGTACTTCTTGGCCATCGCGACCGCTTCGCGCTCGTCGCGCACCAGCAAGTCCACCACGCCGCACTGCGCCTGCCTCGGCGCCGGGCCGATCTCCTCGGGCCGCACCAAGCCGAGGCCCGCGTACCGGATCATCACGGGTCCGGCCATGCCGAGCGTGGCGTCCTCTGTGGCGATGACCAGGTCGCAGCAACCGAGCAGGGCGACGTTGCCTGCAAAGCACCGGCCGGCCGCAATGCCGATCAAGGGCACCAGCCCGCTCAGCCGCGCGAACAGCCAGAACGTGGGATTGGCCAGGTTGACGCAGCTGGGCTTGTCGGTGTCGTTCGGCCGCCCGCCTGCGCCTTCCGCGAACAGCACCACCGGCAGCCTTCCGCTCTCGGCCAGCCGGATCATGCGGTCGTGCTTGGCGTGCGAAAGATGTCCCTGGGTACCGACGAACACGGTGTAGTCGTACGAAGCCACCATGCAACGCGCAGCTTCCGCGCCGAACAGCGCGCCGTTCACGCTCGCCGTGCCATAGAGAAACCCGTCGGCGGGGCTCGAGGCGCGCAGCTCCTCGATCGGATGGCGCGCGCGCTGCGCTGCCACCGCCAGCGCGCCGTACTCCAGGAAGGACTCGGGATCGCACAGGTCGGCCAGGTTTTCCCGGGCGGTGCGCTTGCCGATCGCGTGCCGCCTGCGCACGGCTTCGGGACGCGCCGCATCCAGCGTCAGGGCGTGCAGGGCACGCACTTCCTCCAGGTCGGTACGCGGCCCTGCGTCCGGCACCTCGGTGGAGGCGTGCACGCCGTCGTCCGCACCAGCCACGATCCTCACCAGCACGTGCCGCGGCGGCAGGAAATCGCCCTTGCCTCCGGCGACGGCCGTGACGGTGCCGGCGCAAGGCGCAGAGATGGCGTGCTCCATCTTCATCGCCTGGACCACGGCGACCTGCTGACCGCGCTGCACCGGCGCCCCTGGCGCCACATTGACCTCGACCACCGTTCCGCCCATGGGCAGATGCACCGGAACGTCGCCATCGTCAATGTCCATGTCGACCACGCCTGCTGCCTGCGCTTGCGCCGCCGCGAGTCCTTGCACGGCCGGAAAGAACAGCTGTCTGTGTGTCGACGCAGGTTGCGGCGTCTGCGCGAGCTGGCGATCGAGGAAGTCCGTGCTGATGCTGGAATCGCGCAGCTGCGGCAGGCATATCAGATGCTGCAACAACGGCAGGTTGGTGGGCACACCGGCGATGCGGAACTCGCACAGTGCGCGGTAGGCGCGGCGCAGCACCGCATCGAGCGAGCCGGACGCCTCGTGCACCACCAGCTTGGCCAGCAGGGCGTCGAAATTCCTGCTTGGCGCGAAGCCGGCGTAGGCGAAGGTGTCGACACGGACGCCGGGGCCCGAAGGCAGGTCGAAGGCTTCCAGCACCCCGCCTGCTGCCTGGTCCGACGCCAGGAGCTCCATGTTGATTCGCAGTTGCACCGCATGGCCACGCACGGCCGGGATGCCGTCGCGAGCGATGCCCAGCGCCGGAAGCGAAGCGCCCAGCGCCAGCCGTAGCTGGGATTTCACCAGATCCACGCCGGTGACCTGCTCCGTCACCGTGTGTTCCACCTGAAGTCTGGGATTGGCCTCGATGAACCAGAAGTCATGCTCCCCGCCCTCTTCCTTCAGGAGGAATTCGAACGTTGCCACGTTGTCCAACCGTACCGCGCGGGCCATGCGCAGCGAAGCATCGGCCAACTGAGCCCGCAGCGCGTCCGAGAGGCTCGGGCTGGGCGCGATCTCGATCACCTTCTGGTGACGCCGCTGTACGCTGCAGTCCCGATCGCCCAGGATGGCACAGTCCTCACCGTCGCCGATCGCCTGCACCTCGATGTGGCGAGCACCGGCAAGGAGGCGCTCGACATACAGGTCGCCGCTTCCGAACGCCGCGCGGGCCTCCGACTGGCAGCGCTGGAAGGCCTCCTCCAGTTCCTCGTCCGCGGTCACCCGGCGCATGCCTCGACCGCCGCCGCCGGCCACCGCCTTGATCATCATGGACGCACCGGCCGACAGACAGGAATGCAGGAAGGCGCGCGCCTGCTCCAGGCCGATGGCGGCACCACTGCCCGGCAGCACCGGCACGGAAAGCGACTGTGCGAGTGCGCGAGCCCGCGCCTTGTCCCCGAACAGGTCGAGCGTCTCTGCGCGGGGGCCGACGAACACCAGCCCGGCATCCGCACAGCGGCGGCTGAACGCTGCGTTCTCGCTCAGAAAGCCGTAGCCCGGATGGACGGCGCCGCAACCATGCAGGCGAGCGGCCTCGATCATCGCGTCCATGTCGAGATAGGGCGAAGGACCGCGCCCGCGCAAGGCGTGGGCACTGCCCGCGGCCCTCACGTGCAGCGAGTCGCGGTCGTCCTCCGAATAGACCGCGACGGTGTTGAGTCCGAGTTCCTCGGCAGCGCGCGCAATCCGCACCGATACTTCACCCCGATTCGCGATCAGCACGGACTGGATGGAATTCAGCATGTTCCCCCGGGCACCGGTGGCCGCCGGCCTCCATCGGCGAATCTGATGCCTGCACGCCCGATCAGCCGGGTGCGGCGCTCCCTGTCGGCGCGCATGGGGATGCCGGGCGGTTCGATCTCCAGGGCATCGTCCAGCCCTTCCGGCGGACGCGCGATGACGACGCGGCGCTCTGCCGGATGGGATGGCGGGCCAAGTGCATGCATGGCTGGCGAGACTAGATGGGCCTTCGCCCCGCAAGCAACCCGACACCCTAAAAACTTTATTCAGCCATGCACGGCATGCAAGCCTTGACCCGCAGCAGCGTTGCAGCGAATTTCGGAGGCGGGCGGCACATGCGCCGTGCACAAGTTGGAGGCCGGTATGGGCAAGAGGGTTCGGGTGGGTTGTGCTTCGGGCTTCTGGGGCGACTCGGCGCTGGCCGTACCGCAACTGCTGACGGTCCCGCAACTGCAGTACCTGGTGTTCGACTACCTTGCCGAGACCACGATGGCGATCCTGCAGAAAGCGCGCATGAAGGATCCCGATCTGGGCTATGCGACGGACTTCGTGACGGCCGTGATCGAGCCCCACCTCGGGCGCTGCATGGCACAGGGCGTGCGGCTGGTGGCGAACGCAGGCGGACTGAACCCGCAGTCCTGCCGCGATGCGGTGCGTGCTGCTGCCGCGAAGGCAGGGTTGAGTCCGAAGATCGCCGTGGTCAACGGCGACGATATCCTCCAGGAGGTCATGCAGGGCCGCGTGCAAACGCACGACACGCGCTCGCCCGAGATTGCACACGCGCGGCTGCTCTCGGCCAATGCATACCTTGGCGCCGCGCCGATCGCGGCGGCACTCGCGGCGGGTGCCGATATCGTGATAACCGGGCGCTGCGTCGACAGCGCGGTCACGCTGGGCATTGCCGCCTTCGAGTTCGACTGGCGCTGGGACGAGTGGGACAAGCTGGCGCAGGCATCGCTGGCGGGGCACTTGATCGAATGCGGCCCGCAGGCCACCGGCGGTCTGTTCACCGACTGGGAGTCGGTACCGGATTGGGACAACATCGGCTATCCCTACGTCGACCTGCACGAGGACGGCAGCTTCGAGCTGGCGAAGCCGGAAGCCACCGGCGGGCTGGTGCGGCCGGAAGTGGTCGCGGAACAGTTGGTGTACGAGATCGAGGACCCGGCCCGCTACCTGCTGCCGGACGTCGTCTGCGACTTTCGCCAGGTCACCATCGCCGCCTGCGGCGCGGATCGCGTGCGCATCTGCGGCGCGCGTGGCACACCCTCGACGCCGTTCTACAAGGTGTGCGCGACCTATCGCGACGGCTACCAGGTCCAGATCCTGATGGCGATCCGCGGGCTGCGCGCTGCGGCGAAGGCAGCCAGGACGGCCGAATCCCTGCTCGCACGCAGCCGGCGCCAGATGCAGGAAGGCGGGTTCCCGGACTACACGGGCATCTGCATCGAACAGCTCGGGCAGGACTCGCAGTACCCGCAGGCGCATCCGCGTTCCGGCAGCCGCGAGATCGTCCTGCGCATCGCGGCCCATCATCCGAGCGCCGCTGCACTTGCCTTCCTGCAGAAGGAGTCCACCACCGCCGGATCCTCGATGGGCCCGGGCACGCGCAGCAACTTCGGTGGCCGGGCCCGGATCCAGCCGGTGGTGAAGCTGCAATCCTTCCTCGTCGACAAGGACGTGGTTCCGGTGACAGTCGATTGCGATGCAGTGCGCGTGCCGGTCCCGAGCCAGGCACATGGCGCCGTCACCGCCCGCGGCGCCGGCCATGAAGCGCCGGCAAACCCCTTCGGGGCCGCGGCAGGCGACGCGGCACGTTGCGTTCAGGTCCTGCTGGAACAGGTCGCCTGGGCGCGCAGCGGCGACAAGGGCGACGACGTGAACATCGGCGTCATCGCAAGAAGGCCCGAGCTGGCCCCCTGGATCGCCGAGGCGCTCTCCTCCGGCCGCGTGCACCAGCTGTTCGCGCACCGGGTCGAGGGGAACGTCGAGCGCTACAGCCTGCCTGGCGTGCACGCACTGAACTTCGTGTTGCGGCAGGCGCTCGGGGGCGGCGGGACGGCAAGCCTGCGCTCCGATCCCCTCGGCAAGTCGTTCGCGCAGATTCTGCTGGAGACACCCGTGCAGGTGCCACCCGAACTGGTGCCACCGACGCCGCCGCGCGCGGAAGCCGGCCGATGAGCGGGCCGCTGGCCGGTGTCCGGGTGCTCGACCTGTCGCGTGTCCTGGCAGCGCCGTGGTGCACGCAGCACCTCGGGGACCTCGGAGCCGATGTGGTCAAGGTCGAACGTCCCGGACAGGGTGACGACTCGCGCAAGTGGGGACCGCCTTGGCTTCGGGACGCCCAGGGGCGCGACACCACTGAATCGGCCTACTACCTGTCGGCCAACCGGAACAAGCGATCGATCGCCATCGACTTCGCGGCCCCGCAGGGCCGCGCGCTGGTGCGTGAGCTGGCGGCGCAAGCCGATGTGCTGGTGGAGAACTACAAGGTCGGCGACCTCGCGCGTCATGGCCTGGGCTTCGCGCAGCTGCAGGCCCTCAACCCCAGGCTGGTCTACTGCTCGGTGACCGGCTTCGGCCAGGATGGCCCCTGTGCCACGCGGCCCGGCTACGACATCCTGTTCCAGGGCCTCGGCGGCATCATGAGCGTGACTGGCGAACCGGACGACAAGCCTGGTGGCGGCCCGCAACGGGTGGGCGTCCCGGTGGTGGACCTGTTCACCGGCATGTATGCGGCCATCGCGATCGTGTCCGCGTTGCACCACGTGACCCGCGGCGGCGAGGGTCAGCACATCGACGTGTCGCTGTTCGATTCCGTCATGGCGCTTGGCTCCGGTGCGCTCTCCAACTACTTCGTGGGCGGCCGGCCGACACAGCGCACCGGCAATGCCTCGCCCAACATCGCGCCCTACGAGGTGTTCGCCTGCGCCGACGGGCAGCTGGTGCTGGCCACCGGCAGCCAGGGGCACTTCGAGCTTCTCTGCCAGGTGATCGGCCGGCCCGAGCTGCCGCTGGATCCGCGCTTCAGAGACAACGCGGGCCGGCTCGCGAACCGCGACGCCCTGCACCGGTTGCTGGGCGAGGTGTTCGCGACGGCGAGCGGCGCGGCCTGGGAGGAGAAGCTGCTGCGCCACGGCGTGCCCTGCGGGCCGATCAACGACCACGCCCAGGCGCTGGCGCATCCGAATGCCCAGCATCGGGGCACCCGCATCGAGCTGCCGCACCGGCACGGCGTGCCCGCCCCCGGCGTGGCCAGCCCCATGCGCTGTTCGGCGACACCGGTGAGCTACCGGCTGCCGCCACCCACCCTCGGCCAGCATTCGAGGGAAATCCTGCAGGAGTGGCTGGCCTACGACGCTCCTAGAATCGGCGAGCTGGAGCAGGCCGGCGTGCTCGTTTGCGGTTGAACGAGGCCTCGCATCCCTGCCTGCCTGGCGGCAGATGACCCAGATCAACAAGCTGTGGCTGATGGAAGTGTTCGTGCGTGTGGCGGACTGCGGCAGCTTCACCAAGGCCGCCGACGCCCTCGACGTCTCCAACGGCACCGTCACCAACTCGATCCGTCAGCTGGAGCAGCACCTCGGGGTGATCCTGTTCAACCGGGACACCCGCCGCGTGTTCCTCACCGAGGAGGGAAAGGTCTACCTCACCCACTGCCGCCCCATCCTGGAGGAGACCGAGGACGCCGAGGAAGTCCTGCGCAGCCGGACGTCAGGCCTGAGCGGCTCGGTGCATCTCGAGGCCCCCATCTCGGTCGGCCAGTCCCTGGTGTGCCCGGCGCTGCGCACCTTCGCGCGGATGTATCCCAACATTTCCACCGCCGTGACGCTCACCAACCGCCCGCGGCATGTCTTCGAGAACCGTATCGACCTGGCGGTGCGCATGCACCATGTCGAGGACGCGGACCTGGTGGCGCGCAAGATCTACGATTCGCACTACATCATCTGCACGACGCCGGCGGCCGCGCGGCAGCTGCCGGCGCATCCGCGCGAGCTCGATCCCGCCCGCTGCGTGGGCCTGCTGCTGGAGGAACGTACGCAGGCGCGGCCCTGGTCGCTGGAGGATGGCGACGAGCAGCTCGTGATCGAACCGCGCTGGCCGGTGAAATTCAACAGCACCGACGCCATCCTGCAGGTGCTCGAGGACACCGAGGGCGAGGCGGCGCCGATCGCCTACGTGCTGGAGGTCTTCGCGCGGCGCCAGCTGGCCTCCGGCAGCCTCGTGCAGGTGTACCCGCAGTGGACCACCGGCTCGCGCCCGATCTACCTGGTTTTCCCGAAGGCCCGCGTGAGTTCCGCCAAGGTGCGGGCGCTGGCGGACTTCATCACGGAGCTGTTCGTGTCGGGCCGGCACAGCGGCGGCGACGCCGATGCCGTCGCGGTCAAGCCGATGGGCAGGCGCTGAGCATGCGCACTCAACCGCCGTCGGCCCGAAGCGTCATGAGCGGCTGCCCCGCGATCACCTGCGCGCCCTCCTGAACCAGCACGTCGAGCAGCGTGCCCTTGCACGGCGCCTGCACCGGGATTTCCATCTTCATGGACTCGAGGATCATCAGGTCCTGGCCTTCTTCGACCTCGACGCCGGGGGCCGCCACGCGCTGCAGCACCTTGCCCGTCACCTCGGATTTCAGGGTTCTCGTCGTCATCGCATGCCTGCCTTAGAGAGGAGAGATCGCGCGGAACTTGGGCGGCATCTCGATGCGCCGGCGCGCTGGGCAGGTCGCCAGCGTCTCGATCAGCCGGCGCCGCGTATCGCGCGGATCGATCACGTCGTCCACGCCGAAGTGTTCGGCCGCCCGCAATGCGCCGAGCTGCCGCTTGAATTCGCTCACCAGCCGAGCGCGAGCCTGCGGGTCGGCGGCGACCTCCGAGCGGTAGGCGATATCCACCGCCCCTTCCACCGACATCGCGCAAATCTCCGCCGTGGGCCAGGCCAGCACCGCGTCGGCATCGAAGCTGCGGCCGCCGCACATCGCAACGTAGGCCAGTCCGTAGCCCTTGCGCAGGACCACGGAAATGCGGGGCACCGTCGCATGCCCCAGCTCCTGCAGCAGCTTGGCGCTGCGGCGCGCCATGCGGCTCTCTTCTGCCGCCGACCCGATCGCAAAGCCCGGCACGTCGACGAGGTAGATCAGCGGCAGCCCGAAGGCGTCGCACAGCGCGACAAAATGAGCCGCCTTCTCGCAAGCGTTCGCATCGAGCATGCCCGCCAGCTTCATGGGGTTGTTGGCGATGATGCCCACCGGCCGGCCATCCAGCCGCGCCATGGAGGTCACCACGTTGGCCGCATGCGTGGGCTTGAGCTCGAACACGCTGCCACGGTCGGCCACCAGCGTGATCACCTTGCGCATGTCGTAGGCCTTGCGGGTGTTGGCCGGCACCAGATCCAGCAACGCCTCCTCGCGCCGGCCGGGCGGGTCGTCACAGGCCTCGATCGGCAGCGGCTCGCGGGCGTTCGGCGGCAAGTATGAAAGGAAGCGGCGGATGGCCAGCATGCACTCCTGCTCGGTGTCGACGGCAAGGTCGGCAATGCCGTTCTGGCTGACCTGCATCTCGATGCCGCCAAGCTCCTCCTTGCCGATCTCCTCGCCGGTGCCCGCCCTCACCAGGGAGGGGCCGGCCATGCCCATGGTGGCGATGCCGCGGACCATCACCACGAAGTCCGCGAACGCGGCGTGGTTGGTCGGACCGGCGAAGCAGGGGCCCAGCATGCCGGCGGCGACCGGCACCCAGCCGGAGGCGCGCGCGAAGGCGTGGAACATGCGATGGCCTGGCGCGAAGTGACGGGCGTCCAGGCCGTCCTGGATGCGGTGGCCGCCGCCCTCCAGGAGGCGCACCAGGGGGATGCCGCGGTCGATGGCGAGCTCCACCGACCGGGTGACCTTCTGCGCGCCGACCTTGCTGCTGCTGCCGCCCAGCACGGTGAAATCCTGCGAGGTCAGCACCGCGCTGCGGCCATCCAGCCTGCAGATCCCGGTGACGACACCGTCCGCCGGCGCGGCCACGTCCCGCATGCGCTCCGCCTCCTGGAGCGGTGCCACCAAGGCGCCGTACTCGGCGAAGGAATCCGGGTCGGCGACCAGCGCGATGCGCTCGCGTGCGGTGAGTTTTCCGTCCCCGCGCTGGCGAGCCACCGCGTCCGGCCGCGCCGGGTCGAGAACACGGCGCTGCGCCACCTGTACGGCTTCGAGCAGTTGGCGGGAATCCAGGGGATCATCGCGGTTCAACGTGCAGCCTCCAGCACCAGCAGTTCCCTCTGCGCGGCGTCCAGAACGGTGCTCCAGGGCGGCGCCCGCCGTTCCCGGGCGGCCCGCACGCCCTCGAAGTCGGCGCTGCGCATCTGCTGCGCGAAAGCCGAAGCCGCGTCGTCGAGGAGCTTGCCGAGCGATTCGGTGTCATGCAGCGCCTGCTGCCAGCGGCAGCTGAGACCCTTGGTCACGGCATTGGCCCGTGGGGAGCACTTTCCGATGCCGTCGAGAACGGCTGCCAACCGCGCCGTCAGGGCGGCCGGGCCCTCCTCCACGATATCGACGAGGCCGATGCGCAAGGCTTCGCGCGCCGTGACACGCTCGGCGGTCAGCATCAGCCTGCGCGCGTTGTGGGGCCCGACGCGGTCCATCACGAAGGGCAGAACCTGCGCCGGCAGCAACCCGATGCTGGTCTCGGTCAAGGCGAACTTCGCGTCCGCGGCGCAAACGGCAATATCCGACGCGCACACCAGGCCCATGCCGCCGCCAACCGCCGCGCCCTGCACCAGCGCCACCACCGGCTTGGGAAACAGCGTCAGCCGCAGCAGGAAGTCGCCGAAACGGCGGTTGCTCGCGGCGATCGGATCCGGCCCGCCGGGCGGCGGCACGCTGTCACGCCGCGCTTCGAACTTGGCCAGGTTGCCACCGGCGGAGAAGGTCTCGCCGGCGCCGCGGAAGACGACCGCCCGGATGGACGCATCCTCCTGCGCGGTGTCCAGCATCCGCTGGATCTCCTCGACGATCTCAGGCCCCAGCGGGTTGCGGATGGCCGGCTGGTTGAGCGTCACGAACAGGAAGCTGCCGATCGGGTCGGCATAGACCGGGCCGCGCTGCGTGTGTTCCATGCTGTCTTGTCCCTCTAGGCCGCGGCGATCAGCTTCGCCAATGTCTGGCCCGCAGCGACCTGGTCGCCTGTAGTGCAGTTCAGGTGGGCCAGCGTGCCGGCAACCGGCGCGTGCAGTGCGTGTTCCATCTTCATCGACTCCAGCACCAGGATCGCCTCGCCCGCATGGACCGACGCGCCCGGCGCCTTGGCCACCGACAACACCCGCCCGGCGAACGGGGCGCGAAGCACGGTGGGCGGCTGCTCGCGTGCATCGCCCGCTCGCCTCAGGGCGATTGCACGCTTGCGGAACCGAAGCGGGCGCCCTTGGTCCTGCAGCCAGAGTTCACCTTGCCGATCGCGGGCGAAGTCGAATGCGTGGCGGATACCGTCGGCTTCGAATGCCAGCCGCGTCTCGTCGGAGACGATGCATGCCACGCAAAGTTCATGCAGACACTTCGCTCCGAAACGCACCGCGACCATGACGCCTTCGCGCTGCATGGCGATCCGGCACTCGATGGGCGGGAGATCCTGCCCTGGCCTCCCCCACTCCAGCAGAACGGGTGCTGCCACACCGCGCGCGTTGGTCCAGCCCTCACCGGTCGCCGTCCCGGCGAACAGGATCGCCGCGGCCGCCATCGCCGCAGGGGCAGGCGTCGAGGGCCGGCGCGCCGCGGGCGGAAAGCATTCAGGGATGAAGGCGGTGGTCGCCTCGCCGGCCGTGAAACGCTCGTGCCGCAGGCACTGGCGCAGGAACGCCAGGTTGTGGTCGACCCCGAGCAGGACGGCCTCCCCGCAGGCGCGGGCCAGCCGGTCGATGCATTCCGCCCGCGTGTCGCCGTACGCGACGATCTTGCCCAGCATCGAGTCGTAGTAGGGGCTGATCCGCAAGCCGCGGCGGATCGCGCTGTCCACCCGGACCTCCGATGGCGGGTGCCAGAGAAGCACCTCGCCGGTCTGCGGAAGGAAGTTGGCGCCTGGGTCTTCCGCACACACGCGCACTTCCATCGCGTGTCCACGGAATTGCAGCTGCCCCTGCGTGCGGGGCAAGGCTTCGCCGCGCGCCACCCGAAGCTGCCACTCCACCAGGTCGAGTCCGGTGCGCATCTCCGTCACCGCATGCTCCACCTGCAGCCGGGTGTTCATCTCCATGAAGTAGAACTCGCCGGATGCGTCGAGCAGGAACTCCAGGGTGCCGGCGCCTTCGTAGCCGATGGATCGCGCGGCCGCCGTGGCCGCCGCGCCCATTCGCGCGCGCGTCGCGTCGTCGACGGCCGGGCAAGGCGACTCCTCGATCACTTTCTGGTGTCGCCGCTGGACGGAACAATCCCGTTCGCCCAGGTGCACCACGTTGCCGTGCCTGTCGGCGAAGACCTGCACTTCCACATGGCGTGCGCCGGAGATGGCCCGCTCGAAGATCAGCTCGCTCGAGCCGAACGCCGACAGCGCCTCGGAGCGCGCAGACTGCACTGCCGCGAGGAATGCGTCGGGCCCTGCGACCAGCCGCATGCCGCGTCCGCCGCCACCTGCAGCGGCCTTGACCATCAGCGGATAGCCGATGTCCGCTGCGGCGGCCAGCAGATCCTCGTCCGAACGGAGGTCCCGGTCCTGGAACCCGGGGATGCACGGCACGCCGGCCGCCTTCATGCGAACCTTGGCTGCCGCCTTGTTCCCCATCAGCGCAATCGCCTCGGCCGAGGGTCCGACGAACACCAGTCCGGCGTTTTCCACGGCGGCAGCAAAGCCTGCGTCCTCGGAGAGGAAGCCGTAGCCGGGGTGGATGGCCTCGGCGCCCGTCGCGCGCGCCGCGGCGAGCAGCGCGTCGATGTTCAGGTACGACTCCGCAGCGGCCGCGCCGCCGAGGCAGCAGGCCTGGTCGGCGTAGACGGCGTGCAGGGTGTTCCGGTCCGGCTCGCTGTAGACGGCGATCGTTTCCAGACCCATGCGGCGCGCGGTGCGCATGACGCGCAATGCGATCTCGCCGCGGTTGGCGACCAGGAGCCTGTGGAATCTGACGGTTCCCATCTCGGCTCACAGCCTGGCGACGCCGTACTGCACCGGGCGCGTGACCCGCACAGCGGCCTCCCGGCAGACAGCCAGTACCAGGCACAGCACGGCCCGGGTATCGCGTGGGTCGATGACGCCATCGTCGAGCAGCAGCCCGCTGGTGTGGAAGGCGCCAGCCTGCTGTTCGATGTTGTCGGAGACCCGGCGCTTCTCGCGCTCCAGCGCCGCCGCGTCCACCGGCACGCCGCGGCGTGCCGCCGATGCTTCGCGCACGATGGCCATGGTGCGCGCCGCCTGGTCGCCGCCCATCACGGCGCTGCGCGCATTCGGCCAGGAGAACACGAAGCGCGGCCCCATCCCGCGGCCGCACATGCCGTAGTTGCCGGCGCCGAAGGAAGCACCGCACATGATGGTCACCTGAGGCACCCCCGCGTTGGTCAGCGCCTGGATCATCTTCGCGCCGTGCTTGATCATGCCGGCCTCCTCGGTGGCCCTGCCGACCAGGAAGCCCGTCGTGTTCTGCAGATAGACGATGGGTGTGCCTGCCTGGTCGCACAGTTGGATGAACTGGGCCGCCTTGGTCGCTCCTGGCGGATCGAGGGGACCGTTGTTGGCGATGAACGCCGTGGGATGTCCTTCCACCCGCGCCTTGAGGCAGACGGTGTGCGGGCCGTAGTCGGGCCGGAATTCCAGCAGCTCGGAGGCATCGGCCAGCCGGGCCACCACTTCGCGCATGTCGACCGGCTTGCGGAAGTCGGTGGGCATGATGCCCAGCAGCTGCCCGGCATCCAGCAGCGGGGCGCTGCTCGCGGGTCGCGCGGCCGGCTCCACGACAGCCAGGGTGGCGACGATCGTCCGGACCGCCTCGATCGCCTGCGCGTCATCTTCCACCACGAGATCGGCCAGGCCGGAGACGGCGCCGTGCATGTCGGCGCCGCCCAGTTCTTCCTCGCTCGCGTCCTCGCCGGTGGCCGCCTTCACGAGGGGCGGGCCGGCGAGGAAGGCGCGCGAGCGGCCACGCACCATCACGACATAGTCGGACAGGCCCGGCAGGTAGGCGCCCCCCGCCGTCGATGAGCCGTGCACGGCGGTGATCACCGGCAGCCCGCTGGCCGACAGCCGCGCGAGGTTGCCGAAGACCGCCCCGGCCGTGATGAAGCGCTCGACCCGGTAGGTGGTCAGGTCACCGCCCCCACTCTCGACCAGTTGCAGGAACGGCAGCTTGTTGCGCAGTGCGATCTCCTGGCAGCGCATCACTTTCAGCGAAGTGAACTGCTGCATGGCACCGGCGCGGATCCCCGAATCGCTGACCGACACGGCCACACGCCGGCCGCACACCGTGCCGATGCCGGTGATGACGGCGGCTCCCGGAATGCTCGTCTCCGGGTCCGGGTCTTCATTGCCGCAGAAACCGGCAAGGGCCATCAGCTCCAGGAACGGCGTACCCGGGTCCAGCAGCAGGCCCAGCCGCTCCCTCGGCAGCAGCTGGCCCCGCTTGTCGAACAGGTCCCTGGCGCGAGACGAGGCGCGGACCGCCCGGTCCTGCAGTTCGTTCAGGCGCGCCACCAGGCCCGCCATGGCGGCGGCGTTGTCCTTGAACTCGGCGGCGTCCTGGTTCACCCTCGACTCGAATGCTTGCATGCGTGGCTTCGACTGGTTGGCCTCTGGAGGCAGCGCGGATGGTCTCCCGGCGTATGCAGGAGTGACAAGCCGGCACCCTAAAAACACTTTGCATCCGGGCACGCACCACGCGCAGGCCCACCACCTCCCGTCAGGCACGCACCGGCCTGAACACCGGCATGGGCGGCCCGCCTGCGATCGGACGGAACATTGCATCGACGAGCTCGCCGATACGCGCTGGCTCCGGGCTGCAATCGACGATGCCAGCACGTCCTCTACGGTGACCACCTCGCGCAGCATCGCATGCGGGTTGTGCCGTGCATGGTGCGATGCGGCCACCTTGATCCAGGCAAGCTGCTCGGAGGTGGTGCCGAACTCGTAGATGTGGCGCGCGGCCACCAGCGCGTAGTTGTTCGGCGTGCCGAGCCCTAGGGCAGCTCGCACGGCACATCCGGGACGTTCGGTGCCTGCTGGCGCGACGCCAGCCCGCGCTCCGTGCGCGACCGGCCATCCAGCGTGATCGGCGCCGCGTTGCAACGACCTGCCGCGATCGCCTGGGCGGCGTGGATCACATGCACGATGTACGAGGAGCTGCCCGTGCCGGTGCCGTCGATGAAGCGGGGATGAATATCCATGTACTCCACCATGTTCAACATGCCCGGTCCAGGCGCATCGCTGGCGCAGAAGCAGCCGTCCACGTCGTGCAGCGACAGCCCGACGTCGGCGGGCGCACCGACGGCCGACTCCATGTGGGTCTGCTCCACCGACCGGTCCGGCGCCTTGCGCGTGGGATCGCGTGGGATGTTCATATACGCCGGCAATGCATGCGCTTCGGCGGACCGACATCGAAAGAAGCTCCAGTGAATGCGAAGAGGCACTGGCGGAGATTTTTCCCATGCGTCCTATGAGCGCTGGGCGCAGCAGTGCACGCCACGGCGGCTGAATTGACTTTTTAGAGGCGCGCGTTGCTCGCGCCGGCCCCGCCTCCTAGGCTGCGCAGCCGAGATTTCACCGTTCCAGGCTGCTGCAGGAGACAACGGATGAATGCGTTCACTCGCGCCGCAAGACAGGCCAGACTATGGGTGCTTCTGGCGTTGTGCATCGTGTTCGCGCCCCTTGCGCGGGCGCAGAGCGACTATCCCAATCGGCCCATCCGGATGATCCTGCCCTGGAGCACCGGCGGTTCGTCGTCCAACCTGATGCTGTACCTCGGACAGAAGATGGCAGAAGACCTCGGGCAGCCAGTGGTTCTCGAGAACCGCCCCGGCGCCAACAGCGTCATCGGCACCAATCTGCTGGCGAAATCGGCTCCCGACGGCTACACGATGATGCTGACCACCAGCGGCCATGTGATGCTGCCCTACACGACGCCCAACCTTCCCTTCGACGTGATCAAGGATTTCACGCCCGTGGCGACGTTAACGAACACGCAGTACGCCCTGGTGGTGAATCCGAAAATCCCGGCCCGTACGCTGAGGGAGTTCATCGACCTGGCAAAGGCCAGGCCCACCGAATTCTTCTATGGCGAGAGCGGTGGTTCGTCCCATCTCGCCGCCGAGCAGTTCAACCTGATGACGGGGACGCGGCTGCAGCGCGTCCCCTACGCGAACAAGGGTGCCGCCGCGGTCCTGAACGACCTCGTCGGCGGGCAGATCCATGCATTCTTCGCGCCGGGCGTCGCGCCCTACGTCACTGCCGGGCGGCTGCGGGCGCTCGCGATCTCCGGGGACGGGCGTTCCCCGGCCTTGCCTGATGTTCCCACCTTCACCGAAGCCGGGCTCCCCAACTTCGAGGTGAAGGTCTGGTACGGCATCCTCGCACCGTCCGGCACGCCCAAGCCGATCGTGGACAGGGTTTCCGGGTCGCTGGCGCGCATCCTGGCCATGCCTGAAGTCAAGAGCGCACTGCTCCAGATGGACCTGGACACCTTCATTTCCACGCCCGAGGCCTTCCAGAGCCTGATGCGCGCCGACAAGGCCAGGTACGAAAAGATCATCACTGACGCGAAGATCACCTTCGGCAGCTAAGGCGGAGCCGGGAACGCGGCGCCAGCCGCCGCCATCCAAGCCCGGCGGATGCCGTCCGAACGGGCGAGCCGGCCGCACGAACGATCCCTCCCGGCCAGTAGCCGAGCGCCTGCATCGCCTTCTCGGCCAGCGTATATTCGCGCGGCGTTCCGTGCCGCGCGGGGCTCAGCTTCGAGTCAGCATCGCGACGGGCCCGCCTGGCCCTGCGGGCGCGCAGCGCGCCGGTCCGATGCCGCGGCCTTCGCCTGAAGCCGCCGATGAGGGCGCACTGGACGCAAGGCTTTCACGAACCCTGATCGGACCCCATGTCGAACCGGCACCGCATCGTTCCGATCATCGTGGCCTCGCCGCTGTTCCTGCAGAACCTGGACACCTCCGTGATGTCCACGGCGCTGCCGGCCATCGCGAGCGCGCTGGACGTCAGCGTGCTGCATCTGAACCTCGCGATCACCTCCTACCTGCTGAGCCTCGCGGTGTTCCTGCCGGTCAGCGGATGGCTGGCCGAACGCTTCGGCCCGCGGCGCGTGTTCTGCGCAGCGGTGGCCTTCTTCTCGATCGGGTCCGCCCTGTGCGGCGCGGCTCAATCGCTGCCGCAGCTGGTGGCCTTTCGCGTGCTGCAGGGCCTGGGTGGGGCCATGATGCTGCCCGTCGGCCGGCTGATCCTGCTGCGCACCGTGCCACCCGAGCAGATGGTCGCGGCCATGGTCTGGTTCACCGTGCCGCCCGCCTTCGGCCGGCTGGCAGGGCCGCTGTTCGGCGGCGCCATCGTCACGCTGGTGTCGTGGCGGTGGATCTTCCTGGTCAACATCCCTTTCGGCCTGCTCGCGATCGCCGGCGCACGGCGCTTCGTCAAGGACCTGCCCGAGGACAACGCCGCCGCGCCCTTCGATGCCGAAGGCTTCGTGCTGCTCGCGATCGGGTTGACGGCCCTGCTGGGCAGCCTCGAGATGGCCGGCAAGGCGCTGCTGCCGGCGGCCGCGATCGCGGCGCTGGCCGGGTCCGGGCTGCTCGCCATGCTGGTCTATCACCTGCGCAGCCGCGGCAAGGCGCAGCCGCTGATCGACCTGGGCATCCTGCGGTTCCGTACCTACAGGACATCGATCCTGGGCGGCACTCCGCTGCGCATCGCCATCGGCGCGTCTCCCTTCCTCCTGCCGCTGATGCTGCAGCTGGGGTTCGGCCTCTCGCCCCTGGCCTCCGGCAGCCTCACCATGGCAACCGCGCTCGGTTCGCTCGCCACCCGCACGATGGTGGCGCGGGCGATCCGCACCATCGGGTTTCGAGGACTGATCATCGGCGCCACGCTGCTGACGAGCCTGTACTACCTGGCGTGCGGCCGCTTCGAGCCGACGACGCCCCATGCGCAGATCTTCGTGACGCTGATGTTCGGCGGCCTGGTGAACTCGATGGCGATGGTCGCGCTGCAGACGCTGGGCTTCTCGCAGATTCCCAAGCCCCGCCTGAGCCACGCGGCCACGCTCAACAGCATGGCGCAGCAGCTTTCGCTGAGCCTGGGGGTGACCCTGGGCGCCGCGCTGCTCGCGCTGGCTGCGCGGTGGCACGGCCATGGCCCGGCGGACGGGCTGCGGGCCGCGGACTTCTCGCCCGCCTTCGGCTTCATCGGCGCCATGACGCTGCTGTCGCTGCTGTCCTTCAGCCGGCTGTCGAAGGACGAAGGCAGCGAACTGGCCGGCCCGAAGGGAAGGGCGGGTGGCGCAGCGGATGCGCCGGTCGAGCGCGAGCGCCCTTGAAGGGCGCCGGGCGCCCGGGGGCCGATCAGGCGTGCGCGGCTGGCCCTCCGTGCCTTCCCTCCATCAGCTCATCCAGTTCGCGATGGTCGGGCAGCGTCGTGTCGATGGCCCGGCCGCGGCGCAGCACCGCGCGGTCGAACTGGTGCCGAGCCAGCATCTCCGAATAGCTGCGTGCGCGCAGCACCATCAGGTCTGCCGGGGCGCCGGTCTTCAGCACACCGCGCCCCTGCAGGCCCATGAGGGCCGCGGGCGTGGCGCTGGCGGCCCGGATCCAGTCCGCGAAGGGGTGGTCCAGGTGCAGGATCTTCACCGCCTGGGTGTAGGTGTCCAGCATGTCGTGGTCGCCATAGGCGTAGAACGGGTCGCGGCAGTTGTCGCCCGCCACTGCGACCGGGATGCCGGCGGCCTTCAGCTCGTGCAGCACCGTCACGCCGCGCCAGCGCGGCGTGCGGGTGGCCTCCACGCTGCGGTCCTGCAGGTACATGTTGACGGTCGGCAGGCTCACCACGGCGATGCCGGCATCGCGGCAGGCGGCCAGCGTCTCGGCGATGAACTCGTCGGTCTGCAGCGCCAGCGAGGTGCAGTGGCCGCACAGGATGCGGCCCTTGAATCCCTGGGCCAGCGCCGCGCGGGCCACGCGGATCAGCGAGCGCGCGCGCGGGTCGGTGGATTCGTCCACGTGCAGGTCCACGTCCAGTCCGCGCTCGGTGGCCAGCCGGAACAGGCGGGCCAGGCCCTCGTCCACCTCCGGCGGGGTCGGCTCGGAAGGATGGCGCAGCGAGCGGGTGACGCAGCCCAGGTTGCCGCCGCTCTCGGCCACGATGTCGGCCAGATGCACGCCCTCGTCGGTGAGGAAGATGTCCACCGGCGCGATGGACGAGGCCTGCAGCTCGATGCGGCCGGCCCACGCCTGGCGCATGGCACGGAACACCGGAAAGGAGATCTGCGCCTGCGGCGCCAGCGAGTCGAGGTGCGTGCGGATCGCGACCACGCCCTTGGCATGGGCGGTGCGCAGCGCGAAGTCCATGCGGCGGCGCACGTCCTCGGCGTGCCAATGGGCGGTGCGGTCCTGCATCGTGGCCCGCGCGGCGCCTGCGCCGTCGCCGGTCGGGTTCTGCCGGCGCGGCCAGATGTGGCCCTTGTCCAGGTGGGTGTGCAGGTCGACGAAGCCGGGCAACACCAACGAGGCGTCCATGTCCGGCCCACGTGCTGCGTCGGTGGCGCCGGCCGGCGCGATCGCGGCGATGCGCCCGTCCTCGACAGCGAGGTCCAGCGCCACCAGGTCGCCGTCGCCTGCGGGGCGCAGCTCGCCGGCGGCGGGATCGTCGACCAGGCAGCGCGGCGCGCGCGCATTGCGCAGCACGTAGTGCTGGCCGGCAGGGGGTGCGAAGAAGGCGTGCGTCATCCCGCCTTCCTGCCACCGGCGACGAAGCGCATCGTGTAGACCTCTTTCACGTCCAGCCCGGGCTTTTGCGCGCCGGCGGCCACCATGGCGTCGTAGAAGCCCTTCCAGCGCGCCTCGCTCATGGTGCCGATGCCCTTGGCCTTGGTTTCCGGCGTCTCGACGATGCCGTACTTCTTCATCGCGTCGATGGCGTAGGCGATGGTGTCGCTGCCCATCTGCGGGTTGTGCTTCTGGATCATCGCATTGGCGGCCGAGGGATCGCCGTTGAGGTAGCCGGCCCAGCCCTTGGCGGTGGCGTCCACGAAGCGCTGCACCAGTTCCGGCTTGTCCTTGACCATCTTCGGGCTGGCGATGGTGACGTTGGCGTAGTTGTCGAAGCCCTGGTCGGCCAGCAGGTGCACCACCGGCTCCACGCCCGACTTGCGCGCGTTGAAGGGCTCGCTGGTGAGGTAGCCCTGCACCGTCACCTGCTTGTCCACCAGCCAGGGCGCCAGACTGAAGGCGTAGGGGCGCAACTGGTCGTCCGTCATGCCGTACTTGGCCTTGAGCCACAGCCAGTAGGTCTGCCGGCCGGTGGTGGCGACCATGATCGGCTTGCCCTTCAGATCGGCCAGCGTGTCGTTGCCGGTGCCCGGGTGCGACATCAGCACGCGCGGGTCCTTCTGGAAGAAGGCGGCCACGGCGACGGCAGGCATCTTGTCCTGCGCGAAGGCGAAGGCGCGGTAGCTGTCGGCGTCGGCGAAGTCGCAGGTGCCGGCCACGAAGAGCTGCACCACGTTCACCTGCGGGCCGCCGGGGCGGATCTCGACGTCCAGCCCGTGCTCCCTGTAGATGCCGGCGGCCAGCGCCTGGTACAGGCCGCCGTGCTCGGCCTGCGCCAGCCAGCCGGTCTGCACGCTGACCTTGGTCAGGCCCTGCGCCGTGGCGCGCGGCAGGAAGGCCGGCAGATGGGAGACCACGGCAGCACCGCCGATCGCGGCGATCGCCTTGCGGCGGGTGAGGCGCGCAGCGCCGGGAGAAAAGGCGTTCATGGCGATTCCTTTCGTGGTGGGGGACTCAGGCAGCGGCTTCCTCGGCGGGCTGCGGCTCCTCGGCGCCGCGGAAGCGCCAGCCGCCGCTGGGCAGCGCGCCGCCGGTGCTTTCCTTCGCCGCCGCGTCGTCGAAGCGCAGCTTGCCGGGGTTCATCAGGCCGTGCGGGTCCATGGCGCGCTTGAAGGCGGCGTCGGCGCCGTCCAGCGACTTCATGCCGCCTTCCTTGACGAGGAAGGTGTGGTTGTTGGCGACCATCGCGCCGTCCTCGGCCATGCCGCGCATCACCTCGGCCAGCTGCGCCTCGCCTTCGTAGCGGAAGAAGGGCGAGCCCTGGAAGCTGAGCTTGCCGTCGAAGCGCTTGGCCTCGAAGTGCATGCCCAGCAGGTGCGAGAAGCGGCGGTGGCTGCGGCCGATGGCGCCGACCAGGTCCGGGTCCAGGTACAGGCCGACGTTGCTGACCACCTCCGGGTGGTCGCGGTTGACGTGCATGCGGGTGTGGCCCCAGCTCATCTCGTAGAGCGGGATGCGGTAGGGCGCCTCGCCCTCGGGCGCATCGCTGGTGACGGTACCGCCGAACTCCTTGACCAGCGCGTCGAAGGCCTCCATGAAGGGCGCCGCGACCATCGCCAGCACCATGCCCTCGCAGTCGTCGCGGCCGTAGGGCTTGAGCACGCGCATCATCCGCCAGATCGGCCCGCCGATGACGCTGACCAGCTTCTTCGGGATGCCGTCGCTGGTGGCCAGCGCATGGGCGAAGCGAACCGAGGTCATGAACTCGGGGAACACGACGACGGCCTCGCGCCAGGGCCAGGCCGGCGCCAGCGGCATCTCCAGCTCGGTGATGATGCCGTTGCTGCCATAGGCGTGGTGCACGCGGTTCACGTCGTCGCCGCGCAGCTGCACGGTGCGCGGCTCCTCCTCTACGCTCACGACCTCCAGGCCGAGGATGTTGCCGCGGTCGCGCAGGATGCCCCAGGCGCAGCTGCCCACGCCGGCATGGCCGCCGCCGACGAAGCCGCCCAGCGTGGCGACCTTCCTGGTGGAGGAGTGGATGCGCAGCTCCCAGCCCTGCGGGCGCGTGGCCTCGTCGATGGCCGCCAGGCGCGCGCCGGCCTCGGCGCGCACGCTGCCGGGGCGCTGCCAGAGCACACGCGCGAGGCCCGTCATGTCCACCATCGCGCCGCCGGCCAGCGGGATGCCCTGGCCGAAGTTGCAGGTGCCGGCGCCGCGCATCACCAGCGGCATGCGGGCGCGCGCGGCGGCGGCGGCGACGCGCAGCACGTCGGCCTTGTCGCGCGGCTGCACGATCACGTCGGCCACGTGGCCGAGCGCGTCGTCCTTCATGACGGGGCTGAAGTTGGCCGTCATGTCGCGGCTCTTGCGGCGCACCACGGCGGGGTCGGACATCGCGGGGACGTCGCCCAGCGCGGCAAGGAAGGCAGCGGTGTCGTTCATGCCTGGGTTCTCTCTCGGTGAAAGGGTGGAACGGAAGGCGCCGTCGCTGCGGGGCGGTCGTCGCGGTCCGGCGGCGGTCGCGGGCATGCACCGCCGTGGACGCGAACCCTGGGCTGGTCACGTCGTCGGTGCGGACGGTGCAAGGAGCGTGCCCATGCGTGAAATTGCACGCATCAGGCGCCCGGCGCGCTACAGTGGAGGCCGGGCGCCGGCGGGAGGGGCGCCGGCGCCATGGAACTCGAGGACCACATCTTCTTCCTGTGCACCCAGGTGGTGTACCGGCGCGACCGCGCCATCAACGAGGCGCTTCGCCCGATCGGTCTGCTCAACACCGAGTGGCGCACGCTGGGCACGCTGGTGCGCAAGGGACCGCTGACGATGCAGGCGCTGGCGCAGTGGACGGCCTACGAGCGCACCCGCCTCACGCGCATCCTGCACGGCATGCAGGAACGCGGCTGGATCGAGCGCACCGGCGCCGAGCACGACGGCCGCGCCGTGCTGGTGCGCATCGCGCCGCGCGGGCGGGCCGTCCACGCGCGGGCGGAGAAGGCGGTCGACACGCTGACGGCGCAGGTGCTGTCCGCCTGCACGCCGGCCGAGGTGGCCCGGGTGCGCAGGTCGCTGCGGGCGATGCGCGAGCGGCTGATCGCATCGGGCTACTAGGCGCGGCGGGGTCACGGCAGGCGCCGCGTGTATTCTCCGGCTGCCACCATGATCCCCGATCCGGTCCTGCGAAGCGTCGACCTCCCTGCCGCGGCTGCGCCCGGCCACCCGCGCTCGCGCGTGCGCCAGGGACGCGAGCGCATCCTGGCCGACATCCGCGCGGCGGCCATCGCCGAGTTCAGCCAGCACGGCCTGAAGGGCACCTCCACCCAGGCGATCGCGGATCGCGCGGGCCTGACCAAGCCGCAGCTGCACTACTACATCGCCGGCAAGGAGGAGCTGTACAACGAGCTGCTGATGCAGGTGCTGCACGACTGGAAGGTGGTGTTCTCCTTCGACGAGAGCGCCGGCGACCCGGGCCGCGTGCTGGCCGCCTACATCCGCCAGAAGCTGGACCACGCCTTCGACAAGCCGGAGATGTCGCGCATCTTCACCCGCGAGGTGCTCGATGGCGGGCGCAACCTGGCACGCTTCTGGCCCATGTCGCGGCAGTGGACGCAGAAGAAGATCGACATCATCAACGGCTGGATCGCGCGCGGGCTGATGCGTCCGCTGGACGCGCGGCTGCTGCTGCAGCACATCTGGGCCATGACCCAGTACCACGCCGACTACGCCCTGCAGGCGCGCGCCATGGCCGGCCTGGCCGAGGACGCGCGCCTGGACCGCGAGCCGGTGGCGCGCGAGCTGACCGCCTTCGTGCTGGCGGGCTGCGGCATCCAGGCCAGGGCCTGAGCGCCCGACCCTCCTCCTGACCGATTCCCCGTCCCGGTGCATCCGGGCTGGCACATGCCTTGCGTAAGTCTGACCACTTGCTCTGATTAAGCGGTCAACCTCCATGCGCGTGCTCGTCGTGTACTGCCACCCGGTCGAAACCAGCTTCGCCGCGGCGCTGCACCAGGAAGTGGTGCAGCGCCTGCGCGCCGCCGGCCACGAGGTGGACGACTGCGACCTGTACGCCGAGGGCTTCAACCCGGTGATGTCGCGCGAGGAGCGGCTGGGCTACCACGACGTCCCCTCCAACCGCGCCCCGGTGCAGGGCTACATCGACCGGCTGCACCGCGCCGAGGCGATCGTCTTCTGCTTCCCGACCTGGTGCTTCGGGCTGCCCGCGATGCTCAAGGGCTGGTTCGACCGCCTGCTCATGCCCGGCGTGGCCTTCGACATCAGCGACCCGGCACACGTCCGGCCGATGCTCACGAACATCCGGCGCATCAGCGCCGTGGTGACCTACGGGCGCCCGCGCTGGATGGCCTGGTACATGGGCGATCCGCCGCGCAGGATCGTCACCCGCTACATGAAGCGGCTCACGGCCGCGCAGGCCCGCGTGGACTACCACGCCCGCTACCACATGAACGTGGCCACGCCCGAGCAGCTGGCGCGTTTCAAGGCGCGCGTGGGCCGGGCGATGGCCGCCTTCGCCTGAGCGGACGCACGCCCATGCAGCCGGTCTCCAGCCTGCACGACGTGCGCCTGCCGCGCTGGCTGCTGCCGTCCGGCTGGCCCACCACCGGCGGCACCCCCTGCGCGGCGCGCATCGACATCGCCCAGGGTCGCATCGCGGCGGTGCGCCCGGCCGCGGCAGGCGCCAGCCCCGGCGCCTGGCGGCTGCACGGCGCACCGGCGCTGCCCGGCTTCGTCGATGCACACGTGCACCTGGACAAGACGTTCACCCTGCCGCGCATCCGCCACATCGAGCCCGGCCTGCTCGGCGCCATCGACGCCCTGGCGTCCGACCGCGAAGGCTGGACCGCCGGTGACGTGCGCGAGCGCGCAGGCCGCGCCCTGCAGTGGGCCTGGGAGGCGGGCAGCACCCGGCTGCGCACCCATGTGGACTGGTGGGAAGCAGACCGCGTGCCGGTCGCCTGGCCCGTGCTGCGCGAACTGGCCGAGGACTGGCGCGGCCGGATCCGGCTGGAGCGCGTGAGCCTCATGCGCATCGCCTTCCACGAGGACGAAGCCGAGGCCCGCCGGCTCGCCCGGCTTGTCGCCGCCGGGGGGCCGGACGCGCTGCTGGGCGGCTTCGTCCACACCGCGCACTGGAACGAGCCCGCGCTGCGCAACCTGCTGCTGGCCGCCCAGCGCCACGGCCTGGACATGGACCTGCACGTGGACGAGGAGCTGACCCCCTCGGCGCGCGGACTGGCCACCCTGGCCCGGCTGCTGCGCGAGATCGGGTTCGAAGGCCGCGTCGTGTGCGGCCACCTGTGTGCGCTGGCCGCGCAGGACGAGGCCGAGGCGCTTGCCACGCTGGACGCCGTGGCCCGCGCGCCCATCACGCTGGTGTCGCTGCCGGCGACCAACCTGCTGCTGCAGGATGCCGTGGCGGGCCGCACGCCGCGCCGGCGCGGCCTCACGCTGGTCAAGGAGGCGCGCGAGCGCGGCATTCCGCTGCTGCTGGCCAGCGACAACGTGCAGGACCCGTTTTGCCGCCTGGGCAGCTACGACCCCGTGGACGCGCTGGCCGCCGGTGCGCTGGCGGGCCAGCTGCCCGAACCCTTCGACACCTGGTCGGAGGCACTGTGCCGCGCCGATTGGCTCGAGCGGCCGACACCCGCCGCGCCCGCGCTCGTCGGCGCGCCGGCCGACCTGGTGCTGTTCGTGGACGCCGACGTGCACGGCTTCCCCTCGCGCGCCGCCCGGCGCGTGGTGCTGCGCGGGGGATGCCTCGCCCACGGCACGCCGCCCGCCCACTGGACCGCCGCCGACGCGCATGCGCCGGCGGTGCCGGCCCATGCCCTTCCCTGATCCCCTGCGAGGCTCCCATGCTCCATGGCTACATCCCGCCCCACCGCTTCCTGCCCTACCTGAGCTGGACCGAGATCAACCAGTTGCCCGACCGCGAGAACACCGTCATCGTGCTGCCCTGCGGCGCCATCGAGCAGCACGGGCCGCACCTGCCCTGCTCGGTGGACAGCGTGATCGCCGCCGGCGTGATGGGCGAGGCGCTGGGCCGCCTGCCGCCCGAGGTGCGCGCCTTCGCGCTGCCGCCCATCACCTACGGCAAGTCGGAGGAGCACCTGCACTTCCCCGGCACCATGACGCTCACCGGCACCACGCTGCTGGCCACCGTCGTGGAGATCGGCGAGTCGGTCTACCGCGCGGGCTTCCGCAAGCTGCTCTTCGCCAACGGCCACGGCGGCCAGCCGCAGGTGCTGGAGATGGCGGCGCGCGAGCTGCGCCTGCGGCACGGCGACTTCGTGGTGGTGCCGCACGGCGTCTCGCGCCTGCCCAGCGCGGCGAGCAAGCAGGTGAGCGAGCAGGAGAAGAAGCTCGCCATGCACGCCGGCCATTCCGAGACGGCGCTGATGCTCGCGCTGGCGCCCGAAACGGTGCACATGGAGCGCGCCGTCGCCAACTTCCCGCCGCCCTTCCCGATCAAGCTGCTCTCGGCCGACGGCCGGCCCGCGTGCGCCTGGACGGCGCGCGACTTCGGCCCCAGCGGCGTGATCGGCGACCCGACCTCGGCCACGCGCGAGCAGGGCCTGGAGATCCTCGACACGCTGGCCGCGAGCTGGGTGCAGGCCCTCACCGAGCTGTACCACCTGCGCTGGCTGGTGCGCGAGGAGCCCACCTGGGAGCGCGGCCACCAGACCGGCTTCATCCAGCCGTCCTTCGAGCCGAACGCCACCTGAGGGCGGCCCGGTCCTTGCAATCGCCTTTTCGTCGCCTTCCTCAAGCCCCGGAGAACCCCGCCATGCGCCACCGCCTCGTTCCCCTGCTCGCCACCGCCGCCCTGGCCGCCGCGTCTGCCGGCGCGCAGGCCCAGGAGAAATTCGTCTACATGACCAACTGGTACGCGCAGGCCGAACACGGCGGCTTCTACCAGGCGGTGGCCACCGGCATCTACAAGAAGTACGGGCTGGACGTGACCGTCAAGATGGGCGGCCCGCAGGTCAACATCCTGCAGATCATGGGTGCCGGCCAGGCCGACTGCATCATGGGATCGAGCGACCTGCAGATGCTGCGCGCCCGCGACAACGGCCTGCCGGTGGTCACGCTGGCCGCCATGTTCCAGAAGGACCCGCAGGTGCTCATCGCGCACGAGGACGTGAAGACGATGGAGGACATGAAGGGCAAGACCATCCTCATCGCCGCCAGCGCGCAGCAGGGCTACTGGGCCTGGGTCAAGTCCAAGTACGGCCTGACCGACGCGCAGACCAAGCCCTACACCTTCAACATCCAGCCCTTCCTGGCCGACAAGAACGCGGTGCAGCAGGGCTACCTCACCTCCGAGCCCTACGCCATCCAGAAGGCCGGGGCCAAGGCCAACACCTTCCTGCTGGCCGACCACGGCTATCCCTCCTACGCCACCACCATCTCCTGCCTGGAGAAGACGGTGAGCGAGCGCAGCCAGGCCGTCGCCAACTTCGTGAAGGCCTCGGCCGAAGGCTGGAAGAGCTACTTCGCCGACCCGGCGCCGGCCAACGCGCTCATCAAGAAGGACAACCCCAACATGACCGACGACCAGCTCGCCCACAGCGTCGCCGAGATGAAGAAGATGGGCATCGTCGGCTCGGGCGACGCGGCCAAGGGCGGCATCGGCATCATGACCGAGGCGCGCATGAAGGCGAACTACGACTTCCTGGTCGGCCAGAAATTCATCGACCCGGCCAAGGTCGACATCGCCAAGGCCTACCGGCTCGACTTCATCAAGGACGCGAAGGTGATGCCGTGACGCAGGGTAACCCCGCCGCGTCGCCGGCCGCCGCCGTGCCGGCCATCGAAGTCCTCTCGGCGCAGAAGACCTACCCCAACGGCACGCTGGCGCTGCAGCCGGTGGACCTGAGCATCCAGGAAGGCGAGTTCGTCACGCTGCTGGGCCCCTCGGGCTGTGGCAAGAGCACGCTGCTGAAGATGATCGCCGGCCTGCTGGAGTCCACCGACGGGCGCCTGCTGCTGTGGCGCAAGCCGGTGGGGGCGGCGCAGGAGGGGCAAGGCAAGAAGATGGCCTTCGTCTTCCAGTCGCCCACCCTCATGCCATGGGCCAGCGTGCAGGCCAACGTGCGCCTGCCGCTGGACCTGGCCAAGGTGCCGCGCGCCGAGGCCGACGCGCGCGTGGCCGAGGCGCTGGAGCTGGTCGGCCTCACCAGGTTCGCCAAGGCGCTGCCGCGGGCGCTCTCGGGCGGCATGCAGATGCGCGTGTCGATCGCGCGCGGCCTGGTGGTGCAGCCCAACCTGCTGCTGATGGACGAGCCCTTCGGCGCGCTCGACGAAATCACCCGCCACAAGCTCGACGCCGACCTGCTGGAGCTGTGGCGCAAGAAGAAGCTCACCGTCGTCTTCGTCACGCACTCGATCCACGAGGCGGTGTTCCTTTCCAGCCGCGTGGTGATGATGGCCGCGCGGCCCGGGCGCATCGTGGAGGAGGTGCGCATCGACGAGCCCTACCCGCGCAGCGAGGAGTTCATGGTCTCCACCGCCTTCCAGCACTACGCCAAGCACCTGCAGCGCAGCCTGCGGGCGGCCAGCCTGCACACCGACGAGGAGGCCACCACATGAGCATCACCTGGAACGCGGCACCGGCGCCGGCCCCGGCCATCATCGCACCGGCCCCCGCGCCCGCCCAGCCCGCCGCGCCGCGCCGCCCTTCGGTGCCGCTGCTGCACCGCCCGCGCGTGCAGCGCCTGCTGCTGCCGCTGCTGGTCGGCCTGCTGCTGGTCGGCGGCTGGCAGGCGCTGGTGGTCGGCATGGAGCTGCCGCCCTACCTGGTGCCCTCGCCGGCGCTGATGATGAAGACGCTGGTCGCCGACTGGGCCGTGCTCGGTGGCGCGCTGCTGGTGACGCTGAAGATCACCGTGCTGTCCTTCATCGTCGCCACCGTCGTCGGCGTGCTGGTCTCCTTCCTCTTCGTGCAGAGCCGGCTGATCGAGACGGCGCTGTTCCCCTATGCCGTGCTGCTGCAGGTCACGCCCATCGTGGCGGTGGCGCCGCTGATCATCATCTGGGTGAAGGACCCGACCGCCTCGCTGGTCATCTGCGCCACGCTGGTGGCGCTGTTCCCCATCATCAGCAACACCACGCTGGGGCTGCGCAGCGTCGACCCGGACCTGCAGGCGTACTTCAGGATGAACCGCGCCACGCGCCTGCAGACGCTGGTGCGCCTGCGCGTGCCCAGCGCGCTGCCGTATTTCTTCGGCGGCCTGCGCATCTCCAGCGGGCTGGCGCTGATCGGCGCGGTGGTGGCCGAGTTCGTCGCCGGCACCGGCGGCAACGCCACCGGGCTGGCCTACCAGATCCTGATGGCCGGCTACCAGCTCAACATCCCGCGCATGTTCGCGGCGCTGCTGCTGATTTCGCTCACCGGCGTGGCGCTGTTCGCGCTGATGGCCTGGGCCACGCGCGCGGCGCTGGGCTCGTGGCACGCCAGCGAGCTGTCGCATGACTGAGGAGGCCGCCACCGTGAATGCCCCCGTGTCCGCCGTCGAGCGCCTGCACCTCGAACTGCCCGAGCTCGACTGGATCACCGACCCGAACCGCATCGAGCGCCTGTCACAGGACTTCTCTTGGTTCAGCCCGGTGCTCAAGCGCCGGCTGGAGGGCAAGGTGGCCGACACCGTGGTGCGCCCGCGCACCGAGGACGAGATCCGCCGCCTCGTGGCCGCCTGCGCGCGGCTGAAGGTGCCGGTCACCATCCGCGGCAGCGGCACCGGCAACTACGGCCAGACGACGCCGCTGGCTGGCGGCGTGGTGCTCGACATGACCGGCTACAACGCCATGCTGTGGGTGCGCCCCGGCGTGGCGCGCGCGCAGGCCGGCATCCGCCTGGCCGAGATCGAGAAGGCCACGCGGCCCGGAGGGCAGGAACTGCGCTGCCTGCCCTCCACCTACCGCAGCGCCACGCTGGGGGGCCTGTTCGGCGGCGGCTTCGGCGGCGTAGGCTCGATCAACCACGGCCCGCTGGGCGCGCCGGGCAACGTCATCGGCCTGAAGGCCATGACCATCGAGCCCGAGCCGCAGGTCGTCGAGCTGCGCGGCGCCAAGGCGCTGCGCATGCACCACCTGTGGGGCACCAACGGGCTGGTGCTGGAGCTGGAGATCGCGCTGGCGCCGGCCCAGCCCTGGCTGGAGACGCTGGTCACCTTCGCCGGCTTCGACGCCGCGCTGGCCTTCGCCGACGCGCTGGCGCGCGCGCCGGGCCTGGCCAAGCGCGAGGTCGCCTTCTTCGCCAGCCCGGTGCCCGACCACCTGACGCAGCTGGCGGAATACCTGCCACACGGCTGCCATGCCGTGCTCTCGCTGGTGGCCGAGGCCGGCGAGGAGGCCATGAACGAACTGGTCGCGGCACACGGCGGCACCGTCACCTACCGGCGCACGGCCGAAGAGGTGGCCCGGTCCAACCGCACGCTGATGGAATACACCTGGAACCACACGACGCTGCACGCGCTGCGGGTGGACAAGGGCCTGACCTACCTGCAGACCAGCTTCACCCCCGGCGAGCACGTACGCCAGATCACCGAGCTGGCGAAGCGCTACGAGGGCGAGGTGCTGATGCACGCCGAGTTCCTGCGCACGATGGACGGCCTGCTCACCTGCAGCGCGCTGCAGCTGGTGCGCTTTTCCAGCGAGGAGCGGCTCGCGCAGATCATCCGCGAGCACCGCGACTATGGCGTGCGCATCAACAACCCGCACACCTTCATCGTCGAGGACGGCAAGGCCGGCGGCGACCTGCCCGAGGAAGTGGTGGCGCTCAAGCGCCGCTTCGACCCGCTCGCGCTGCTCAACCCGGGCAAGCTGCGCCACTGGCCGGCGCGGAGTGCGCCATGAGCACGGGCGCGCCGATGGCGCGCTACGCGGCGGCGCGTCGCGTGGGCGACTTCGTCTTCATGAGCGGCGTGGTGGCGGTCGATCCGGCCACGCGCCGCGCCATCGCCACCTACGAGGACCTGCCGGAGGACGCCCGGGCGGCGCTGCGGCGCATCGGCTACCTGACCGGCCAGATGTCGGTGGACGTGTTCGAGGCACCGGTGGTCGCGCAGAGCTGGTTCGTGCTCTCGCGCATCCGCGAGCTGGCCATGGCCCACGGCGGAAGCATGGCGCAGGTGTTCAAGCTGGTGCAGTACTTCCGGCGCCTTCCCGACTATGCGCACTTCAACCGCGTGCGCGGGCTGTTCTACCCCGACGAACCGCCCGTCAGCACCGTGGTCGAGGTGAGCCGCTTCCTGCCCGGCGACGAGGTGCTGGTGGAAGTGGAGGCGACGATGCACCTGTAGTGCCGGCCACCGCCCGCCGGCGCCGGGCGGGGATGCCGCGTCGCGCTCCGGCGCGCTCCCCTGCAGCGGCCGCGGGCGAGCGTCATCGCGGACCCGCACGGGTGCCCAGCGTGAATGCCCCACCCGCGAACACCACCGCACCCACCAGGATGATCGCAGTGGCCAGCGCCGGGCTGCTGCCCAAGGTGGCGAGACTCGTGCACACCGCACCCACCAGCATCTGCGTGAAGCCGTACAGCCCCGCGGCCGAGCCCGTGAGGGCGGGGTCGACGCTGACCGTCTTGGCCAGCGCCACCGGGCTGACCAGCCCGGCGCCGCAGGAGAAGACGAGCATGGTGGCCAGGACCCCGCCGACGCTCAGCCAGGACGCGAGATTCAATCCGAGGAAGGCGAGCGAACCGAACAGGCACAGCAGGATGCCCGCGCGCAGCAGCCGGTCCATGCTGAAGCGGCGGCTCAGCCGCCCGGCCAGCAGGTTGCCCAGCGACAGCCCGAACACGACCACTCCCAGGTAGAACCCGACTTCCTCCAGGGGGCGCCCGAGCTCGGCGTGGAAGAGAAAGGGCGCCGTCGCGATGAAGGCGTAGATGGCCGTGGTGGCGCATCCTCCCGCCAGCGCGAGACAGACGAACCGACGCGATGTCAGCAGCCTGCGGTAGTCCGCGAGCAGCGCTCGCGCCGTGAACGCTCCCTTGGTGCTGCCAGTCTCCGCCAGCGTGCGCACGGCCAACACCAGGGTCAGCGCACCGGCTCCGGCCAGCAACCAGAACACAGCGCGCCATCCCAGGCCGCGCGCCAGCAGGCTGCCCAGCATCGGCGAAAGCCCCGGCCCGACCATGATCATCAGGTTCAGCGTGGCCAGCTTCTTCAGGGTTTCGTCGGGTGTGGACGAGTCCCGCACGATCGCCCGGCCGAGCGTCAGTCCGGCGCATCCGCCCAGCGCCTGCAGCAGCCGCGCGGCCACCAGCACGTGGACATCGGGTGCGAGCGCGGCCAGCACGCCGCCTGCGGCGTACAGGACGAGGCCCACGATCAGCAGGGGACGCCGGCCGAAGCTGTCCGACAGCGGGCCGTAGAAAAGCTGCCCCACCGCCAGGCCCGCGATGTAGACGCTGATCGTCAGCTGCGCCTGCCCCGGTGCGGCGCCGAACTCCTGGGCCATCAGCGGCAGCGCCGGCGCGAACATGTGCATGGCCATGGTCCCGCTGAGGGTGACCAGCACAAGAAGCCACATGGGCGGGCGGTGAACAGGTGAAGCCATCATGATTGCGGGTCCGTGGAAATGCCGGTGCCGGGCGGCAGCGGCGAGCAGTTGCGGCTCAAGCCATCGCCTCCTTGCGGCGCGCCCGCTGCTGCTGGGCAGCCGCCCTCAGGAATTCGAGCAGCGCGCGGACGGCGGCCATGTTCCGGCGCTGTCGGTAGGCCGCTGTCAGCCATACATCCTGCCGCGAGTAGGTCTGCAGCGCCGCAACCAGCTCGCCGCGGTCCAGGTGGGGCTGGACGGTCAGCCGCGGCACATAGATCGCCCCGAAGCCGCGCACCGCCACCATGACCAGGGGCGCCGCCTCCGATGCATCCATGCGGCTGTTGACGGCGACGTCCACGCGCCTGCTCTTGTCCTGGAAACTCCACACGGGCCGGGCGCCCGGACGCATCAGGGTCAGGGCATCGTGTGCCCCCAGTTCCTCCGGACGCTGCGGCACGCCGCGCCGACGCCAGTAGCTGGGCGCGGCGCACACCACCATGTCGATCTCGACCAGCCGTTCGACGACACAGCTGTCCTGCACGACGGGGCCGAGCTGCAGGGCCATGTCGATCCCACCTTCGGCCAGATCCAGCATCCCCCGGCTGCTGGTTTCCAGCGAAACGGTGATCAGGTTGCTCGTGTCGAAAGGCAGGTGCGTCGAGAGGATCCGCAGCTGCGTGATGTCGCCGGCCAGCCGGCGCCGGTCCGCGGCCCGCCGGGCAGCATCCTGTGCCGAGCCCCGGAGCGCCGGCGTCGACACGATGTCGCGCGTCCAGGCCCGGGCGTCATCCAGGGTCTTGTCGATCAGCGCCAGGAGGGTGGTCGACATGCTGCCGGGCCACACCAGGCTGTGCACCAGCGTGGCGCACAGGATGCCGATGCCGATCTCCTCCACCCGCGCCGATGCGGTCTCGAAGACGGCCTGGGGCGTGTCCACCGCCGGAAAGCCGATCAGGGCGGCGGAGTATCCAGCCAGCATCAGCACGTACGAGCGCGGCGTGCGGTCCAGCAACGCGAAGAAGAGGCATGCCGCCACCCACAGGGCCAGCGCCAGGGTGAGCAGCTCCGGCGCGCCTGCCAGCGCCGGCACCAGCAGGAGCGTCGCCACGCTTCCGAACAGCGTGCCGAGAAAACGGTACAACGCCTTGGACCGCACGGCGCCGGCCAGCGGACTGGCCACCACGTAGGCCGTCACCAGCGCCCAGAACGGCCTCGGCAGCCCCGCCCGGCTGGCCACATACATGGCCAGCATGGAGGCGGCAAAGCACTTGAGCGAAAAGACCATCTCCGCGGCGGTGAACCGCGGCTTCCAGGCGCCCGGCATTCAGCCCGCCTCGCTGACGAGCGCCGCGCAATCGGCTTTGCCCAGCTGGCGGGCGAGCGCCGAGAAGACCCTCAGGCAGCCATCGATGTCGGCGTCGGGGACGCCCTTGAAAAGCTCCGCCCGCAAGGCATGCACGGCGGCCTCCACCTCTTCGCGGATGGCCAGGCCCGCGGGCGTCAGGTGCAGGGTCTTGGCCCGGCGGTCGTTCGGGTCGTCGCGGCGCTCGACAAGCCCCGCCCCGACGAGCTGGTCCAGCGTGCGGATCAGCGAAGGGCCTTCGACGCCCAGCAGATCGGCGACCACCCCCTGCCGGGCGCCATCGCCCTGCCGACCGATCGTGACCAGCGCCCAGGCCGAAGCCTGCGAGATGCCCAGATGTCCCACGGCACGGTCCGCCGCCACACGCAACGCCCGCTGCAGCACCCCGAGCGACACCGTCACGGCCATCAGCTTGGCCGCGCGCGATGGCCTGGGTTTCTTCGGCGATGCAGACATGGCAGCATTTTAGATAGCTTTCTATCTATCTGCTTGCCGCCGCGAACTCCCGTCAGCGGCAGGATGCGCTGGCGCACAGGGTCGCAGCACCGCACAACGCGCCGTTCAGCCAGCCAGGCGCGCCCGTGCCGCGATGAACCTCGCCTCAGCCGATGGTCATGAGCGTGCCCCGGGTCGGCGAAGGGCGCGCGCCCGTGCATGTGCGAGGCTTGCGAGTCGGGCTGCCCGCGTTTCGCGGCGCGCGATCCACAGGTACAGCCCGCTGCCGAGGATGACGATGGTCAGGAGGTCCAGCAATGCCCAGAGGATTTTCAGTGGCATCCCTCCATAGTCGCCGAAGTGCAGCGGCCGCGAGACCTCGAGCGCACGCAGGTACCAGGGCATCTGCACCGCCGCGGCCAGCGCGCTGGTGCGTGCATCCACCAGCGTGGGGCTGAACAGCCGGCTGGTCACGGGCGTTTCTCCCTTGGCCCAGACCAGGTAGTGGTGCGGGCTGCCGAAGCGGCTGCCGGGGAACACCACGCTGGTGACCCGCATGCCCGGATGCGCGCCGCGCGCCGTGTCGAAGGCCGCCTGCGCCGAGGCGAGTTCGTCCTGGCGCGGTGGTGCCCTGCCGCGCCAGGGCTGCAGCATGGCCTGCACGTCGGTTCTCTGCCACAGCGCGAACATCGGCGTCGACAGCTCGTTGATCACGCCGGTGGTGCCGACGACAAGCACCCAGGCCAGCGTCACGATGCCCAGGAGGTTGTGCAGGTCCAGCCAGCGCAGGCGCGGCGCACGGTCGATCCGTACCGTGCCGAAGTCGATCTTCTTCATGAACGGGCCGTAGAGCACCGCACCCGAGACCGTGGCCGCGATGAGAAGCAGGCCCATCAGGCCGAGGAAGAGCTCGCCGGGCAGGCCGGCGAAGAGATCGGTGTGCAGCCCGAGCATGAACTCGATGAAGCCGGTGCGACGCCGCTCGGGCGGATCGGATTCCCTGAGCACCTTGCCGGTACGGGCATCGAACTTGATGAAGTGGTTGCTGCGCGGCTGGGCCTGGGATGCCTGCCACGAGGGGGCCATGCCGACGCGCACCTGCGGCTCGTCGTCGTCGACGAAGACGAAGGTGACGATCTGGCCCGGATAGCGCCGCCGGCTCTCGCTCACCATGCCGTCGATGCCGGCCAGCGGCGTGCCGGCAGGCAGTTGCGCGTAGGGCGGGTCGTCGTCGAGCCAGGCCTGGATCTCGTCGCGGAACACCAGTGGCAGGCCGCTCATGCAGATCAGGAGCAGAAAGACCGTGCAGGCCAGGCTGCTCCACTTGTGGACCAGGTACCAGCGCCGCACGCGATGCGTCGTGGAGAGCATCGGCCGGCGCGTTCAGAAGTCGACCGTGGCCGACAGCAGGAAGGTGCGCGGCGCACCCGGCGAGAGGCCGAAGGTCGACCCGGCCGAGGCCCAGTAGCTGCGGTTGAACAGGTTCTCGATGTTGGCGCGAAGCACCAGCGGCCGGCCGGCCATGCGCATGGCGTAGCGGGCACCGACGTCCAGACGGGTCCAGGCCGGCACGCGCTGCGTGTTCGCCGCATCGAGGAACTGGCCGCTGGTGTAGATGGCACGCGCCGACAGCGTCAGCCCGCCGAGGAAGGTCGTGTCCCACTCGGCGCCGAGGTTGACCTGGGTGCGCGGTACGCCGGTCGCGGTCTTGCCGTCGTTGCTGCCATTGGCCGTGCGCGTCAGCCTGCCATCCGTGAACATCACGCCGCCCAGGACACGCAGGCCCGGTGCGGCTTCGCCGAAGACATTGATCTCGAGGCCGCGGTTGCGCTGCTCGCCATCGACGCTGTAGGTCATGGTGGCCGGGTCGGTCAACCCGCTGGGCTGGCGGATCTGGAACAGGCTAGCCGTCGTGGTGAAGCGTCCGAAATCCACCTTGGCGCCGAGCTCGTACTGCTTGGACTTGAAGGGTGGGAACACCTCGCCCGCGTTGCGCGTGCCCTGCGGTGCCGTCGTGCCTTGCTGCAGGCCCTCGATGTAGTTGCCGTAGAAGGAGACATGCTCCCAGGGCTTGACCACCAGGCCCACCGCCGGCGTCGTGGTCTGCTTGTCGTAGCGCGAGGCGAACAGGCCGGTGGTGGCGTTGTAGTTGGTGACGTCGACCTTCTGCCGCCGCACGCCGAGCGTGAGGCGCACGCGGTCGTCGAGCATCGAGAGCGTGTCGGCCAGCGCCACGCTGGACAGGGAGGTTTCGGAGGTGCGGGGCACCGGGCGTGGCGTGTAGAAGGGCTTGGGCGCCAGCACGGGGAAATAGAGGTTCGACGGCACGGTCGCGACGGTCGAGAACAGGCTGCCGCTTTCCAGCGCGAGCCGCGTCGCGCTCAGGGCCAGCTCGTGGCCCACGCTGCCGGTGCGCAGGCGCCCGCGCACGCCCAGCTCGCCCGTCCTGGAATCGGTGTAGGAGGGGAAGTAGGACTCGGCATCGCTGAAGCGGCCGTCGAACTGCGCGCTGTTGGCAAAGCCGGTCAGGCCGTCGAAGCGGGCGGCACGCATGCCATAGGCGGCATAGGCCGTCCAGTGCTCGGCCAGATCGACCTCGCCGCGCAGCACGCCGAAGGTGTCGCGCGTGTTCACGTAGCCCCAGGGCTGGAACCAGTTGTTCGTGTTTCTCGGCGCGCGCGGCACCGGGCTGCCGGGCGCCACGTAGGTGGGGCGCAGCGGCGCGTCGAAGTCCTGCTTCTGGTAGCCCAGGTCGGCCGACAGGCGCACCCGTTCGCCGCGCCAGTCCAGCCCGAGCACCGCGGTGCCGAGCGCCTGTTTCTGGCGGTCGACGGCGGTGTCGCCGTCGCGGTACGAGGCATTGAAGCGCACGCCCACGGCGTTGTCCGGTCCGAAGCGCCGCCCGAGATCGAGGTGCGATCCGAACTGGCGGTCGGAGGCGTAGTTGAGACTCCAGCGGGTCAGCGGCTCATCACCCGCGCGCTTCGGCACCACGTTGATGCCGCCGCCCACGCTGCCGAAGGGCGCCATGCCGCTGAGCAGCGCATTCGGACCCTTGAGCACCTCGACGCGCTCGACGAAGTCCGTCGAGACCATCAGTGCCGGCGCGATGCCGTACAGCCCGTCGAAGGCCACATCCTGGTTGCTCACCGAGAAGCCGCGCATCACCAGCGGACCGGTGTAGCTCGAGGCAGACCAGAGGTTGCGCACCGACGGGTCGTTGGCCACCACGTCGGCGATCGAGCGCGCCTGCTGGTCCTGCATCGTCTGCGCGGTGTAGCTCGCGGTATTGAAGGGCGTGTCCATCAGCGACTGGTTGCCCAGCAGGCCCAGGCGGCCGCCCCGCGCCACCTGCCCGCCGGCATAGGGTGGCGGGGGTTCGCTGCCGCCCTCCGGGCTGGCCGTGACCGTCACCGTGCTCAGCGAGCCGCTGCCGGGCACGACGGACGCCCCCGGCTCGGGGGCGATCACGGTGAAACCACCCTCGCCCAGCGCGCGAGCCGTCAGGCCGGTCCCGGCGAGCAGGCGCGCCAGGGCTTCCTGCACCGTGAAGCGGCCCTGCAGCGCCGCGGCCGGGCGGCTCTCCGTCAGCGCCGTGGAGAACACGATCCGCGCGCCCGACTGGCGTGCCAGGGCGCCCAGCGCCTTGTCCAGAGGCTGGGCGGCGATGTCGAGCGGCACAGCCCCGGTCTGGGCCGCAGCGGCGAATGCGATGAGCGCCGAGGCGGCCGCCAGGCCGATGCGCGCGTGCGAGTTCGCGAAGAAGAACATGGACGAAATACCCTCTTTTCCAGGACGAAGCGCTGCCGCTTCGGGACCGGCACATGGAATGGAGCGCCCCGAACGGCGAGACTCCACGAGGGTTGGCGAACGACGCGGCGGGAAGGTAAGGCGCGGCGCGAACTATTTTTTCGCGACCGCCGGACCGACACGCACGCTGCCGTCAGGCTGGCGGGCCACGCTCACCGGCAGCACCTGCGGCAGCAGGTCGATCAACTGCTCGATGCCGTTGACGTCGAAGGCGCCCGACAGGCGCAGCCGGCCGGTCTGCGCGTCCGCCAATGCGATGGGCGCCTGCCGGTAGCGCCCGATCTCGGCCAGCGCCACTGCCAGCGGCGTGGCATCGAACACCAGCCGGCCCTCCTGCCAGGCGCCGACACGGCTGACGTCCACCGTGCGGATCGATGGCGCATCGCCGTCCTGCCGCCCTGCGCTCAGGGATTGGGCCGTCGTCAACGTGCGCGTGGGACCCCCCGGCGCGCCCACTTCGACCGCGCCCTCCAGCACCGTGACCTCTGCGCCCGCGCGCTGGCGCCGTACATTGAACACGGTACCGATGTCACGCACGCTGACATTCCCGGCGCGCACGATGAACGGCCGCCAGCCGTGCGCCACGCGGAAAGCCGCTTCGCCCTGCTCCAGCACGAAGCGCCGTGAACGCAGTCGCGTCTCGACCTTCAGCACGCTGCCGGTGTTGAGCGCCAGCGTGCTGCCGTCGCGCATCGACCATTGCGTGCGCTCGCCGATCGCGGTGCGGATCTCTTCGGTGCGCCAGGCAGGGTCAGCCCACCAGAGGCCGCCGACGGCCGCGGCGAGCAGCAGGGGCGTGGCGATGCGTCGCATCGACCGGCGGCGCAGCGTCTGGGCCCGGGCTTCGGCGAGCAGATCGGCGCGCGAGGGGAAGCGCTCGCGCAACGCATCTTCGAAAGGCGCCAGGACGCCGTCGCGGCGCTCCGCGCCAGGGCCGGCGGTGTCCTCCTCTGGCGGGGCACCGGAGGGTCGGGGCAGCGTGCTGTCGCGCACCGTCATGCGTCAGCCAAGCCGGGCGGCTTCCCGGGCCGGCGCCCAGTCGCGTGCAATGCGCTCGAGGGCCCGGTGGACGTGCTGCGTCACCGCCACGCGGCTGATGCCGATCTCGACCGCGATCGCCTCGTGCGTCATGCCGTGGATGCGATGCAGCAGAAAACACTGCCGCGCGCGCGGCGGCATCGCCTCGACGATTGCCACGAGGGCCTCGAGCTGCTGCTTGAAGTCGAGTGCGCGCGCACCATCGTTGCCGTGCGCATGCACGTCGGGCGTGTCGGGCACCGACTCGATCAGCGCGGCCCGGAACGCGTCCGCGCGCTGCCGATCGATCGCCCGGTGCGTCGATACGTGCCGCAGGAACGCCAGGGGCGTGTGCACGGCCTGCGCAGGCGGCCGCTCCATCAGTTCGACGCAGACGTCATGCACCACATCGCGGGCGAAGCCGCGGTCGCGGAAATGGCGCCGCACGTGTTCCACCAGCTCCTCGTAGTGCCGTGCGAGTGCTGCAACCAGCGGAGGCGACAGGGTGGCAGGCACGGCGGACGAGCGGCAGGACTGGAAAATAAAAACAATTCTCATTTTTACATAGTCCGACTTGAACCGGCATGCGCCCTGGGGGTTGCCAGAGATTGCACAATGAGCGCGCATGAAGACCTCGGTGCCATTGCAGGTGCGCCGATGGCAACGCCCGGACTGATTGCCAGCCATGCGGCTTCCTCTCGCCCAGCTCGAAGTGTTCTCGGCCATCGCCCGTGCCGGCAGCCTGCGCGGGGCCGCCCAGGCCCTGGAACTGCGCCCTTCCACGGTCAGCCACCAGCTCAAGACGCTCGAAGCGTCCCTGGGCGCGAGCCTGTTCGTGCGAACCACCCGCTCGGTCCGGCTGACGGCCGCGGGCAAGGCGCTGCACGAGGTGTGCGCGCCGGCCTTGCTCAGCCTTGACGAGGCTTGTCGCGCCACGCGTTCGAAGGCTGCCAGGCGCGGCTTCCAGTTGCGTGTCGATCTTCCGGAGCTTGCGTTCGAGCTGGTGGTGCGATCGAGGCTGGCGAGCTTTCTGGCGCGGAACCCCGCGATCGAACTGGAATTGCGCGCCAACGACTCCCTCGCCGACATCACCGCGGACGGCTTCCATGCCGGGATCCGGCGGGGGGAACACGTCGCCCAGGACATGGTGGCCGTGCGACTCACCTCCGATCTGACCGCAGGCATCGTGGCGGCGCCGGACTATCTTGCACGCCATGCGATCCCGTCCAGCCTCGGCGAGTTGGTGCAACACAACTGTGTCCAGTTCCGCTTTCCGGGCTCGGGGCGCCTGGCCCCCTGGATCCTTCGGGACGGCGAGGGCCTCGTCTCCGCGGCGCCGTCGGGCAACTCGGTCGTGAACTCGATGTCCTTGCTGGTCGCCCAGGTCGAGGCCGGCATCGGACTGGGCTATGTGTTCCTGCAGTCAGTGCAGCCTCAGCTGCGAGACGGGCGGCTGGTGGCGCTGCTCGAGCGCCATCACCACGCGATGGACGGTCTGTTCCTCTACTTCCCCAAGGAATACCAGGGCCTGCCGGCGCTGCGCGCATTCATCTCGCACTTCAAGCAGCGGCCATAGGCCGGTGAAGAGGATGCCGTGGGTGACGGCCCGTGATCGGGCCGCTTGGCCGACGGATTGTTCGATTTCATGCATCGATGGAGGTCGATTCCATGTCTTTTTCTGCCGCGGACGACTTCCTACCATGGGCCTCGACAGGAGGTCACCGTCATGCACGCGTTCGCTTCACCCCGCCGGTTCGATCGAACCTTCCGATGGATGGGCCATCGGCTGACCCCAATCGTCTGCGCGCTGGCCGCGGCCGCGGGACTGGCGCTGCCGGGCCGGGTCAACGCCGCTGAGATCGCCCAGGCCCTTGCGCCGGCCAAGGTGCTCCAGGCCATGGAAGGCCACTGGAGCGTGCGCCAATGGATGCGCGCAGGCCCGGACGCCCCTCTGGTCGAACTGCCGTCCGCGGTTGCGCAGCGCGCGCTCGTGGACCAGGCGTTCATCCAGGAAACGATGACCGCCAGCGCCGGCCCGTCGTTCACCCGGATCGCCCTGGTGCTCTTCAATGCGGTCGGCGGCCAGTACGAGTACGCCTCCATCGACAGCCGGCTGCCCCAACTGATGGCCTACGCCCTGCCCGGTGCCAACAGGCCCGAAGGCGCAACGCTGCACTTCACGGGCTCGGCCTTCGTGGCCCCGGCCTGGGGCGAGCGCAGGAACGTGCCATTTCTCTTCCGGCTGGAACTCGGGCCCGTGGCCGACGGCCAGCAGCGCGCCCGGCTCTACCTGAAGGAACTGGGTGTCGGAGCCGCGGCGGGCCCGGAATTCGTCGCCTTCGAGTACCTGTACTCCCGGCGTCGCTGAAGCGAAGCCGCCGCGCATGGACGGGATGCGCCAGCCCACGCATCGGCCGTTGCCCGTGGCGCTCCACCTCAGGAACGAGCCGCCGGGCCCTCCTCCAGCGCATCCGCAAACTTTCGCATCAGCCTCACGAAATCATCGATTTCGCCCCGGCTCCAGTCCTCGAAGATCGCCTGGCCCATCCGCTCGCGCGCAGCATCGATGCGATCCGTCATGGCCTTTCCCTTCGCGGAGATGACGGCCTCGCGCACGCGTCGGTCCACGGGACTTTCGCGGCGCTTCACCAGACCCAGGCTTTCGAGCCTGCTCACCTGGCGGCTGACGGTGGTGTGGTCGCGCCCGAACCGTTCGGCCAGCTCGACCACGCCGATCGGCCCCAGCCGCTCGATGCCCACGAGCACGGAGAACAGCGCGCGCTCGAGCCTGATGCCGGCCGCCTCGATCATCTTCTCGTCGTTGCGCGGCCGGTTCATCGCGCTGACGATGCTGATCAGCGCCACGTGCAGCCCTTTCATCTGCGCCGAAATATGTGCATCTTGCACACGCTTGGGGTCTGGCATAGCATCGCTCCTATTGCGTGCATATTACACATATTGGAGCTGCCATGAAACGCCATCCGGAAACCGATGTACTGGTCTGCGGCGCCGGTGCGGCCGGCCTCACCCTGGCCATCGAGCTGGCGCGCCGCGGCGTCGCGTTCCGCCTGATCGAGAAGAGGACCACACCGTTCCCGGGCTCGCGCGGCAAGGGCATTCAGCCGCGCACCCAGGAAGTCTTCGAGGACCTTGGCGTCCTCGACAGGGTGGTGGCCGCGGGTGGACCCTATCCACGGTTGCGCACCTATCGCGACGACGCAGACCCTCTCGATTCGGACGTGATCGAGCACGTGGATCCGACGCCGGCCGAGCCGTATCACCTGCCCTTGATGGTCCCTCAGTTCGTCACCGAACGCATCCTGCGCGAGCGGCTGGGCGAACTGGGCCATCGGGTGGCATTCGGCTGCGAGTTGCTCGACTTCGCACAGGATGGCTGCGGCGTGACCGCCCGCCTTGCAGGGCCGGCGGGCGAGGAGACCGTCCGCGCCCGCTATCTCGTCGGTGCGGACGGCGGTCGCAGCTTCGTGCGCAAGGCCCTCGGCGTGGACTTTCCCGGCAAGACGCTGGGCGTGCGCGCCATCGTGGCGGATGTCGTGCTGACCGGCCTCGACCGGGATGTCTGGCACCAGTTCAACGAGGGCGACATGGCACGGATGGTCGGGATCTGCCCGCTCGCGGGCACCGGGCTTTTCCAGATCCAGGCGCCGATCGCGCCGGATGCGCGGGCCGACCTCTCGGCCGAGGGCCTGACCGCCCTCCTCGCAGAGCGCACGCGGCGCACGGATCTCTCCGTGCGCTCGGTGTCCTGGGCCTCGGACTATCAGATGAACGCGCGCCTGGCGGACCGCTACCGCGTGGCGCGGGTGTTCCTGGCCGGAGACGCCGCCCATGTGCATCCGCCCACCGGCGGACAGGGCCTGAACACCAGCGTGCAGGATGCCTACAACCTGGGCTGGAAACTCGCCGCCGCGCTGCAGGGCGCACGGGAAGAGGTCCTCGACAGCTACGAGGCCGAACGCCGTCCGGTGGCCCAGGCCGTGCTCGGCCTGTCGACACGGCTGCTCGATGAACACAGGCAACGGGGCGAGATGCGCCGGGGGCGCGAAGTGCACCAGATCGACATCGGCTACCCGAACTCTCCCCTCGCCATGGAATTTGCACGGTGGACAGCGGGCCTGCGGGCGGGGGATCGCGCGCCGGACGCCCCGATCCGGGGCGCGGCGGGCCAGCCATCGCGGCTGTTCGAGCTGTTCCGGGGGCCGCACTGGACGCTGCTTGTCCACGAGGCGGACGGCTTCGTGGCGGCCGGGCCGCGTCCGGGGTTGCATGTCCACCATGTCGGTCCGCAGGGGGATGTCGTCGACGCCGGGGGCCACGTCCGCGACGCCTATGCACTGGCGCCGGGAGCGTGCGTGCTGGTCCGGCCGGACGGCCATGTCGGCGCGATCTTCGACGCCAGCCAGCTCGGCACGCTGGAAACCTACCTGACCCGCCTGGGGCTGGTCCGCTTCGAAGAAGCACCCGCATGAGTCTCGGCGCTGTGCGTCGTCAGACGTTCCTGTCCCTTCACGGAGAGAAACCACGGCTTCGACCCGATTCGCGCCGTACGGCCTGGGCATCGCCACCACCGTCGTGGGGCCGGTGATCGGCGCCATCGGCTTTCCGCCGCGTCGGTTCGCGCTTGCGATGGCAGGCATGAGCCCCGCCCGGCCCTTCCGAAGAGCGTTCGCATCGCAGTGCGAGGCAGGAAGGGTCATCCAGTGAGCCGACGCCGCTCCCTGCTGCGCGGCAGCGGTCTGATGCCGACGGCGATGGATCAGCCCGGCCAGGGCCTGGTCAATGCAGCGGGCGCCACCTGGCGGCCGACCAGCCCGCCCACCGCCAGCAGCGCAAGCACGTAAGGCAGCGCGATCAGCAACGCACTGGGCACCTGCACACCCATGGCCGGCAGCTGGAACTGCAGGGCGGTGGCAGCGCCGAACAGGCCGCACGCCAGCAGCGTGCGTCCCAGGCGCCAATTGCCGAAGATCACTGCGGCGATGGCCAGGTAGCCGGCGCCGCTGGTCATGCCCTCGGTGAAGGTGTGGATGTCGCCGATCGACAGGAAGCACCCCGCCAGCGCCGACATGAAGCCCGTGAACAGCACTGCGCCATAGCGGATGCGCGTGACCTTCAGGCCGCAATGGCTGGCCGCCTGCGGCGCCGTGCCGGCGGCATGCACGGCCAGGCCCAGCGCCGTGGCGCGCATCACCCAGCCGACGAGCCCGATGAGCAGCACCGCGGCGTAGAGCAGCCAGGTCTGCGTGAACACCTGCTCGCCCAGATAGGGGATCTGCGACAGGCCCGGCGGCACCCACTTGTCCAGGCCCGGGATCTCGGCGCGCGAGCGGCTGCCGAACAGGGCGCGGTAGCCCAGCGTGGTGGCGCCGAGCACGAGGATGTTGATGCCGATGCCGGTGACGATCTGGTTGGCGCGCAGCGTGATGCTCAGGAAGGCCTGCAGCCAGGCGACGGGCAGCACGCACAGCACGCCGAAGAGCAGGCCCAGCAGGGGCGAGCCGGTGAGCCAGGAGGCCGTGGCGCCCGCGAAGGCGCCCGCCAGCATCATGCCCTCCACACTCATGTTGAGCACGCCGGCGCGCTCGCTCACGAGCTCTCCGGTGGCCGCCAGCAGCAGCGGCGCGGCCAGGCGGATGCTGGAGCCGATGAAGACGGCCGCGAGTTCGGGTTCGATCATGTGCAAGCCTTCATGTCCGCCGGGACTCCATGCGCTGGATGCCCAGTGCCGCACCGGCCAGCGTCACGATGATCAGGCCCTGGATCACCACGACCAGGGCCGTGGGCACCTGCGCCACCATCTCCATGTTGATGCCGCCCGAGCGCAGGAAGCCGAACAGCAGCGAACCGGCCACCACGCCTGTCGCCGAGCCGCGCGCGAGCAGGCCCACGACAAGCCCGTCGAAGCCGTAGCCCGAGGAGAAGCCCGCCTTGAGCGTGTATTGCTCGCCCTGCAGCATGAAGGCGCCCGCCAGGCCGCCGAAGGCGCCGGCCGCGCAGAGTGCGCCGACGGTGAGCCTGTCGATGGCCATGCCGGCACGCCGCGCGGCCCGCGGATTCAGGCCCGTGGCACGCAGCTGCACGCCCAGCACCGTGCGGTTCAGGACCAGTGCGACCGCGAAAGCCAGCACCACGCCCAGCAGCAGGCCCACATGCAGCGGCGTGGAGGCATCGCCCGTGAGCAGGGGCAGCTGGGTGGCGGCGGGAATCTCGAGCGACTCGGGCAGCGTGGCCGAGCTCGTCATGGGCCGGCGCAGCAGGTGTTCGGACTGCACACAGCCGTAGACCATCCAGATGGCGATGAAGGACAGCAGCAGCGTGGCGATGACCTCGTTGGTGCCGGCCTTGACCTTGAGCACCCCCGCGATGCCGCCCCAGAGTGCGCCGGCCAGGCAGGCCCCCAGCATCGGCACGATGAAGGCCAGGCCTGCGGGCAGCGCTGCCACGGGCGGCCAGAGCGCCAGCGCCGTCGCCGCGATGCCGCCCACGGCGATCTGCCCTTCGCCGCCCACGTTGGTGAGGCTGGCGCGCTCGGCCAGGATGAAGCCCAGGCCCACCAGCATGAGCACGAGCGCGCGATTGACCGACGCCGCCAGTGCATAGGGCGAGCCCCAGGCGCCCTCGGCAAAGGCCGCCACGGCGTCGCCCACGGGCACGCCCAGCAGGGCGATCAGCACGGCGCCGACGGCGAAGGCGAGCAGCACGGCCGCCACCGAGACCAGCAGGGCCGGGCCGGGCCTGAGGCGCGGCCGGATGTCGGCAGGAACGCTCACGCCGCCACCTCCTCTTCCCGATGCCCGGCCATCCAGGCGCCGATGCGCGCGCGCTCGGCGCCAGCCGTGGGGCAACTGCCCATCACGTGGCCGCGATACAGCACCAGCACCCGGTCGGCGACGGACAGCAGTTCGTCGAGCTCGGACGAGATCAGCAGCACGCCCACGCCGCGGTCCGCTGCGGCACGGATGTGGCCGTACACCGCCTGCACCGCGCCCACGTCCAGGCCGCGCGTGGGTTGCGCGGCCAGCAGAAAGCGCAGCGGATCGAGCGTGAGCTCGCGCGCGAGCACCGCCTTCTGCTGGTTGCCGCCCGAGAGGCCGCCAAAGGCCACGTCGGCACTGGCCGCGCGCACGTCGAAGCGCTGCATCAGCTCGGCTGCCGCCGCGCGCAGGCCCGCACGGTCCAGCAGGCCGTGGCGCCGGTAGCGGCGCAGCCGGTCGAGCAGGATGTTCTCGGCCACGCTCATGCCCGTCACGCAGGCCAGCGCGTGGCGGTCCTCGGGCACCACGCCGCAGCCGGCCGCGGTCAGCTCGCGCGGCGAGGCGCGCGTCATTTCCCGGCCGCAGATGAAATAGCGGCCTTCGCCGGGACGCAGCATGCCCGAGAGCACGGCCCCGAGTTCGCTCTGGCCGTTGCCCTCGACGCCGGCGACGGCGACGATCTCCCCAGGCTCGACCAGCACCGTGAAATTGTCCAGGCGCAGCACGCCATCGGCGTCGCGCACGGTCAGACCGTCGGCGTGCAGAGCGGCTTCGCGCACGGGCTGGCCCGGCACCCGTGCCGCGCGCGGCGCGCGCGCGAGTGCGGGTGCGGGTGCGGGTGCGGCCGGCGGAGCCTGCAGATCGCGCTGGATCATGGCCCGCACAAGCGCGTCGATCTCGCGCGCGGGTGCTTCCGAGCGCGCCGCCACGCGGCCGGCCCGCAGCACGGTGGCGCGGTGCGCCACCTGCCGGATCTCGGCCAGCTTGTGCGTCACCAGCACCACGCCGCAACCCTGCCGCGCCACCCGCTCGCAGACCGCCAGCAGCGCGCCGATCTCCTCGGGCAGCAGCACGGCGGTAGGCTCGTCCAGCACCAGCAGGCGCGGCTCGCGCACCAGGCACTTGACGATCTCCACGCGCTGGCGCTCGCCCACCGACAGGTCCTGCACCTTGGCATGGGGATCGAGCGCCAGGCCGTAGCGCTCGCGCATGGCCTCGATGCGTGCGGCGCCGGCCTTGCGGTCGAGCACGCCGCGCACCTGGCCCAGCAGCAGGTTGTCGAGCACCGTCATGTCGGGCACCAGGCTGAAATGCTGGTGCACCATGGCGATGCCGCGCGCCAGCGCGTCGGCCGGCGAGCGCGGACGGTAGGCAGCGCCCGCCAGCGTCATGCTCCCGGCGTCCGGCGAGTGCACGCCGAACACCAGGTTGCACAGCGTGGACTTGCCGGCGCCGTTCTCGCCCAGCAGGCAATGGATCTCGCCGGGATGAAGCTCGAGCGAGACCTCGCCCAGCGCCTGCAGCGAGCCGAAGCGCTTGGACAAGCCGTCCAGCCGCAGCAGCGGTGGCGCATCGCCCAGCGCCATGGCGGCGCCAGGGCCGCCGCCGCCCGGTGCGATGGCATGGCGCTCGCGCATCAGCCCTCCAGCACCTTGATCTTGCCCGACAGGATGTCCTTCTTGATCTGTTCGAGCCTGGCCTTCTGTTCGTCCGAGGCCCCGCAGATCACCATGTCCGAGGCACTCGGCCCCATGGCCAGGCCGAAGGGCTTGTAGCCGGCCTTCCAGGTGCCGGCCACTGCCTCCTTGATCGCGTACTGCACCTGGTAGCCCACGCCGGTGATGCTGTAGGCGGGATAGAGCGGATCGGTGCCGCAGCGGTCGGTGTAGCTGCCGATGATCCGGGTGCCCTTTTCCTTGGCCGCCTGCTCCATGCCGCGCAGGCCGAGGTTGAGGATGTGGTAGTGCACGTCGGCGCCCTGGGCGATGGCGGCCAGCGTGGCCTCCTTGGCCTTGGCGACGTTGTCGAAATCGCCGGTGTAGTTCTCGAAATACTTGATCCCGGGCTTGACGTACCTGGCGCCGTTGCCGAACTCCTTGCCGGCATTGACGATGGAAGGGATCTCCATGCCGCCCACATAGCTCACGGCGCCGTTCTTCGACAGCATGGCGGCGGCGGCGCCTGCGACGAAGGCGATCTCTGCCTGCTTGACGTCGTAGCCCGCCACGTTGGCCAGTTCCTCGCCCTTGTTGCCTCCCACGATCGAGAACCGGGTCTTGGGGAAGCGCTTCGCGACCTTCAGCACGGCCGCCTGCGTCTGGCCGCCCACGCCGATCACCAGCGCGTTCTTGCCGGCCAGATTGGTCAGCGCCTGCTCCATGTCGGCGTAGTTGATGTTCTCGATCATCTGCACCTTGATCCTGGCGCCGAACTCCTTCTGCGCGGCCACGAGTCCGTCGTAGCCGGACTCCATCCAGCCCTTGTCGGACTTGGAGCCGGGAATGAGGATGCCGACCGCCAGCGTGTCCGCAGCCGGAGCCGGCGTCGCCAGCACGAGCGCCGTGGCCGCGGCACCGGCCAGGACGAACGCGCGTCGGGAGGGGAATGGAATCTTCATGGCATGCCTTTCGCTTGAGGGATCGGTGAAGTAACTAACTGATTACTTACCTGCCAGGCATCGCAATAACAGTGCCAGTGAGATGGCCGCCTTTTCGCCGCAAAGCGGTGCGGGAGACAGCCCTTGCGCACCAGCCTGCGGCGATGCATGCCCCTCGAACGCACGAAACCGGAGCTTTCCATGAAACGCCACCCCTATCTCCCCGATCCCCGGCCGCAGGGCGCGCTGGGCCTGGGCCAGCAGTACTACTGGGTTGCCAGCGAGGAGCAGGTCGACATGTCGGTGGAGCCGCCCGCGCCGCTGCGGGCCAAGGTGGTGGCGCAGCCGCAGAGCGTGGTGCTCGACCTGCGCCGCACGGCGATCGTGATCGTCGATCTGCAGAACGACTTCTGCACCGAGGGCGGCTGGGTCGACCACATCGGCGGCAACTACGCGGCCGACCGCGCGCCCATCGAACCGCTGCAGCGGCTGCTGCCGGAACTGCGCCGGTGCGGCGTGCCGGTGGTCTGGGTCAACTGGGGCAACCGGCCCGACCTGGCCAACATGCCTCCCAACCAGATCCACCTGTACAAGAACAGCGGCAGCGGCGTGGGCCTGGGCGATGCGCTGCCCAACGGCCGCGGGCACGTGCTGCAGAAGGACGCCTGGCCGGCGGCCATCGTGGACGAGCTGGCACCGCACGAAGGCGACTTCCTCGTCGACAAGCACCGCATCAGCGGCTTCTGGGACACGCCGCTGGACAGCATCCTGCGCAACCTGGGAACCCGCAGCATCCTCTTTGCCGGCTGCAACACCGACCAGTGCGTCCTGCACACGCTGACGGACGCGAACTTCCTGGGCTACGGCTGCCTCATGCTCAGCGACTGCTGCGCCACGAGCTCGCCGGACTTCTGCACCGAGGCCACGATCTGGAACGTGAAGAAGTGCTTCGGCTTCGTCACCGACTCCGCCGCCGTGCTGCAGGCGCTGCCGCGTTGATGCGCACGGCGGCTCCGAGCGGCTCGGGCGCCTGGATGCCAGGGCCGCCCTGCGAACGCGCTGCGACCGGACGTGGCGTCCTCGATGGCGTGCGCCTGGGCGTCAAGGATCTGATCGACATCGGTGGCGCCGTCACCGGAGGCGGCAACCCGGACTGGGCCGCCAGCCACGGCGCGGCCGCGCAGGATGCCCCCTGCGTGGCCGCCCTGCGGCGCGCCGGCGCCCGCGTCGTCGGCAAGACGGTGAGCGACGAGTTGGCCTTCAGCCTCGAGGGCGAGAACGCGCACCACGGCACGCCACGCCATCCGCGCGACCCCATGCGCCTGCCCGGCGGTTCGTCCAGCGGCAGCGCGGCAGCCGTGGCATGGGGCGAAGCCGACCTGGCCCTGGGCACCGACACCGGCGGCTCGGTGCGCGTTCCGGCGTCCTTCTGCGGCGTGCACGGCATGCGCTCCACGCACGGGCGTGTTTCGCTGGCGGGGGTGCTGCCCTTTGCACCCAGCTACGACACCGTGGGCTGGTTCGCCCGCGACGCCGCGTTGCTGCGCGACGCCGGTCAGGTGCTGCTGGGCAGCAGCGCGGCCGGGCCGCGGCCGCCCCTGATGCTGTGCGTGGCCACCGATGCGCTGGCGCTGGCACAACCGCCGGTGCGGCAGGCGCTCACCGCCTGGGCGCAGCGCCTGGGCCTGCATGCCGAGCGCCGCGTCTACGGCGACGACGACTGGCGGGACTGGCTGCAGGCCTACACCGTGCTGCAGGGGCTGGAGATCCAGGCCGAGCTCGGCCCATGGATCCGCCGGCAGCGGCCGCGCTTCGGCCCCGCCATCGCGCCGCGCTTCGAGGCCGCGCTGGCGCTCGATGCCGAACAGGGGCGGCGCTGGGCCGGCTGGCGCGCCGACGCGGTCCGGCGGCTGGACCGGCGGCTCGGGCCCGACGAGGCCTGGCTGATCCCCGCGTCGCCCTGCCCCGCCCTGGCGCGCGCTGCCGGTGCGACCGAGCGCGGCACTTTCTACGAGACGGCGCTGGCACTCGGCGCGGTGGCAGGCCATGCGGGCCTGCCGCAGGTGGTGCTGCCCCTGGCCGTCGCCGAGGGGCTGCCCCTGGGCGTTTCCCTGGTCTCTGCCCGGGGCAACGACGAGCGGCTGCTGGACCTTGCCGTGACACTGTCGACCGCATCCGGAGCCACACCATGAGCACGACTGCACCCGCACGGCGCGAGCCGGCCGGCGACACCGTCGCGCGGCGCGACGCCGCGCACACGCGCGCGCGCCTGCTGGAGGCCGCCATCGACGAGTTCTCCAACCAGGGCTACAGCGGCGCGCGCACGCAGCGCATCGCGCGGCGCGCCGGCACCAACATCCGCATGCTCTACCACTACTTCGGCAGCAAGGACGAGCTGTACGTGGCCGTGCTCGAAGCGGTGATGGCCGACCTGCGGCACGACGAACTGCAGCTGGACGCGGATGCGGTGGAGCCCCTGGCGGGCCTGCTGCACATCGCCGATTTCGTCGACCACCATTTCGCCACGCACCCCCGGCTGCGCAAGCTGCTGGCCTTCGAGAACCTCAACGAGGCGCGGCACCTGGCCCGCTCGAATCGGATTCCGGAGATGTCGTCGCCGCTGCTGGCGCTGATCCGCCGGCTGCTGGCGCGCGGGGCCGCCGCCGGCGCGACACGCCCGGGCATCGAGGCCCTGCACCTGTACGTCGCGATGGTCAGCCTCTCGTACTACGGCCGGGCCCATGCGTACACGCTGTCGCGCATCTTCAACAAGGATCTGCAGGCGGCATCGTGGCAGAAGGCGCACCAGAAGCTCACGCGGCAGATGGTGGCGGCCTTCCTGGTTCACGGGCCGGACGGCGCCCCGACCCGATGACCTCCCCCTGCCCGAAGCCTTCCATGCCGACCGACCGAACCGAACCGCATCCGACGCCGGCGCTCGCCACCTCCCGCCGGGGCATGGTGACCAGCCCCCATCCGCTGGCCAGCGAGGCCGGCCTGGAGGTCCTGGCCAGCGGCGGCAACGCCATCGAGGCGGCCATCGCCATGGCAGCCGTCCTCTGCGTGGCCTGCCCGCACTTCACCGGACTGGGCGGCGACGCGTTCTGGCTGATCGCGCAGCCGCATGCACCGGTGCGCGCCATCTCCGGCATCGGCCAGGCGGCGGCGGCCGTTCCTTCGCACGGCGGCCCCATCGCGCTGCGTGGCGGTGCCGCCGCGATGACCACGGCGGCGGCCGTCGACAGCTGGGGCCAGGCCTGGGACATCTCCGCGCGCAGCTGGCAGGGACGCCAGCGCTGGGATGCGCTGCTGGCGCGTGCCATCGAACATGCGCAGGCGGGCGTGGAAGTCTCGGCCTCCCAGCGCTTCTGGCTCGGAATGCGGGCCGCCGAAACCGGCGGCTGGCCGGGGTTCGGCGCCGCCTTTCCGGGCGATGCCCACCGCTGGCCCCAACCCGCGCTGGCGCGCACGCTGGCATTGCTTGCCGCCAACGGGCCGCGCGAGTTCTACGAGGGCGGCGTCGCCCGGCGGCTGGCGGCAGGCCTGCAGGCGGCCGGCTCGCCGCTGACGCTGGAAGACATGCGGCGCACGCGCGCACGCGAGGTCAGGCCCCTGGCCATGCCGTACCGTGGCGGCACGCTGCTGACGCTGCCCCCGCCCACGCAGGGCTTCGCCACCCTGCAGGCCATGGGCATCCTGGGCGAGCAGGACCTGAGCGCCGTGCCCGAGGGCAGTGCCGAGCATTTCCACCGGATGGTGGAGGCGATCAAGCTGGCCTTCATCGACCGGGACCGCCATCTGGCCGACCCGGACTTCTCGGACGTCCCCGTGGACCGCCTGCTGGATCCCGGCTACATCCGCAGCCAGGCCCGGCGCGCACAGCGGCACCCGCAGGCCCTGGCGTGGCCGCAGACCTTCCGCCAGGGCGACACGGTGTTCTTCGCGGCGGTCGACGCAGCCGGCCGCGGCGCGGGCGTGCTGCAGAGCATCTACTACGACTGGGGCAGCGGCGTCGTGGCCGGCGACACCGGCGTGCTGTGGCACAACCGGGCCGCCGCCTTCCACCCCGACCCGGCGCATCCCAACGGCCTGCGCGCCGGCAAGCGGCCCTTCCACACGCTCAACCCGGTCGTCTTCATGCGGCAGGGGCGGCCCGAGCTGCTGCTGGGCACGCAGGGCGCCGACGGCCAGCCGCAGACCCTGGTGGCCCTGCTGACCCGGCTGATCGACTACGGGCTGGATCCCGCGCAGGCGCTGGCGAGACCGCGCTTCCTGCTCGGCCGGACCTTCTCCGACAGCCGGGACAGCCTGAAGCTGGAAGAGGACGTCGGCACCGAGGTGCTGCGGTCCCTGCGCGCGCTCGGCCACGAGATCGCCACGATCCCGGCGCAAAGTCCCCTCGCCGGGCTGCCGGGGATCATCCGGCTGGATTCGGACGGCCAGCTGTGCGGCGCGCACGACCCGAGGGGCGATGGCATCGCGCTAGGGCTGTAGGACGGGCGCCGGGACTCCTTGCGGATCTCGGAGGACTGCCGGCTGTTGCGCGGCGCGAAGGGCGTGGGCGCACGCCGCGGCCAGCCCGTCGCGGCAGGCGCTGGCGCAGATCAGGCGAGCGCCAGGGCGAAGCGCCGCACCATCTCCCGGTTGAAGGCCGGCAGATCGTCGGGCTTGCGGCTCGTGACCAGCGGCCCGTCCACGACCACCGGCTCGTCGACCCACTGCGCTCCGGCATTCGAGAGGTCGCTGCGCAGCGAGGGCCACGAGGTCATGCGCCGGCCCTTGACGCCCTGCGCCTCGATCAGCGTCCACGGCCCGTGGCAGATGGCCGCCACGGGCTTGCCTGCCTGCACGAAGTGCTTTGCGAACGCCACGGCCTTCGCGTCGATGCGCAGCGCATCCGGGTTGACGACGCCGCCCGGAAGCATCAGCGCGTCGAAGTCTGCGGGCTGCGCATCGGCCAGCGTCGCGCCGACCGGGAAGGCGTCGGCGGGTTCGTGATGGTTCCAGCCCCGCACCTCGCCCGGCTTCGGCGCCACCAGGGTCACGGTGGCGCCGGCGTTCTCCAGGGCCTGGCGCGGCCCGGTCATCTCCACCTGCTCGAAGCCGTCCGTCAGCAGGACGGCCACCCGGAGGCCTTTCAGATCGTTGCTCATGGATGCTGCTCCTTGCAAGGAAAGCCTCCGAGGCTACGGGCCGCCCTGCGCGCGCGCATCGGTCCTGGCTGCCTGTGGCTGTCGGACAAGGCCTGCGCCGCGCGGCCCGCCGGCATGGAGCCGGCCTGCACGGGGCCGCAGCGCCGGCTGACAGCGGCCCCGCGCGTGCGCGGCGAGACTCGGCGGCGCCGCATCCCGGCACAACCTTCATCGAGAGCAGCAACAAGCATGGATTGGATGTCAGCGGTTCAATGGCCGGCCTTCCTGGCCTCGCTGGCCGCCGCCTGGCTCGTGGCATCGAGCCAGCGTTCGCGCCGCAACAAGGGCTTCTGGGTGTTCCTGCTGAGCAACGTGCTGTGGGTGGCCTGGGGCCTGCATGCAGGCGCATGGGCGCTCATCGCCCTTCAGGTCGGCCTGGCGGCGCTCAACATCCGCGGCCTGTTCAAGACCGAGCCTTCCGGCTAGGCCCGCCGCGGCCGCGCGCAGGCGGGCGGGGAAGGCGTCCGCCGGCCCCGCGGCAGGACGGAATGCTTTCTTCTGCATGGGTGCCGGCCCAGTCGGCCGCCGGACAGGGACGGGCGCCTTTCGAAGTCAACTTCGCCGATCATGCGGCCGTTGTCAGCACCCGGGGCCCCTGGAGGAGGCCCTCTCGCCGACCCCGAAGCAACCGCCGTTCCGCTGAAGTTCAATGAGCCCCATCCTCGCGCCCATCGCCGTCCTTCGATCCCGTCTGCGGCAACGCCGCGGGCATCGGCAGCCGCTTTTCGCACTGCGCATGGCGATGATCTGGCTGGCCATGCTGGGCGGCTGCTGTGCCGGCATGGCAGGCGCCGCCGCGATCGCAGCCGGGGACGCAGCCCGCGTGGTTCGCCTGCAGGCGCTGCCCGGGGGCCAGCCCCTGGCACGGGAACTGGCGTACTTCGAGGATGCCGGCCGCACGCTCTCCATCGCCGATGTCCTCGCCGCGCCCCAGCAGGCGCGCTTCGCCCTCGCCGACGATCCGCTGGTGGGCAAGGAAGCCGACCGGGTGCTGTGGTTCAAGCTGACGCTGCGGCTCGATCGGGCACAGGACGCCGGGCGCGAATGGGCGCTGGTGGTCCCGACGGTGTCCACGCACGACCTGCAGTTCCATGGCCCCTTCGACCGGGACGGGCACGCCATCGCCCCGTCCGTGACCACCGGCATGCGCCACCCGTGGAGTACGCGGCCGCTCAGTTCCGAGCAGATGGCGTGGCGCTTCCGGCTGCCGGACACGCAGTCCTACACCGTCTATTTCCGCGTCGACTCCACCTTCGCGCGCATCTACGACGTCCGCGCCTGGGACCCGGTCGACTACCTCCAGGCCACCCAGGACAAGCGCATGTTCGATGGCATCAGCTATGGCGTGCTGCTCGGACTGGTGGTGTTCGGCCTGGTGCTGCTGCTGGTCTTCGGCGAACCGCTGCACATGTACTACCTGCTGTCCTGCGCCTGCGCGCTGCTGGCCATCGCCGGCTTCAACGGACATACGCTGCGCTATCCGTTCGCGGACTGGCCATCGGCGGCGAGCGCCGCCTACACGGTCGCCCCCGGCCTGTGGACGATTTGCAAGCTGCAGTTCGGCCGTCACCTGCTGCGCCTGCAGCACTACGCGCCGCGCCTGGACGTCGTCGTGCGCTGGATGGCCTGGCTGCTCGCCGCGGCCGTCGTCTACGCGCTCTGGGGCTCCCGTCCGCTGCTGATGTTCCGGCTGGTCCAGGTTTCCGTCGTTGCCTCCACCGTCATCCTGGTGGCCGGTGCGGCGATGGCGGTGCGCCGCCGCTACTGGCCGGCGGTGCTGTACTGCATCGGCGTGGCGGTGCTGCTGGCGGGCATCTCGGCCATCGTCGTGGCCAGCTGGGGCTGGGTGGCCTGGACACCCAGCCAGATGAACGTGACACAGGCCGCGCTGGTCGTCGAGCTGGTCGTGTTCGCGATCGCCATGGCCTCGCGCCTGCGGCTGGTGCTGCGCTCCGAGCAGGACCTCGCCGTGCGGACGCGGCAGCTGGTGGCCGCGCTGGGCACGGATGCGCTGACCGGCGCGGCGAGCCGATCGGGGCTGCAGAGCAAGGCGGACGAATGGCTGGCGCAGCAGCGCCCCTTTGCCCTGCTGCTGCTCGATCTCGACGGCTTCAAGACCGTCAATGACCGGCATGGCCACGCGGCCGGCGACGCCGTCCTGGCCGAGCTCACCGCCAGGCTGCAGCGCCGGCTCGGCCCGGACGACGTGGTGGCCCGCCTGGGGGGCGACGAGTTCGCGGTGTTCGTGCCGGGCCGGCACGCGGCATCGGAACTGGCCGGGATCGCGGGCCGCCTGATCGGCGCCGCCGGCTCGCCGATCGATCATGAAGGCCGTTCCCTGCAGGTCGGCATGAGCGTGGGCATCGCCCAGTATCCGGGCGACGGGAACAGCCTGGCCATGCTGCTGCGGGCGGCGGATGGCGCCATGTACCGCAGCAAGCAGCGGCACGAGGGCCCGGCCTACAGCTTTGCCGGCCGCGCGGCGCAGCCGGCCGGCGATGCGCCGGGGCCGGCCGGACAGGTTGGTGTGCCATGAAGGACGCAGTGCACGGCCTCGGACCCTACGAGCGGCGGCCGGATCCGACCACGCTGCTGTCCCGCACCAGCAGTTCGCACGGGAGCACATGCCGCACCGGCGGGGCCGGATCGTCGCGGCGCGCGGAGGCCGCCAGCATCTGCAGGATCGTGCGGGCGGCGTGCTGCCCGATCTGGTAGCGCGCGGGCCGCAGGGTGGTGAGCGAAGGCTTGAGCCGTTGCGAGATGGGCGCGTCGCCGAAGCCCGCGACGGCGCCGTCCTGCGGCAGCCGCAGCCCCAGGGCCGGCGCCTCCAGGATCGCCCCGGCCGCCATGTTGTCGTTGGCGAAGATGATGGCCTGCGGCCTGCGCGCCTTGCGCTCGCGGGCGTGGGCCTCCAGCATCTGCGCCCCGGCTTCGAAGTCGTCCTCGGCCTGCGCGGTCGCCACGTCCGGGACCAGCCCCGCCGCGGCCATCGCGCGCGCATACCCCTCGGCGCGCTGGATGGCGCGGAAGTCCTCCTGCGCGCGCGGCAGCACGAAGCGGATGCGCTGCGCCCCCTGTGCGATGAAGTGCTCCGCGAGCTGCACGCCCGCCTCGGCATGGGGAAAGCCCACCTGGTGGAAGGGCCGGTCCTCGACCAGGCCCCAGGCCTCCACGACCGGGATGTTGAGCGCGCGCAGCATGGCTTCGGCCGCCGGGGTGTGGTCGTCGCGGGTGAGGATCAGCGCGCTCGGATGCCATCCCACGAAGGTGCGGATCGCGGCCTCCTCCAGCTCCCGCGAGTACTGCGCGTTGGCCAGCAGCAGCTGCAGGCCGGAGGCCTGCAGCTCGTCGGTCATGCCCTTGACCAGGTCGGCGAAGGTCGCGCTCGCGATGTTCTGCATGATGGCGCACACCACCCTGCCGCGCCCCGAAGCCAGGCCGCCGGCGACCTGGCTGGGCACGTAGCCCAGTCGCTCGACGATTTCCTTGAGCCGCTCGCGCACGGCCGTCGAGACCTTCTCGGGCGAGTTGAAGTAGCGCGAGACCGTGATGGCGGAGACGCCGGCCATGGCGGCGACATCATGAATCGTGTGGGCGGCCGCCTTGCGGCGCGGCGCTCTCATGCTGACGGGCTGATTCATGGTTTGTACGGATGGAAGGCCGCTCGGGAGAGCGCCTAGACTATCATCATGTTATCGGTAACATTCACCGGTAACATCCCTGACCCTCCGCCATGGCCCGTCCCGTCCTGCTCGTCGTCACGCCCTTCGATGCCGCCGCACTCGCCCCCTTGCTCGAAGGGTTCGAGATCGTGGACTGGCGCTCGCTCGCGCAGCCGGGCGAGTTCTGCGCCCGCCGCGGGGCCGAGGTGCGGGCCATGATGACCAACGGCATCGCCGGGGTGCCGGCCGCCTGCCGCGATGCCCTGCCCAACCTCGCCCTGATCGCCTGCAACGGCGTCGGGCACGATGCCATCGACCTCGCCTGGGCAGCGCAGCGGGGCATCCGCGTCACCACCACGCCGGAGGTGCTTTCCGGCGACGTCGCGGACCTGGCCCTGGCCCTCATGCTGGCGACCTTCAGGCGCATCCCCGCCGCCGACCGGCACGTCCGCGACGGGGCCTGGGCCGGCGGCACGGCCTTTCCCCTGGCCCGCCGCTTCTGGGGCAGCCGCGTGGGCATCCTCGGCATGGGGCGCATCGGCCGCCTGGTCGCGCAGCGCGTGGCGGCCTTCGACACCTCCGTCGCCTACTGCGGCCGAAGCCGCCAGCCGGACCTGCCCCATCCCTTCCACGACACGCCGCGCGCCCTGGCCGCCTGGGCCGACGTGCTGGTCGTGGCGACGCCGGGCGGCGCCGGGACGCACCACCTCGTGGCCGCGCCGGAACTGGAGGCGCTCGGCCCCCGGGGCGTGCTGGTCAACATCGCGCGCGGCTCGGTGGTCGACCAGCAGGCGCTGGTGCGCCTGCTTCAGGCAGGGCAGTTGGCCGGCGCCGGCCTCGATGTCTTCGAGGACGAGCCCCGCGTTCCCGCGGCGCTGGCCGCGCTCCCGCAGGTCGTCCTGACGCCCCACATCGCCAGCGCGACGGTGGAGACCCGCCGCGCGATGGCGGCCCTGGTGGTCGAGAACATCCAGCGCTTCGCGCAGGGGCGACCGCTCGCCACGGCCGTGAACTGACCCGAACCCCCGAACAAGGAGACACACGTGACCCACCGACGCAGACTCGTCCTGCACCTCGCGGCCGCCTCGCTGTGCGCCGCGGCCGCGGCCCACGCGCACGCCGGCGCCGATGCCTACCCCGCGCGCCCCGTGACGCTGGTGGTGCCCTACCCCGCCGGCGGCGTGGCCGACCAGTTCGCGCGCTCCTTCGGCCAGGCCCTGGGCGAGCGCCTGGGGCAGCCGGTGGTGATCGACAACCGCGCCGGCGCCAACGGCAACATCGGCTCGGCCTATGTCGCGCGGAACCAGGCGGCGGACGGGTACACGCTCCTGCTCGGCTCGCTCAGCACCCTCGCGATCAACCCGCACCTGTATGCCAGCATGGGCTACGAGCCGCTGAAGGACCTGCAGCCCCTCACGCTGACCCACCAGATGCCCAACGTGCTGCTGGTGGGCGCCCAGACGCCGTACCACAGCGTGGCCGACGTCGTGGCCGCGGCCAAGGCGCAGCCCGGGCGCATCAGCTACGGCTCCGCCGGCAACGGCAACACGATGCACCTGGCGGGCGTGCTGTTCGAGAAGCAGAGCGGCACGCAGCTCGTGCACGTGCCCTACAAGGGCGGCCCTCCGGCCCTGACCGACGTGCTGGCCGGCCAGATCCCGATGATGTTCAACAACCTGCCTGCCGTGGTCGGCCACAGGCAGGTCGGCAAGCTGCGCGTGCTGGCGGTGGCCGACACCAAGCGGTCGGCGGTCATGCCCGACGTGCCGACCTTCGCCGAGGCGGGCGTGCCCGGCGTGGTCTCCACGGTGTGGAACGGCATCCTCGTGCGCAAGGGCACGCCGCCGGAGGTGGTGCAGCGGCTGAACCGGGAGATGGTCGCCATCCTGACCACGCCGGCCTTCCGCCGCCCGCTGGAGACGCAGGGCTACGAAGTGCTGTCGTCCACGCCGGCCGAGTTCGAATCGCTGATCCGCAAGGACACGGCGGCGATGGGCAAGCTGGTGAAGGACGCCGGCCTGAAGATGGATTGAAGGGCCGGGGAGAGCGACGTGCGCCGAAGCATTGACCAGTTGCGCAGCCAGCGCTGGTTCGCCAGCGACGACATCCGGGGCTTCGCCCATCGCCAGCGCATGCAGCAGCAAGGCCTGGCCCGGGAGGAGTTCATGGGCCGGCCGATCATCGGCATCCTCAACACGTGGAGCGACCTGTCGCCGTGCCACGCGCACCTGCGCGACCGCGCGCAGGCCATCAAGCGCGGCGTGCTGCAGGCCGGCGGCTATCCGCTGGAACTGCCCGCCATGAGCCTGGGCGAGGTCATGGTCAAGCCCACGACCATGCTCTACCGCAACTTCCTCGCCATGGAGGCGGAGGAGCTCATCCGCAGCCTGCCGCTGGACGGCGTGGTGCTGCTGGGCGGCTGCGACAAGACCACGCCGGGGCTGGTCATGGGCGCGCTCTCGATGGACGTGCCGGCCCTGTTCTGCCCCGCCGGGCCGATGCTCAACGACCGCTACCGGGGCCAGAGCGTGGGCGCGGGGACCCACACCAAGAAGTACTGGGAGAAGTACACCGTCGGCGAGATCGACCAGGCCGAATGGATCTCGCTGGAAGCGCGGATGACCCGCGCTCCCGGCACCTGCAACACGATGGGCACCGCCAGCACCATGACGGCCATCGTGGAAGCCATGGGCCTGGCGCTGCCGGGCTCGACCAGCATCCCCGCCATGGACGCGGGCCACACGCGCATGGCATGGGGCTGCGGCCGGCGCATCGTGGAGATGGTGTGGGAGGACCTCAGGCCGTCGCGCATCGTCAGCCGCGCCTCGTTCCTCAACGGCGTGGCCACCTGGATGGCCCTGGGCGGCTCCACCAACGCGGCCGTGCACCTGCCCGCCATGGCCGGCCGCGCGGGCGTGCAACTGGGGCTGGACGACTTCGACGCCATGGCCCGGCGCGTGCCGGTGCTCGCCAACCTCTTCCCCGCGGGCGACCGGCTCATGGAGGACTTCTACTACGCCGGCGGCCTGCCCGCGCTGCAGCAGCGCATCGCCGGGCACCTGGCGCTGGAGGCCCTCACCTGCACCGGCCGCAGCCTGGGCGAGAACATCTCCGGCCACGCGAGCACCGACGACGAAGTGATCCGCCCGCTGGAACGGCCGGTGGTGGCCGCGCCCCCGGACTGCCCCGAGGCGGCGATGGCCCTGGCCGTGCTGCGCGGCAACCTGTGCCCCGACGGCGCCGTCATCAAGCCCTCGGCCGCCTCGCCGCGCCTGATGCAGCACACCGGGCCGGCGCTGGTGTTCGACTCCAACGCCGACATGCTCGCGGCCGTCAACGACCCCGCGCTGGACGTGGACGAGGACACCGTGCTCGTGCTGCGCAACGGCGGCCCGGTCGGCGGCCCCGGCATGCCGGAGTGGGGCAACCTGCCGATCCCGAAGAAGCTGCTGCAGCGCGGCGTGCGGGACATGCTGCGCCTGTCGGACTCGCGCATGAGCGGCACGCACTACGGCACCTGCGTGCTGCACATCTCGCCCGAGTCCGCGGTGGGCGGCCCGCTGGCCCTGGTGCGCACGGGCGACCTCATCCGGCTGGACGTGCACGCGCGGCGCCTGGACCTGCTGGTGGCCGAGGACGAACTCTCCGCCCGCCGCCAGGCCTGGACGCCCCCCGCGCCGGCCTACCCCCGGGGCTACACCCGCCTCTACCAGCGCGAGGTCACCCAGGCGCATCTGGGCTGCGACTTCGACGTCCTCGGCGGCAACGCCGCCACCCCCGAGCCCCCCATCTACTGAAGCAACCGAACGCCGCGCCCCGGCGCGCGCCCCCTGCCCCATGCCTTCCCATCCCGATCTGCTCGACAACCCCTTCAAGCGCCGCCTGGCCCAGCCGGGCGCTCCCCTGGGCACCTGGCTCATGTCCGGCGCACCCAGCACCGCCGAGGCCATGGGCCGCGCCGGCTTCGACTGGCTGCTGGTCGACCTCGAACACGTGCCCATGGACGAGAAGGACACGCTGGCCGCGCTGCAGGCCATCGCCGGCACGGACGCCTGCGCGGTCGCGCGCCTGGCGGCGAACGAGGCCGTGCTCTTCAAGCGCGCGCTGGACCTGGGCGCGCAGACCGTCATGGTGCCTTTCGTGGACGGGGCCGAGGCGGCCCGCCGCGCGGTGTCGTACGCCAAGTACCCGCCCGAGGGCGTGCGCGGCTTCGCGGCGGTGCACCGCGCCTCGGGCTACGGCACCGCGCGCGACTACGCCCGGCGCGCCAACGACTCCGTCTTCACGATCATCCAGCTGGAAACGCCCCAGGCGGTCGAGGCGCTGGAGGAGATCGCCGCCGTCCCGGGCGTGGACGCGCTCTTCCTCGGCCCCGGCGACCTGTCGGCCAACATGGGCCACATCGGCAACATCGCCCACCCCGACGTGCAGGCCGTCATCGCCGACGTGGCGCGGCGCTGCCAGGCCGCGGGCAAGCCCTGCGGCATCGTCGGCCCCACCCCCGAGATGGTGTCGCGCTTCGTGGCGCTGGGCTATGCCTTCGTGGCCGTGGCCTCGGACATGGGAATGATGATGCGCCAGGCCAATGCCTTCATCGAGGCGATCCGGCCCGCGCTGGCCAAGGGCTACGACGGCGGCGTGTACTGAAGCGACGCACGCCCCGCTTTCTTCCAGACAATCCGACCCCAGGAGACAAGACATGCGCACGCACCCGTACCGCCGGTGCTGGCTGTGGCTGGCCGGCCTCATGGCCTGCGCCCTGCCCGCCGCGGCCCAGAGCACCTATCCGGAGAAGCCGGTCACGATGGTCGTCCCCTTCGGCCCCGGCGGCACCTCGGACATCATGGCCCGCATCCTCGAGCGCAGCATGAGCCAGGCGCTGGGCCAGCCCATGGTGATCGACAACAAGGCCGGCGCGGGCGGCGCCATCGGCATGCTGCAGCTGATGCGCGCCCGGCCCGACGGCTACACGACCGGCCTGTCGGTCATCGGCCCCGAAGTGCTGCAGCCGGCCATCCGCAAGACCGGCTACACCCACGAGAACTTCGACCACGTCTGCGGCACCTACGCCGTGCCCCTGATGATGATGGTGCCCAAGGACTCGCCGCTGCACAGCGTGAAGGACGTGGTGGACTACGCGAGGAAGAACCCCGAGCAGCTCACCTACGGCTCCTCCGGGCGCGGCACGCTGCTGCACCTGTCGATGGAGATGCTGCTCGGCCGCGCATCGGCCAAGGGCCTGCACGTGCCGTTCAAGAGCTCGGGCGAGATGGTCACGGCGCTCCTGGGAAAGCAGATCATGCTGTTCAACGAGACGCCGACGGTGTCGAAACAGTACGGCCTGCGCGCGCTGGCCGTCTTCTCCGACAAACGGCTGGCCGCGTACCCCGACGTGCCGACCGTGGCCGAGGCCGGCTGGCCGATCCAGGCCACCATCTGGGGCGGCCTGATCGCCCCCAGGGGCCTGCCGCCCGCGGTGCTGGCCAGGCTGGAAGGCGCCTGCCAGGCCGCGCTGCGCAGCGATGCGTACAAGGCCGAGGCGCAGCGGCTGGAGACGCCGCCCGAGTACCGGAGCGCGAAGGACTTCGCCGCCTTCGCCCGGCAGCAGTCGGCCGCCTACACGCAGCTCATCGGCGAGCTGGGCCTGGCCGAGAAGGACTGATGCCGCGGTCCGGGATCGCAGGGCATGCCGGCGCTTGACGCATTCATCGCGGCCGCCGGCTCGCCCGCGGCCCTGGCGCTGTACCTCGGCTGCGTGGCGCTGGCCACCGTGGCCCAGACGCTGACCGGCTTCGCGTTCGGACTGATCTTCCTGAGCCTGATGGCCACCCTCGACCTCGCCTCGGTGCCGGACGCGGCCAACGTGGCCACCGTGCTCACGCTGGTGAATGCCGTCACCTACTTCCACAGCCACCGGCAGGCGCCGCCCTGGCGGCTGATGAGGCCGGCGCTGGCCAGCAGCTGCGTGTGCGTGGTCGCCGGCCTGGCCCTGCTGCACTGGCTCAGCACGACGGCGGCCCAGGCGCTCAAGGGGCTGCTGGGCCTGGCCATCGTGGCGTGCGCGCTGGCGCTGGCCGCGCGCAGCCGCATGCGCGCCACGCTGGCGCCGCCGCGCGCCTTCGCGGCGGCCGGCGCCGTGTCGGGCCTGATGGGCGGCCTGTTCGGCACCTCCGGCCCGCCGATCGTCTACCACCTCTACCGCCAGCCGCTGGCGCCCGACGCAGTGCGCCGCTGCCTGCTGCTGATGTTCTCCTCCAACGCGCTCATGCGCCTCGTCCTCGTGGTGCCCGCCGGCGGCTTCTCGCTGCGCGCGCTGCTGCTCGCGGGCCTGGCGATCCCGGTGGTGCACCTGTTCACCCGGCTGGCGCTGCGCCTGCAGTCGCGCGTGCCGGCGCAGGCGCTGCGCTGGGGCGTGGCGGCGCTGCTGGTGGCCACGGGCGCGTCGCTGATCGCCACCGCCCTGCGCGGGTGAGCGCGCTCTCAAGAAAACGCCGGGCCGCCCCAGGTTTTCCTGTCCCCCCGGGGGGCGGGCTGGGCGCAGCCCGGCCCTGGGGGCGCTCAGCGGCGGCCGGGCGCCGCGCGCGGCGGCGCGGTCGACTCGCGCACCACGAGGGACGCATCCACCTCGTGGTGCAGCGCGCACGGCTGGCCGGCCAGGTGCTTGACGAGGTACTCGCCGGCCCGCGTCCAGACCTCGTCCGTGGGCAGGTGCATCGTCGTGAGGCTGGGCCGCAGGTGGCGGCTCCACTCGAGATCGTCGAAGCCCATCACCGACAGGTCGCCCGGCACGTCCAGGCCATGGCGCTCGACCTCCAGGAGCACCCCGTAGGCCAGCACGTCGTTGCCGCAGATGACGGCCGTGGGCTGCTCGGGCCGGGCCAGCAGCGTGCGCGCGGCCTGCCGCGCGTCGTCGAGCCGGTAGTGGACCTCGAGGTACCAGTCCTCGCGCAGCGCCAGGCCGCGCTCGCGCAGCGCACGCCGCACGCCGGCCACGCGCGCCGAGGCGCGGTCGTTGTGGGTGGACATGGCGGCCACCATGCCGATGCGCGTGTGCCCCAGGTCGAGCAGGTAGCCGGCGGCGCGCCAGGCGGCCGTCTCGTTGTCGGCGCCGATGGAGGCATAGGGCTTCTCGGGCTGGTACACGCCCACGTTCACGAAGGGCATGCGCTGCGCGGCCAGCAGGCGGCGCAGCCCCTCGGTGTGCACGTCGCCGCGCAGGATCAGGCCGTCGATGCCCCGGCTGACCATGTTCTGCGCCTGGCGGAACTCCACCTCGGGGTCGTAGCCGTTGGTGGCCAGCAGCAGCAGGTAGCCCTGCAGCGACAGGTACTGCTGCAGGGCCTCGATGCCGCGCGCGAACATGGCGTTGTCCACCGTGGGAATGATGGCGCCGATGGTGCGCGTGCGCCGCGACGACAGCGCGCGCGCCGCGGCGTCGGGGATGTAGCCCAGCGCGGCGATGGCGGCATCGACCCTGGCGCGCAGCGCGGGACTCACGGCCTCGGGGTTGTTGAGCGCGCGCGAGATCGACGCGGTCGACACGCCGGCGTGCCGGGCCACTTCACGGATGCCGACGGATTTGGCCTTCATGGATGAAACAGTTTACATAAAACAGGTACATCGCCTGCGCCTCGATTCTTCAGGGCAAACCCCTATGAAAACCGCCTGATGATGGCGATTTGGCGGTTGACCTCGTCGATGGCGTTGGCCAGAATTCTGTAAACGGTTACATCGACCGCGCGCAGCTTTCCGGGCCGCGCGCCCTTCCAAGGAGACATCACCATGCGTTTCGCCCTCCGTCCCTCGGTCGCGCTCTGCGCCTTCGGCATCGCCGCACTGGCCCAGCCGGTGCTGGCGCAGGACTTCAACTGGAAGAAGCACCAGGGCACCACCCTCACCTTCCTGGCCAACAACAACCCCGTGGCGGCCGCGCTGCTCAAGCACAAGGCGGACTTCGAGAAGCTCACCGGCATCACGCTCAAGGTGGACTCCTACCAGGAGCAGCAGATGCGCCAGCGCATGGTGACGGTGATGAACTCGCGCAGCGACGAGGTGGACCTGTTCATGTCGCTGCCCTCGCGCGAGGGCCTGCAGTTCGCCAAGGCGGGCTGGTACGCCGACCTCACCGACTTCGTCAAGACCGCCTCCGCCCCGGACTACGACTTCGCCGACATCAGCCCCGGGCTGGTCAAGGACGCGAGCTACAACGGCCGCGTGATGGGCGTGCCCCTGAACATCGAGGGCCCGGTGCTGTACTACCGCAAGGACCTGTTCCAGAAATGCGGCGTGCGCCTGCCCGGGAGCCTGCCGGAACTCGAAGGGGTGGCCGCCAAGCTCAAGAGCTGCGAGCCGGGCGTGACGCCCTTCGTCTCGCGCGGCCTCAAGCCCGCGCTGCCCTTCACCTACAGCGTGTTCCTGCACAACACGGGCGGCGCGTACATGAAGGACGGCAAGTCGCAGCTGTGCAGCAAGCCGGGCCAGGAGTCGCTGGCGCTGTACGCCAAGCTGCTCAAGGACTATGGCCCGCCCGGCGTCGTGAACTACAGCTTCTACCAGATCAGCGGCCTGTACCGCGAGGGCAAGGCAGCCATGGCCTTCGAATCCTCCAACGAGCTGAGCAGCGTGATGCAGGGCGGCGCCCGCCTGAAGGACACGGCGATCGCCGTGCTGCCGGCCGGCGCGGGCGGCTCGCACCCGACAGTCATCGGCTGGACCATGTCGGTGTCGGCCCACAGCAAGAAGAAGGAGGCCGCCTGGTACTTCGTGCAGTGGGCCACCGGCAAGGCCGTGCAGAAGAAGCTGGCGCTGGACGGCGTGGCGCCGCCGCGCGCCTCGGTGGCCGGCGGGGCGGACTACAAGACCTGGATGGACGCGGAGCCCGTGCGCAAGGAATGGGTGGCCGCCGTGAACGAGCTGGGCAAGACGGGCACCTCCGAGGTGGGCTACCCGATCGTCGCCAACCCGGCCTCGCGCGAGTTCGTGGGCCAGGCGGTCAACGAGCTGCTGCTCGGCCAGAAGACGGTGGCGCAGGCCTGCGCCGACGCCGACAAGCAGCTCGACGCGCTGATCGCCAAGGACTGATGGCCGCCCCCGCCCTTCACGACCGCCCGGGCGCGGCGCCCTTCGCCTTCGCGCCCGGCCACCGGGTGCTGGTGGTCGGCGGCGCCGGCGACATCGGCGGCGCCATCGCGCAGGCCTTCCTGGACGCCGGCTGCGAGGTCGTGGCCACGGGCGTCGACGAGGCCGCCCTGGCCGCCAGCGGCCTGCGCCCGCACGCGCGGCTGCGCCTGGCGCCGCTGGACGTCACCAGCGACGAGCAGGTGCGCGCCTTCGCGGCCGGACTGGGCAGCCTGCACACCCTGGTCAACTGCGCCGGCATCCTCGCGCGCTTCAAGGAATTCGAGGTCGAGACCTTCCAGCGCGTGCTGGACGTGAACCTCACCGGCACCTTCCGCCTGTGCACGGCCTGCAGGCCGCTGCTGTCGCAGCACGGCGAGGCCGGCGGCAGCATCGTCAACGTGGCCTCGATGAACGCCTTCGTCGCCCTGCCCTGGATTCCCGCCTACTGCGCCAGCAAGGGCGGCGTGGTCATGCTGACCAAGTCGCTGTCGCTGGCCTGGGCGGCCGAGGGCATCCGGGTGAACGCCGTGGCGCCGGGCTACGTCGAGACCAGCATCAACGCCGAGGGCCGCAAGGACCCGGCGCACTACGAGCGCATCCGCGCGCGCATCCCGCAGGGGCGCTGGGCGCAGCCGCAGGACATCGCGGGCAGCGCGCTGTTCCTGGCGTCGCCGGCGGCGCGCTACGTCACCGGCACGGTGCTGGCGGTCGACGGCGGCTTCCTGGCCGGCTGAGGACACGACGACATGAGCCAATCCATCGGAACCCGCAGCCAGCTGAACATGCTGTCCACGCCGGCGGTGATCTTCACGCTGGCGCTGATCGCCTTTCCCTTCGGCTACACGGTCTGGCTGAGCCTGCACGAGTTCACCTTCGGCGGCACCTCGACGCTGAACTACGGCAGGAACTACGCGCTGATGCTGGAGGACGCCGAGTTCTGGAACGGCCTGAAGATCACGCTGGTGCTGTACGTGCTCTCGCTGGCGCTGCAGCTGGTGCTGGGCACCTACGTGGCGCTGCTGCTGCACGCGTCGAAGAAGCTCTCGGGCATCGTGCGCACGCTCATGATCTCGCCCTTCGTGCTGCCGCCGGTAGTGGTCGGCATGATGTGGCTGGTGGTGCTGGATCCCGCCATCGGCGCGGCCAACTGGGTGCTGCAGGCCATCGGCCTGCCGCGCTCGGACTGGCTGGCGTCGCCGCAGTGGGTCATCCCCACGGTGGCGCTGATCGACACCTGGCAGTGGACGCCCTACGTCGCGCTGATCGTGCTGGGCGGCCTGCAGTCGCTGCCGCCCAACGTGTACGAGGCCGCCCAGATCGACGGCGCCTCGCGCTGGAAGACCTTCTGGCGCATCACGCTGCCGCTGCTGATGCCCACGCTCGTCACCGCCGCCATCCTGCGCAGCGTGGACCTGCTGCGCTTCTTCGACATCATCTACATCACCACGCAGGGCGGGCCGGGCAACGCGTCCAACACGCTCAACATCTACGGCTTCCGCAAGGGCTTCGAGTTCTTCGAGATCGGCTACGCGAGCGCGCTGATGATCACGCTGTCGGCCATCGTGCTCGGCGCCGTGGCGATCCTGACCCAGGCGCGCAAGCGCGTGGCGTGGTGAGGGGGCCGGCATGCACGACGACGCGCTCATCCGCCGCCTGAACACGCTGCAGATCGCCCTGGTGGGGCTGCTGATCCTGGCGCCCATCGCCTGGATGGTGCTGGCCTCGTTCAAGCCCTCGGCCGAGGTCACGGCCTACCCGCCCAAGCTGTTCTTCGCGCCCACGCTGGAGAACTACGTCGCCCTGTTCCAGACCACGCCCTTCGCGCACTTCACCTGGAACAGCATGGTCATCACCGTCGGCTCCACCGCCATCGGCATCGTGCTGGGGGTGCCGGCGGCCTTCGCGGTCTCGTGGACGCGCATCACCTGGCCGGCCACCGTGACGCTGCTGGCGCGCATGGCGCCGGGCACGCTCTTCCTGCTGCCCTGGTACGTGATGTTCCGGGAGCTGAACCTGATCGGCACCTACACGGCGCTGATCGTCACGCATGCGGTCATCACCATGCCCATCGTGATCTGGGTGCTGCTGCCCTTCTTCGACAACATCCCGCGCAGCGTGCTGGAAAGCGCGCAGGTGGACGGCTGCAGCGTGCCCCGGATCCTCTGGCGCATCGCGCTGCCGCTGGTGATGCCCGGCCTGGTGGTGTCGGCGATCCTGTCCTTCGTGTTCTCCTGGAACTACTTCCTGTTCGCGCTGGTGCTGTCCAACGGCGACACCAAGACGCTGATCGCCGCGTCGTTCAACTTCATCGGCGAGGGGGCCTCCAACTGGGGAGCCCTGATGGCCGCGGCCACGCTCATCGCGCTGCCGCCGCTGGTGCTCGCCTTCTTCGTCCAGCGCCGCCTCGTCTCGGGCCTCGCGCTGGGCGCCGTCAAGGGTTAAGGAGTCTTCTCTCATGCAAGCAGCCGTCTTCCATGGCGACAGGCAGGTCACCATCGCCGACATCGACAAGCCCGTGGCCGGACCGGGCGAGGCGCTCCTGCGCGTGCGCCGCACCGCGCTGTGCGGCTCGGACACCAAGCTGTGGATCAAGGGCGCGAAATTCACGCCCGGCCACGAGATCTTCGGCGTGGTGGAGCAGCCCGGCCACGCGCTGGACGGCCGGCGCTGCCTGGTCTACATCCCGGTGCACTGCGGCCGCTGCGAGAGCTGCCTGCGCGGCGACACGCAGATGTGCCTGAACGAGTCGGTGCTGGTGGGCTGGAACCGCCCGGGCGGCTACGCCGAGTACCTCGCGGTGCCCGAGCAGTGCCTGCTGCCGGTGCCCGACGACATCGAGGACGAGCTCGCCCCCCTGCTGCTGGACACCATCGGCACCGCCGCGCACGGCATCCGCTTCGTCCAGCACCTCGTGCCGCCCGAGGGCGCCGGACCGGTGCTGGTGACCGGCGCCGGGCCGGTGGGCATGGGCGCGATCGTGGCGCTGCTGAACCTGGGCTACACCGAGGTGTACGTGTCGGACCTGAAGGAAGAGCGGCTGCAGCTGGCCGAGTCCTTCGGCGCGAAGCGGCACCCGGTGGGCGACACCGCCAAGCGCTTCAAGCTCATCGTCGAGTGCAGCGGCTCGCATGCGGCGCGCTCGCTGGGCATGAACATCGTGCTGCCGCGCGGCGTGCTGATCCTGATCGGCGAGAGCGACCAGCCCTGGCCCGTGCAGGAGACCCCCGCCATCCGGCGCAAGGACTTCTACATGGTGCGCACCTTCTACTTCCCCAAGTCCGACTTCCCGCTCAACGTCGAGCTGCTGCGCAAGGAGAAGGCGCGCTACCGGCAGCTGGTGGACGCGCGGTTCGGCATCGAGCAGCTGCCCGAGATGTTCGGCCGCTTCGTCGCGGGCGAGCTGGTCAAGCCGCTGCTGGCGTTCTCCTGAGGCGGGCGCAATGGCGGCGATTCACCTGAAGGGGTTGACCAAGCGCTACGGCGACGTGACCGTGGTGCCCTCGATCGACCTGGAGATCCGGGACCAGGAGTTCGTGGTCTTCGTCGGCCCGTCGGGCTGCGGCAAGTCCACGCTGCTGCGCGTCATCGCGGGGCTGGAGCCCATCGACGGCGGCGACCTGTTCATCGGCGACACGCGCGTCAACGACATCGCGCCGGCCCGGCGCGACATCGCGATGGTGTTCCAGGACTACGCGCTGTACCCCCACATGAGCGTGTACCAGAACATGGCTTTCGGCCTGGAGATGCGCGGCACGCCCAGGGACGAGATCGACCGGCGCGTGCAGCGCGCGGCGGGCATGCTGCGCATCGAGCCCTTCCTGCAGCGCAAGCCCAAGGCGCTCTCGGGCGGCCAGCGCCAGCGCGTGGCCATGGGCCGCGCGATGGTGCGCAACCCCAAGGTCTTCCTCTTCGACGAGCCGCTGTCCAACCTCGACGCCAAGCTGCGCGGCGAGGTGCGCACCGAGATCAAGGCCCTGTCGCAGCAGCTCAGGACCACCATGGTCTTCGTCACGCACGACCAGGTCGAGGCGATGACCATGGCCGACCGCATCGTGGTGCTCAAGGCCGGCGTGGTGCAGCAGTTCGACACGCCGGACGAGGTGTACCGCCGCCCGGCCAACCAGTTCGTGGCCGGCTTCATCGGCTCGCCGACCATGAACTTCTTCGACGTGGACGTGCAGGCCCAGGGCCTGCGGCTGTCGGACGGCACGCCGCTGGCGCTGCCGGCCGACCGCCTGGCGCGCCTGCAGGCCGGCGGGCGCGCCAAGGCGGTGCTCGGCATCCGCCCGGAACACCTTGCCGTGCGCGCGGACGGCCCCCTGCGCACGCAGGTGAGCGTGGTGGAGCCGCTGGGCTCGGACACGCTGGTCTACTTCGACTTCGACGGCCGGCGCCACGTCGCCCGCGTGCCGCCGGAGCTGGCCGTGGCGCCGCGCGACGTCCTGGCGTTCGGCTTCGATGTCGACAAGGTCCATCTCTTCGACGCGGGCAGCGGAGACGTGCTGCGGTGAACGGCTGGCTCGCGTCCCCGCCGGGTGCGAACGCGCCGCAACCGCGCGTCATCTGCCTGGGCCTGTCGGCCTTCGACGTGACCTGGGAGGTCGAGGCGCTGCCCGCCGGCGGCGGCAAGACGCGCGCCGTCGACCTGCGCGAGGGCGGCGGCGGCATGGCGGCGAACGCTGCCGTGGCGATCGCCCGCCTCGGCGGCCAGGCGCAGTTCTGGGGCCGCGCAGGGCAGGACGGCGCGGGCCGGGCGATGCGCGACGAGCTGCAGGGCCTGGGCGTGGACGTCTCGAACTTCCGCCTGTTCGAGGGCGCGCGCTCCTCGGTCTCCGGTGTCGTGGTCGACGCGCAGGGCGAGCGCATGATCGTGAACTTCCGCGGCGCGGGCCTGCCGGACGGCGCCGGATGGCTGCCGCTGCAGGACGTGCGCGGCGCCGCGGCCGTGCTGGCCGACCCGCGCTGGCCCGAGGGCGCGCGGGCGCTGTTCGAGGCCGCACGCGAGCATGCGGTGCCTTCCGTGCTCGACGCCGACATGGCCGAGCCCTGGGTCTTCGACAGCCTGCTGCCGCACACCGACTGCGCGGCGTTCTCCGAGCCCGCGCTGGCCGCCTACAGCCGGCAGGCCGGCGTGGAGGCGCAGCTGCGCTTCGCGCAGGCCAAGGGCTGCCGCCTGGCCGCCGTAACGCTCGGCGAGCGCGGCGTGGCCTGGCTGGACGAGGCCGGCGCATTGCAGCGCCTGCCCGCCTTCGCGGTCGAGGCGGTGGACACGACGGGCGCGGGCGACGTCTTCCACGGTGCGCTCGCCTTCGCGCTGGGCGCGCGGCTGCCGCCGGCCGAGGCCTTCCGTTTTTCCGCCGCCGTCGCGGCTCTCAAGTGCAGACGGGCCGGAGGCCGGGCGGGCGCCCCGGACCTGCGTACAGCACTTTCCTTTCTTCAAGAGATCCAGGAGCACTCAACATGACGAAACTCCATCTGGGCAAGCAATGGGGCCTGCGTCGCATGGCCACGCCGGCCGGTCACTTCACGATGGTCGCGCTGGACCAGCGCCCGCCCATCGCCAACCTCATCGGCCAGAAGCGCGGCATCGCGCCCGCCGACGTCGCCTTCGCCGACATGGTGGCGGTCAAGCGCGTGCTGGTGGACGTGCTGGGCTCGCATGCCAGCGCGATGCTGTTCGACCCGAACTACGCCTTTCCCGCCGGACTGGAGAAGCTGCCCGCGCACACCGGCCTGGTGGTGACGCTGGAAGACCACCGCTTCCGCGACGAACCCGGCGGGCGCCTGTCGCACTCGATCAAGGACTGGAGCGTCGAGAAGATCAAGCGCGCCGGCGGCGACGGCGTGAAGGTGCTGGCCTGGTACCGGCCCGACGCCGACGCGCAGATCGCGGAGCACCAGCGCCGCTACGTGGAGGAGATCGGCGCGCAGTGCCGCGAGCACGACATCCCCCTGGTGCTCGAACTCCTGGTCTACCCCTTCCCCAGGAGCAGCAGCCACACGACCGACTACGTCGAGTCGCCGGAGAAGCTGCCCGAGCTGGTGCTGGACAGCGTGCGCGAGTTCGCGCAGCCACGCTACGGCGTCGACCTGTTCAAGCTCGAGAGCCCGCTGCCCGGCGCCACCCTGCCCGAGCACGGCAGCAGCCCCGAGGCCCGCAAGGCGCAGGCGCTGTTCGACGAGATGGGCCGCATCTGCAGCGACGCCGGCATCCCCTGGGTGATGCTGTCGGCCGGCGTCACGCCCAAGCAGTTCCTGCGGGTGATGCAGTACGCCTACGCGGCGGGCGCCAACGGCTTCCTGGCCGGCCGCGCGATCTGGTGGGAGGCGCTGCAGCACTTCCCGGACCTGGCCGCCTTCGAGGCGCAGCTGCGCCGCGAAGGCACCGCCACCCTGGCGGAGCTTGCCGCGCTGACCGCGCGCGCGGGCAAGGCCTGGCAGCCGGACTACGGCGACTTCAGCGCGCTGAAGTCGGAAGGCGAGTTCTGCCTGGCCTACGCCTGATGCGGGCCTTCGAGCGACCATGAGCTACCCCGACACCCAATTGCTGATTGCCAACGAGTGGCTCGACGCCGCCGGCGGCAAGACCCTCGAGGTCGTGAACCCCGCCACCGGCGCCGTCATCGGCAAGGTGGCCCACGCCGGACGCGAGGACCTGGACCGCGCCCTGGCCGCCGCCCACAAGGGCTTCCAGACCTGGCGCTTCACCCCCGCCCACGAGCGCGCCGCCCTCATGCGCCGCGCCGCCGCCCTGCTGCGCGAGCGCGCCGACG
>Ga0222420_100185_pt1 | contig 81474 bp, 75 predicted proteins | sample 3A2ome_FD_182470 | JGI IMG/M metagenome (GOLD analysis project Ga0222420, IMG submission 182470) | Enriched microbial communities from leaf-cutter ant dump, University of Wisconsin, Madison, United States - 3A200A (version 2) | ecosystem: Environmental > Terrestrial > Nest > Insects nest > Nest...
CTCGCTCGGCGCGGTCATGTGGTACGCGTCGCCGCTCATGCCGAAGCCGACGAGTTCGCAGTAGATGCGCGCGCCGCGTGCCCTAGCGTGTTCGTAGTCCTCGATGACTAGCACGCCGGCGCCGTCGGAGAGCACGAAACCATCGCGATCCCTGTCCCACGGGCGACTGGCCCTGGTCGGCTCGTCGTTGCGCGTGGACATCGCGCGCGCCGAGCAGAAACCGCCCATCGCGGTGCCGACCGTCGCGTATTCGGCGCCGCCGGCGACCATGACGTCGGCGTCGCCGTACTGGATCATGCGCATGGCGAGGCCGATGTTGTGCGTCGCCGTCGTGCATGCGGTGACGCAGGCGATGTTCGGGCCCTTGAGGCCGAGCATGATCGAGAGCTGGCCCGAGGCCATGTTGATGATCGAGCTCGGCACGAAGAACGGCGAGATCTTGCGCTGGCCGTGCTCGTGGTAGGTGATCGCGGTCTTCTCGATCGTCGCGATGCCGCCGATGCCCGCGCCGACGGCGACGCCGATGCGTTCCTCGTCGTGCTCGTGCGGATGCAGGCCCGCGTCGGCGAGCGCCTGCACCGAGGCGGCGACGCCGTAGTGGATGAACGGGTCCATCTTCTTGACGTCTTTCGCGGCGACGTATTGCGCGGGATCGAAGTCGCGGACTTCGCCGGCAATGCGCGTCGGGAACGTCGACGCGTCGAAATGCGTGACCGGGCCGATGCCGCTCTTGCCGGCGATGATGTTCGACCAGGCCGTCGCCACGTCGTTGCCGACGGGACTGACGATGCCGAGACCGGTGACGACGACGCGACGCTTGCTCATGGGTCAAACCTCATTGTGCGCGCCGGCCAGGCGGCCGGCGCGAACGCAACGCGCAACATCGGATGCATACGCGGGCGTGTGTTGCGGGCTTCACAAACAAAAGCTGCGCCTCGCGGGCGCAGCTTTGGGTAACGCATGTCGGCAACGATCAGGCCTTGACGTGCGCCTTCACGTAGTCGACGGCCTGCTGGACCGTCGTGATCTTCTCGGCTTCCTCGTCCGGGATCTCGCACTCGAATTCCTCTTCGAGCGCCATCACCAGCTCGACCGTGTCGAGCGAATCCGCGCCGAGGTCGTCGACGAACGATGCGTTGGGCGTCACTTCGTCTTCCTTCACGCCGAGTTGCTCGACGACGATCTTCTTGACGCGCTCTTCGATGGTGCTCATGGGTGTGTGTTCCTCGCGATGGATTTTTGCGGTGCGGACGCCATGACGCGGCGCCTTTCCCGAAGCCGCGGCATTGTAGTGGAAGGGAAACGGTGCCGCTACTTGGCCGCCATGCGCCCGCGGACGGGCGCGCGGCGCGTCATGGCATGTACATGCCGCCGTTGACGTGCAGCGTCTCGCCGGTGATGTAGGCCGCGGCCGGCGAGGCAAGGAACGCGACTGCCTTGGCGATGTCTTCGGCAGCACCGAGGCGGCCGAGCGCGATCTGGCCGAGCAGCGCCTCGCGCTGCGCTTCCGGCAGGGCGCGCGTCATGTCGGTGTCGATGAATCCGGGTGCGACGACGTTGACGGTGATGCCGCGCGAACCGATCTCGCGCGCGAGCGATTTGGAGAACGCGATGATGCCGGCCTTCGCCGCCGCATAGTTCGCCTGCCCCGGATTGCCGGTCAAGCCGATCACCGACGCGATCGAGACGATGCGGCCCTTGCGCGCCTTCATCATGCCGCGCATGACGGCCTTCGACGTGCGGTAGACCGAGGTGAGATTGGTATCGAGGATCGCCTGCCAGTCCTCGTCCTTCATGCGCATGAGCAACTGGTCGCGCGTGATGCCGGCGTTGTTGACGAGGATCGTTACGCTTCCGAATTCCTTCGCGATGTCGTCGACGAGCGCTTCGACGGATGCGCCGTCGGTGACATTCAGCGCGCGACCAACGCCGCCCTGCGCAGCAAGCCGTTCGCCGATCGCCTGCGCGCCGGACGCCGTCGTCGCCGTACCGATCACCTTTGCGCCGAGCGATACGAGTTCGTCCGCGATCGCCGCGCCGATCCCGCGCGATGCGCCGGTAACGAGGGCGATTTCACCTTCGAGGGGCTTGCTCATTGCGTTCTCCATAAGAAGTCCATTGCCTGCCGTGCAGGCTCGGGCAGTCGGTCACTTTGCGCGTTGCCGGCGACGATCCGGAGACGCGCCACGTCGCCGTTCAATGCTTCCAGTCGCCCAGCGCGGATTCGAACTCGCCCGGCGTGCCGAGCGCGCGGCCGTCGAGCGACTTGTCGATGCGCTTGACGAGACCGGTGAGCACCTTGCCCGGGCCGCATTCGGCGATGCGTGTCGCGCCGGCGGCGGCGAGCGCCTGCACGCACTGCGTCCAGCGCACCGGCAGGTAGAGCTGACGCACGAGTGCATTGCGGATTTCGGCGAGGCCGGCATGGCTGCGCGCGTCGACGTTCTGCACGACGGGAATGCGCGGCTCGCTCCAGTGGTAGGCCTTGATCGCCTCGGCGAGGCGATTCGCTGCCTCGCGCATGAGCGGCGTGTGCGAGGGCACGCTGACAGCGAGCTTGACCGCCTTGCGCACGCCGCGTTCGGCCAGTTTCGCGAGCGCGGTGTCGACCGCCTGCGCGTGACCACCGATGACGATCTGGCCGGGCGAGTTGTAGTTGGCGGGCACGACGACGTGCTCGCCCGAGACTTCGCGGCAGACATCCTCGACCAGCGCGTCCTCTGCACCGAGTACGGCCGCCATCGCGCCGACGCCGTCGGGCGCCGCGTCCTGCATTGCCTGGCCGCGGATGCGCACCAGGTGCGCGGCGTCGTGCAGCGAAACCGCACCGGCGGCGACGAGCGCGCTGTATTCGCCGAGGCTGTGACCGGCCAGATGCGACGGCATCGCGCCGCCCTGCGCCTGCCACAGACGCCACACGGCAACGCTCGCCGCCAGCAGCGCGGGCTGCGTGTATTCGGTGCGGTTGAGCATCGCTTCCGGGCCGCCCTGCGACAGCGCCCAGAGGTCGACGCCGGCGCCATCGGACGCCTCGACGAACGTCTCGCGCACCTGCGCGTGCAGTTCGCCGAGTTCGGCGAGCATGCCGATCGATTGCGAACCCTGCCCGGGAAAAACGAAAGCGATCTTCGACATCGGCTCAATACCTCAACAGGGCAGATGACCAGGTGAATCCGCCGCCGAACGCTTCCAGCAGCACTGTCTGCCCGCGTTGCACCTTGCCCGAGCGTACGGCTTCGTCGAGCGCCAGCGGCACCGAGCCGGACGAGGTGTTGCCGTGGCGGTCGACGGTGACGATGACGCGATCCATCGGCAGTTTGAGGCGCTTGGCGGTCGCCTCGATGATGCGCAGGTTGGCCTGGTGCGGAATCAGCCAGTCGACGTCGGACTCGTGCATACCCGCCGCTTCGAGCGTCTCGCCGACGATGCGGTCGAGCGTTTTCACGGCGACCTTGAACACTTCGTTGCCGGTCATCATGACGCGCACGCCGGCATTGGGCTCGTCGAGGTTGAAACCGGCGGACACGCCGACCGGGTTGTAGAGCAGGTTCTTGTGGCCGCCATCGGCGTGCTGTTTGGTGGTGATGATGCCGGGCTCGTTCGAGGCTTCGAGCACGACCGCGCCGGCGCCGTCGCCAAACAGCACACAGGTCGAGCGATCGGTGTAGTCGAGCATGCGCGTGAGCGTTTCCGCGCCGACGACGAGCGCCTTCTTCGCCTGTCCGCTGCGGATGAACTGGTCGGCGATGCCGAGCGCGTACATGAAACCCGAGCACGCGGCGTTGACGTCGAACGCGGCGCAGCCATTCGCGCCGAGGCGATGCTGCAACAGGCAGGCGGTCGACGGGAAGATGAGGTCCGGCGTGGTCGTGCCAAGCACGATGAGGTCGAGTTCAGCGGCCTTGATGCCGGCGGCTTCGAGCGCGTGCGTGGCCGCATAGAAGGCCAGATCGCCCGTGGTTTCGCCGTCGGCGGCGCGGCGGCGCTCGCGGATGCCGGTGCGCGAGGCGATCCACTCGTCGGTGGTGTCGACGAGTTTTTCAAGATCGGCGTTGGTGACAACTTTCTCCGGCAGGTAACTGCCGGTGCCCGCGATGCGTGAATGGATCAAGGCGGTTCCCCCGTCCGGCCGGCAAGCGGGCATCCGCCGCGCTTGCGGGCATCAGCGAAACCGGGCGTCCTGCCTGGCCTGCGCGACCGCCAGCGACGATGCGGTCCGGCGACGCGGGGCGTCGCGAATGGCGGAAGGCCTCGCGGCCAGGCGCTTGCGGGCGTCGCCGGCGATGGAGCGCGCCGGCGGACGGCGCGCTGCATCGGCGATCAGTCTTCGTCGCGGACGCGCGTCTTGGTCTCGATGACCTTCTTGCCGCGGTAGTAGCCGTCCTTGGTGACGTGATGGCGCACATGCACCTCGCCCGAGGTCGGGTCGGTCGACAGCTGCTTGGCGGTCAGCGCATCGTGGGAACGGCGCATGCCGCGGGTGGACGGGGTTTTGCGACTCTTGGCAACAGCCATGACGATCTCCTGAGCGGACATCCCTGCCCGGGTTTGCTTGGGGAAACGACCTTCCTGGCCGTCGGGTTTTCTGGAATCAGTTCTTTTTCAATCCGGACAGCACCGAAAACGGGTTGGCCGGCTTCTCGACGGATTCTTCATCCGCCGCATCATGCCATTCCAGCGGCGCGCCGGGTTTCGTCGGCACCACCGGAACGGCGAGAATCAATTCATCTTCGATCACCGCGGCGAGATCGACGACACCGTTCTCGACCAGCAGCGGTTCATAGCCCGGCGTCAACGCAGCCTCGTCGCGTTCGTCGGCGATGAAGCCGAGCCGTTCGTCGATCGATACCGGCAACGCGAAAACCTCGAGCGAACGCTGGCACACGAGCGGCAATTCCGCTTCCACGCGCAAGCCCAGGTACGAAACGCCGAGTTCGTCCTTGCCGAATTCCACGTGGTACCGTGCACCGCCTTCGTTCGACGCCAGTGCGCCGCGCAGGCGCGACATGGATGCGAGCGGCAAGGTTCCTTCGTAAATGCGGCGAGCCTGCACCTGGCGCGCGACATCCACGCGATCTGGCAGGGCTGCGGACATGGGCGCGCGATGGTAGGTGGCCGCCCCTGCCCTGTCAACCGCGCCGATGCGGCCTCCGACGCGTCGAACAGCCCGCCACGCTCGATATCCTGCGCGCCTTCGGCGTCCGGACGCCTCTGCCGATCGCAGGCATTCTCCGGCTCCTTCGCGCTGGCGACGCGCCAATTTCCCGGACTCGCGACGGTTTTTCGAAGTGGCTTACACTGCACATTGTTTCTGTGGAACCGTTCAATGCATTACCTGCTGGCGGGCGCAATCGCGCTCGGTATCATCATGTTGGCACTGGTCTGGCGAGAGCGCCGGCTGCAACGACGGCGCGAGATCATGGCGCAGATCCTCGACCTGGCCGATGATTTCGAGCGTGAATTGCTCGCATGCCGGGCACGCCTGCGCGAAGTGCCGGCGCTGATCGCCGATCCCACGACAACCGCGAAGACTGCGCCCGCGTCCGGGGAAGCGATCGTCGCGTCCGCGCTGCGCGACCTGCTTGCGCACCGGCTCTGGCTCAAGGGCGAAGGCCAGCAGGCGTCACTCGAGGCGCTCGCGGCCGCGCGCGACGCGCTCGCGGCGGCGAAAGGCTCGTTGACCACGCAACTCGCGCGGCTCGACGAGGCACGCGCCGACCTGGATGGCCTGCGCGAGGTGCGTGACGCGATCGACAAGGCCGCGCGGCGGTGAGGCGCGTCGTCCTCGCCTCGACTTCGCGCTATCGCCGCGAACTGCTTGCGCGGCTGCTGTCCGACTTCGCGGTCGACGCGCCCGATGTCGACGAAACAGCGCTGGCCGGGGAATCGCCTCGCGACATCGCAATCCGCCTGGCGTCCGCCAAGGCGCACGCGGTCGCGGCACGCCATCCCGGCTCGATCATCATCGGCAGCGACCAGGTCGCCGAGCTCGATGGACGCGCGCTCGGCAAGCCCGGCTCCGTCGAAGCCGCGCGCGGCCAGCTCGAAGCCAGTTCCGGCAAGGCCGTGCTGTTCCACACCGCGCTGTGTGTAGTCGACCTGCGCGACGGCACTCCCCTCTCCGGCGCTGCAGTCGACTGCACGCGCGTCACCTTCCGCACGCTCGACGCGGCGACGATCGCGCGCTACGTCGACATCGAGAAACCGCTCGACTGCGCCGGCAGCTTCAAGTGCGAAGGCCTCGGCATCGCCCTGTTCGAGCGCATCGAAAGCACGGATCCGACCGCGCTGATTGGTCTGCCGCTGATCGCGCTCGCGCGGCTGTTGCGCGAAGCCGGCTTGATCCTGCCCTGAACTCAGCGCGGCGCGATGGACGCGTCGTCGGCATGCGCGACCCGGCGCAACAGGACGATCAACCGACGCCGCGTCTCCACATTGAGGTTGTCGGGCCCGAGCACGATGCGGAAGCGCGCACGTCGCGCGTGGCGCCAGTCGACCGTCACGAACGCGCCCAGATGCCGATATGCGCGCAACAGCGCCGCATGTTCCACGCCGGCACGGTCGACCAGCACCCAGCCGTCGCCTCGAAATGCGATGCGCGCGTATGGCGGCGCGCGGAACGAGCGCAGGGCGAATGCCGCGACGCCAATCGCGAGCGCCGACAACGGGACGCAAACCGCGGCCGGCAACGCGCTGAACCATGGCGCCAAGGCGGCCAGCATCGCGATTGCGCACGATGCCGCGAATACGAGCCGCGAAGGCGCATAGTCAAAGGCGATGGTGGGTGCGGATTTCATCGACGATCGCCGCGAAGCGCGGCGGCGGTTCGCCGCGCGCGATAAGCCAGTCCCACAGGTCCGGATCGGATTCGTCGAGCAGCGCATCGAACGCCTCGCGCGCTTGCACATCCGCATGCGCGTAACGCGCATCGAGCCACCAGCCCATCAGGCGATCGAGCTCGCGCGTGCCGCGTCTCGCGCGCCAGCGCAGTCGCGCGAGACCGCCGGAGTCTTCGTCACCTGTCACGACACGGCTTCGATGCGGACTACGCCGCGCGGCCGGCGAGCGACAGGCCGAGCACGATCCAGATCGCCAGCAACACGGCGGCGCTCGACGCGAACGCGAAGAACCGGTGCATGACGCGGTTGTAGCCGCAGTGGATGACACTATGCGCGGCGCGGCAGGCGACGTACAGCCACGCCAGCGCGATCAGCGCGCCATTCGTGCTGGACGTCGCGAATGCGGCGAGCAGCGCGACGTAGAACAGCACGGGCATTTCGAACAGGTTGCGGAAATTGTCCGCCGCGCGGGTGTCTACGAAGTGCTGCGCGGCCTGCGCCGACACGGCGACCTTCTGCGGGTGGATGCGCAGGCGGCGCATCTCGCCGATGCGCACGACCAGCATGCGCAAGGCGACGACATAGGTCAGCGCAACCAGCGCGAACGCCGGCCACAGGATCGCGAACGGGCCGGCGGCGATCGACATGCTCAGTTCGCGCGCTCGACGATGAGCTTCTTGATCTCCGCGATCGCCTTGGCCGGGTTGAGGCCCTTCGGGCAGGTGCGCGCGCAGTTCATGATCGTGTGGCAGCGGTAGAGCTTGAACGGATCTTCGAGTTCGTCGAGGCGCGCGCCGGTGTCCTCGTCGCGCGAATCGGCGATCCAGCGATAGGCCTGCAGCAGGATCGCCGGGCCGAGATAGCGGTCGCTGTTCCACCAGTAGCTCGGGCACGAGGTCGAGCAGCAGGCGCACAGGATGCATTCGTACAGCCCGTCGAGCCTGGCGCGATCCTGCTTGGACTGCAGGCGCTCGCGATCCGGCGGCGGCGCACTCTGCGTGCGGATCCACGGCTTGATCGACGCGTATTGCGAGTAGAAATGGGTGAGGTCGGGCACGAGGTCCTTGACCACGCTCATGTGCGGCAGCGGGTAGATCTTGACGTCGCCGCCAGGGCAATCCTCGATCGCCTTGGTGCAGGCAAGCGTGTTGGTGCCGTCGATGTTCATCGCGCACGAGCCGCAGATGCCTTCGCGGCAGGAGCGGCGGAAGGTCAGCGTCGGGTCGATCTCGTTCTTGATCTTGATCAGCGCGTCGAGAACCATCGGCCCGCACGCGGCGAGGTCGATGTCGTAGGTGTCCACGCGCGGATTGGCGCTGTCGTCCGGGTTCCAGCGATAAATGCGGAACGTGCGGACCTTCTTCGCGCCGGGCTTGGCCGGGAAATGCTTGCCGGCCTTGACCTTGGAGTTTTTCGGCAGGGTGAATTCAGCCATTTTCCGTCACCGACCTTCTGCATGGCTCGCGCGAGTTGACATGACGATCATGAAGACCGTGAAACCAACCCACGAAAGAAAAAGGGAAACCAGCGTCCAGCCCAATTTTTCAAAGCCGCTAACGCGGTTCGTGCCGAGCACGAGTGCCGCCGGCAACAGGGCGCCAAGTACGAAAAACCACTGGACCAATCCGTATGTTCCGATCATCGCTCCGGCCTCAGTACACGCGTTTTTTCGGCGGAACCGGCTCGACGTCGGTATTGAGCGTATGCATGTGCACCGGGCGGAAGTCGAAGCTGCACTTGCCCTTGGCGTCGACGCCGACCACGGTGTGCTTCATCCAGTTCGCATCGTCGCGCTCCGGGAAGTCCTCGCGCGCGTGCGCGCCGCGGCTCTCCTGGCGCTGCTCGGCGGAGTTGATCGTCGCGACCGCGTTGAGCAGCAGGTTGTGCAGCTCGTAGGTCTCGATGAGGTCGGAATTCCAGACCAGCGAGCGGTCGGAGACGCGCACGTCGTCGAACGAGGCGAAGATCTTGTCCATCTTCGCGCAGCCTTCCTGCAGCGTCGTCGCCGTGCGGAACACGGCGGCATCGGCCTGCATCGTGCGCTGCATGTTGGCGCGGATTTCGGCGGTCGGCAGCGAGCCGTTCGCGTTGCGCGTGCGGTCCAGCCGCGCGAGCGCCTCGTCGCAGGCGGACGGCGGCAGCGGCTTGTGCGGCTGGCCGGGCTTGATCGTTTCCGCGCAGCGTTGCGCGACGGCGCGACCGAACACGACGAGGTCGAGCAGCGAGTTCGAGCCGAGGCGGTTGGCGCCGTGCACCGACACGCAGGCCGCTTCGCCAATCGAATACAGGCCTTCGACGACGGCGTCGTTGTCGTTGCCGACCTTGCGCACGACTTCGCCGTGGTAGTTGGTCGGAATGCCGCCCATGTTGTAGTGGACGGTCGGGATGACCGGGATCGGTTCCTTGGTGACGTCGACGCCGGCGAAGATGCGCGCCGATTCCGAAATGCCCGGCAGCTTCTCGTGCAGCACGTCGGCGCCGAGGTGTTGCAGGTTCAGGTTGATGTGGTCCTTGTGCTCGCCGACGCCACGGCCTTCGCGGATCTCGATCGTCATCGAGCGGCTGACCACGTCGCGCGAGGCAAGATCCTTCGCGTTCGGCGCGTAGCGCTCCATGAAGCGCTCGCCCTTGGAATTGGTAAGGTAACCGCCTTCGCCGCGCGAACCCTCGGTGATGAGGCAGCCCGACCCGTAGATGCCGGTCGGATGGAATTGCACGAATTCCATGTCCTGCATCGGCAGGCCGGCGCGCAGGACGAGGCCGCCGCCGTCGCCCGTGCAGGTGTGCGCGGACGTCGCGCTGAAATAGGCCCGGCCGTAGCCGCCCGTGGCGATCACGACGGCGTGTGCGCGGAACAGGTGCAGCGTGCCTTCGGCCATGTCGAGCGCGAGCACGCCGCGGCAGGCGCCGCCTTCGTCGAAGATGAGGTCGAGCGCGAAGTATTCGATGTAGAAGCGCGCATCGTGCTTGAGCGATTGCTGGTAGAGCGTGTGCAGCATCGCATGGCCGGTGCGGTCGGCTGCGGCGCAGGTGCGCTGGGCGACGCCCTTGCCATAGTCGGTGGTCATGCCGCCGAACGGACGCTGGTAGATCTTGCCCTCGTCGGTGCGCGAGAACGGCACGCCGTAGTGCTCGAGTTCGATGACCGCCGCCGGCGCGTTCTGGCACATGTACTGGATCGCGTCCTGGTCGCCGAGCCAGTCCGAGCCCTTGATGGTGTCGTAGAAGTGGAAGCGCCAGTCGTCCGGGCCCATGTTGCCGAGCGCGGCGGAAATGCCGCCCTGCGCGGCAACCGTATGCGAGCGCGTCGGGAACACCTTGGTCAGGCAGGCGGTCGACAACCCGGTGGCAGCGAGGCCGAAGGTCGCGCGCAGGCCGGCGCCGCCGGCACCGACGACGACGACGTCGAGCTTGTGTTCCTCGATCTTGTAAGCGGTACCGGCCATGTCAGCGTCCCAGCGCAATCTTGAGGATGGCGAGCACGCTTGCGGCGGCGCCAAGGAAACAGAGGAATTTCACCGCGAGCTGCAGCACGAGCAGCGTGCCGCGCGCGTGGACATAGTCCTCGATGACCACCTGCAGACCGAGCTGCGCATGCCAGAACACGGCGACGACGAAGGCGAGCAGCAGGATCGCGTTGCACGGCTGCGCCACGAGCGCATGCGCGCCGGCGTAGTCCAGGTGCAGCAGGCGCAGCACGATCCAGACGAACCACGGCACGAGCAGAAGCAAGGCCACCGCGGTGATGCGCTGGACGGTGAAATGATGCAGACCCTGCCTGGCCGAGCCCAGGCCGGTCGCGTCCTTGAGCGGCGTGCGGAACGGGGCGTTCATGCGCCACCCCGCTGTGCGAACACCCACGCCCAGACCAGCACGGTCAGCGCGAGGCTGCCGATCGAGGCGATCCAGCCATTGCGCACGAATGCGGCCGGCGCGAAGCCGTAGCCAAGGTCCTGCGCCAGATGGCGGATGCCGTTGAGCCAGTGGAAGGAAAGCGCCCAGGTCCATCCGATCAGGACGATCGTGCCGAACCACGAGCCGCAACACGCAGCGACGCAATCCCAGGCTTGCGGCCCGGCGGCGAGCGCGAGCAGCGCTGCGACCAGCAGGATCGTGCCCGCGGTGAGCGCGATCCCGGTCGCGCGATGCAGGATGGAGGTGACCATCTGGATCTGCCAGCGGTAGATCCCGATGTGAGGCGAAAGCGGTCGCGCGTTGGCTGACATGGCTGGCTCTGGCTGGCGTTTGCGTTGTACGGCCCGGCGCGTCGCGCCCTGCATCAGAAGTCGATGCAGCGGCCGTCCTTTTCCCAATCCCCGTATCGCACCGGATCGAGCCCTTCGCGCCCGCCGTGCTCGGCCGGTCTGGCGTCCGGCAGCGCGCGATCCGCCGCGCCGTCCTGCGGCACGGGTGCGGATTTCTCGGGAGGGGTCGGGTTCGATTCGGACATGATGCGATGCGGCGCAAAGGTTAAACCCTGGTGCTGAATCCGACAACCTCGCTTTCACGTCCGTTACATGCATGAACACGCAGTCGTCGCGTTACGATCCCGATTTCCGACGACTGCGATGATTCCGATGTCAACTGCGCTCTGCCCTGCTTCGATGCTTCGCCTGCACGGCGCCGATGCGACGGCCTTCGCCCATGCGCAGTTCACCACCGACGTCCATGCACTCGCCGCCGGCCAGTGCGGCTGGAGCGCATGGCTTGACGCGCAGGGCCGCGTCCGCACCGTTTTCGCGCTGCTGCGCATCGATGTGGACACATTATTGATCTGGGCGCCGCTCGCCGACGCCGGCTCGCTCGCGGCCGAGCTCGCCCGCTACGTCCTGCGCAGCCGCGTGCGCGTCGAGGCCATCGACGGCTGGCAGGTGGTCGAACTCGACAGCGCCGACGTCCGGGCCGGCCCGACCTGGTCGCCACATGCGGACGGGCACGCCCTGCGCCTGCCCGGGGAAACCGCGCGCGGGGTGGCGCTGGCGCCGGAGCGGGCGAACGCGAACGCGGCGGCATTCGATGCCTGGCAGCGCGCGAACATCGCGGAGCGACTGCCGTGGATCGGCCCGACGTCGGCCGCGCGCTACGTGCCGCAGGCCCTGGAACTGGAGCGGATCGGCGCAATCCACTTCGACAAGGGCTGCTACCCCGGGCAGGAAATCGCCGCCCGACTGCATTTCCGCGGCGGCAACAAGCGCGGCCTGCGCATCGTGGGCAGCGGCGACGTGCGCCTTGAAGACGGCGCCACCCTTGTCGGTGCGGACGGCGCGACGGTCGGCCACGTGCTTTACGGCGCGTCCCCTTCGGCGGCGCATCCGGGTGAAGCGCTGGCCGTGGTGAACCTCGACGCCGGGACGGCGCAACCGGCCAAAGAGCCTGCCGTCGGTGGAGCCTGAGTTCCATGGCGCGAATACGTCCGCATCTATCCCGTTGAATCGCCAAGCAAACCCAGACTTACCCTAGCCTGAACGCCAAAACCAGGGCACGCGACAAACCGCCCCTGGATCCGTATTCTCCGCGCCAGCCCTGCTCAGTCAGGGCTTTTTTGTGCGCGCAGTTGCAGCGCAAAAGTCTGGTTCCGCAGGGCGGGGCCAGCCAGTTTGCCGGGGCATGACCCCGGCGACGACCAACGTCGGAGCGACTGCCGGGGTGGCAGACGCCGCCGACGTGGCACCCGGAACGCGGCCGATCGCCGCGCGGGGGCCGGGTATTCAAACACCGATGGCATTGCCGTCGCGCGGCGAAAGGTCGCGCGGCTCGGTTTGCGCGAGAGGCGCGACCCGGCGAGCGGCAGTCCGTCCTGGATGAACCAAGGAGTCTGATGAAAATCTCGTTTCTTCTATGGCTTGCGTCGATCCTGCCGCAGCCGGCCGCCGACCAGGTCTGCCTGGCCACGACGGTTTACCTCGAAGCGCGCAGCGAGTCGCAGGTCGGCCAGATGGCCGTCGCCGAGGTCGCCATGCGTCGCCGCGAGAGCGGGCGTTGGGGCACGACCGTGTGCGACGTGGTGCGCGCGCCGGGTCAATTCGCCCTGACCACGACCAAGGACAGCTATTCGCTGCAGAACCCGGTTGCCTGGAACAAGGCCTGGACCGTCGCCGGCCGCGTCATCGACATGTGGTCGTTGCCGCGCGACCGCCGCCGCCTCGTCGTGCCCAATGCCGACCATTTCGTCCTCGCCGACTCGGTCTCGCCGGGCTGGATCAAGGGACCGCCGCTGACGACGATCGGCGCGCACAACTTCTATCGCGTGAACTGACGCGGGATTGGGCGAACCATGGGCAAAACCGGTGAGAGCCGGTCGCCCCAGACGAAAACGGCGAAGGCGCGAGCCTTCGCCGTTTTGCTTTGCGCGACGGGAATGCTCAGCGCAGCAACATGAGCCGGTTGTCGCGGATCATGACCCGATCGCCCGGGCGCAGGCCGTCGTCGTCCCATTGCGTGACGCGCGCCCAGCGGCCATCGTCCAGGCGCACCGTGAACTGCCAAGCCGGCCGGTCGCCGCCGTCGTTGGAATTGCGCTCGACCGCGTTGCCGGCGAAACCGCCCGCGACCGCGCCTGCCACCGTCGCCGCGGTACGGCCGTCGCCGTGGCCGACCGTGCTGCCGAGCACGCCACCGATGATGGCGCCAAGCACCGCGCCGCCGCCGCTGGTGGCGTTTTCGCGCACATAGACGCGGCCCACGTCGCGGATAATGCCGCAGCGCGAGCAGTCGTAGCGCGCGCGGCGCTGGTAGTAGGCATCGTCGTAGTAGCGCGTGCGCGGCGGCGTCGCGACGCAACCGACCAGTGCCACACACAGGACACCGGTGCCCAGCAGGGAAACCCATTTGTGACTCATGGCCGCAACCTCTCCGTTGGAAAACAAGGTAGCGACATCCTGATCGTGGAAGGCTAAAGAAGCCATGAACGGATGCGGCAGTTCGGGCATCATCCGCATTGGCTCGAATGGCTGGAAAGCGCTATGGCGAATGCAGGCACGAACGACCTCCTCGACCTGGACGCCAGCGCCGCCGCGGCGCGCCTGTCGACGCTGACCGACGCCGAGGTTGCGCAACGCTTGCGCACGCTGGGGCCCGGACGCGCGGTGGCGATCCTCGACCGTTTCGACGCGCAACGCCGCGCGCACATCGCCGCGGCCTCCGGCGGCGGACACGACTGGCTGCCGGGCCGCGAATGGCCGGACGGCACGGTCGGGCGACTCATGGAAACGGCGCCGGCGACGTTCGCCGCCGAAAACACGGTCGGCGACGTGATCGAGCGGCTGCGTCCGATCGTCTCGCATACGCTGGTCACCTACGTCTTTGTCGTCGACGCCGGCCACCGCCTGGTCGGCCTCGTCGCCTTCCGCGAGCTGACTTTCGCGCGCCACGAGCAGACGCTTGCCGAAATCATGGTGCCGCAACCGTTCTCGCTGCACCCCGAGACGAAGACCATCGACGCGATGCGCGAGGTCGTGCGCCGCCACTATCCCGTCTACCCGGTCTGCGCAACCGATGGCCGCCTGCTCGGCCTCGTCCGTGGCGCGGTGCTGTTCGAGGAACAGGCTTTCGAGATCAGCGCGCAGGCCGGCGCGATGGTCGGTGTCGAGAAGGAAGAGCGCCTGGCCACGCCGTGGCCGCGCGCATTGCGTTTCCGCCATCCGTGGCTGCAGCTCAATCTCGTCACCGCATTCGTCGCGGCAAGCGTGGTCGGCCTGTTCCAGGACACCGTCAATCGCATCGTGCTGCTCGCCGTGTTCATTCCCGTGCTGTCGGGCCAGTGCAGCAATACCGGCTGCCAGGCGCTGGCGGTGACCTTGCGCGGGATGACGCTTGGTGAACTCACGCCCGGGCGCGCGCGGGCGCTGCTGTGGAAGGAAACCTGGCTGGGCTTCGTCAACGGCTCGCTGACCGGACTCGTTTCGGCGATCGGGATGTATTGGCTTGCGCATCACCAGCAGCATCCGCAGGCGCTCATGCTCGCCGCGATCACCTTCGTCGCGATGGCCGGCAGCTGTGCGCTGTCGGGCGTGTCGGGCGCGGCGGTGCCGCTGTTCCTCAAGCGCATGGGCGCCGATCCGGCCACGGCGTCGAGCATCTTCCTGACCACGGCCACCGACGTGGTCAGCATGGGCTTGTTTCTCGGCATGGCGGCGTGGCTGATCGCGTGATTGCCATGGCCGCATTGCGCATCGCGCGCTAACCTCGTCGCATGCAGCACATCATTTACCGGTTCGCCGCGATCCAGATCGACCCGCTCGCGCGTGAACTGCGTCGCGACGGCCAGCTGGTCGCATTGTCGCCGAAGGTTTTCGACTGTCTGGTCTATCTGATCGAGCATCGCGACCGCGCCGTTGGCCGCGACGAACTCATCGCCGCGATCTGGGGCAAGGTCGACGTCACCGACACCCTGCTTGGCCAGACATTGCTGAAGGCGCGGCGTGCCGTCGGCGACGACGGCAGCGGACAGCACGCGATCCGCACGATTCCGCGCTTCGGCTATCGCTGGATCGCGGAAATCGATGTTGAACCGCAGTCCGCGTCGCCCGCCGAACCCGCACCGCCTCCCGCGCCGCAAACCGAAACCCCGGTCGCTCCAGACGTTGCGAAGCCCACACCCTCGGACACTTCGCGCATGCATCGATGGTGGCTGGTCGCGGCGATCGCCGCGGTGGCGCTGGTCGCCGGAATCGCGCACTGGCGCAAATCGGCGGAGCTGACGGCCACAGCGCCCGCGGCGCCGGGCGCAGCGACACGCGGCGATCAGCTCGCGGTACTCCCGGCGGGCATCGAAGCCGACGCGGAATGGAGTTGGCTGCGCCTGGGCGTGATGGATCTCGTGGCGACGCGGCTGCGCACGACGGGAGTGGCGACGACACCGAGCGACAACATCGTCACCTTGTTGCGCGAACACGGAACCACCACGCCAAACAATGATGACTTGCGCGCCGCGACCGGCGCCCGCGATATCGTCTTGCCGCAGGTCACGCATCACGACAAGGGCTGGCGCGTGCGTCTGGATCTGGAATCAATCGGCTCGGCCACTCGCAGCGTGCAAGCCGACGGCGACGACCCGATCGAAACCGCGCGCACCGCCGCCGACCGCCTGCTCACCCTGCTCGGCAAGACACCGCCGGCTGCCAGCAGGAGGAGCGACGCGCTGTCGTCATCGGCGCTGCAACAGCGCATCGAGGCGGCGATCCTCGGTGACGACTTCAACGAGGCGCGACGGCTCATCGACAGTGCGCCGGCTGGCTGGCGCGAGACGCCGCTCGTGCACCTGTATCTCGCGCAGATCGACTGGCGCACCGGACGTCTCGACGACGCCCGCGCGCGCCTCGAGCCGCTGCTGCCGACGCTCGACGCGAAATCCGTTCCCGACCTGCGCGCCCAGGCGCTGTACACGCTCGCCGCCATCGACATCCGCCAGGACCGCAGCGTGGAAGCGCTGCCCTTGCTCGAGCAGGCCGCCGCGATCGCCACTGCCGGCGAGGATTCGGACATGGTGGGCCAGGCGCATACGGCCATCGCCGCCGCCGATGTCAACCTCGGCCGCTTCGACGATGCCGCCGCCGGTTTCGCTCGCGCGCGCATCGCCTATGCGGGCAATCCGCTCGCATTGGCCCGCGTCGACGCCAACGAAGGCGTGCTCGACAATGCGCGCGGCCGTCCGGCCGAGGCGTTGCCGGTCCTCGACCGCGCCGCCGACCGCTTTCGCCGCTACGGCATGATCAACGACCTTGCACTGACCGTCGGCGCGGAAATCCGCGCCAGGCTGGCCTTGCTCGACAATGCCGCCGCGCTCGCCGCGGCCGATGCGTTGTGGGCGCAGCAGGGGCAGATTTCCAATCCACGCAACCGGCAATGGTTCGCGCTGCGCCGCGCGCGTGCCCTCGCGGCGAACGGCAAGCTCGCCGCGGCTAATGCCCTGCTCGATGCGTTGTGGCGTGAAGTCGGCGACAGCGCCCAATCGGGGTTGCCGGGCGACATCGCTTCCGAACGCGCGCGCCTTGCGCTGGCCAAGGGCGACGTCAATGCGGCCGTCGAGGCGGCGCGCATCGCCATCGCCGCGCTGCCGACGATCGACGAGGCGCCGGAGCGCGCACGCGCGTGGCTCACCCTCGTGCGCGCGCTCGGCGAACGCGGCGATGGCGCGGCCGACGAGCTTGCGCGCTTCACGGACTGGGCGCGCACGCGTACCGAAACTCCGGTCGTCGCCCTGCTCGCCAGCGAAGCCGCTGCCGAACAGGCCTGGGCGGACGGAAAGCGCGACGAAGCCCGCCGTCTTTTCGACGACGCGCTGGCCCGCGCCGAGCGCTGGACCGTGCCGCAGGACATCGCCACCGTCGCGAAGGGTTACGGAACGCGCCTCATCGCCGCCGGCGAGCTCGATCGCGCCGGCATCGTCGCGGGCCGCGTCGGTCGCTGGGCCGACCAGGACTTCGACTGCGCCCTGCTGCAAGCCCGGCTGTATCGTGCGCTCGGCCAGACCGACGCCTGGCGGCCGGCGCTCGAACGCGCCCGCGCGCTCGCCGGCGAACGCGGCCTGCCGAAGGACGTCACCGAATCACCGACGGGAATGCGTGGCGCCCGCGCGTCGACCGGGGAGCCGGTCCTGGAAGGCATGTCCGCTTCCGCTCATCGGCTACTCATGCGTTTGGAATGAAAAGCGAATGAAATGCTCATGCGGCCAGGTGCCGCATGCGCCACGCTGTCGCCGTCAGCTGCCTGCCCGCGGCTGACGGCGGGTGCCGCCCCAGCGCACTCGTTGCGTGGCCCGGCGCCTCTCTCCCGTATCACGCGCCGGCAGCCGCCGTCGGTGTTCCCTCCACCGGCGGCGGCACATTCCTTCCCGCAACCGATGTCAGTCCTCGTCCCAGCGCGGGGATTTCTTCTCGACCGTCCGGCGCGGCGCGCTTTCGCCGACGACGACTGCGGACCACACCGCAAATGCATCACGCGTCGGCGCCACGTCGTGCACGCGCACGATCGCGGCGCCGCGCTGGACCGCAATGAGCGCGGCGGCAGAGGAGCCGGCGGTGCGCTCCGCAGCGACCGCGCGGCCGGTCAACGTTCCGATCATCGCCTTGCGCGACAGGCCGACCATGACCGGCGCGATTTCTGCGAAACGGTCGAGCGCGCGCAGCAGAGTCAGGTTGTGGTCGAGCGTCTTGCCGAAGCCGAAGCCCGGATCGACAAGAACGTTCTTCTTGTCGATGCCGGCCAACTGGCAGGCGAACAGGCGGTCGGTGAGGAAGCGATGCACCTCGCCGACGACATCGTCGTAGCGCGGGTCGTCCTGCATCGTGCGCGGCTCGCCCTGCATGTGCATGAGGCAAACCGGCACGTTGAGCGACGCGGCAGCATCGAGCGCGCCTTCCCGGCGCAGGGCGTACACGTCGTTGATGAGGCCCGCGCCGGCTTGCACCGCCGCGCGCATGACTTCCGGCTTGCTCGTGTCGATCGAAATCGGCACCTGCACCTGTTTCGCCAGCGCGGCAATCACCGGCACGGTGCGCGCGATTTCGTCCTCGGCGGAAACCTCAGCCGCGCCGGGCCGCGTGGACTCGCCGCCGACATCGAGCAAATCGGCGCCTTCGGCGACGAGTTTCAGGCCATGCGCGACCGCGGCCTGCGTCGTGGCGTGCTCGCCACCGTCGGAGAACGAATCGGGCGTGACGTTGACGATGCCGCAGACGAGCGGGCGGTCGAGGGCGAGGCTGCGCCCGTTGCAGTCGAGGATGGTGGCGAACATCGGCGCATTTTACCGGCGCGGCAGCGTTTCCTGCGCAAGGGCTCGGGGCCTGGCGTGTCGGCGTCGGGGCTGAACCGGTCCGCCGCTCCATGCGCCATCGGCAACGTCCGGAAAAACGAAAGCCGCCTTTCGGCGGCTTTCGGCAACGGCATGGGCGAGCGCTTCAATCGAGCGGATCGAAGACGCGCGGCTGCACGGCGGGCCCGCCTATCGGCGCCTCACCGCGCGAAGGACCACCGCCCGAACGCGGCGGGCGGTTGCCGCCCTGCCAGTCCTTCGGCGGTCCGGGCTCGCGGCCGTCCATGATCGCGGCGATCTGCTCGCGATCGATGGTTTCGTACTGGAGCAGCGCCTGCGCCATCGCTTCGAGCTTGGCACTGTTGGCGACGAGGATCTCGCGGGCGCGGCCATAGGCGCGATCGATGACGCCGCGCACGACCTCGTCGATCCTGCGCGCGGTTTCCTCCGACACCTGCTTGTGCTGCGTGACCGCCCGGCCGAGGAAGACCTCGTCTTCTTCGTCCGTGTAGGTCATCGGACCGAGTTCCTCGGACAGGCCGTACTTGGTGACCATGTCACGCGCGAGCTGGGTCGCACGCTGGATGTCGTTGGATGCGCCGGTGGTGACCTTGTCCTCGCCGAAGATGAGCTCCTCTGCGACACGGCCGCCGTAAAGGCTGGCGAGTCGGCTCTCGAGCGAACTCTTGGAGTGGCTGTAACGATCCTGCTCGGGCAGGAACATCGTCACGCCCAACGCCCTTCCACGCGGGATGATCGTGACCTTGTGCACGGGGTCATGCTCGGGCACGGACAGGCCGACGATCGCGTGGCCGGCCTCGTGGTACGCGGTCAGCTTCTTCTCGTCGTCGCTCATGATCATCGAACGCCGCTCGGCGCCCATCATGATCTTGTCCTTGGCGCGCTCGAAATGGCCCATGTCCACGTCACGGCGGTTGTCGCGCGCGGCGAACAGCGCCGCTTCGTTGACGAGATTGGCAAGGTCGGCGCCGGAGAAGCCCGGCGTACCGCGCGCGATCGTCAGCGGGTCGACGTCGCTGGCCAGCGGCACCTTGCGCATGTGGACTTTCAGGATCTGCTCGCGGCCCTTGAGGTCGGGCAGCGGCACGACAACCTGACGATCGAAGCGACCGGGACGCAGCAGCGCGGGATCGAGCACGTCCGGGCGGTTTGTCGCCGCGATGACGATGACGCCCTCGCTGCCTTCGAAGCCATCCATCTCGACGAGCAGTTGATTCAGCGTCTGCTCGCGCTCGTCGTGGCCACCGCCGAGGCCGGCTCCGCGATGGCGGCCGACCGCGTCGATTTCGTCGATGAAGATGATGCACGGCGCCTGTTTCTTGGCCTGCTCGAACATGTCGCGCACGCGCGCGGCACCGACGCCGACGAACATCTCGACGAAGTCGGAGCCGGAGATCGAGAAGAACGGCACCTTCGCCTCGCCGGCGATCGCCTTGGCGAGCAACGTCTTGCCGGTGCCGGGCGAGCCGACCATGAGCACGCCGCGCGGAATCTTGCCGCCGAGCTTGGTGAACTTGGACGGATCGCGCAGGAAGTCGACGAGCTCGGAGACTTCTTCCTTCGCCTCGTCGCAGCCGGCGACGTCGGCGAAGGTGATCTTGATCTGGTCCTCGCCCTGCAACTTGGCGCGCGAGCGGCCGAACGACATCGCGCCACGTCCGCCCGCGCCGGCCTGCATCTGGCGCATGAAGTAGATGAGCAGGCCGATGAAGATGAGGATCGGCACCCAGTCGAACAGGATGCGCAGGAACGGATTGATGCTGTCGGTCGGCTGCTGCGTGACCTCGATGTTGTTCTTGGCGAGCAGGCCAACGAACTGCTCCTCGGCGCCCAGCGGCACCACGGCCCATTTGGAACTGCCGTCCTTGAGCTTGGCGGTCGCGCGCTCGGGCCGTTCGGCGCTGATCGTCACTTCGGACACGCCGCCGTTGCCGACCATCTGCGTGAACTGCGAATAGGCGACCTCGGAGGTCTGCGCCGAACGCGGGTTGAAGCTCTGGAACACCGCGAACAGCACCACCGCGATGACCACCCAGAGCAGCAGATTCTTGACCATGTCATTCATTGTGCGAGTCCCTCGCAAGAGGCCCCTGCGGACTTCCCGCGAAAAGCGCCGGCCATGCCGGCTTCGATTGAATTCTTTACAACCATTTGAAGCCTAACCCTTTTTGCCCATCGCCAACGCATACACCTCGGGGCTGCGCGCCCGCGACGCCTTCGGCTTGCGGATGCTGACGCGCTCGTATGCGCCACGCAAGCGACGCACGAAATCGTCGAAGCCCTCGCCCTGGAATACCTTGGTGAGGAACGCGCCGCCCACGCGCAGGTGCGCAGCGGCGAACTCCTCGGCCAGTTCGACCAGATGCATCGAACGCGGCTGGTCCACGGCGGTCATTCCGCTCATGTTGGGCGCCATGTCGGAAAGCACAAGGTCCACGGCCGCGCCGTCGAGCAAGTTTTCCAGTTGTTTCAAGACGCTGTCCTCGCGGAAGTCGCCGTGGATGAACTCGACGCCACCGATACCCTGCATCGGCAGGATGTCGAGCGCGACGACGCGGCCCTTCTCGCCGAGCCGCTCGCGCGCGATCTGCGACCAGCCGCCCGGCGCGGCGCCGAGATCGACGATGACCATGCCCGGCTTGAGTAAATGGTCGCGATCGATCAGTTCCTCGAGTTTGAAGACCGCGCGTGAACGCCAGCCTTCCGACTGCGCGCGCTTGACGTAGGGATCGTTGAAATGCTCCCGCAGCCAGCGGGAACTCGACTTGCTGCGGGGCATGGGCGGGAAACGCGAAAAGGGAATCGATGGGTCGCAGTCGAGCCCGCGCCGAAACCGGGAAGCCCGCTGCACCGCATGATACCCTGTCAGGTCCGCGCCGCGGCGCCCGCTCCCCACATCCGCATGGCCCTGTCCGCCTCCCAGAAGCGCTATCTGCGCAGCTTCGCGCACGATCTCAAACCGGTGATCCTCGTCGGCCAGAAGGGCATCACGCCTGCCCTGCTCGCCGAACTCGACGGCGCGCTCGCCCATCACGAACTGGTCAAGGTCAAGCTTGGCGGCGACGACCGCGACGAGCGCGCGCAGTCGATCGACACGATCCTCGGGCATTCCGGTGCCGACCTCGTGCAGGCCATCGGCAAGACGGCGACGTTCTTCCGCCGCAATCCGAAGCAAAGCCAGTTCACGCTGCCGAAGTAACCGTGCAGCTCAGCCACGACCTCCCCGAAGGCTTCCTGTTCTTCCGGCGCTGCGCGGACGATTCGGCGACGATCGTCGACCGCGTGGTCACGCACAGTTTCCTGCTCGCGCCCGACCGGCTCGTCGAGGACTGGCCCGTCGCCGGCGCGGATCAGCTCGACGATGCGGCGATCGAGGCGATCGTCGCGCTCGAACCCGAAGTCGTCCTCCTCGGCACCGGCCCGAAGCAGGTGTTCCCGCCGGCTGCGGCGCGCGCGGCGCTGCTGCGCCGTGGCATCGGGGTCGAAGTCATGAACAATGCCGCCGCCTGCCGTACCTACAACCTGCTCGCCGGAGAAGGCCGTCGCGTCGTCGCCGCGATCATGCTGCCGGGCCGGGCTGGCTAGACGCCGTTCCCTGGAAGCGCGTCGGCGACCAGTGCGCGCAGGCGCTTGAGGCCTTCTTCCTGGATCTGCCTTGCGCGTTCGCGCGAGATGCCGAGTTCGCGCCCGATCTCGGCGAGCGACTGCACGGGCATGTCGTCGAGGCCGAAACGGCGGCGCAACACGTCGCGTTGGCGCTCGCTCAGGCGCGCGATCTGCGCGCCGAGGCGTTCGCCACCGAGCGCATCCAGGCCTGAAGCGCCCTCGTCGCGCTCCTGCATGAGGTCGATCAGCGCGCGTTCGCCCGAATCAAGCGCTTCGAGCGAATCGACGCGCTCGTTGACGCGGAACAACTCGGCGACCTCGCGCACCTCGCGCCCGGCGGCAGCCGCGATTTCATCGAGGCCGGGCGGCGCGCCGAGCCGCGTGGCCAGTTCGCGTTCGACGCGCAGCACCTGCGCGAGATCGCGCAGCACGTGCACGGGAACGCGCACGGTGCGACCCTGATTCATGATTGCCGACTGCACCGCGTCGCGGATCCACCAGACCGCGTACGTCGAGAAACGCAGGCGCCGCTGCGGATCGAATTTCTCGACCGCGCGGATGAGTCCGAAATTGCCTTCGGCGATGAGGTCCATGAAGGCGAGTCCGCGACCGAGATAGCCGCGCGCGACGCTCACGACGAGGCGCAGGTTGGCTTCGATGAGCGCGCGCCGCGCGTCCGCGTCGCCCGCCTGCACGCGCGCGGCGAGCGCCCACTCGCCTTCGGCGTCGAGCAGCGGGATCAGGCCGATTTCGGTGAGGTAAGCCGCAGTCGAATTGCGTGCGTCCTCGTCCTGACCTTCGCTTGCGCCCGGCGCCGCGAGGAGTTCCTCGCCATCGGGCAACGTGTCGTGGTCGTTCGGTGCGTGCACTGCGCGAGCTTACGCCGCCGCACGCCGCAGCGGAACGGCATCAGCGTCGCGGCAGGTAGTCGAGTGGATTGGCTGGCTTGCCGTTCTTGCGGATTTCGAAATGCAGCGAGTCGCGGCTCGCGCTGCTCGAACCCATTTCTGCGATGACCTGCCCCGCCTTCACGCGATCGCCTTCCTTGACCATGCGCTTGCGGTTGTGGCCGTAGGCCGAGAGATAGCTCGCGTTGTGCTTGATGATGATGAGCTCGCCATAGCCGACGAGGCCGTTGCCGCTGTAGACGACGCTGCCGTCCGCCGCCGCGCGCACGGGATCGCCGGACTTGCCGGAAATGTCGATGCCCTGTTTCGTCTGGTCGCCGGAAACAAACGCGCCGACGAGCGTGCCGTCGGCCGGCCAGCGCCAGCTCACTTCGCCGACGGTTGCGACGGTGTTGGCGGCCGGTGCGGCAGGGACCGGCGCGGCATTCGTCGACGCGGTTTCCGGTGGTGACGGTGGCGCTGCGGGCGTCACGCCGGGTGACGGCATGCTTGCGGCCGTCGTCCCCGAATCCGTGGCGGGCGCGGCATTCGGCGCGGGCCCCGGCGGCGGCGTGTTTTCCAGCGGCTCGAATGGCGCGGGTGCCGAGGTGCGCGGCGGGTTGGATGGTGCCGGCGTCGATGCAACCGGCCTGGGCGTCGATGGCCGTGGCGTGGTGGCTGCCGCGACGCGCGGCGCGGGCGCGGCCGAAGGCGAATCGAGTCGCAGCGTCTGCCCGACGTAGATCGTGTACGGCGCGCCAATGCGGTTCCATGCGGCGATCTCGCGGTAGTCGAGCCCGTGCCGGAACGCGATGCTGTAGAGCGTGTCGCCACGCTGAACCTGATAGGTGCGAGCGGATGTCGCGCTGCGCGTGGGCGATGACGTCGCGCGGGCGACGACGCGGCCGTCGTTGAGGTCCTCGACCGGCGCCGGCCCCGTCGACGCGCACGCGCCGAGCAGCAACGCCAACGAGATCATCAGCAGAAAACGCGGACTCGATTCCATGGCGCGCATTTATCGCACGAACCTGAGGTAGACGATAAGCGCGACGAGCGCGACGACGAGCGCCCAGCCGATCCATTCGATCCAGCGGTGCAGCGCCTCTTCGGCGCGCTTGCCGCCAAGCCGGATCACGCCCGCAAGCAGGAAAACGCGCTTGCCGCGGCCGATCAGCATGCCGCCGACGAACGGCAGCAGCGGCATGCCGACGATGCCCGAGGCCCACGTGAAGATCTTCAGCGGCACCGGCACGAAGCCGGCCAGCACGAGCATCCAGAACGCGTTCCACGGATGCGTGTTCACTTCCGCGCCGAGTTCGGCGACGAGCGCGTCGAGCCTCGGCAGCCAGCCCAGATCGGCGAGCAGCGGCCGCAAGAGATCGAACGCGTAATGGCCGAGCGCGTAACCGACGAATGCGCCCAGCATCGAAAAAACGAGGCTGATCGCCGCATAGCGCGCCCAGCGTTGCGGCTTGGCGAGCACCATCGGCGCGAGCATGATTTCCGGCGCGACCGGAAAGATGATCGCCTCGACGAAACTCAGTCCGGCGAGGTAACGCTCCGCGTGCGGATGCGCGGCCCACTTGAGCGCGCGTTCGTAGAGCGGCTTGAACAGCTTCATCGGCGAAGCGCTCCCTGCCCTTGCTGTTCGATCCCGGCCTTCAGCGGAACGAAACTCACCGCGCCGAGGTTTTCCTCCAGCCAGCCGTCCTCGCCCGCACGCACGCGCACGAGCGCCTGCCGCCCCTCGGGCCCGACGGGCGCGACGAGGCAACCCTGCGGCGCGAGCTGCGCGAGCAAGGCGGGTTCGAGCACGGCGCCGGCGGCGGTCACGATGATCGCGTCGAACGGCGCCTCGTCGGACCAGCCCAGGCGTCCGTCGTCGTGGCGCGAGCGGATGTTGTCGAGGCCGAGCTTGCGGAAACGCCGCCGCGCGTTGCGCAGGAGTTCGTCGATGCGCTCGACCGTGAACATCTGCTCGACGAGCAGGGACAGCACCGCGCACTGATAGCCGGATCCGGTGCCGATCTCGAGAACGCGCTGCGGCAGGCGATGCTCGATGAGTGCCTCGGTCATGCGCGCGACGACGAACGGTTGCGAGATCGTCTGCTTGTTGCCGATCGGCAGCGCCGTGTTGTCGTAGGCGCGCGAAGCCAGTGCTTCGTCGATGAACTGATGACGCGGCAAGGTGCGCATGACGTCGAGCACGCGGCGATCGCGGATGCCGTTCTTCGCAAGGTCGTCGACGAGGCGGTCGCGTGCGCGCTGCGACGTCATGCCGACGCCGCTCGCGGCCGGATTGGGGCGCGAGAACACGTTCACTGCGCCCCCGCCTGCAGCGCGGACACCCATCCGGCAACCTTGTCGAGCGCCTGGAAACGCGTCAGGTCGACGTGGATCGGCGTGATCGAGACGTAGCCGTCGCGCACGGCGGCGAAGTCCGTGCCCGGACCGTCGTCGGCCGCGTCGCCCGGCGGCCCGATCCAGTAGATCGGACGCCCGCGCGGATCGTGCTGCGCGATGCACGGCGCGGAACGATGGCGGCGGCCCAGGCGCGTGACCTGCAGGCCGCGGATCTCCCCCCACGGCCTGTCGGGCACGTTGACGTTGAGGATCGTGTCGGCCGGCAGCGGATCGACGAGCAGGCGCCGGATCAGCAGCAGCACCGCGTCCGCCGCGCTGTCGAAATGCGTGCCGACGTGATCGCGCGTGACCAGCGACACCGCGATCGCCGGCAGGCCGAGGAAGCGCCCTTCCATCGCCGCCGACACCGTGCCGGAGTAGATGACGTCGTCGCCGAGGTTGGCCGCGTTGTTGATGCCGGAAACGACGATGTCCGGCTCGCTGTCGAGCAGGCCGGACAATGCGAGATGCACGCAATCGGTCGGCGTGCCGGCGACGCGCCAGCGGCGTTCGTCGAGCCGCAACACGCGGATCGGCGCATCGAGGGTGAGCGAATTGCTCGCGCCGGAGCGGTCGCGATCGGGCGCGACGACGGTGACGTCTCCGATTTCGCCGAGCCGCTTCGAGAGCACCGCGATGCCCGGTGCGTCCACGCCATCGTCGTTGCTGACCAGTACCCGCATGCGTCCGCGTGCCGCGTGCGCGGCTGTCGTCCATTGAATTCGAATGCGCAATGATAGCGGATCGTCGTCACGCGCCGCGCGCAACGGACGCCGCGCGTGTTCTGCTAGCCTGCCGGCATGACATCGCGCGATTCCGACGACGACGCCCGCCTGTTCCGCGAAGCGATCGGCCGCGTGCGCGAATTGCGCAGCGACGATGCTCCGTCGCGTCCGCGCCCCGCGCCCGATGCGGAACAGTCACGCCGCGACGAGGCGCGCGTGCGCGACGAACTGTTGACCCACCCGATCGAACCGGGCGCGGTCGAGTTCGGCGAGGAAATCAGCTATCTCAAGGTCGGCCAACCGGCGAAGTTGCTGCAACAACTGCGTCGTGGCCGCTTCAGCGTGCGCGCCGAAATCGACCTGCACGAGATGAGTGCAACCGTCGCGCGCGAGGCGATCCGGCAGTTCCTGGACGACTGCCGCAGGCACGACGAACTGTGCGTGCGCATCGTGCACGGCAAGGGATTGCGCTCGAAGGCGAACGGCCCCGTGCTCAAGCAGCTCACCGACCTGCTGCTGCGGCGGCGCGCGGACGTACTCGCATTCGCGTCCGCGCGTCCCGCCCAAGGCGGCACGGGCGCGACCGTCGTGCTGTTGCAACGCCTGTGAAGATCACGAAGTCGCGCAAATCTCGCGCACGATGACGGTCGCGAACGCGCCCGATTCGAGCGCGAACGAGAGCGCGAGATCGTCGCCATCCCATGTCGCCTCCAGATCGCGGGCGACCAGGCGCAGCGAGCGTCGCTGCTGTTCTAGGCCGGCCTTCTCCAGGCCTTGCGCAAGATCGCGCTGCGCGTCGACGGCCGATGCCTCGACCGCTCGCACGGCATCGGCGCTGCGCAATTCACCGCGTCCCCAGAGTGGACCGGTCGGGTGGATGTCGAACGCAGCGAGGCGCCGGGCGAGTTCGTCGTTGATCGCTTCCGGGCCAAACACCGAATGCGTTCCGGCGAGCATGAAGACCTCGCCGTCCAGCGCGCGATTCCAGCTGCCTTCCGCAACTCGATGCGCGAGGACGGCGTTGAACAATTCCGAACGTGCCGCGGACAGCGCGATGCCGTGCTTCTCGCGCGGCAGGCGCGCGCCCGAAAACAGTTGCCGCGCGAGCGCGAGGTTGCCGTCTTCGCGGCCGAAACGCTGCTCGCCGAAATAGTTCGGCACGCCCTGCGTGCGGATCGCGGCGAGTACGTCGTCGACGCGGTCCCGATCGCCGCGCGCGTCGCGCAGGACGATGACGAAGCGGTTGCCGCGATGCGCACCGCGCTTGAGCTTGCGCGCGTGGCGCGTCGCGCCGAGCACGCGCACGCCGGGAATCGCCAGCGCGCTCCAGTCCGGCTCCGGCTTCGTGCCGAGGTGAACGGTGAAGGCCTGGCGCGTGATCGCGTGGCGGTCCTTGAGTCCGGAAAATCCGATCGCGACCGGCGCCAGGCCGAGCTCGCGCGCAAGCTGGCGCGCGACCCATTCGGTGTTGGCGCCGGTTTTCTCGACGTCGAGGAACGCATGTTCGCCGCTGCCGCTCGGCTCGAAACCGAGGATTTCGTCGACGCGGAAGTCGCCCGGCCCGCGACGCATCGTCGCGGCAATCGGCGGGCCACCGTGCGCCTGCGGCAAATCCAGGCTCATGGTTCCGGCTTGCGTTGCTGGCGCTGCTCCAGCGACGCCGCCTCGTCCGGCGAGTCGGCCACGTAGTCCGCGCCCGCCTGCGCCTCGACGCGCTGCACGAATGCACGCAGCTCGGGTTCGTCGGCGGATGCGACGCGCGTGCGCAAGGGTCGCGCCTGCAGCAGCGCGACCGCGAATGCAGCGATGCCCTCGCCGCGGCCGGTGAACCCGAGTTTCTCGCTCGTCGTCGCCTTGACGCTCACGTCGCCGACGGCGCAGCCGAGATCCGCCGCGAGGTTCGCGCGCATCGCCTCGACGTGCGGCGCGACCTTGGGCCGCTCGCAGACGACGGTCACGTCGGCGTTGGCGAGCGCGAAGCCGCGTTCGGCGACCAGCGCGGCGCAGTGACGCAGGAAATGCCGCGAATCGACGTCTCTCCAGCGCGGATCGCTTGGCGGAAAGTGATGGCCGATGTCGCCGAGCGCGAGCGCGCCGAGCAATGCGTCGCACAACGCATGGATGACGACGTCGCCGTCGGAATGCGCGACGAGCCCGCGTTCGTGGGCGATGCGCACGCCGCCGAGCGTGACGTGGTCGCCGGGACCGAATGCGTGGACGTCGATGCCTTGGCCAATGCGCATGGAAATTCGCGGGTCGTTGATGAAGGTTCCTCGGAACGACGACAGCTTACGCCGGCGCGCGTCCGAGCAGATACGCCGCCAGCGCGAGATCGCCCGGCGTCGTCACCTTGATGTTGCTTTCGTCGCCTTCGACGAGCAGCGGGGCGAAGCCTTCGCGTTCCATCGCCATCGCCTCGTCGGTGATCGCGACGGCTTCGGCCTGCGCGCGCTCGAGCGCGCGCTCGAGCGCGTCGCGCGGGAAGAGCTGCGGCGTCAACGCGCGCCAGCGCGACTCGCGCGACTCCGTCGCGGCGACACGGTGATCGCTGCCGGCGCGCTTGAGCGTGTCGCGCAGCGGCGCGGCAAGCAGGCCGCCTCCGGCGGGAATCGCCCGCGCGGCGAGCCTTTCGACATCGTCGGCGCGAATGCAAGGCCGCGCGGCATCGTGGACGAGCACGAAGTCGTCTGGCGCCACATCCGCCGGCAACGCGCGCAAGCCGGCGAGTACCGACGCGCTGCGTTCGTCGCCGCCGATCGTCGTGCGCAGCGGCTTGCCGCCGATCGAATCGCGCGGACGCCAATGCGCGTCGCCGCCCGCGAGCACGAGCACGATGCCGGCCACGCGCGGACTGCGCGCAAGCGCTTCGAGCGTCCATTCCAGCAGCGGGCGGCCGCCGATGTCGACGTACTGCTTGGGAATCGCCGCACCGAAACGCGCGCCGCGCCCGGCCGCGGGCACGACGCACCAGAAACCGTCAGCGGCCATGGGGCCCGCCCGCGGCTTTGGATCCATCCGCCGGCTCGACGACCTCGATGAAGGTTTCGCCCGGCTTGAGCAAGCCGAGTTCGGAACGTGCGCGCTCCTCGATCGCCTCGTTGCCGTGCTTGAGGTCCTCGACTTCGGCCGACAGTGTTTCGTTGCGCTTCTTGAGCGCCTCGTTGGCCTTCTTCTGCTCGGCGACGTTCTGCTGCAGACGCCAGAGGTCGCGCAGGCCGCCGTGGCCGGTCCACAGCTGCACCTGCAATGCGACCAGCAGGACCAGCAGGATCAGCGCGACCCAGCGCAACATCGGCGTTCGCCTCAGCCCTTGAAGTTCGGCAGGTTCGGAAACGCCTGCCTGCCGGCGTAGCGCGCGGCGGAACCGAGCGCTTCCTCGATGCGCAGCAGCTGGTTGTACTTGGCGACGCGGTCGGAGCGGCACAGCGAACCGGTCTTGATCTGCGTCGCCGTGGTCGCGACCGCGATGTCGGCGATCGTCGTGTCCTCCGTCTCGCCGGAGCGGTGCGAGATCACGGCCGCGTAGTTCGCCGCGTGCGCCATCGCGATCGTCTCGAGCGTTTCCGACAAGGTGCCGATCTGGTTGACCTTGATCAGGATCGCGTTGGCGATGCCGTCGTCGATGCCCTTGCGGAAGATCGCGGGATTGGTGACGAAGTTGTCGTCGCCGACCAACTGGATGTCCTTGCCGAGTTTCGCGGTCAGGGCTTTCCAGCCGTCGCGGTCGCCTTCGGCCATGCCGTCCTCGATCGTGACGATCGGATACTTCCGGCACCAGTCCGCATAAAGTTCGATCAACTGCTGCGGGGACATCTTCCGGCCTTCGCCGGCGAGGTCATAGACGCCGTCGGCGTAGAACTCGGAACTGGCGGCGTCGAGGCCAAGATACACGTCGCGACCCGCCTGGTAGCCGGCTTTTCCGATCGCCTCGAGGATCGTTTCGATCGCCTGCTCGTTGGATTTGAGGTCCGGCGCGAAACCGCCTTCGTCGCCGACCGCGGTGCCCAGGCCCTTGCCTTTGAGCACTGACTTCAGCGCGTGGAAAATTTCCACGCCCGCGCGCAGCGCTTCGGAAAAAGTCGGCAGGCCAACCGGCAGCACCATGAATTCCTGCATGTCGACGTTGTTGTCGGCATGCGCGCCGCCGTTGACGATGTTCATCATCGGCACCGGCAGGTGCAGCGGTGCGCCGGCCGCGAGCGAGGTACTAATGTACTGCCACAACAGCTGCTTCTTCGATGCCGCGGCGGCATGCGCATTCGCCAGCGACACGCCGAGCAGCGCGTTCGCGCCGAGCTTGCCCTTGTTGTTCGTGCCGTCGAGCGCGATCAGCCTGGCGTCGAGACCTTTCTGATCGGCCGCGTCGAAACCTTTGAGTGCATCGGCGATCGTCGTGTTGATATTCGCCACCGCGTTCTTCACGCCCTTGCCGAGATAGCGCGACTTGTCGCCGTCGCGCAGCTCGACTGCCTCGCGCGAACCCGTCGACGCACCCGACGGCACGGCGGCGCGGCCGAACGAGCCATCGGCCAGCGTGACTTCGGCTTCGAGCGTGGGATTGCCGCGGGAATCGAGGATTTCGCGGGCGTGGATGTTGGCGATTGCAGTCATGGCGGAAAAGACTCGTTTAGATCGAAATGGGGTCGGTGCGGCCTGCGAAATGGCCGGCTTCGCGATTCACAATGGCTTCGCGGACTTGGCAATGCGGTCGAATGCGGCGAGTTGCTCCAGCAGCGCTTCCATCTTCCCCAGCGGCCATGCATTCGGCCCATCACTGAGCGCCTTGTCGGGGTCTGGATGCGTCTCCATGAATACACCGGCGACGCCAACCGCTGCCGCCGCGCGCGCGAGCGCTGGTACGAATTCGCGCTGGCCACCGGACTTGCCATCCGCGCCGCCCGGCAATTGCACCGAATGCGTCGCGTCGAACACGACCGGGCAGTTCGTGTCACGCATGACGACGAGCGAGCGCATGTCGGAGACGAGGTTGTTGTAGCCGAAGCTCGCGCCGCGCTCGCAGACCATGATGTCTTCGTTGCCGGTCGCCTTCGCCTTCGCCGCGACGTGTTTCATTTCCCACGGCGACAGGAACTGGCCCTTCTTGATGTTGACCGGCTTGCCGGCCCTGGCGACGTTCTGGATGAAATCGGTCTGGCGGCACAGGAAGGCCGGCGTCTGCAACACGTCGACGACGCTCGCGACCTCATTCATCGGCGTGTATTCGTGCACGTCGGTGAGCACAGGCACGCCGATCTGGCGCTTCACTTCGGAAAGCACCTTCAAACCTTCTTCGAGGCCGGGGCCGCGGAAACTCGTGCCCGAGGTGCGGTTGGCCTTGTCGAAACTCGACTTGAAGATGAAGGGCACGCCGAGTTTCGACGTGATTTCCTTGAGCTTGCCGGCGGTGTCGAGTTGCAGCTGCATCGACTCGATGACGCAGGGGCCGGCGATCAGGAACAGCGGGCGGTCGAGGCCGACTTCAAAGCCGCACAGTTTCATGCCGTGGCCCCGATCTTCGCCGGTACGTCGCCGTCGACGCGCGGCGCCATGCGCATCGCGCGCTGTTCGCGCGCGGCGCGGATGAAGCCGGTGAACAATGGATGGCCGTCGCGCGGTGTCGAGGTGAACTCCGGATGCGCCTGGCAGGCGACGAACCATGGATGGTCCGGCAGCTCGATCATCTCGACGAGCAGGTCGTCCATCGACTTGCCGGCGATGACGAGGCCGAGGTCCTCGAACTGCTGCCGATAACGGTTGTTGAATTCGTAGCGGTGGCGATGGCGCTCGCGCACGACGTCCTGGCCGTACATCTCGCGCGACAGCGTGCCGGCCTTGAGGCGGCATTCCTGCGCGCCAAGGCGCATCGTGCCGCCGAGGTCGGAATGTTCGTCGCGGCGCTCGATTTCGCCGGCGCCGGTCGTCCACTCGGTGATGAGCGCGATCACGGGGTCGGTGCAGTTGCGGTCGTTCTCGCTGGAATTGGCGCCTTCGAGTCCGGCGATGTCGCGCGCGAAATCGACGACCGCCGCGTGCATGCCGTAGCAGATGCCGAAATACGGCACCTTGTGCTCACGCGCGTAGCGCGCGGCCGCGATCTTGCCCTCGAAGCCGCGCTTGCCGAAGCCGCCCGGCACGAGGATGCCGTCGTAGTCGGCAAGCATGTCCGCGCCCTTGCGCTCGATGTCCTCGGATTCGAGCCAGTGCAGGTTGACGCGCGTCTTCTGCTTGATGCCGCCGTGGCGCAACGCCTCGCCGAGCGACTTGTACGCGTCCTTGTGCTCGACGTACTTGCCGACGATGGCGATGTCGACCTCGCCCTGCGGATGCTTGACCGCATCGACCGTGCGTTCCCATTCGACGAGATCGGCCGGCCGCGCCGGCAGGCGCAGGCGTTCGATGACGATCTCGTCGAGCTTCTGCGCGTGCAGCCACTGCGGCAGGTCGTAGATGACGTCGACGTCGATCGCGCTGATCACGGCTTTCTCGGGCACGTTGGTGAACAACGCGATCTTGCGTCGCTCGCTCTGCGGCAGCGGCTGCTCGCAGCGGCACACGAGCACGTCGGCCTGGATGCCGATCGAGCGCAGTTCCTTGACCGAATGCTGGGTCGGTTTGGTCTTGATCTCGCCGGCGGCCTTGATGTACGGCACCAGCGTGAGATGCATGAACATCGCGAACTCGGCGCCGTGCTCGATGCGGATCTGGCGGATCGCCTCGAGGAACGGCTGCGACTCGATGTCGCCAACCGTGCCACCGATCTCGACGAGCGCGACGTCGTAGCCCTGCGTCGCCTCGTAGATGCGGTGCTTGATCTCGTCGGTGATATGCGGGATCACCTGCACCGTCGCGCCGAGGTAGTCGCCGCGGCGTTCCTTGGCAATCACGCTCTCGTAGATCTTGCCGGTGGTGATCGAGTTCTTGCCCGACAGGCGCGTGCGTACGAAGCGCTCGTAGTGGCCGAGGTCGAGATCGGTCTCGGCGCCGTCGTCGGTGACGTAGACCTCACCGTGCTGGAACGGGCTCATCGTGCCCGGGTCGACGTTGATGTAGGGGTCGAGCTTCATCAAGGTCACGCGCAGGCCGCGCGCCTCGAGGATAGCCGCCAGCGACGCCGCCGCGATGCCCTTGCCAAGCGAGGACACCACGCCGCCGGTCACGAAAATGAGGGGGGTCATGGGCGAAGGATTCTGCCTGAAACCCGTATTCTACCGGTTCGCCCCAAAGCGGGCGAGCCCGAAACACGCGCACGACGGAAACACAGCGTCCATCTGGCCGCGTGCGGCGGAGGCTGGCGTGGAACACGCCGGCGCGGCCTTCTCGCCGCACCGCCAATGCGCAACCAGCGCAACCGATCCCCGTCCGCATCGGCAACCCTGCAGGCCACGCTCGCCGCGACAGTACGCGGTCAAGGACTCATCCCCCTGGAGCAAGCCATGCAAACACCCCGTTCCCTGCTCTGCGCCGCACTGTTCGCCGCTGCGCCGTGCGTCCACGCCGCGACCTTCACCGTCACCAATCTCGCCGACGCCGGTCCCGGCAGCCTGCGCGCCGCGATCACGAGCGCCAACCAGGCGTCCGGCGTCGACATGATCGCATTCCAGCCCGGGCTGGGCGGCACGATCACACTCGCCGGCGGCGCGCTGACGATCACCGACAGCCTGACCCTTGCCGGCCCGGGTTCGAGCCGCGTCACCATCGATGCCCACGGCGCGAGCCGCGCGTTCCGCCTCGAGAATGCCAATGCCGCCGACAAGACTTTCGCCATCAGCGGCTTCAAGGTCGTCAACGGCGCGGCGGGCATGTCGTCCGACGACAGCGGCGGTGGCCTGTTCTACGAGGCATCGTCGATCCATGCGGACATCCGCCTGACCGACCTCGTCTTCGAAGGCAACGTCGCCAGCCGCAAGGGCGGCGCGATCAGCGTCGCCGGCGCGAACCTGACACTGTCCAACGTCGTCCTGCGCCATAACCTGGTCAACGGCAGCTTCCAGCGCGATGGCGGCGGACTGTATTTCAGCCGCGGCCTGTTGACCGTCGGCAACAGTATCTTCGTCGACAACCAGGCCGACTATGGCGGCGGACTGAGCCTCGCTTCGCCCGGCGTCAGCGCGGTGATTTCCGACACCGTGTTCCAGGAGAACACCGCTAACAAGGGCGGCGGCATCCACATGATCACGGTGCAGAGCTTCCAGATGACCCGCAGCGCGCTGATCGAGAACGTCGCCCTCTTCGAATACGGCGGCGGCATCTACTTCAGCGGCGCCACCGGCGCTGGCACACCGGACAGCGTGATCGAGAACACCACCTTCTCGCAAAACGAGGCGCAGCGTCAGTTCGCGCAAGGCAGCGCGCTCGCGGTATGGGACGGCTACGTCACCGTGCGCAATTCCACGTTCGCCGACAACAAGACCGCCCCCGCCGTCACGCCGGGCGCAAATGCGGGCGGCGCGATGTGGGTGAACGTCGGCACGACCACGCGCGCCACCGTGCAAAGCACCTTGTTCAACGGCAACACGCACGGCAACGCGAACCAGCCGCTCGACCTCACGCGCAAGACCGGCACGCCGGAAAGCACCTTGAACGTCGACCACAGCCTGTTCCAGGTCATGCCGGCGATCGGTGTCGTCAGCACCGGCAGCGCCAATCTCGAAGGCGATGCGCTGTTGCAGGCCCTGACCACGACGCATGGCGGCCGCACGCCGGTGCATCCGATCCCGTTCAACAGCCCGGCCGTCGACAAGGGCAGCAATCCCGGCAACCTGGCCAACGACCAGCGCGGCGCCGGCTTCGCGCGCACGATCGACTTCAACGCCTGCCGCCGCCCGAACGTGCATGTCACCGACATAGGCGCCTACGAGTATCGCGGCGACACGATCTTCTGCCACGGCTTCGACGGCTGACGCCACGCCGGGCGCGCCTGCGCGCCGCGGAAGCGCGCCCGGCACCATCCGGCATCTCCCGCGCGCCGTCACCGACGGCGCGCGCGGCTTCATTTCCCTTCCCACTGAAACGCCATGCGCACGTGTCCCGCCAGCCTGTTCTTGCCTTGCCCTTGCCGTCTGCGCACGTCCTTCGATGGCGGATGACGTGTCCGCGGCCGCAGGAGCGCACAAGCACGGACGCCTGTTCGCGTCGCTCAGGCCGCGCACGGGCAGCGCTCCAGCGTGCAAACAGAATTCCCCTCGTTCTCCCATGCCCGCCGCCCAGGAGCGGTCTCGGCGCGCTGCTCCAAAAGGAATCCGGATGTCACGTTTCCCCGCATACCTGTTTGTGCTCGCCTGCGTGGTCGCAGGCGATGCGTTTGCCGCCACAGCTTCGCCGCCCGCCTCGGCGCCGGCGCGCACCCGCAATGCGATGGAACGGCGCGCGATCGCAGATGCCTTCCTCGCCGAGCATGCGGGCGAAGCGAATACGCCGCCGCGCTTCGTGGTGACGACCTTGGCCGACGCCGGACCGGGTTCGTTGCGCGATGCGATTGGACGGGCCAACGCCGAAGCCGGCATCGCGGTGGTGGAGATCGATGCCGCACTGGCGGGCACGATCCAACTCACCGACAACGTCCTGTACATCACCGATTCGATCATGATCGTCGGCCCCGGCGCGGACCGGCTCGTCCTCGATGCCGGCACCCGCCACGGCGTCATCGCCACCTCGCCCCCCGGCTTCGACGCCATCGATGTCGCGATCCTCGGCGTGACCATCCGCGGCGGCGCGACGGACCGCGGCGCAGGCATCGCCAGCAGCAATACGCGTCTCCTGCTCGCCGACGCCATCATCGAGGACAACAATACGACCAACTCGATCGTCGAGGAACAGGGCGGCGGCCTCTACCTCAGCGGCGGCTCGCTGCGGATCGACCATTGCGTTTTCCGCCACAACAGCGCTGGTTCCACCGGTGGCGGTTTGACCGCGCTGAATGCGTCCGTCTCGATCACCGACAGCGCCTTCCAGAGCAACCTGGCCAAGCGCGGCGCCGGGCTGTACATCGACACGCCGCATGCCGTGGAGATACGGCGATCGCTCATCGCGTTCAACCGTGCCGGGCGTCGCGGCGCCGGCATCGACCTGGCGGCGCGAGGCCCGGAAGCGGTGATCGAAAACACGACGATCAGCGGCAACTTCGTCTTCGGCGAACAACCCACCGACGGTGGCGGCGGCATCGTGCTGTCGGGTTCGGCTCGCATTGCGCTGAGCACCATCGCGAACAATCTTGCATACACCCTGCAGCGCGACCCGAACATTGCTGCGGGCCTGCAGTACGACTCATCCCAAGGCCTGCTGTTTCTCAACGGAACCCTGCTCTGGGGCAACGCGACGCTGGACGGAAACATCGATCTCGGCCGCAGCGGCAGCGGCGGCATCGATGCGTACGACAACCTGATCGGCACGACGACACTGGACGCCATCAATGGCGGCGAGCAGGACAACCTGTTCGGGGTCGACCCCCAGCTCGGCGCGCTCGCCGACAACGGCGGGCCCACGCAGACGCACGCCATCGCTCCAGACAGCCCGGCGCGCGATGCGGCGCAATGGATCCAGTACTACGTGCTGACCGACCAGCGCGGTTTCGCCCGTCGCCGGCAAGGTGACGCAAATGCAGACATCGGCGCCTACGAATACGGCGCGGACCGGCTGTTCGCCAGCGGCTTCGACGGCTGATCGCGGAGCGTTGCTCCGCGAACGCCACGCGATCACATCGGATCGGCCGGCGGCGGCACCGGATAGCGGCGCCTGGGTTCGAGTTGCCAGAAGATCCAGGCCGACATCATCGTCACCAGGCCGACGCAGACGAAGGTCGCATGGAATGCCGGCAGCGTCGCCGCGCCGCGCTCGCCGCCGAAAGCTTCGGTGAAGGTGGCGAGCACGCCGCCGGCGGTCGCCACGCCCAGGCTCATCGACAGCATCATCACCATCGACAGCAAACTGTTGCCGCTGCTGGCGCGGTCGCCGTCGAGGTCGCGCAGCGTGACCGTATTCATCGCCGTGAACTGCAGCGAGTTGACGAGGCCGAAGAAGGCGAGCTGGACGATGCGCAGCCACAGCGGCTGTTGCGGACCGATCAGCGCGAAACTCGCCATTGCCAGCCCGACGAGGATCGTGTTGACGAGCAGCACGCGGCGATAGCCGAAACGCTGCACGACCGGTACGACGCCGCGCTTGGACACCATGCCGGCCAGCGCGACTGGAATCATCGTCAGGCCCGCCTGCATCGGCGTGTAGCCGAGCCCGACCTGCAGCAGCAGCGGGATCAGGAACGGCATGCTGCCGCTGCCGATGCGCGAGAACAGGTTGCCGAGGATGCCGACGCGATAGCTCGGCACGTGGAACAGGTCGAGCCGGAACAGCGGCGAAGGCGTCCGCGTCGCGTGCAGCCAGTACGCGACGAACATCGCCATGCCGAACAGGAACAACACGGCGACCGTCGCGTGGCGCAGGCCGAGTTCGGACAGCCCATCGAGCGACAGCGAAATCGCGACCATGCTCAGCGCGAGCATCGCGTAGCCGCCGAGATCGAATGCGCCGACCTCGCTGCGCGCATCGGGCATGAAGCGCAGCGTCGCCAACGCCGCAATCACGCCGACCGGCAGGTTGATGAGGAAGATCCAGTGCCAGGAGATCGCCTCGACGAGCCAGCCTCCCAGCGTCGGGCCGATCAACGGGCCGATGAGACCCGGAATCGTCACGAAACTCATCGCGGCGAGGAACTCCTTGCGCGGCACCGAGCGCAGCACGGCGAGGCGGCCGACCGGCAGCAGCATCGCACCGCCGATGCCTTGCACGATGCGCGCGGCGACGAGGAACTTGAGGGTGTGCGCCATCGCGCACAGCAGCGAGCCGAGCGTGAACACCGCCACCGCGAAGAAGAACACGCGCCGCGTGCCGAGGCGGTCGGCGAGCCAGCCCGAAGCCGGAATCAGCATCGCCATCGTCAACGCATAGGCGATCACCACCGACTGCATGCGCAGCGGACTTTCGCCCAGGCTCGTCGCCATCGCCGGCAGGGCCGTGTTGACGATGGTGGAGTCGAGCATCTGCATGAACACGCCGAGTGCGACGAGCCAGAGCAGCGCGCGCGACACGGCCGGATGTTCGGCGGCGGCGTCGTTCATGGCGTGGTTCCCATCTTGTCGCGCCAGGCGCGGCAGGCACGCGCGATGACGATTTCCTCGTCGGTCGGGATCACGAACAAGCGCACGTCGCCCGCGGCGCCGATCTCTCGCGCGCTGCGCGCATTGGCGTCCGCGTCGAGCTGCAAACCGAACGGCGCGAGCAGGTCGCAGATCGCCGCGCGCACGGGCGCCGCGTTCTCGCCGATGCCGCCGGCGAAGACGAGCGCGTCGATGCCGCCGAGCGCGACCGCCATTGCCGCGATCTGGCGCGCGCAATGATAGGCGAACAGATCGAGCGCCTCGCGCGCCGGCGGCGCATCGCTGGCGAGCAGGTCACGCACGTCGGCGCTCAGGCCCGAGACGCCGAGCAAACCGCTGTCGTGGTAGAGCATGCTCTCGATCGCCGCTGCGTCCATGTCCGTCGTGCGCAGCAGATGGAACGGCACGCCCGGATCGAGCGGGCCGCAGCGCGTCCCCATCGGCAGGCCGTCGAGAGCGGTGAAACCGAGCGAGCAGTCGATCGATACGCCCCCGCGCACCGCGCACACGCTCGCGCCGCTGCCCAGGTGCGCGAGCACGCAACGCCTGGCCTGCGGCGCGACGCGCGCGAGTTCACCGGACAGGTATTCGTACGACAGGCCATGGAAACCGTAGCGGCGCACGCCCGCGTCGTGCAGCGCACGCGGAATCGCGAAGCGGCGCGCGCGGTCGGGCCAGTGCGCGTGGAAGGCGGTATCGAAGCAGGCGACCTGCGCGAGATGCGGATCGCGCTCGCGCAGGCAGCGGATCGCGGCAAGGTTGTAGGGCTGGTGCAGCGGCGCGAGCGGATCGAGCCTTTCCAACCGGTCGAGGACGGCGTCGTCGACGCATACCGGCGCGACGAAATCCATGCCGCCGTGCACGACGCGATGGCCGACGATCGCGGGTCGCCGCTCCGGCACGTTCGCATCGAGCCAGGCGAGCACGGCGTCGAGTGCCTCGGCTTGGCCCGCATCCGGCGCGAGCGCCGCTTCCCACGCGCCTTCACCCACGCGGGCAGCGTGCAGGCGCGCGTCGCGACCGATGCGCTCGACCTCGCCGCCGGCGATGCGCGCCGGCTCCGCGGCTACGTCGAACAGCGCGAACTTGAGGCTCGACGAGCCCGCGTTGACGACGAGGATCGCGTCGTCCTTGCGCGACGCCGGCGCGCTCACCGGCCCTTCTCCCCGCGCGGCGACGAAGCGAGCACGACCGCGAGCGCGCACGAGGCGAGGCGAATGCGCAGGCTGTCGGCGCGGCTGGTCAGGATGATCGGCACGCGCGCGCCGAGCACGACGCCTGCGGCGTCCGCATCGGCGAGATAGACGAGCTGCTTGTAGAGCATGTTGCCCGATTCGAGGTCGGGCACGAGCAGCACGTCGGCGCGGCCCGCGACGGGCGAATCGATACCCTTGATGCGCGCGGCCTCGCTGCTGACCGCGTTGTCGAATGCAAGCGGTCCATCGACGATCGCGCCGCTGACCTGGCCGCGATCGACCATCTTGCAAAGGGCGGCGGCGTCGATCGTCGAGGCGATGGCGGGGTTCACTGTCTCCACCGCCGACAGGATCGCCACGCGCGGCGCCTTGTAGCCGAGGCGGTGCATGAGGTCGATCGCGTTCTGCAGGATGTCGGCCTTCTCGGCGAGCGTCGGCGCGATGTTGACCGCGGCATCGGTGATGAGCAGCGGCCGTGGATACTTCGGCACGTCCATGAGGAAGGCATGCGAGACGCGGCGCTCGGTGCGCAGGCCCTTGTCGCGATCGAGCACGGCATGCAGCAGTTCGTCGGTGTGCACGCTGCCCTTCATGACCGCGGCGACCTTGCCGTCGCGCGCGAGCGAAACCGCGGCTTCGGCCGACGCGTGGCTGTGCTCGGCATCGACGCGCTCGACGCCGGCAAGCGCGATGCCTGCCTGCTTCGCGAGCGCGTCGATGCGCGCACGCGGGCCGACCAGCACGGGCACGATGAGGCCTTCGTCGCGCGATTCGATCGCCGCCTGCAACGCCTCCGCGCTGCACGGGTGCGCGACGGCGACGCGGATCGCCGGCAGCGCCTGCGCGGCATGCAGCAGGCGTTCGTAGCCGCCGTGCGCGTGGCGTTCGATCGCGCTCGCGGAGCGCGCTTTGCGGCGTGCAGGCTTGGTCGGCATGGTCGATCCCGGCGTGGCGTGCGCCAAGCGTAGCAGCGCGGCGGGATGGCCTAGTACAGCACGCGCGAGCGCAGCGTGCCGGGTACCTGGGCGAGGCGATCCTTGAGGTGCGCGGCCTGCGGCGCGTCGGCGGCGACGTCGATGACGACGTAGCCGACTTCGGCGTCAGTCTGCAGGAACTGTGCGTCGATGTTGATGTTCCCGGACGAGAAAATCTCGTTGATGCGCGACATCACGCCCGGCACGTTGCGGTGGATGTGCAGCAGGCGGCGGCTGCGCGGATGCTCGGGCAGCGAGACTTCGGGGAAATTCACCGCCGACAGCGTCGAGCCGTTGTCGCTGTAGCGCACGAGCTTGCTGGCGACCTCGATGCCGATGTTGTCCTGCGCCTCGAGCGTGCTGCCGCCGATGTGCGGGGTCAGGATCACGTTGTCCATGCCGCGCAGCGGCGACTCGAACGTGTCCTCGTTGCCTTGCGGTTCAACCGGGAAAACGTCCACGGCGGCGCCGGCGAGATGACCGTCGCGCAGGCTGCCGGCAAGCGCGTCGATGTCGACCACGCTACCGCGCGAGGCATTGAGCAGCAGCGCGCCGCGACGCATCGCGGCGAGTTGCCTGGCGCCGATCATCCATTTCGTCGCCGGCGTTTCCGGCACGTGCAGGCTGACCACGTCGGCGCTGGCGAGCAGGTCGTCCAGGCTGGCCGCGGCGCGCGCGTTGCCGAGCGCGAGCTTGGTTTCCACGTCGTGGAAGATCACCTGCATGCCAAGCGCCTCGGCGAGCAGGCCGACCTGCGTGCCGATGTGGCCGTAGCCGACGACGCCGAGCGTCTTGCCGCGCACCTCGTAGCTGCCGAGCGCGGACTTCGTCCAGCCGCCGCGATGGCACAGCGCGTTCTTCTGCGGCACGCCGCGCAGCAGCATGATCGTTTCGGCGATGACGAGCTCGGCGACGCTGCGCGTGTTCGAGTACGGCGCGTTGAACACGGGCATGCCCAGGCGCCGTGCGGCGGCGAGGTCGACCTGGTTGGTGCCGATGCAGAAGCAGCCGACCGCGATCAGGCGTCGCGCACGCTGCAGGACGTCGTCGGACAGGTGCGTGCGCGAGCGGATGCCGACGATGTGCGCGTCGGCGATGCGCTCGAGCAGTCTTTCTTCCGGCAACGCCTTCTCGTGGAACTCGATCTGGCTGTAGCCGGCACGCTCGAACGCCAGCGCCGCGTTGCGGCTGACGCCTTCGAGCAGCAGCACCTTGATGTCCGACTTCGGGAACGACGTCTCCATCCATGCCTCCGTTGCGGGAGCGCCACTATGCAGAGTTCGCTTGCGGCGGCGCAACACTGGACGCCGGCGGAGACGGCTGGCAGGCTTCGACCGCCTTTCGGGAGTTGCCATGGAAAACCCGTCGCTGGCCGCGTTGCGCCGGCAACTGCCTTCGCTGCGCGTGCTCGACGCGGCCGGCGATCTCGAACACTACGGCCGCGACTGGACGCGCCGCTGGACGCCGGCGCCGCTGGCGATCGCGCTGCCGGCGTCGATCGACGAGGTGCAGGCGATCGTGCGCTGGGCGAATGCCGAACGCGTCGCGCTGGTGCCGTCGGGCGGTCGCACGGGACTGTCCGGCGGCGCCGTCGCGGCGAACGGCGAACTCGTGGTCAGCCTCGAGCGCATGAATCGCATGCTCGCTTTCGACGCGATCGACCGCACGCTGGCCGTCCAGCCCGGCATCACGCTGCACGCCGTGCATGAAGCCGCGCGGTCGCACGGACTGCTCTATCCCGTCGATTTCGCCGCGCGCGGCTCGTGTTCGATCGGCGGCAACATCGCGACCAATGCCGGCGGCATCCGCGTGCTCCGTCACGGCAACACGCGTGAATGGGTCGCCGGACTCAAGCTCGTCGCCGGCAACGGCGAACTGCTCGACCTCAATCGCGGCCTGATCAAGAATTCCAGCGGTTACGACCTGCGCCAGCTCGTCGTCGGCGCCGAGGGCACGCTGGGCATCGTCGTCGAAGCGACGCTGAAACTGACCGATCCGCCGCCGCCGTCGCAGGTGATGCTGCTCGGCCTGCCCGACATGGATGCGCTGATGCGCGTGTTCGGCCTGTTCAGGGCCCGCCTGTCGCTGCAGGCGTTCGAGTTCTTCACCGACGTCGCGCTGGCCCACGTGCTCGCGCATGGCGCGCAGCGCGCGCTCGACGGCAGTCATCCTTATTACGTCGTCACCGAATACGACGCCGCCGACGGCCGCGCGCAAACCGCCGCACTCGCCGCCTTCGAGGAGGCCAGTGAACAGGGCTGGATCGCCGACGGGGTCATCGCGCAAAGCGACGCGCAGGCCGCGGCGCTGTGGCGATTGCGCGAAGGCATCACCGAGAGCCTCGCCGGATACCAGCCGTACAAGAACGACGTGTCGGTGCGCATCGCCGCCGTGCCGGCGTTCCTGCACGAGATGCAGGCGCTGCTCGAACGCGAATATCCGGGCATCGAAGTCGTCTGGTTCGGCCACATCGGCGACGGCAACCTGCACATCAACGTGCTCAAGCCGGCGAACCTGTCCAGCGCGGATTTCGTGCGCCAATGCGAAGGCGTGACGCACGAACTCGCCGCGATGCTGCAACGCCACGGCGGCAGCATTTCCGCCGAACACGGGATTGGCCTCGTCAAGAAACCCTATCTCGACAGCACGCGCAGCAACGCGGAAATCGCGATGATGCGCGGCGTGCGCCGCGTGTTCGACCCGAACGGCATCATGAATCCTGGCAAGCTGTTCGACGATCCCGGCCGAGCGCAGGCCGCGGCAATGCGCAAGGCTTGATCGGCGCCCTCGCTGTCGCCATCCTGCGTGGTCTGCCAGACCCGTTCCGGACATTCCACCGCATGAATTCCCGCTACAACGCCGCCGACATCGAAGTCCTGTCCGGCCTCGATCCCGTCAAGCGCCGCCCCGGCATGTACACCGACACCGCGCGGCCGAACCATCTCGCGCAGGAAGTCATTGACAACTCCGTCGACGAGGCGCTCGCCGGCCACGCGAAGGCGATCGACGTCACCCTGCACGCGGACGGTTCGGTCGAGGTCAGTGACGACGGCCGCGGCATGCCGGTCGATATCCACCCCGAGGAAGGCATTCCCGGCGTCGAACTCATCCTCACTCGGCTGCACGCAGGCGGCAAGTTCTCCAACCGCAACTACCAGTTCTCCGGCGGCCTGCATGGCGTCGGCGTGTCGGTCGTCAATGCGTTGTCGCAGCGCGTCGAGGTCACGATCCGCCGCGACGGCCAGGTCCATCGCATGAACTTCAAGGACGGCGATCGCGCGAGCAACCTCAGCGTGACCGGCAGCGTGCCGAAGAAGCAGACCGGCACGACGCTGCGCTTCTGGCCAGACCCGAAATACTTCGACTCGCCGAAAATCTCGCTGCCGCGCCTCAAGCACGTGCTGCGCGCGAAAGCCGTGCTCTGCGCGGGCCTCACGGTGCGCCTGCTCGACGAGGCGAGCGGCGAAAAGCTCGAATGGCACTACGAGGATGGCCTGCGCGACTACCTGCGCTCGATGCTCGGCGCGGCCGAGTATCTGCCGGCCGATCTCTACGTCGGCACGCACCAGCGCGACAACGGCGCCGTCGAATTCGCCGTCGCATGGCTGCCCGAAGGCGAACTCACGCAGGAAAGCTACGTCAACCTGATCCCGACCGCGCAAGGCGGCACGCACGTCAACGGCCTGCGCTCGGGCCTGACCAACGCGCTGCGCGAGTTCTGCGAGTTCCGCAACCTGCTGCCACGCGGCATCAAGCTCGCGCCGGAAGACGTGTGGGATCGCCTGTGTTTCGTGCTGTCGCTGAAGATGAGCGATCCGCAGTTTTCCGGCCAGACCAAGGAACGCCTGTCCTCGCGCGACGCTGCCGGCTTCGTCGAGAACGCGGTACACGACGGTTTTTCGCTGTACTTGAATCAGCACGTCGACATCGGCGAGAAGATCGCACAACTCGCGATCGAGCGCGCGACGCTGCGGCTCAAGGCCGAAAAGCAGATCGTGCGCAAGAAGATCACGCAAGGCCCCGCCCTGCCCGGCAAGCTCGCCGACTGCGCATCGAGCGACCTGTCGCGCACCGAACTGTTTCTCGTCGAGGGCGACTCCGCCGGCGGCTCGGCGCGGCAGGCGCGCGACAAGGATTTCCAGGCGATCCTGCCTCTGCGCGGAAAGATATTGAACACCTGGGAAGTCGATTCGGGACAAGTGCTCTCGTCGCAGGAAGTGCACGACCTCGCGGTCGCGATCGGCTGCGACCCCGGCAAGGACGACATTTCCGGACTGCGTTACGGCAAGGTCATCATCCTCGCCGACGCCGATTCCGACGGCCTGCACATCGCGACGCTCCTGTCCGCGCTGTTCCTCAAGCACTTTCCCACGCTCGTGCGCGAGGGCCACGCGTTCGTCGCGATGCCGCCGCTGTTCCGCGTCGATGTCGGCAAGCAGGTGTTCTACTGCCTCGACGAGTCCGAGCGTGACGCGATGCTCGACAAGATCCAGCGCGAAAAGATCAAGGGCGCGGTCAGCGTCACGCGCTTCAAGGGTCTGGGCGAAATGAACCCGTCGCAGCTGCGCGAATCCACGATCGACCCCGACACGCGCCGCCTCGTCCAGCTCACCGTCGAACCTGACGACGGCACGGCCAAGGTCATGGACATGCTGCTGTCCAAGAAACGCGCCGGCGACCGCAAGGAATGGCTTGAGACGAAGGGCGACCTGGCGTCGCTGGAGGTTTGAGGGGCGAAACCAACGAGGGCGGCCAATGGCCGCCCTCGTCTTTCGCAATCCCTGCGGCCGTCCCTGGCCTTTCCTTCTGGCCGCGTCCTGCGCGGCAATCGTTCCGGGCCTGATTGGCGGGGCCCGGTGCGTGGCGCTCACGCGCGACGCGGTTCAGGGGTCAGTGGCTTCGTCGCGAGGTCCGCGGGGGCGGCCTCGTCTGGGGAAGAATGTTGCCCGCGCGGCAAACTGCATTCCGCGCATTGCGCAACGCGTGAGCCGTGGACGCGTTGACAGTTCCGGCGTGAAACCGGTCACATTCCGCGCCGGAATCAGCGCGCGATGCGGCCGACCGTCACGCGCTCGTGATGCGCGGCGTCGCGGGCACTGGCGATATCGCCGAAACCATGGGATTCAAGCAGTGAGCGCACCGCTTCAGCCTGGTTCCAGCCGTGCTCGAGCAACAGCCAGCCGCCGTCGACGAGATGCGCGGGCACCTGCTCGACGATCGTGCGGATCGCATCGAGGCCGTCGGCGCCCGACGACAACGCGGCCGGCGGCTCGAAACGCAGATCGCCTTCCGCCAGATGCACATCGCTGTCGGCGATGTAGGGCGGATTGGCGACGATGACATCGAACCGTCTCCCGCCGAGGGCCGCGCACCAGTCGCCCTGCGCGAATTCGACGTTGCAAAGGCCGAGCTGCCCGGCATTGGCACGCGCGACCGCGAGTGCATCCGCGCTCGCGTCGGTCGCAAACACGCTCGCACGGGGCCGCTCGTTCGCGAGCGCGAGCGCAATCGCGCCGGAGCCCGTACCGAGATCGGCCACGCGGCTCGGCGCGTCGACTGGCAACCGCGCAAGCGCAAGCTCGACGAGCAATTCGGTTTCCGGACGTGGGATCAGCACGGCCGGAGACACTGCCAGGTCGAACGTCCAGAAACCGCGATGGCCAATGAGATATGCCACGGGTTCGCCACGTTGGCGCGCATCGACGAACCGCCCGAATTGCGCGACCTGCGACGCGTCGGGCACATGTTCGGGCCAAGCGAACAGCCAGGCGCGTGAGCGTCCGAGCGCATGCGCGAGCAGCAGTTCCGCTTCCGCGCGCGCTTCACCGCCCGACAGTCGCCGCGCGGCGCCGTCGAGCAGAGCACGCACGCTCATCGCGTTGGCGGCACTCACGAGGCGAGCAGGCGCCATGCCTGCACTGCGCAGGCGAGCAGGAAACCGGCCAGGAAGAACAGGTAGCTGTAGCGCAGGTAGCGGTACTTGTGCCGGGCCAGGTAGATGCCGACCGAATAGATGTCGTTGACCCACGTCGCGTAGGGCGAGCCGTCCGGCGTGAGCACGTGCGCCATTTCCTCGAGGTAGCGTTCGCGCGGCAGGCGCGCGAAATGGCCGAAGAACAGCAGGTTGAATCCCTGCGGCAGGGCGCCGCCGGCTTCGAGCTTCGGCGGCCGGTACTTGGGCAACACGGCGAGGATCGCAAGCAGCTGCGCGAGCATCGTGAACGCAGCGAGCACCAGCGCTGAAACGCGCAGTTCCGGATCGCCCAGACGCCCGATGCACAGCGTCAGCACGATCGACGACACCGTGATGATGATGTTGGCCTTGGTGTCGGCCATGCTCGACAACGCGACGTGATGCTGTTGCGCGCAGCGCAGCAGATTGTCGCCGGTGTTGCGCTCCGGGATCCGCGCGTACGCGGCGCCCGCATCTGGCTCGTCCATTGGCGCCTCGCTGCAAGGTCCGCGCATTCTAGCAAGCGCGCTTGCGGGCGCGCGGTGGCGGCGCGTATGTTGAGCCATTCCGGCAACCGCGGAGACGGCATGGACTTCCTGCAATCGCCGCCCGTCCTGCGCAACACGTTCGACGGCGACCCGACGCTGCGATCGTACGTCACGCGCGCGCTGCCCACGGACGTCGCCGATGCGATCCGTCCGGATCTGTCCGAACTTGGCGCGTACGCCGCGCAGGCCTGGACCGAGGCGCGTTCGCACGCGCCACTCACGCCGCATCTGACGCAATGGAATGCCTGGGGCCAGCGCATCGACCACATCGAGACGACGCCGATCTGGCAGCGCGGCGCGCAGCTCACCGCGCGCTACGGTTTCGTCGCCGCCGGACACGAACCGCGCTTCGGCGCGCTCGCGCGCGTCGACCAGTTCCTGCGCGTCTATCTCTACCATGTCGCCAGCGAGTTCCACTCCTGCCCGCTCGCAATGAGCGACGGTGCGGCGACCGCATTGAAAGCGTCCGCCAACCGCGCGCTGTGCGACCGCGCGCTGCCACACCTGCTCGCGCGCGACGCATTGCACCTTTGGCTTTCCGGCCAGTGGATGACGGAAACCGCAGGAGGCTCCGACGTCGGCAATACCGCCACGATCGCGCGACGCGATGCCAGTGGCCGCTGGCGCCTGCGTGGCCGCAAGTGGTTCACCTCCGCCGTCGTCGGCGAAATGGCGCTGACGCTTGCCCGTCCCGAAGGCGCAGGCGATGGCGCCGACGCTCTTGCGCTGTTTTATGTCGAGACGCGCGACGCATGCGGCGCATGGAACGGCATCCGCGTCGACCGCCTCAAGGACAAGCTCGGCACGCGCGAACTGCCGACCGCGGAAATCCACCTCGACGACACGCTCGCCGAGCCGGTCCGCGAACTCGCGCATGGCGTGCGCGCGATCGCGCCGATGCTCAACGTGACGCGCACCTGGAACGCGGTCTGCGCCGTGGCGACGATGCGGCGCTGTCTCGCGCTCGCCTTGGACTATGCAAGGCAACGCCGCGCCTTCGGCCGCGCGCTCATCGATCAACCGCTGCACCGGGCAACGATCGCCGGCCTCGTTGCCGACTTCGAAGCCGCGTTCCAGCTCGTGTTCTTCGTCGCCGAACTGCTCGGCCGCTGCGAGCACGGCGGCAACGCGGACGAACAACGCCTGCTGCGCATCCTGACGCCGCTCGCGAAGTTGTGGACCGGAAAGCTTGCCGTGCGCATCGCCTCGGAAACCTGCGAGGCGTTCGGCGGCGCCGGCTACATCGAGGACACCGGCATTCCGCAACTGCTGCGCGACGCACAGGTATTCCCGATCTGGGAAGGCACGACCAACGTACTCGCGCTGGACACATTGCGTGCGCTCGGCAAGGACGGCTTCGATGCGTTGTCGCAACATCTGCTGGCCTTGTGCCCGACCGGTACGGCGGGCAACCCGTTGCGCGCCGCATTGCCGACTGCGCAATCGTGGTACGTCGCCCACGCAAGCGACCGCGACGCGCTCGAGGCCGGCGCACGCGGCTTCGCGATCACGCTCGCGCGCTGCGCCGCAGCCGCCTTGCTCTCGCGCCACGCTGCATGGGCGCGCGAGCGTGGCGATGCGCGTGCGGACGCCGCGTTGTCGGTCTTCCTCGGCCATGGCCTGCTGCGCCTCGACGCCACGCCGATGGACGCTGTCGCGCGACTCATCGACAATGATGCGTTCTGACGCGGCCGGCGCCGCGCACCGACGAGGCCCGACTCCACCATGCAGCACCTGACCATCGTCACCACCGGCGGCACGATCGACAAGATCTACTTCGACGACAAGTCGACATTCCAGATCGGCGCGCCGCAGATCGGCGAGATCCTCGAAGCGCTCGGCGTCGCGTTTTCGTTCGAGGTCGTTTCCGTGCTGCGCAAGGACAGCCTGCACCTCGACGACGGCGACCGCGCGCTGGTTCGCGCAACGATCGAGCGCCAGCCGCATCGCCACGTGCTCGTCACGCACGGCACCGACACGATGGTCGAAACCGCGCAGGCGCTGACTGGCATCACAGGCAAGGTGATCGTTCTGACCGGTGCGCTCAACCCCGCGCTGTTCAAGGGCTCCGACGCGGTGTTCAACATCGGTTGCGCCGTCGGCGCCGTGCAGACCTTGCCGGATGGCGTCTACATCGCGATGAACGGCCGCGTCTGGGATCCTTCGCGCGTGCGCAAGAACCGCGAGGCCAATCGTTTCGAGCCTGCGCAATCCTGAACGACGGCCGTCGATCACCCCGTTGCGCGGCGATGCCGGCAATCCGCTGCGGGCGCCTCTCGGAAACCTTGCTGGCGTCGGGCCATGTCCCGCGTTAAAAAGCGGCCGGGTCGCCCGGGCCGCCTGGCTTGTTCGCGATGAGCCTGGTTCGCATCCCTGCGACCCATGGATTCGATCGCGTCGAGCGCCGACCTGTTGACCGGTCAACATCGACAGGCGCCGTCCCTGGCGCCGTGTTGCTGTCCTTCGCTTACGGCGTGTAGCTGGCCGTCAGCGTCACGCCCGAGAACGTCGAGTAGGCGCGCAGGCTCACGTGGTAGGTGCCTGGCGTCGGCGCCGTCGCCGTGCACGATTCATTGTTGCCTGATACGTAGGGACGGCAGTCGTAGCTCGAGGTCGTCGGCGTCGCTCCCAGACGCACGTACATGTCCGCATCGCCCGTGCCGCCGCTGATCGCGAACTTCAGGTTCGTTGCCCCTGACGGCACCACCAGCGTGTAGTCCGACGTCCAGTTGCCCGTCGTCGCCGCAAGGCCCGTCACCGGCACTCCGTTGGTCAGCGTCGTGCCGCCGGGATTGCCTCCGCCGCCGGCCGTGTAGCTGCCGGTCAGGCTCAGGCCGCTGAACGCCGAATACCCGTTGATCATCACGTAGTAGGTGCCCGCCTGCGCATTGCTGATCGAGCACGTTTCGCTGTTGCCCGTGTTCCACGAGCGGCAGGTGTAGCTCGAGGTCGTCGGCGCCGAACCGAACTTCACGTACAGGTCCGCATCGCCCGAGCCGCCCGAGGTCACGAACTTGAGGTTCGTGGCGCCCGCCGGCACGACCATCGTGTACATCAGCTGGCTGTTCCTGGCGCCCGACAGGCCCGTCACCGCCACGCCGTTCTGCAGCACGGTGCTGCCGCCGCTGCCGCCGCTGCTCACCGTGACCGAGGCGGTCTTCGTGTTGCTCGCGCCGTCGTCGTCGGTGACCGTCAGCGAGACCGTGTAGCTGCCCGCCGCTGCGTAGGTGTGGCTCGGGTTCGTCGACGTCGAGGTGCTGCCGTCGCCGAAGTTCCACGAACGCGACGAAATCGTCCCATCGCTGTCCGTCGAGCTGTCCGTGAAGCTCGCCGTCAGGCCGCTCGTCGTCACGCCGAAATTGGCGACGGGCGCGGCGTTGGCGCTGCCGCCACCGGCCGCCTGTACCGCAGCCGCGGCATCGAGGATGCCGGCGCCACAGCCGCCCGAACAAGAACCGGGCAAGGGCCGCGCCGTGCTGGTCAGGATGGTCTTGACCTGGTCCGGGGTCAGGCTCGGATTCTTCTGCATGACCAGCGCGGCAACCGCGGCAACGTGAGGCGTCGCCATCGATGTGCCCGCGTAGTACGCGTACGTCTCCGAGCCGGGCGTCGTCGTGCCCGAGTTGAGCGTGGAAAGGATGTCGCCCGAACCGCCGCTGCCGTCGCCGCCCGGCGCTGAGATGACGATGGTCGAACCGTAATTCGAGTACGAAGCGCGCGAGCCGGCCTTGGTCGTCGCCGCAACGGAAACGACGTTGCTGCAGTTGGCCGGCGAGGAATTGCTGACGTTCTGGCTCTCGTTGCCCGCGGCGACGACGAAGATCGCGCCGTTGTTGCGCGCGGTGTTGATCGCCGACTGGAACGAACCGCAGGCGCCGCCGCCGCCGAGGCTCAGGTTGAGCACGCGCGCGGCATTGGTATTGGCGGGTACGCCCGAGACGCTGCCGCCCGACGACCAGACGATCGCATCGACGATGTCGGACACCGAACCGCCGCACTTGCCCAGCACGCGCACGGGCACGACTTTCGCGCCGTAGGCGATGCCGGCAATACCCTTGGAGTTGTTGGCGAGCGCGGCGATCGTGCCGGCGACGTGGGTGCCGTGCCAGCTCGAATTCGATGCCGGATACCCGGAGCCGCATTCGTTGTTGCCGTACCAGTCGCCTTCGTCGGCCGGATTCGAATCGCGGCCATTGCCGTCGCGCGCTGCGCTCGAGCTGCTGATGAAGTCGTAGCCACCGGCGGTCTGTCCGGAAAGATCACTGTGCGTGGTGATGCCGGTGTCGATGACGGCGACCTTGATGCCGGCGCCCGGCGACGAGCCGGCGAGATCCCATGCTGCCGGCGCGCGGATGCCACCCGTCGCGTCGGTCAGATCCCACTGATTGGCGAAATAAGTGTCGTTCGGCGTGAACAACGCACGCATCACACGATCGGGTTCGACATACGCAACATTCGCGTTCTGCGCGAACGCGACCATGACGTTGCGCGCGAGATCGGCCTTGCGCGCGAGCCGCGTCACGTCACCGGCGACCTCGACGAGTTCGGCGCCGGTCGCGAGCGTGCGCACCGAGCGGACATTGGCGCCGGTCAGCGCGGCAACGCGGTCGAAGTCGAGCTGGCGCGACGCCACGGCCATCCGTTCCGCGGATTGCTCGTGGTACTCGACGATGAAACGCGTGCTCGAATACTCGCCGGAAAGCGCTTCGATGTTGATGCGATCGGCATGGAGCTGCGCATGCGCATCGAGCCTGGAAGCGGCATGCAGCGGAAGGCCGCTGGCGAACGCAAACGATGCGGCGACAGCCAAGCCGGTACGCCGCAATAACTTACGGTTCTTCTCTCTCACGAATTTTCCCCAGTCGTTGAGTTGGATGGAACATTGCGCCGCTCCCGACGCCCCGCACCGATGCGTCTCTCATCGCACCGGGCTTCCCTCGCGCCACGCTCTCGCGCAGCGCCGCGGACCGATCGCCGCCCTGCCCCAGTGCGGTCGAATTGGGTGACGCTAGCGAAGTGACACGTGACGAAACGAGGCGCCGCTCACGGAAAACACCGATGCGCCGCAACAAGCCCGCGATGCGCGGGCATTGAAAAGCCGGGGCGGCGAACCGACCCGGCTTCTTCTTTCACCTCGACTTTCGCGCGTCCTTCGCGCTTCCCTACTCGACGACGGCGGGCGCCTGTTCGGCCTCCTCGCAATCGACTGCGAGCGCGCCATCCTTGAGCGAGAGCGTGACCTTGCCGCCATCGGCGAGCTTGCCGAACAGCAGTTCGTCGGCGAGCAGGCGCTTGACGTTCTCCTGGATCACGCGCGCCATCGGACGTGCGCCCATCTGCGGATCGAAGCCGTGTTCGGCGAGCCAGCGGCGCGCGTCGGCATCGACGGTCAGCGAGACGTGCTTCTCCTGCAACTGCATTTCCAGCTCAATGAGGAACTTGTCGACCACGCGCAGGATGTGCTCGAAGTCGAGCGAATTGAACTGGATGACCGCGTCGAGCCGATTGCGGAATTCCGGCGTGAACTGGCGCTTGAGCGCTTCCATCGCGTCGGTCGTGTGGCTCTGCTCGACGAAGCCGATCGTGCGCCGCGATGCCGCCTGCGCGCCGACGTTGGTGGTCATCACGAGGATCACGTTCTTGAAGTTCGCCTCGCGCCCGTTGGTATCGGTGAGCGCGCCGTGATCCATGATCTGGAGCAGGATGTTGTAGACGTCCGGATGCGCCTTCTCGATCTCGTCGAGCAGCAGCACGCAGTGCGGATGCTTGACGATCTGCTCGGTGAGCAGGCCGCCCTGGTCGAAGCCGACGTAACCCGGAGGCGCGCCGATCAGGCGCGACACCGAATGCGGCTCCATGTACTCGGACATGTCGAAGCGCACGAGTTCGATGCCGAGCTGCATCGCGAGCTGGCGCGTGACTTCCGTCTTGCCGACGCCGGTCGGACCGGTGAGCAGGAAGTTACCGATCGGCTTGTCCGGATTGCCCAGGCCCGAACGCGCCATCTTGATCGCGCTGGTGAGCGAGTCGATCGCCGCATCCTGGCCGAACACGACCATCTTGAGGTTGCGGTCGAGGTTGCGCAGCACGTCGCGGTCGGACGCCGATACCTGCTTGGGCGGGATGCGCGCCATGCGCGCGACTATGAACTCGATCTCGGGCACGTCGACGCGACCACTGCGGTCCTTCTCCGGCAACAGGCGCTGGCGCGCACCGGCCTCGTCGATGACGTCGATCGCCTTGTCCGGCAGCAGGCGGTCGGCGATGTGCTTGACCGACAGGTCAACCGCGGCCTTGAGCGCATCGTTGGTGTATTCGACCTTGTGATGTTCCTCGAAGCGCGACTTCAGGCCCTTGAGGATCTCGATGCTGTCGGCGATCGACGGCTCGACGACGTCGATTTTCTGGAAGCGCCGCGCCAGCGCGCGATCCTTCTCGAACACGCCGCGGTATTCCTGGAACGTGGTTGAGCCGATGCAGCGCAGCTCGCCGCTGGCGAGCACGGGCTTGATCAGGTTGGACGCGTCCATCGTGCCGCCGGATGCCGAGCCCGCGCCGATGATCGTGTGGATCTCGTCGATGAAGAGGATCGCGCCGGACTCCTTCTTGAGCTGGCCGATGACGGCCTTGAGGCGCTTCTCGAAGTCGCCGCGGTACTTGGTGCCGGCGACGAGCGCGCCGAGGTCGAGCGACCAGATCACCGCGTCCTTGAGCACGTCCGGCACTTCGCCTTCGACGATGCGCTTGGCCAGACCCTCGGCGAGCGCGGTCTTGCCGACGCCGGCTTCGCCGACATAGAGCGGGTTGTTCTTGCGGCGGCGGCACAGCACCTGGATCGTGCGCTCGATTTCCTCGCTGCGCCCGATCAGCGGATCGATCTTGCCCTGCCGCGCGAGTTCATTGAGGTTGTTGGCGAACTCGGCGAGCGGATTGCCGCGCGGCTCCTCGCCGCCCTCGCCTTCGGTTTTCGCTTCCGGGCCCGTCGAACCGGCGCCCGGCTCGTTGCCGATCTTGGCCACGCCGTGCGAGATGAAGTTGACGACGTCGAGCCGCGAGACGTCCTGCTGGCCGAGGAAATAGACCGCGTGCGAATCCTTCTCGCCGAAGATGGCCACGAGGACGTTCGCGCCGGTCACTTCCTTCCGGCCCGACGACTGCACGTGGTAGACCGCGCGCTGCAACACGCGCTGGAAACCGAGCGTGGGCTGCGTGTCGCGCTCGTCGCCCTGCGGCAGCACGGGAACGGTTTCGGTGATGATCGAGCGCAGGTCGCGCGCGAGCTTGGCGAGGTCCGCCCCGCAGGCGCGCAGCACGCCGACGGCCGACGCGTTGTCGAGCAACGCGAGCAGCAGGTGTTCGACCGTCATGAACTCGTGACGCTGCTCGCGCGCGTCCTTGTAGCACTGGCCGATGGTGACTTCGAGATCCTTGCTGAACATGCCGGAGTGTCTCCGAGATTTGCTGCGTCAGTAGATTGGGGCCAGCAAAAGCTTTTCCAGTGGGATCAGGACTTCTCCATCGTGCACAACAAGGGATGCTGGTGCGAACGTGAAAATTCGTTGACCTGGGTGACCTTCGTCTCGGCCACCTCGCGCGTGAACACGCCGCACACGCCCTTGCCGCGCGTGTGCACGTGAAGCATGACCTGGGTGGCGCGCTCGCGATCCAGGTTGAAGAAGGTCTCGAGCACGACGATGACGAAATCCATCGGCGTGAAGTCATCGTTGAGCAACACGACCTGATACAGCGGCGGCCGCTCGATGGCGGCTTCCGGCTGCGCTTCCTGCACGGCGAGGCCGTGGGTATGTTCGTTGTCTGGTTCGTTCTTGTGCGCCATTTCCAGCGTCCGGCTGCTTGCGGTTCGAGTATAACGCGGCGCCGTTTGACGCTGCCGCAGACACATGGAGGCGCTGGCCGGCGCGTGCAAGAGTGCACGGTCCCTCGCGCATGGACTGGTAGAATTCGCGGATGAATCCGGCGTTTTCCGAAGAAGAAGTCTGGCGTCCGCATGTCACCGTGGCGACCGTGATCGCCAATGGCGACCGTTTCCTGCTCGTCGAGGAGGATATACGCGGCCAGCGCGTGCTCAACCAGCCGGCCGGGCATCTGGAAGCCGGTGAATCGCTGCAAGAGGCCGCCGTGCGCGAGACGCTCGAGGAAACCGGCTGGCATGTCGAACTGACGCATTTCCTCGGCGTGCAGCAATGGACGAGCGGCGCGCTGCATTTCGTGCGCTTCGCGTTCGCCGCGACTGCGTTGCGCCACGAACCGGAGCGGCCGCTCGACACCGGCATCCTCGGCACGACCTGGCTCACGCGCGGCGAGATCGCCGCGGCAGCGAACCTGCGCAGCCCGATGGTGCTCGCCAACGTCGACGACTGGCTGGCCGGCGTGCGGTTGCCGCTGGGAATTGTGAAATCGTTGGATCCTGTTTCGTGAGCATCGAGGTCATGGTCGGCCTTTCCGGCGGCGTCGATTCGTCGGTCGCGGCACTGCTGCTGCAACGCGAAGGCACGTCGATCGCCGGGTTGTTCATGCAGAACTGGGAGGAAGACGCGCGCGAAGCCAGTGGCTGCCGCGCCGACGAGGACCGCAAGGACGCCGTTGCGGTGGCCGCGAAACTCGACGTTCCGCTGTATCTGCGCAATTTCGCCGGCGAATACTGGGACCACGTGTTCGAGCATTTCCTTGCCGAATACCGCCGCGGCCGCACGCCGAACCCGGACGTACTGTGCAACCGCGAGATCAAGTTCAAGACCTTCCTCGACCACGCCTGCGCGCTGGGCGCCGCGCAGATCGCGACCGGCCACTACGCGCGCGTCGACTGCGTCGACGGCCGCTTCCGCCTGCTGCGCGCACTCGACGCATCGAAAGACCAGACTTATTTCCTGCATGCGCTCGGCCAGCAGGCGCTGTCCGCGACGCGCTTTCCGCTCGGCGGGCTCGAAAAGGCCGAGGTGCGGCGCCTCGCGCGCGAAGCCGGCCTGTCGACGCACGACAAGAAGGATTCGACCGGCATCTGCTTCATCGGCGAGCGCGATTTCCGCGAATTCCTGGGCCGCTACATTCCCGCGCGACAGGGCGCGATGCGCACGCCCGACGGCATCGAGATCGGCATGCACGACGGCGTCTTCCACTACACGCTCGGCCAGCGCGGCGGCCTGGGCATCGGCGGCCGTCGCGACGGCGACGGCGAGCCTTGGTACGTCGTCGGCAAGGACGTCGCGGCGAACATCCTCTACGTTGCGCAGGGCAGCGCGAACCATTGGCTGCATTCCACGCACCTGGCCGCCAGCGGCCTGACCTGGGTCGATGGATCGCCGCCCGCGTCCGACTTCCGCTGCACGGCGATGACGCGCTACCGCCAACCGCCGCAGGCGTGCCGCGTCGCCATCGACGGCGACACCGCGGTCGTGTCGTTCGACGAAGCGCAGCGCGCGGTGACGCCCGGCCAATCGGTCGTCTTCTACGCCGGCGAAGTCTGCCTCGGCGGTGGCATCATCGAGCGCAGCGACGCGCCGCTCGATGGCTGGCGCGTGCAGGACGGGAGCCGACATGAAGCGTGAAGCGCGCGTCATCGCCTTCGCCGGCGTGCTGCAGGCGTGCCGGCTCGTTCACGACCTTGCCACGCGCGGGCGCGCTGACGCGGGGGCGGCGGAAACCAGCCTGTCGAGCATCTTCCGCATCGATGCCGACGACGCGGCCGACGTGTTCGGCGGCATCGGCGGCCTGCGCCTGGGTTTCGAGACGCTGATCGCGCAGATCGACGGCAACGAACGCAACCTGCCGGTGACGCGGCTCGCACTCGGCGTGCTGCGCCTGCAGCGCCAGCTCATGCGCCAGCCACGCATGACGGCGGCACTGCGTGACGGCATCGCATCGGCGCAGCGGCAAGTCGACCATTTCGGGTTCAACCATCCGACGGTGCAGGCGCGCCTGGCCGAAATCTACGTCGAAACCCTGTCGCAACTGCGCCCGCGCGTAATCGTGCACGGCAATCCGCAGCACCTGTCGAATGCGCAGGTCGTCGCACAGATCCGCGCGCTCCTGCTCGCGGCGGTGCGCGCCGCCGTGCTCTGGCGGCAGGTCGGCGGCAGCCAGTTGCGCCTGATCGTGCGCCGCCGCCAGTACGCGATGCTCGCCCGCGGCCTACTCACTCGCAGTACGCTCGACCACGGCTGACGCGGCGATTTGCCTGATCGCAGGCTGAGCGCGGGAGCGCCCGCGTCTCGCAGTCGGCCGCCGCTTGCGCGATAATTGGCGGCTGATCGCCGACCCGCTCCCTCGGGTCGCGCCCGCGGCCTCGCCGCGACTCGTACGCCAAGCACATGCCAGCCAGGAGATGCACATGACTGATTCGTTCGCGACCCGGGACACGCTCGAGGTCAATGGCCAGCGCTACACGTTTTCGAGCCTGCCCAAGCTCGGCCAGCGCTTCAACCTGGCGCGCCTGCCGTACTCGATGAAGATCCTGCTGGAAAACCTGCTGCGCCACGAGGACGGCATCAACATTACCGCGAAGGAAATCGAAGCGGTCGCGAACTGGGACGCGAAGAAGGAACCCGACACCGAAATCTCGTTCATGCCGGCGCGCGTCGTGCTGCAGGACTTCACCGGCGTGCCTTGCGTGGTCGACCTCGCCGCGATGCGCGACGCCGTGGTCAAGCTCGGCGGCGATGCGACGCAGATCAACCCGCTGGCGCCGGCCGAGCTCGTCATCGACCACTCGGTCCAGGTCGACGCGTTCGGCTCGCCCAAGGCGCTCGACGAGAACGTCGAGATCGAATTCCACCGCAACCAGGAGCGCTATTCGTTCCTGCGCTGGGGACAGAAGGCGTTCGACAACTTCAAGGTCGTGCCGCCGCGCACGGGCATCGTGCATCAGGTCAACCTCGAACACCTCGCGCGCGTCGTCTTCACCGCGCAGAAGGATGGCCAGCCCTGGGCGTATCCGGACACCGTGTTCGGCACCGACTCGCATACGACGATGGTCAACGGCCTCGGCGTACTGGGCTGGGGCGTCGGCGGCATCGAGGCGGAGGCGGCGATGCTCGGCCAGCCGTCGTCGATGCTTATTCCGCAAGTCGTCGGCTTCAAGCTCGCCGGCAAGCTGCCGGAAGGCGTGACCGCGACCGACCTCGTGCTCACCGTGACGCAGATGCTGCGCAAGCTCGGCGTGGTCGGCAAGTTCGTCGAGTTCTTCGGCCCGGGCCTGGCCAACCTCGCGCTCGCCGATCGCGCGACGATCGCCAACATGGCGCCCGAATACGGCGCGACCTGCGGCATCTTCCCGATCGACCAGGAAGCGCTCAACTACCTGCGCCTGTCCGGCCGCGACGAAGCGCAGATCAAGCTCGTCGAGGCCTACGCCAAGGCGCAGGGCCTGTGGCACGACGAATCGACGCCGCATGCGGAATTCTCGGCGACGCTCGAACTCGACCTCGGCGACGTCAAGCCGTCGCTGGCCGGTCCGAAGCGCCCGCAGGATCGCGTGTTGCTCGAAGGCGTGCAGAAGAGCTTCCATGACGCCGTCGGCCCGCTCACCGCGAACCGCCGCCCGCGCACCGAAGCCACGTCGGACTTCATCGCCGAAGGCGGCAGCGCTGCGATCGGCAACCCGGCCAACGCAATCACCAACGGCGGCGTCGTCGTCGAGAAGGATGGCCAAAGCTTCAAGCTCGGTGACGGCGCGGTCGTGATCGCCGCGATCACCTCGTGCACGAACACCTCGAACCCGGCCGTCATGCTCGGCGCCGGCCTCCTCGCGAAGAAGGCCGCGGCGAAGGGGCTCACCTCAAAGCCGTGGGTCAAGCCCTCGCTCGGCCCGGGCTCGCTGGTCGTCACCGACTATCTCGAGAAGACCGGACTGCTCAAGGAACTCGAGAAGGTCGGCTTCTACGTCGTCGGCTACGGCTGCACCACCTGCATCGGCAACTCCGGCCCGCTGCCCGTGGAAATCAGCAAGGGCATCGCCGACGGCGATCTCGCGGTCGCGTCGGTACTGTCGGGCAACCGCAACTTCGAAGGTCGCGTGCATCCCGAAGTGAAGATGAACTATCTCGCCTCGCCGCCGCTGGTCGTCGCCTACGCACTCGCGGGCACGCTCGACATCGATCTCACCAAGGAGCCGCTCGGCATCGGCAACGACGGCGCGCCCGTCTACCTCAAGGACATCTGGCCGACCAACAAGGAAATCTCCGACACGATCGCCGGCGCGATCAGCCCGGCCATGTTCGAAAAGAACTATGCCGACGTGTTCAAGGGCGACAGCCGCTGGAACCAGATCGCCTCACCCGATGGCTCGGTTTACCAGTGGGACGACTCGACCTACATCAAGAATCCGCCCTACTTCGACGGCATGGGCAAGGAGCCGGGCACGATCGCCGACATCCACGGCGCGCGCGCACTCGGCGTGTTCGGCGATTCGATCACGACCGACCACATCTCGCCGGCCGGCTCGATCAAGAAGGACAGTCCCGCGGGCCGCTTCCTGATTTCCAGGGGCGTGGAGCCGAAGGACTTCAATTCCTACGGCTCGCGCCGCGGCAACGACGATGTGATGGTGCGCGGCACGTTCGCCAACATCCGCATCAAGAACCTCATGCTCGATGGCGTCGAAGGCGGCTATACGCTGCACGTGCCGAGCGGCGAGCAGCTCTCGATCTACGACGCGGCGATGATGTACAAGGCAGAGAAGACCCCGCTCGTCGTGCTCGCCGGCAAGGAATACGGCACCGGTTCCTCTCGCGACTGGGCGGCCAAGGGCACGCTGCTGCTTGGCGTGAAGGCGGTCATCGCCGAGAGCTTCGAGCGCATCCACCGCTCCAACCTCGTCGGCATGGGCGTGCTGCCGTGCCAGTTCATGGACGGACAGAACGCGCAGACACTTGGCCTGACCGGCAAGGAGACGTTCGACATCATCGGCCTCAAGGACGGTGAGTCGAAGGAAGCCGACGTTGTCGCGACCGCACCCGACGGTTCGAAGAAGTCGTTCAAGGTCCGCGTGCTGCTGCTGACGCCGAAGGAACGCGACTTCTTCCGCCACGGCGGCATCCTGCAGTACGTGCTGCGCCAGCTCGCGGCGAAGAAAGCGGCGTAACCGCTGCTTTCATTACGTCGGCTGGACAGAGAAAACGGCGCGGGAAACCGCGCCGTTTTTGCTTTCATTTTCAGCCAAGTGGCATGACTCGCCTTAAGGTCTCATGCGCCGCGCATGAAGCGGCATCAGACAATCCACTCATGCGCAGCTCAACGCGAGTCGCTCCACCAGCGCGAATCGCTCGACCAACGGGCATTGGTGCACAGCCAACGGCCGTCTTCTCGACGCCAACCCGTTTCGAAACGCACTGTCGCTGCGCGCCCAGGAATCCATTGGCCGCTTGCCTCATCGGTAACATATGCATCGAAGCGTACCGTGGCGCGGTCCCCCTGTGGCTCCAGACTGATCGTACCCAAGCGCACAGATACCGCCTTGATCGCCGCGAATTGATCCCGCAAATGCGACTCCAATTCGGCCTTTCCGATCTTGCCGTTGCCGATGAAGTCATCAGCAAGCACGCTCACAAGTGCCGAAGCATCGCGCGCGCGCGCCGCGTCCACCACCCTGTCAATGGATTCGTCGATGCCCTGTGTTTCCGAAGAACGATTGCAGGCTGCGATGCACAACGTGAAGCAAAGTGCGATCAACCTCGTCACGCTCATGTTTCCCTTCCTTCGTTGCGTCGCCGCTTGCCGCTGCTTGAAGGCTTGTGCTGCAATCGAACGAACATCGCGCTCCACGGCGTACGGATCAAGTCTACGCGCGGAGCGGCCATCGCAGCGCGCTTCAACACAAGGGGAACACGCATGGACAACCGACAGCGCCCGTGGCTCGCGAACTATCCGGCCGGCGTTCCGACCGAGATCGACCCCGGGCAGTATTCGTCGGTGGCGGCGATGCTGCTGGAATGTTGCGACCGCTTCCGGCATCGACCCGCGTTCAACAACATGGGCCGCACGCTGAGCTACGCCGACCTCGATCGGCTCAGCGCCGCTTTCGCCGCATTCCTGGTCAACGACCTCAAGCTGGCCAAGGGCGATCGTGTCGCGATCATGATGCCCAACCTGCTCCAGTATCCGGTCGCGATCATGGCCGTGCTGCGCGCAGGGCTCACCGTCGTCAACGTCAACCCGCTCTACACGGCGCGCGAACTCAAGCACCAGCTCGAGGATTCCGGTGCCAGCGCGATCATCGTGGTCGACAACTTCGCGCATACCGTCGCGGAAGTGATCGGCGAAACCTCGTGCAAGCACGTCATCTGCACCGGCATCGGTGACCTGCTCGGCTTTCCGAAATCCGCCATCACCAATTTCGTCGTGCGCCACGTCAAGAAGATGGTGCCGGCGTTCTCGCTGCCGAATGCGATCCGCTTCAACGAGGCGCTCGGGCGCGGCACGCGCTCGAAGCTGCCGAAGATCGACATCACGCCGGACGACCTCGCCTTCCTGCAATACACGGGCGGCACGACGGGCGTGGCCAAGGGTGCGATGCTCACCCATCGCAACATGATCGCGAACATGCTGCAGGCCTACGCATGGCTGACGCCGGTCGTGCGCGAGGGCGAGGAGATCGTCATCACTGCGTTGCCGCTGTATCACATCTTCGCGCTGACGGCCAACTTCCTGACGTTTGCGCGTTCGGGCGGCTACAACGTGCTCATCACCAATCCGCGCGACATGCCCGGCTTCGTCAAGACGATCAAGGACCTGCGCTTCACCGCGCTGACCGGCGTCAACACGTTGTTCGCGGGCCTGCTCAACACGCCCGGTTTCGACAAGGTCGATTTTTCGAATCTGCATCTCACCCTCGGCGGCGGCATGGCCGTGCAACGCGCAGTCGCCGAGCGCTGGAAGAAGGTCACCGGCTGCACGCTCGCCGAAGCGTATGGTCTCACCGAAACCTCGCCCGCGGCCTGCATCAATCCGCTCGACCTCGCCGAATACAACGGCTCGATCGGCTTGCCGGTACCGTCGACCGACGTGTCGATCCGCGATGACGACGGCAAGGACCTCCCGCTCGGCGAAGTCGGCGAACTGTGCGTGAAGGGCCCGCAAGTGATGAAGGGCTACTGGAACCGCCCCGAGGAAACCGCCAAGGTGCTGTCGGCGGACGGTTGGCTGCGTACCGGCGACATCGCGCGCATCGACGACAAGGGTTACGTCTACATCGTCGACCGCAAGAAGGACATGATCCTGGTCTCCGGTTTCAACGTGTATCCGAACGAGATCGAGGACGTCGTCGCGCTCATGCCCGGCGTGCTCGAGGTCGCCGCGGTCGGCGTACCGGACGAGAAATCCGGCGAGGCGGTCAAGCTCGTCATCGTGAAGAAGGACCCGGCGCTGACCGTGGACGACGTGCTCAAGCACTGCAAGGCCAATCTCACCGGCTACAAGCAGCCCCGCTACGTCGAGTTCCGCGAATCGCTGCCCAAGACCAACGTCGGCAAGATCCTGCGCCGCGAACTGCGCGAAGGAACATGAGCGGAGCCGCGGCAGCGGCGATTCACGTGGAATACGGTTCCAGCCGGTCGGCATAACCTCCGAGCAGGTTCCACAAAGGCGTTTCCTTGTTTTCCGGAATCCGTTCGTAGGCAAAACCGAGCTGATTGTCTGTCACGCGCACCAGCCGCGCCTCGACATGGATGTCGAGCGATTCGCCAATCAGCATGTCCAGCACGAAGATCTCGTCGATCAGTCCGCGCCAGTTTTCCGGGCGCGCAACCAGCACGCCGGTCGCCGAAATATCCTCGATTTCGCTGCTCCAGGCATTCATGCCCCTGCTCATCAAAACGGCCGAGCGGATCGACATCCGCGCCGAGCGCAGTCTCTTCTTGTTCGCCGCGTTCTCCATCCCATATCCCCGAACGACGCAATCGATCTTTTTTGCATGCCTGAGGCAGGCAATGCAAGTATCGTTCCTGCCGGGCGCCCTTCTAAAGCCTCATTGGCGCCGGAATGTCAATCGGCAAGGGGCTTGGGCTAGACTGAACGGGATCGACCCGTTCCGGGGGCACTAAAGGGGTGCAGAGCGTTCGCCGCTCAGCAGCGATCGAAGAGCGGCTTTCTCCAGGAATCAAGCCATGTCCGCCGTCGAACTTCCCTCCCGCAATGCCACGTTTCGCCTGCTCGATGCCACAGAGGATGCCGCCGCCGGCACCCATTGGTGCTTCATGCACAAGCGCTCCAAGTCCTCCGTGCCTGGCTATCGTCCCTGCTTTTCGACCCAGCTCCTCAAGGAAATGCGCCAGTATCAGGTCGCGATCGCCGAGGCGTCGCGCCGTCCCCTGCGCAGCGCCGATGCACCGTTGTTGCATCATCTCGTGCTGGCATCGGAGGCCGACGTGTTCAACCTCGGCGGCGATCTGGACCTGTTCTGCCGTCTGATCCGCTCTCAGGACAGAACCTCGCTGCTCGCCTACGCGCGTCAGTGCATCGACGTGGCCTATGGCTTCTACAATCACCTCAACGAGGATTTCCATACCATCGCGCTCGTCCAGGGCGATGCTCTCGGCGGCGGCTTCGAAGCAGCGCTGGCGTGCCAGACCATCGTCGCGGAGAGCGGCGTCGGCATGGGTCTGCCCGAGGTGCTGTTCGACCTGTTCCCCGGCATGGGCGCCTATTCCTTCCTGTGTCAGCGTGTGCCGCCGCGGCTGGCCGAGGAAATGGTCCTCAACGGCGTCGTGTATTCGACCGACGAGCTGCACAAGATGGGCGTCGTCGACGTGCTGGTCCCGCGCGGCGAGGGCGTTGCCGCGGTTCACGACGTCATCAAGCGCAACCGCCGCATCGCGCACGCGAAAACCGCCATGAACCGGGTCCGCACGATATGCCAGCCGATCACGCTCAACGAGCTGACCATGGTCGTGGAGGTCTGGGTCGACACGGCGCTGCAGCTCGGCGACAAGGCCTTGCGCACGATGGAACGCCTCGTGCGTGCCCAGGAGCGCCGCGTTTCATCGATGGAGCTGCCCGCTTGCGCGCCAGTCCGCCAAGCAGCGGGCTGATACTTACGATCCGTCGGGAGATTGCTGGATCGCAACTCCATCGCGCATGCTTCGCAGTGCGGCGCGGGCAGCCTCAAGCTGCTCGCGCAGGCGCGCGGGAAGCGCCTGCAGGTCGGACATGCGCAGGCGCGGCTCGAAGTTCATGCATTCGGAAACGGTGACTGCGAGTTGCGTCGCGCCCATGTTTCCCGCCACGCCCTTCAGTGCGTGGCACTGCTCGCGGATCGCCTCGCGGTCTCCTTCGGCGCAGGCGCGTTCGATCGCGGCAATGCATTTCACCGCATCGTTGAGGCATTCGGCGATGAGCAGGTCTATGAACGGCGCCTCCAGGCCCATGCCGGCCAGTTCGGCCAGGAAGCGAGGCGATATGGGCTCTGCCTCGCTGCGAGTGGTTTGGCGCGATTCAACAGTCGCGTCGCCCTGCGCAACTTCCGCAAGCACGTCGAGCAGGCGCGAAACCACGACCGGCTTGGTCAGGAATCCGGCAGCGCCAGCGGTCGCGGCAGTCCTGCGCGCCTGCTCGGTCGCGTCGGCGCTGAACACGACGAACGGCGTCAGGCGCCGCCCGGCCTCCATGACACGCGCCTGCTTGAGCACGTCGAGTCCGCTCACGCCGGGCATGTGCAGGTCGGTGATCACGGCGTCGTAGCCGCCAGCCTCGATGGCGTTGAGCACGTCCTCGCCGCTGTCCACGGACCATACCTGGTGCCCTGCCTTCTCGAGCAGGCGCCGCAGCATCGTCAGGTTCGCCGGCTGATCGTCGGCGATGAGCAGGCGCAATGAGCGTACGCGTGCGCGATGGCGCACGAACGGATCGTCGAAAGCGATGACGTTGCCGTCGCTCGGCAGCAGGTCGCGCTGCGCCGCCGCACCGCCGACGACGAGCAACGGGATTTCGGCGCGAAATTCCGAGCCCTTGCCGACCTCGCTGTCGAAATCGATGCGGCCGCCCATTGCCTCGGCGAGCGCCTTGGCGATCGTCGTGCCGAGACCGGTGCCGCCGAAACGGCGCGCGTGACCTCCCTCGGCTTGCTCGAAGGCCTGGAAAATGCGCTCGCGCGCCTCGTCCGGAATGCCGATGCCGGTGTCGCGCACCGCGAAACGGATCATGATGCGCTCGCCGGTTTGCGCGCCGAGGCTCGTAACGGCCACGCGGACGCCGCCTTCCTCGGTGAACTTGACCGCATTGAAGGCAAGGTTGATCAGGATCTGGCGCAAGTGGTTCGCATCGCCAGTGAGCCTCGTCGGAACGTCCTCGGCGATCGCCATTTCGAAGGCGAGGCCTTTCTTCGCTGCCATCGGTTCGAGCATGAGGCGAACGCCGCGCAGGAGTTCGGGCAGCATGAAATCGACTTCGGCGCGCCTGAGCTTGCCGGCCTCGATCGCGGAAATGTCCAGCACGTCCTCGACGAGGGACAACAGCGAATGGGCCGATGCCTGAATGACCTCGGCGCATTCACGCTGCTCGCCGTTGAGCTGCGTGGTCACGAGCAATTCCGACATCCCGACGATGCCGTTGAGCGGGGTGCGGAATTCGTGGCTCATGTTGGCGAGGAAGCGCGTCTTCGCCTCGTTGGCCCGACGCGCCTCGTCGGTCGCGCGCGTGAGTGCATTGAGCAGCGAACTCAGGTAGGACGGAATCGCGATCAGGCCAATCCACAAGCCCCAGGCCAGCGGGCGGTTGTGCTGCCAGTAGTCCGTTGCGAGGATCACGTAACCGTACGAAACCGCAGCCATCGCTACGGACATGCGCAGGTAGCGCGGGCCGAAACGCAAGCCATTGCCGATCGCGACCCACAAATACACGATATACAACGGCGCCAGCGCTTCGCCATGCAGGCTCATCATTGCGCCCAGCGTGAAGAAGTCGGCGACCATGCCCATCACGCGGCGCGCATGCGAGATGGCCGGATTGCGCACGATCGCCACGAACAGGCCGAGTCCCAGCAGCGTTTCGGCGAGGATGACGCCGAGCACGGCCGGAAACGCCTCGTCGCGCGGAGAGGACGTGGCAATCGCCAGCCAGAGCAGGTACGCGAGAATCAGCGCGGCAATGAACAGGCGCACGAGCGCCTGCTGATGTTCACTGTCCGGCCGGTTTCGCAGACGGCCACGTACGAAAGCAACCAGATTCTTCATGACGGAGTCCGCCCTTTGCGTCGGGTCAGACCTGCTATTCCCGCGCGGCAAGATCGGCGTTCAATATTTCGAGGATTCGCGGCTGATTGTCCAGCAATGCAGTTACGCAAAGCGGATCAAAAAGCGTGCCACTGTTGTCCTTCATGTAGGCGAATGCCTCCTCGGCCGGCCACGCACGCTTGTAGGGGCGCTCCGAGGTCAGTGCGTCGAATACGTCCGCGACGGTCACGATCCGCGCCGCCAGCGGGATTTCTTCGCCCTTGAGCCCGTCGGGATACCCGCTGCCGTCCCAGCGCTCATGATGTCGCAGGGCGATTGTCGCCCCCATCTGCACGAACCGGCTCTGGCTGTCGCGCAGAATGTCGTATCCAGTCAATGGATGTCGGCGCATGACGGCAAATTCGTCTTCGGTCAGGCCGCCGCGCTTGAGCAGCACCGCGTCGGGAACGCCGATCTTGCCGATGTCGTGCAACGGGGCAGCCAAGGTGAGGGTTTCCGTTTCCTCCTCCGACATGCCGACCGCCTCGGCCAACACCTCGGCATAGTGCGACATGCGCAACAGGTGCACGCCCGTTCCGGAATCGCGGTATTCGATGGCGCGAGCGAGTCGGTACAGCATCTCACGTTCGCGCTGCTCGACCTCCTGCACGCTCTGCAGGACGCGTTGCTCAAGCGAGCGGGCGCGCTCCTTGACCGACTCGCCCTGCTGACGCAGTTGCAACAGGTTCTTGCAACGCGTGCGCAATTCGCGCGGACGCACGGGTTTGACGAGGAAATCGATGACGCCCGCTTCGAGCGCAGCCTGGCGTACCGGTTCGTCGCCAACCACACTGATCAGCACGATCGGCACGTCGCGTCGCGACAACGAGCGCCGGAAGCGCCGCGCGAACTCAAGACCATCCATCTCCGGCATGCGGTAGTCGAGCAGGACCAGATCGGCCGAATGATCGTCGGACCAGCGAAGCGCATCGACCGGGCTGCCGAAATCGGTCGCGCGGATTCTCGGACCGATCGCTTCGACGACGTGTCGCAACATCGTGCGGGCCGAGGACTGGTCGTCGACGATCAGGACGTTCACCCGACTCTCCACGCATGCATCGCAAATCCGGATGGGCGGCGACGCGAACAGTGCTGTCGGCTTCCGGTCGCTCAGGTTAGCACAATCAAAATTTCCACTGTTGCAACGGATTCTTCGTGCTTAACAAACCTTTCACCCTTGCGGCCGCATGTAGGGAAACAAGAGCACGTCGCGGATCGACGGCACGTTGGCCAGCAACATGACCAGGCGGTCGATGCCGACACCGAGGCCGCCGGTCGGCGGCAGGCCGATCTCGAGCGCGCGGATGTAGTCGGCGTCGAAATGCATGGCCTCGTCATCGCCGGAATCCTTGGCGTCGACCTGCGCCTTGAAGCGCGCGGCCTGGTCTTCCGGGTCGTTGAGCTCGGAAAACCCGTTGGCGATCTCCTTGCCGCCGACGAACAGCTCGAAGCGGTCGGTGATCTCCGGGTCACGGTCGTTCGCGCGCGCGAGCGGCGAAACTTCGACCGGATGGTCGGTGATGAAGGTCGGCTGCACCAGCGTCTGCTCGACTGTCTTCTCGAAGATCTCGAGCAGGATCTTGCCCCAGCCGTAACCGGCCTTGACGTGCACGCCGAGCTTTTCCGCATGCGCGGCGATCTTCGCGCGGTCGCGGACGTCCGCGCGCGCGATCTGCGGGTTGTGCTCGAGCACGGCGTCGATCATCGACCAGCGCCGGAACGCGGGACCAACGTCGATGTCGCGGCCCTCCCACGCCAGAGCCGTCGTGCCGACGACGTCGGCCGCGGCGGTGCGGATCATCGCCTCGGTGATGTCCATGACCTCGTGGTACGTGGCGTAGGCCTGGTACAGCTCGAGCATCGTGAACTCGGGGTTGTGCCGCGTCGACACGCCCTCGTTGCGGAAATTGCGATTGATCTCATAGACGCGCTCGAAGCCGCCGACGACGAGGCGCTTGAGATACAACTCCGGCGCGACGCGCAGGTAGAGGTCGATGTCGAGCGCGTTGTGGTGCGTGACGAACGGCCGCGCAGTCGCGCCGCCCGGAATCACATGCATCATCGGCGTCTCGACTTCGAGGAAGCGCCGCGCATCGAGGAAGTTGCGCAGGTGACGCACGATCTTCGAGCGCAGCTCGAACACGCGCCGCGATTCCGGCGTCACGATGAGGTCGACGTAGCGCTGGCGGTAACGCTGCTCGACATCGGCCATGCCGTGCCACTTGTCCGGCAGCGGCCGCAGCGACTTGGTGAGCAGGCGCAGGTTCTCGACCTTGACCGACAACTCGCCAGTCTTGGTGCGCATCAGCGGACCTTCAGCGCCGACCACGTCGCCGATGTCCCAGGACTTGAACGATTCGTAGACCTCGCCCACCGCGTTGGCCTGCACGAACAACTGGATGCGGCCCGTCATGTCCTGGACCTGCACGAAGCTGACCTTGCCCTGCCCGCGTTTGAGCATGATGCGGCCGGCGACCTTCACGCGACGCGCTGCGGCTTCGACCGCTTCTGCATCCCGACCGTCGAAGTCGGCCTGCAGGTCGCCCGCGAAGGCGTCCGGCGCGAAATCGTTCGGGAACGCAACGCCCTGTGCGCGCAGCGCACGCAGCTTTTCGCGACGCTCGGCGATGAGCTTGTTCTCGTCCTGCGCAGGCGCGCCCGAGGCTGCCTCGTCAACCGGTCCAGCGTTGTTTCCGCTCATCTTTGATTCCTGTTTACTTCACGCATCCACGCGCTTGGCGCCAGCTTCCAGGCCCGCCTTGAGGCTGCTCTCGATGAATTCGTCGAGGTCGCCGTCGAGCACCTTCTGCGTGTCGCTGCGCTCGATGCCGGTGCGCAGGTCCTTGATGCGCGACTGGTCGAGCACGTAGTTGCGGATCTGGCTGCCCCAGCCGATGTCGGCCTTGGTCGCCTCGAGCGCATCCTTCTCGGCATTGCGCTTGAGCATCTCGATCTCGTAGAGCTTGGCTTTCAGCATCTTCATTGCGCGGTCGCGGTTGGCGTGCTGGCTGCGCTCGGTCTGGCAGGCAACGACGACGCCCGAAGGCACATGCGTGATGCGCACCGCGGATTCGGTCTTGTTGACGTGCTGGCCGCCGGCGCCGGACGAACGGTAGACGTCCGTTTTCAGGTCGGCCGGGTTGATCTCGATGTCGATGTCGTCGTCGACTTCGGGCGAGACGAATACCGACGTGAAACTCGTATGGCGGCGGTTGTCCGAGTCGAACGGCGACTTGCGCACGAGGCGGTGCACGCCGATCTCGGTCTTGAGCCAGCCGTAGGCGTGGTCGCCTTCGACGCGGAACGTCGCGCTCTTGATGCCGGCGACTTCGCCCGCGCTCGCTTCGAGCAGTTCGGTCTTCCAGCCCTTGGCCTCGGCCCAGCGCAGGTACATGCGCAGCAGCATCTCGGCCCAGTCCTGCGCCTCGGTGCCGCCCGCGCCGGCCTGGATGTCGACGAACGCGTTCGCGCCGTCCATCTCGCCGGAGAACATGCGCTGGAATTCGAGCTTGTCGACTTCCCTGGCGAGCTTTTCGACGTCGTCGGCGACCGCAATGGCCGTGCCTTCGTCGCTTTCGGCGATGGCTAGGTCGAGCAGGTCGCGGGCCTCGCCGAGACTTTCGGTCAGGCTGCGGATGCCCCCGACGATGCGATCGAGCTGGGCGCGTTCCTTGCCAAGGTCCTGCGCGCGCTGCGGATTGTCCCAGACGTCGGAACTTTCGAGTTCACGGGTGACTTCCTCGAGACGTTCGGCTTTCGTCTCGTAGTCAAAGAAACCCCCTGAGCGACGCCACGCGATCGGTAAGATCGGCGATGCGCGCGTGGATCGGATTGGTCTCGATCATGGTGGCTGGATTCAAAAAAAGCGGTCGGCAAGCATAGCAAATCACACAGCCATGCCGCAGCGCGGCAAGCGGTCAGGCGGCTTCGATCTGGCGCACGAGAAGCTGCAGGTTTTCGCTGCCGTTCCATTCGTTGAGATCGAGCTGGAACAGTGCTCGCACGCGCGCGGGCGGTGGCGCCGATTCGAGGGCGTCGAAAGCGATCGCGTCGAACGACTCGCGACCGCACTCCGGACGCAGGCGAAGCTTGAGATGGCGTTCGCCGACGAGTCGCCACGATTCGACGGCGAACACGTTGTCGAAAACAGGCTCGGCGAAACCTTGCCCCCACGGCCCCGCGTAGCGGAGCGCGTGCGCAGCTTCGTGCGTGAAGTCGTCGCGGCCCAGTTCGCCGTCGCTCCAGGCGAAGCGTTCCAGCGCCTGGGCATCGATGCGCAGGCGTGCGACGGCGTCGAATTCCGCGGCGAAGTGCGCGAGATGTTCCGTCGCCAGGGTCAGGCCGGCCGCCATCGCGTGGCCGCCGAAACGTTCGATGAGTCCCGGGCAGCGCGCGTCGACTTCGGCCAGCGCATCGCGCAGATGGAACCCCGCGATCGAACGTGCCGACGCCCGCAGCTGCGCCGCGCCCGGCTCAGCCGGCGCGCAGGCGACAACTGGCCGATGCAGGCGTTCCTTGAGTTTCGACGCGACGAGCCCGATCACGCCCGGATGCCAGTCCGGCTCGTGCAGCACGATCCCGTACGGCAATTCGACGTCGCGATGGCGCGAGAGAAACGCCGCAACCATCGCCTCGCCCTGTTCGACCATCGCCGTCTGCAATTCCCGTCGCTGCGCATTGATTTCCGACAGTTCGGCGGCGAGGCGATCGGCATGGCGTGCATCATCGGCGAGCAGGCATTCGATGCCCAGGCGCATGTCTTCCAGCCGGCCCGCCGCGTTCAGACGCGGCCCGAGCGCGTAGCCGAGATCGGCAGCGACGGCGCGCCCGGGGTCGCGCTTCGCCGCCCGGAACAAGGCGGCAATCCCCACGCACGCGCGACCGGCACGAATGCGCCGCAGACCGGCGGCGACGAGAACGCGGTTGTTCGCATCGAGCGGCACGAGGTCGGCAACGGTTCCGAGGGCGACGAGATCGAGCAGTCCGGAGAGATCGGGTTCGATGCTCGTGAACGCCCCGCGCTTCCTGAGGAAAGCGCGCAAGGCGAGGAGCAGATAGAACACGACACCGACGCCGGCGAGCGCCTTGCTCGGAAAACCGTCGCCCTCGATATTGGGATTGACGATCGCCGCGGCGGCCGGCAATTCCGCCCCCGGCAGATGATGATCAGTCACCACCACGCAGATGCCATGCGCGTTCGCCGCCGCGACGCCACCGTGGCTGGCGATGCCATTGTCGACGGTGAGGATCAGGTCCGGGCGATCGGCCACGACCAGCGATTCGACGAGCGGCGCGGAAAGGCCATAGCCTTCGCGAATTCGATTGGGCACGCGATAGGCGACGTTGCACGCGCCGAGCAGACGCAGACCGCGTACGGCGACGGCGGTACCGGTCGCGCCGTCGGCATCGAAGTCGCCGACGATGCAAATGCGACCGTTCGCCGCAATCGCCCCGGCAAGCAAGGTGCAGGCTCGATCCAGACCATCGAGTGAATCCGGCGCGGCGAGAGCGGCGAGCCGGGTCTGTGCGGCGTCCTTCGGCGAAAGTCCGCGCGAAGCGTAGACGCGCGCGAGCAGCGGAAGCACGTCGGCCGGCCAGGCGCTCGCGTCGGCCGGCTCGCGACGACGGATTTCGATGGGATGCACGGCGCCGCTCGCCGCGGATCAGCCTTCGTAACTGACCGAGACGATTTCGTAGTTCCTGGTCCCGTTCGGTGCCACGAACTCGAAGCTGTCGCCCTCGCTCTTGCCGATCAGCGCGCGCGCGAACGGCGAAGATACCGAGATCAGGCGCTGCTTGATGTCGGCTTCGAGGTCGCCGACGATCTGGTAGGTGACTTCGTCGCCGGAATCCTCGTCGGCGAGCTCTACGGTGGCGCCGAAGACGATGCGCTTGCCTGCGTTGAGACGCGAGACGTCGATGACTTCCGCGTGCGACAGCGTGCCTTCCAGTTCCTGGATGCGGCCTTCGATGAAGCCCTGCAATTCGCGCGCGGCGTGGTATTCGGCGTTTTCCTTGAGATCGCCGTGCGCACGTGCCTCGGCGATCGCGGCGATGATGCGCGGCCGTTCCTCGCTCTTGAGGCGGTCGAGTTCGCCGCGCAGGCGCTCCGCGCCTTTCTTGGTCATCGGTGGGCGATTCATGCCAGTTCCTTGTGCAATTCCTGCAGGCTGTGGACGTCGGGATTGTTGCGGAAGTCGAGCGAATGCAAAAGCGCTTTCGCGCCACTCACCGTCGTCGAATAGGTCACGCGCTGCTGCAGCGCCTCGCGGCGGATCGAGAACGAATCGGCGATCGCCTGCTTGCCTTCGGTCGTGTTGACGATGAAGGCGATCTCGCCGTTCTTGATGAGGTCGACGATGTGGGGGCGGCCCTCGAGCACCTTGTTGATGCGCTCGCAGGCGATGCCGTTGGCGGCGAGGAAGTCGTGCGTGCCGCCGGTGGCGACGATGCTGAAACCTCGACGCAGCAATTCGCGCGCGACTTCGAGCAGGCGCGGCTTGTCGCCGTCGCGCACCGAGAGGAACGCCTTGCCCGCCGACGGCGCGCGGATGCCTGCAGCTTCGTGCGCGCGCGCGAACGCGGCGCCGAAATTGCGGCCGACGCCCATGACTTCGCCGGTCGAGCGCATTTCGGGGCCGAGGATCGGATCGACGTTCTGGAACTTGAGGAACGGGAAGATCGCTTCCTTGACCGAGTAGTAGTCGGGCACGATTTCGCGTGTCGCGTTCTGCGCGGCGAGCGACTGGCCCACCATGCAGCGCGCGGCGATCTTCGCGAGCGCGACGCCCGTCGCCTTGGCCACGAACGGCACCGTGCGCGAGGCGCGCGGATTGACTTCGAGGATGTAGACGGTATCGCCGTCCGCGTCGGACTGGATCGCGAACTGCGTGTTCATCAGGCCGACGACATTCAACTCGCGTGCGAGCAGGCCGACTTGCCGGCGCAGCTCGTCCTGCGTCGCCTTCGACAGCGAATACGGCGGCAGCGAGCACGAGGAATCGCCCGAATGCACGCCGGCTTCCTCGATGTGCTCCATGATGCCGCCGATGAACACGTTGCCTTCGGCATCGGCGACGATGTCGACGTCGACTTCGCCGGCGTGGTCGAGGAAGCGGTCGAGCAGCACCGGCGAGGAATCGGACACGCGCACCGCGTCGCGGATGTAGCGCGCGAGGTCGGCGTCGTCGTGCACGATTTCCATCGCGCGGCCGCCGAGCACGTAGCTCGGCCGCACGACGAGCGGATAGCCGATCTCGCGTGCGAGCGCGAGCGCTTCGTCGGCGCTGCGCGCGGTACGGTTCGGAGGCTGGCGCAGGCCGAGTTTTTCGATGAGCTTCTGGAAGCGCTCGCGATCCTCGGCGAGGTCGATGCTGTCCGGACTCGTGCCGATGATCGGCACGCCGGCCGCCTCGAGCGCGCGCGCGAGCTTGAGCGGCGTCTGGCCGCCGTACTGCACGATCACGCCCTTGGGCTTTTCCTTGTCGACGATTTCGAGCACGTCTTCGAGCGTGAGCGGCTCGAAATACAGGCGATCGGAGGTGTCGTAGTCGGTGCTGACCGTTTCCGGGTTGCAGTTGACCATGATGGTCTCGAACCCGTCTTCGCGCAGCGCGAGCGCTGCGTGCACGCAGCAGTAATCGAACTCGATGCCCTGGCCGATGCGGTTCGGGCCGCCGCCGAGCACGATGACCTTCTCGCGCGTGGTCGGCTCGGCCTCGCATTCTTCCTCGTAGGTCGAATACAGGTACGCGGTCGTCGTCGCGAATTCGGCCGCGCAGGAATCCACGCGCTTGTACACGGGACGCACGTTGAACGCGCGGCGCAGCGCGCGCACGGCGTTCTCGTCGCTGCCGACGAGTTCGGCGATGCGCGCGTCCGAAAAACCCTTGCGCTTGAGACGGAACATGCGCGCGGCGTCGATCGCGGCCAGGCCACCGGACTTGATCTCGCCTTCCGTGCGCACGAGATCGTCGATCTGCGCGAGAAACCATGGGTCGATGTGCGTGAGCGCGAACACGTCGGCCTGCGACAGACCCGCGCGGAACGCGTCGGCGACATGGAACACGCGATCCGGACCCGGTTCCTTCAGCTCGCGCTTGAGCGCGGCGAGGCCATCCGGCGTGGATGCGTCGTGCCGGTCCGGATTGAGGCCGCTCTTGCCGGTTTCCATCCCGCGCAGCGCCTTCTGCAGCGACTCCTGGAACGTGCGTCCGATCGCCATGACTTCGCCGACGGATTTCATCTGCGTGGTCAGGCGCGAGTCCGCCGCCGGGAATTTCTCGAACGCGAAACGCGGAATCTTGGTGACGACGTAGTCGATGGTCGGCTCGAACGAGGCCGGCGTCTTGCCGCCGGTGATGTCGTTGCGCAGTTCGTCGAGCGTGTAGCCGATGGCGAGTTTCGCGGCGACCTTGGCGATCGGAAACCCGGTCGCCTTCGACGCCAACGCTGACGAACGCGACACGCGTGGATTCATCTCGATGACGACGACGCGGCCGTCCTGCGCGTTGATGCCGAACTGCACGTTCGAGCCGCCGGTGTCGACGCCGATCTTGCGCAACACGGCGATCGAGGCGTCGCGCAGGCGCTGGTATTCCTTGTCGGTGAGCGTCTGCGCCGGCGCGACGGTGATGCTGTCGCCGGTGTGCACGCCCATCGGATCGAGGTTCTCGATGCTGCACACGATGATGCAGTTGTCCGCGGTATCGCGGACGACTTCCATCTCGAATTCCTTCCAGCCGAGCACGGATTCCTCGACGAGGACCTCGTGCACCGGCGAGAGGTCGAGGCCGCGCTTGACGATCTCCTCGAATTCCTCACGGTTGTAGGCGATGCCGCCGCCGCTTCCGCCGAGCGTGAAGCTCGGGCGGATGATCGTCGGATAACCGACCTTGGCCTGGATCTCGACCGCCTGCTCGAACGTGCGCGCGACCTCGGCCTTCGGACATTCCAGGCCGATCTCCCTCATCGCGACGCGGAACAGCTCGCGGTCCTCGGCCATGCGGATCGCCTCGCGCGAGGCGCCGATGAGCTCGACGCCGTACTTCTCGAGCACGCCGTGGTCGGCGAGGTCGAGCGCGCAGTTGAGCGCGGTCTGGCCGCCCATCGTCGGCAGCAGCGCGTCGGGGCGTTCCTTGGCGATGATGCGTTCGACGGTCTGCCAGTTGATCGGCTCGATGTACACGGCGTCGGCCGTGCCCGGATCGGTCATGATCGTCGCCGGATTCGAGTTGACGAGGACGACGCGGTAACCCTCCTCCTTGAGCGCCTTGCAGGCCTGCGCGCCGGAATAGTCGAACTCGCAGGCCTGGCCAATGACGATCGGGCCGGCGCCGATGATGAGAACGCTCCCGAGGTCAGTTCTTCTTGGCACTGCCCGCTTCCTGCTCGTCCTTCGCCGGCGCCGCGGATTCGGTCGCCACGACGCTGACGTTGCGCACCGTTTCGCGCGGGATGTCGAGCTCGATCGAGCCGTTGTCCGGGCCGAGCTGCAACGTGATGCCCGGATTGGTGTACTTGACGAGCTTGCCGCGGCGCACGGTGTCGAACGTCGTCTCGACGATGATCGTGTCGCCTACATGGTGCTCGAGTTCGGTGTAGTCGACGACGTGGGCGAGCGGCTGCGCCGGCGCAGCGACCTTGGCCGGCGCCTTCTTCGGCGCGGCCGTCGCTAGGGTCGCCGGCGTGGCGAGCGCCAGGGCGAGGGACATCGCGATTGCGGAATGTGCGAGTCGAAGCATGTCGTTTACGCCGCGGCAACCGCGCGCGCCTCCATGAGGTCGATGAAGCGATCGAACAAGCCGGCCACGTCATGCGGGCCGGGACTGGCTTCCGGATGCCCCTGGAAGCCGAATGCAGGCGCGTCGCGGAACGCAATGCCCTGCAGCGAGCCGTCGAACAGCGAACGATGCGTGGCGCGCACGTTCGGCGGCAAGGTGGTTTCGTCGACGGCGAAGCCGTGGTTCTGGCTGGAAATCATCACGCGGCCACTGTCGAGATCGATGACCGGATGGTTCGCTCCGTGATGACCGAACTTCATCTTGACCGTCCGCGCGCCGGCGGCAAGGCCGAGCAGCTGATGGCCGAGGCAGATGCCGAAGGTCGGCACTTTCGCGCGCAGGAATTCGCCGATCGCGGCGATCGCGTAGTCGCAAGGTTCCGGATCGCCCGGACCATTGGACAGGAACACGCCGTCGGGCTTCAGCGCGAACACCTCGGCCGCGGGCGTCTGCGCGGGCACGACGGTGATCTCGCAACCGCGGTCGGCGAGCATGCGCAGGATGTTGCGCTTGACGCCGAAATCGTACGCAACCACGCGATGGCGCACCGGCGCATGGGCGAATGCCGTCGCGTCGAGGTCGTAGCTGCCATCGCGCCACGGATAGCGCGCGTGCACCGTCACGACCTTGGCGAGGTCGGCGCCCTTGAGGCCGGGAAATGCGCGTGCCGCGGCAAGCGCGGCGGCTTCGTCGATCGAGTCGCCGGCGACGAGGCAGCCGTTCTGTGCGCCGCCGCTGCTGAGCAGGCGCGTCAGGCGGCGCGTGTCGATGTCGGCGATGGCCACGATGCCGTGGCGGCTCAGCCAGGCGTCGAGCGTTTCCTCGCTGCGCCAGTTGCTCGCCAGCAGGGGCAGGTCGCGGATGACGAGGCCGGCGGCATGGACGCGGTCGGATTCGGCGTCGACCACGTTGCAGCCGGTGTTGCCGATGTGCGGATAGGTCAGCGTGACGATCTGCTGCGCGTAGGACGGGTCGGTCAGGATTTCCTGATAGCCCGTCATCGCCGTGTTGAAGACGACTTCGCCGCAGGCCTGCCCGTCCGCGCCAATGGACACGCCGCGGAAGATGCTGCCGTCGGCGAGTGCGAGGAGAGCTGGAGTGGTCATGCGTTCGCCTGTGTTCGGGATGGGACCGCCGATACCGCGTGCGGCAGAACCCGCGGGCTGGAAAACACCAGTCCGTGGGGAAAAGAGGAATCGAGGCGAGTGCGAATTTTACGGGCGCGCCGCGGCACTGTCCACCATGAACTGCGTGCCTGGCGCGTAGAATGGACGGGCTTTCGCCCACAGCCCAGCGCCCGATGAACGCCGTTGCCCTGCCCGCCCGGAACCCCGCGCCGCCGCTGCTCGACGCCGCGCGGCTCGATCGCGCCGACACGCTCGTGCGCGAGGCGCCGTTTGCGTTCCTGATCGCCCGCGACCAGCTGCCGGCAAACGCCGCATCCGCGCTCGCCGCGGACTTCCCGCGCTACGCGAGCGCGGGGTTCTTCCCGTGGGATGCGGCCGAATGCGGCCCGTCGCTGAACCGGCTCGTCGAAGACCTCACCTCGCGCGCGTTCGCCGATGCGATCGGCGCGCATCTGGGCGTGCCCGACCTCGGCGCGTACCCGTCGCTGGTCACGATCTGCCGCTCGCTCAACAAGCGCCACGGCACCATCCATACCGACAGCAAATCGAAGATCGTCACCGCGCTCGTCTACCTCAACGAGGATTGGCCCGACATCGACGGCGGCTGCCTGCGTTTCCTCAATCGCATCGACGACATCGACGATCTCGTCGTTCCGCCGGTGCGGCCGCTCTACGGCACGCTCGTCGCGTTCCGTCGCGCCGAGAATTCGTTCCATGGCCACCTCCCGCACGAGGGCGAACGCCGCGTCGTGCAGGTCGCCTGGCTCACGAGCGAGGAAGAAAAGCTGCGCAAGACGCAGCGCGGGCGCCTCTCGCGCCTGTTCAAGAAGCTGTTCGGTCGCCTCGACCGCCGGCTCGGCGCCAACCGCGACCGCAACGCAGCGCATCGCGATTGATCGCTGTGCAGCACGGCATCGCGGAACCGACTGCGTCGGCAATCGGCACTGCCGTGTCGCGTATGCTCGCCCTTCGTTCTGGAGATTGCCGATGACCTTTCCTGCTCGCCACGCATGCATCGCCCTGCGATGGACGGCCGTACTCGCCCTCGCGGCAAACACAGGCGTCGCCGTGGCGCGCCAGGGAGAGCTGCCGCTCACCCTCGCAGACAACGCGAAGCTCGGCATCGAGATTCCGGTCGAAGTCGTCAGCGGCGTCGATGCCGGCATGCGCCGCGCTGAACTCGACAAGGCGACTGCCGCCTCCGGCATGCACGACAAGCGCCTGCGCGTCGCCGATCTGCGAACGACCTCCATTGCGCCTGCTGCGCAGGGCCGCTGGACACGCCTCGCCGATGGCACTCGTGTCTGGCGCGTGCGGCTGAACGCCTCCGGCGCCACCGATCTGCGCCTGAATTTCGGTCATTTCGCATTGCCGCGGGGCGCACGCCTGTACGTGATCGGCGCCGATCGCTATTACCAGGGTCCGTACACGCAAGCCGACGCCATGGATGGCACGTTTCATGCGCCCGTCGTACCCGGCGACACCGCAACCGTCGAACTTCAAGTCCCCGATGCCGTCGACGGCAATGCAGCACTGCTCGAAGTCACCGCCGTCGGCGTTGGCTTCCGCGATGTGTTCGGCCGCGAAAAGGCGCAGACCGGCCCCGGCACCTCGGGCGCGTGCAACGTCAATGTCGCCTGTTCGCTCGGCCAACCCTACGCAGACGAAATCCGCGCCGTCGGCCAATACGAATTCAACGATTACGACGGCACTGGCACCTACATCTGCACAGGCACGCTCGTTGCCGACGTGCCGCACGACAAGAAGAACTATTTCCTCACCGCGGCGCACTGCATCTCGCATGCGTCCGAAGCGCAGTCGATGGTCGTCTACTGGAACTACCAGTCGACGACATGCAACGGCTTGAATGCCCCGGCCGGCGGTTTCTTCAACGACGACCAGCACGGCGCGACGCTGCGCGCGTACCGCGCGGATGCGGACTTTGCCCTCGTTGAAATGAAAACCGCGCCTGATCCGTCGTGGGACCTCCACTACGCAGGCTGGGATGCACGCAACGTCGCGCCGAGCGGCACCGTCGGCATCCACCATCCGCTTGGCGACGCGAAGAAGATCACCGCGGGGCCGCAACCTTCGACGACCTACGGTTGCATCGCGGCGACGACCGCCTCGAATACGCATTGGCTGACAGGTCCGTACACGCAGGGCACGACCGAAGGCGGTTCTTCGGGATCCGGCTTGTTCGCGGTCGCGACGGACGCCAATGGTGCACGGCGCCGGCTCGTCGGCGTGTTGTCCGGCGGCGATGCGGAATGCAGTTCGTCGGCGCCGACGCAGCCCAACAATGGACACGACTGCTACGGCAAGTTCGCCGTCGCCATGACGGGCAGCGGCACCTCGAGCGCCAACCGTTTGCGCGAATGGCTCGATCCCGCCGATACCGGCGCATCGACGATCGACGGCATTGACCAGAACGCGACCGGCGCGCCCATGCCCGCCGGCCATTCGCGGCACGCACTGCCGCGGGACATCGGCGCACGCGTACCGGGCAAAAGGGTGCGCGCCGCGACGGCCGCACAAGACGAAAATTGACGTGCTCGTCGATTCGCATTGCCATCTCGACGCGTCCGAGTTCGACGCGGATCGCGCGCAGGTGCTCGCGCGGGCGCGCGGCGCAGGGGTGACCGCGCAGGTCGTGCCCGCGATTCGACTCGCCGATTTCGCCGCGTTGCGCGACCTGTGCGTGGCCAACGCGGATCTGCATCCGGCCTATGGCCTGCATCCGATGTTCCTCGCCGACCATGCGCCCGCGCACCTCGATGCGTTGCGCGACTGGCTCGGCCGCGAGCGCGCCGTCGCGGTCGGCGAATGCGGACTCGACTACTTCGTGGAAGGCCTCGACGAAAATGCACAGCGCGAGTATTTCGCCGCGCAACTGCGGCTCGCGCGCGAATTCGACCTGCCCGTGATCATCCACGCACGCCGCGCCGTCGACGAAGTCATCGCGACGATCAAGCGCTTCGCGCCGCTGCGCGGCGTCGTGCACAGCTATTCGGGCAGTGCCGAACAGGCGCGGCAGTTGTGGAACCTCGGCTTCCTGATCGGCCTCGGCGGCCCGGTCACCTACGAGCGCGCGCATCGGTTGCGCTCGCTCGCGGCGACGATGCCGCTCGAATGCCTGCTGCTCGAAACCGACGCGCCCGACCAGCCGCTGGCGACGCATCGCGGCGAGCGCAATGAACCGGCACGCCTCGCCGAAGTCGCGGACGCGATCGCGGCGTTGCGCGGCGTCGATGCCGCGTCCGTCGCGCAGGCCACGACGCTCAATGCGAAGCGGCTGTTCCGCCTCTGAACGCACGTCTTTCCGACCGGCCGGCATGTCGCCCGGATGCGAACGCCGTTGAAGAGGGCGCGTTAAGATGGCGCGGCTTTCGCCAAGGACCGACCCGCGTGTTCGACAAGATCCTCATCGCCAACCGCGGCGAAATCGCCTGCCGCGTGATCCGCACCTGCCGACGCCTCGGCATCTCGCCGGTCGCCGTGTACTCGGACGCCGACGCGACCGCGCAGCACGTGCGCCTCGCCGATACGGCGTATCCGATCGGCGGCCCGCGTCCGGCCGATTCGTACCTGCGCGGCGAGGCGATCATCGAAGCGGCGCTCGAGTCCGGCGCGCAGGCGATCCATCCCGGCTACGGATTCCTGTCCGAGAACGCCGATTTTGCCGACGCGGTCGCGCGCGCCGGCCTCGTCTTCATCGGTCCGTCGGGCGATTCGATGCGGCGCATGGGCTCGAAGGCCGGCGCCAAGGAACTCATGGCCGCGCGCGGCGTGCCGGTCGTGCCCGGCTACACGGGCGAAGACCAAGATGCCGCGCTGCTCGCGCGCGAGGCGCAGCGCATCGGCTTTCCGCTCATGATCAAGGCCGCCTACGGCGGCGGCGGCAAGGGCATGCGCATCGTGCGCGCGGCCGGCGAGTTCGCCGCGAACCTCGAAAGCTGCCAGCGCGAGGCGAAGAACGCGTTCGGCCGCGACCGCGTGCTGCTCGAGCGCTACGTCGAACATCCGCGCCATATCGAATTCCAGGTGTTCGGCGACGCGCACGGCAACATCGTCCACCTCAACGAGCGCGAATGCTCGGCGCAGCGCCGGTATCAGAAAGTGCTCGAGGAAACGCCCTCGCCGTTCGTCACGCCCGAACTGCGCGCGAAGATGGGCGAAGCCGCGATCGCCGCGGCGCGCGCGCTCGATTACGTCAACGCGGGTACGGTCGAGTTCATCGTCGGCCAGGGCGGCGATTTCTATTTCATGGAAATCAATACGCGCCTGCAAGT
>Ga0222420_100186_pt1 | contig 80601 bp, 70 predicted proteins | sample 3A2ome_FD_182470 | JGI IMG/M metagenome (GOLD analysis project Ga0222420, IMG submission 182470) | Enriched microbial communities from leaf-cutter ant dump, University of Wisconsin, Madison, United States - 3A200A (version 2) | ecosystem: Environmental > Terrestrial > Nest > Insects nest > Nest...
CGGATCCTGGTGACGCTGCTGCACGAGATGAAGCGCAGCGGCGCGAAGAAGGGGCTGGCGGGGCTGTGCATTGGGGGCGGCATGGGCGTGGCCCTGGCGCTCGAGCGCTGAACATTCGACATACACACACAGACGACAAGGAGACGAACGATGAGCAAGCAACGCGTGGCCCTGGTGACCGGCGGCATGGGCGGCCTGGGCGAGACCATCTCGACCAAGCTGTGCGACGCCGGCTACCGGGTGGTGGTGACCTATTCCCCCGGCAACGCCAAGCATGGCGACTGGGTGGCGCAGATGAAGGACAAGGGCTACGACATCCTGGCCGTCGCCTGCGACGTGGCCGACATCGATTCGTGCGCCCGTGCGGTCGCCGAGATCCAGGACCAGGTCGGCGCCGTCGACGTGCTGATCAACAACGCCGGCATCACGCGCGACATGACCTTCAAGAAGATGGACAAGGTGAACTGGGACGCGGTGCTGCGCACCAACCTCGACAGCCTGTTCAACATGACCAAGCAGGTGGCCGACGGCATGGCCGAGCGCAACTGGGGGCGCATCATCAACGTCTCCTCGGTCAACGGCTCCAAGGGCGCGTTCGGCCAGACCAACTACTCGGCCGCCAAGGCGGGCGTGCACGGCTTCACCAAGGCGCTGGCGCTGGAGGTGGCGAAGAAGGGCGTGACGGTGAACACCATCTCCCCCGGCTACATCGGCACCAAGATGGTCACGGCGATCCCGAAGGATGTGCTCGACAGCAAGATCCTGCCGCACATCCCGGTCGGCCGGCTGGGCAAGCCGGAGGAGGTGGCGGGGCTGATCATCTACCTCGCCTCCGAGGAGGCCGCCTTCGTGACCGGCGCCAACATCGCCATCAACGGCGGGCAGCACATGCAGTAGAACCCCGGCCGGCCGGCCCGCGGTCAGAACGGGTAGTGCCGCGCGCCCGCCTGCACCGTCACCCAGCGCAGGTCGGTGAACTCCGCGATGCCGGCCTTGCCGCCGAAGCGGCCCCAGCCGCTGCCCTTGACGCCGCCGAAGGGCATCTGCGCCTCGTCGTGCACCGTCGGCCCGTTGACGTGGCAGATGCCGGACTCGATGCGCTGCGCGACCTGCAGGGCGCGCGCCGCGTCGCGGCCGAACACCGCGGCCGAGAGGCCGTAGGGGTTGTCGTTGGCGCAGGCGACGGCTTCCTCCACGCCATGGACGCGCACGATGGCCTTCACCGGGCCGAAGGTCTCCTCGGCGTAGATGCGCATGGCCGGCGTGACGCGGTCCAGCAGCGTGGCGGGCACCAGCGTGCTGTCGGCCTTGCCGCCGCACAGCAGGGTGGCGCCCTTGGCGAGCGCGTCGTCGATCAGCGCGTTGCAGTGGTCCACCGTGCTCATGCCGACCACGCTGCCCAGCACCACCGGGTCCGGCCCGCGTGGGTCGCCCAGGGGCAGGGCGGCGGCCTTGGCGGCGAACTTCTGCACGAAGGCGTCGGCGACGGCCGCATCGACCACCAGCCGCTCGGTGCTCATGCAGATCTGGCCCGAGTTCATGAAGCAGCCGAAGGCGGCGGCATCCACCGCGGCGTAGAGGTCGGCGTCGTCCAGCACCAGCAGTGGCGCCTTGCCGCCCAGCTCCAGCACCACCGGCTTGAGGTGCTGCGCGCACTGCACCGCGATCAGCCTGCCCACGCGCGTGGAGCCGGTGAAGTTGACGCGGCGCACGGCGGGGTGGGCGATCATGGCGTTGACCACCGCCTCGGCATCGGCCGGCGCGTTGGTCACGTAGTTCACCACCCCGGGCGGGAAGCCCGCATCGACGAAAGCCTGCGCGATCAGCCGGTGCGTGTGCGGGCACAGCTCCGAGCCCTTGAACACCACCGTGTTGCCGCAGGCCAGCGGCGTGGCGAGCGCGCGCACGCCGAGAATGACGGGCGCGTTCCACGGCGCGATGCCCAGCACCACGCCGGCCGGCTGGCGCAGGCCCATCGCCAGGCTGCCGGGCACGTCGGAGGGGATCACCTCGCCGGCCACCTGCGTGGTCAGCGCCGCCGCCTCGCGCAGCATGCCCGCCGCCAGGTGCACGTTGAAGCCGGCCCACAGGGCGGTGGCGCCGGTCTCGCGCGGCAGCGCGGCGACGAAGTCGGGCGCCTTCGCCTCCAGTGCGTCGGCCGCCTTCAGCAGCAGCGCGCGGCGTTCGCCGGGGCCGGTGTGGCGCCAGGTCTTGAAGGCTTCGGCTGCGGCTTCGACGGCACGCAGCGCGTCGGCCGGCGTAGCCGCGGGCGCGCGCGAGGCGGGGCTGCCGTCCAGCGGGTTGCGCCGCTCGAAGGTGGCGCCGCCCTCGGCGCCGGCGGCGAGGCCGTTGATGAGCATGGACAGGTCGGACATGGGGACGGGTTCTCCTTCAAGGGGCTGCGGCGGCGGTGCCGAGGTAGGCCTGGCGGATGACGTCGGAGCGCGCCAGCTCGGCGGCCGGGCCGCCAGCCACCAGCGCGCCGCGCTCCAGCACATGGGCGTGGTCGGCCACGGCCAGAGCCTTGCGCACGTTCTGCTCCACCAGCAGCACGGTGGTGCCGGCGTCGGCGATGCGCCGGGCGATGGCGAGCAGCTCGTCCACCATGCGCGGCGCCAGGCCGAGCGAGGGTTCGTCCAGCATCAGCAGGCGCGGGCCGCTCATCAGGGCGCGGGCCACGGCCACCATCTGCTGCTCGCCGCCGCTCATGGTGCCGGCGAGCTGGTGGGCGCGCTCGGCCAGACGCGGGAAGTCCTCGAAGGCCTGGCGCAGGCGCGCGGCGCGCTCGGCCTTGCCGGCCAGCCAGCCGCCCAGTTCCAGGTTCTCGGTCACCGTCATCTGCGGGAAGAGCTGGCGCCCCTCGGCCACCAGCGCCATGCCGCGGCGCACCGCCACGCCGGGCTGCTTGACCGGCAGCAGCGTGTCGTCGAGCAGCACGGTGCCGGTGCGCGGAATGAGGCCGGCCAGGGCCTTGAGCAGCGTGGTCTTGCCGGCGCCGTTGGGGCCGAGGATCACGGTCAGGCCGGGGCCGACGGCGAGGTCGATCGAACGCAGCACGCCGAAGCCGCCGTAGCCGGCGCCCAGGCCCTCGATGCGCAGGCGAGCCGTCATGCGAGCACCTCGTCGCCCAGGTAGGCATCGATCACTTCGGGGTTACGCACCACCTCGGCCGGCGTGCCGTCGGCGATCTTGCGGCCCTGGTGCAGCACCAGCACGCGCTCGACGTGGCGCAGCAGCGTCGTCACCGCATGCTCGATCCACACCACCGCCAGGCCCAGCTCGCCGCGCAGGCGGCCGATCAGCCGCGCCATCGCCTCCACCTCGGCCTCGGTCAGGCCTGCGGCCACCTCGTCCAGCAGCAGCAGGCGCGGGCGGGTGGCCAGCGCCATGCCGATCTCCAGCAGCCGCTGCTGCGCGGGCGTGATGGCGGCGGCGGGCAGCGCGGCATGGTGCTCCAGGCCGATCAGCGCGAGGATGGTGTCGGCATCGGCGAGCGCCGGCGGCGCAGCGCGGTGCCGGCCGGCGAACTGCAGGCCGAAGTCCACGTTGTCGCGCACGCGCATCGCGGCGAACACGCGCGGCGTCTGGAAAGTGCGCGCCACGCCCTGCGCGGCGAAGCGGTGCGGGCCCTGGCCGGCCAGGTCGTGCCCGCCCAGCAGCAGCGCGCCGGCGGTCGGCGCGGTCACGCCCGAGATGGCGTTGAAGAAGGTGGTCTTGCCGGCGCCGTTGGGGCCGATGATGCCGACCAGCTCGCCGGCGTCGAAGGCGGCGCTCACCGCGTCCACGGCGGTCAGGCCGCCGAAGCGCACCGTCACCGCGCGGGCTTCCAGCAGGCGCTCAGCCATCGCGGCCTCCGCGCGCGAACCAGCCGCGCAGCGTCTCGCGGCGCAGGCTGCCCAGGCCGTCGGGCAGGTACATCACCGACAGGATCAGCAGCAGCCCCAACGCCATCATGTAGGCCTGCGGCAGCTGCAGCCGCAGCGTCTCGGCCAGCACGCTGAACACCACCGCGGCCGCGACCGGGCCCCACAGCGTGGCGGCGCCGCCGATCAGCGCGATCAGCACGGTCTGGAAGCCGATGAAGGGGTTGAACACCGTCACCGGGTCGATATACGTCCAGCGCACCGCCATCGCCGCGCCCGCCGCGCCGGCGAAGGCGGCGGTGAGGGCGAAGCCGAGCGTCTTCACCCAGCGCGTGGGCACGCCCAGCGTCTGCGCGCGCTGCTCGTCGGCGCCGATGCCCGCCAGCGCCAGGCCGAAGCGGCTGCGCCGCACGGCCATCGCGGTGGCCACGGCGCCCGCCGCGATCGCCAGCAGCGTGAAGTACACCGTGCGGTCGTCGGGCACCACCGCGAGCACGCGGCCGACGGTGCCGGTGACCTGCTTCTCGAAGTAGGTGACGGCGTGGCGGATCAGCTCCGTCATGCCGAAGGTCAGCACCGCGAAGTACGTGCCGCGCAGGTGCAGCACCGCCGCGCCCATGACCAGCGCGACGGCCGCGGCGACGGCGGCGCCGAGCATGATGACCAGCGGCCAGGGCAGCTGCTCCAGCGTCAGCGCGCTGGCGTAGGCGCCGATGCCGAAGAAGGCCGAGGTCGCCAGCGACAGGTAGCGCGTGCTGCCGCAGAACACGCTCCAGCTCGACGCCAGCGCCACGTACATCAGGCAGGCCATCGCCAGCGACAGCGCGAACTCGCCCACCAGGGCCGGCAGCAGCGCGGCGCCGGCGGCGAGCAGCGCCAGAAGGATTGCGTCGCGCTTCATCGTTTCGAGAACAGGCCGTTGGGCCGCCACAGCAATACGGCAATGAACACGCCGTACGAGAGCAGCGACTTGAGCGAAGGGTTGGTGAAATGCATGCCCAGCGCCTCGATCACGCCCAGCAGCAGCCCGCCGGCCAGCGTGCCGCCCATGCTGCCGAAGCCGCCAAGGGTGATGACGATCAGCGCCGTCACCGTGTAGGGCTCGCCCATCGCCGGCGTGATGGTGTAGGCCATCGACAGCAGGCAGCCCGCCACGCCCGACAGGCCCAGGCCGACGCCGAACATCAGCGGGTGCAGGCGCCTGGTGTCGATGCCCACCAGCTGCGCACCGACGGGCGACTGCATCAGCGCCCGCACGCCCTTGCCCAGCAGCGTGAAGCGCAGCAGCGCCATCAGCGCCAGCGAGAACAGCAGCGCCAGGCCGAACACCAGCAGCTTGTTGGCGGCGAACTGCGTGCCGCCGACGTGCACCGGCTGCGTCAGGTAGTCGTAGCCGCGCAGGTCGCCGCCCCAGGCCCAGGAGGCGAGGTTCTGCACCAGGAACATCAGGCCGAAGGCGACCATCAGGCCGCGCGCCTCGAACACGTCCACGTTCGGCGCGTCGGCCGCCAGCTTGCGGAAGGTGAGGCGATGGATCACCAGCCCGAGCCCGAGCAGCAGCACGAACACCGCCGGCAGCATCGCCAGCGGCGACCAGCCCAGCAGCGTGGCCGCCATCCACGTGACATACGCGCCCAGCATCAGGAACTCGCCGTGCGCGATGTTCAGGATGCGCATGAGGCCGTACTGCAGGTTCAGGCCCAGGCCCACCAGCGCGTAGATGCCGCCGGTGATCAGCCCGCTGGCGATCAGTTCGAACCAGGCCGTGGCGGACACGTCGCGCCTACTTCCAGGCCGGCTTGGCAGGGTTGAGCTTCGCCGTCGCCACCGGGGCGGGCCACACGACCTCGAACTCGCCGTTCTGCCACTGGCCCACCGTGCCCGGCGTGGCGGTGTTCTCGCTGCCGGTGAACCTGATGTCGCCGATGATGGTCTTGTGCGTGGTGCCCGCGACGTGATCGCGGATCGCCTTGCGGTCGAGCCCGACCTTCGCAACGGCGGCCTGCAGGATCTCCAGCCCCGCCCAGCAGTGGCCGCTGGCCCAGCGGTCGGGCTCCTTGCCCTCGAAGCGCTTGGTGTGCGCGTCGAAGTAGGCCTTGGCGCCCGGGCTGGTCTTCGCGTTCCACGAGCCCATGCCCAGCACGCCCTCCGCGCCCGGTGCGGTGATGACGTTGCGGTACAGCTGGAAGGCCGTGCCCACCGAGGCGTAGAAGAACTTCGGGTTGAAGCCGATCTCCTTGGCCTGCTTGCTCGCCAGGATGGTGTCGGGCGGATAGGTGATGCCGATGAAGGCGTCGGGGTTCTGGTCCTTGATGCCGCGCAGCACGGGCGACAGGTCCTTCACGCCCAGCGGGTAGCTCTTGCGCTCCACCACCTGGATCGAGGTCTTCTTCAGCGCGTTGTTCAGCGCCGCGAAGTTCTCCAGGCCGAACAGGTCGTCCATGTAGACGATGGCGACGCTCTTCGCGCCGTTGGCCGCCAGCATGTCGACCAGCGCGCCCATCATGCGGTCGGGCTGCTGCAGCAGCGAGAAGAAGTACGAGAGGTTCATGTCGATCAGCTTGCGCGACAGCGCCGTGGGTGCCAGCATCGGGTAGCCGAAGCGCTGCGCCAGCGGCGCGATCGCGAAGTTGGCGTTGCTGCCCCAGGGCGGCAGGATCAGGTCCACCTTGTCGCTGCCCATCAGCTTCTGGTAGCTGCGCACGCAGGTCTCGATGTCGCTGCGGTCGTCGGAGCTGACCAGCTCCACGGGGCGCTTCACGCCCTTGACGTCCAGCCCGCCGGCGGCGTTCACCTGCTCGGCCCACAGCAGGTAGTTGGGCTCCTGGCTCACCTGGGCGCCGGGCGTCCAGGGGCCGGTGCGCGACATGGCGTAGCCGATGCGCACGGGGCCGCCGGACGCGGGCTGCGCGCGCAGCGCGGGGGCGAAGGCGGCCGTCCCCAGCACGGCGGCGGTGCCCTGCATCCAGCGGCGGCGATTGGAACTGAGGCGATCGGCCATGGCGTGTCTCCTGTGCTTGTCGTGCAGCGCATCGTAGGAAGGCGCCCGGCCGGCCGCTGTGCAGGCGGCGCACTGTTCGCTTGCACCAGCGTGCACGGCTCTCGGGGTTTCCCCGGGGTCGCGGGCGCGGCGCGGCGGGTGCCACCCATAATCCCGCGCACCTCTTCCTTCCTCTTTCCTCAACGGAGCGCGCCGTGACCCCGTCCCTGCTGCTGAGCACCGATGCCGTGGCGGCGCGCGAGCGCGCACCGCAGTGGCGCGAGTGGGTGTGGCGCCATTTCGGCGGCCTGGATTCCGACCTGTACGGCGACACGGACTTCGACGGGCACCTGTCGGCCTCGCGCGCCGGCGACGTCATCCTCACGCGCCTCGAAGGCGGCCGCCACCGCGTGCTGCGCACCCCGCAGATGGCGCGCCGCGACGAGGCGGCCTACCTCAAGATCGTCGCGCCCTGGCAGGGCAGCGCCACCGTGCACCAGCAGGGCCGCGCCGGCAGCGCGCGCGAAGGCGGCTGGATCATCTACGACACCACCGAGGGCTACGAGATCGACAACCCGGAGCACACGGAGCACCTGATCGTGATGCTGCCGAAGGCGCAGATGGCCGAGCGCGGCGTGCACCTGGCGCCGCTGATGGCGCGCCGCGTGGGCGGCTCGGCTGGCATCTCGCGCGTGGCGCTGGAGACCATGCGCAACACCTATCGCGAGCTGCCCGCGATGAGCGAGACCGCCGCGCGCGGCGTCGGCGAGCTGATCATGCAGCTGGTGCGCCTGTCGCTGCTGGAGCTGGCCGGGCACGAGACGGCCGCCACGCAGAAGACGGCGCTGCAGGACCGCATCCGCGACCACGTGGCGTGCCACCTGGCCGATCCGCAGCTGTCCATCGAGCACATCGCCCGCGCGCTCAACTGCAGCAAGCGCCACCTGCACAACGCCTTCGCGCACGGCGACCTGACGCTGGCCAGCTACATCCAGCAGCAGCGCCTGCAGGCGTGCATCCAGGCGCTGCGGCAGGACGCGCAGGGCGCGCGGCCGATCACCGAGATCGCACTGTCGTGCGGCTTCGGCAACCTGTCGCATTTCTCGCGGGTGTTCCGCGAGCACACGGGCATGAGCCCGAGCGAATTCCGGCAGGCCCGGCGCCCGCCGGCGGGCTGAGGGCCGTTTTCAGGCGGCGCCGGTGGCCGCGATCCAGTGCCGGGCGATGGCCTCGCGCGAGGCGATCCACGCGCCGCCGCGCCGGCGCATGTGCTCCAGGATGCGCTGCAGCGCGACGATGCGCCCGGCGCGGCCGATCATGCGCAGGTGCAGCCCGACGGACAGCATCCGCGGCATGCGGCCGCCCTCCTCCCAGAGCCAGTCGAAGGCGTCGCACACGTACTCGGCGAAGCGCCCGGCCGTGTCGAAGCGCTGGGTGTGCTGGAACTGCATGTCGTTGGTGTCGAAGGCGTAGGGCAGCACGAGGTGGCGGCGCCCGTCCACGCGCACGAAGTAGGGCGTGTCGTCGTTGTAGGCGTCGCTGTCGTAGAGCATGCCGGCTTCCACCAGCAGCCGCCGGGTGTCGGCGGTGCGCACCGAGCGGGTGTGCCAGCCCACCGGGCGCCGGCCGGTGGCCTGCTCGATCGCGTCCAGCGCCATGCGGATGCGCTCGCGCTCCACCTCGGGCGACATGCCCGCGTGCGACTCCCAGCGGTAGCCGTGCGCGGCCACCTCGTGGCCGCGCGCGAGCGCGTCGCGCGCCAGCCAGGGCGAAACCTCGGCCGCGCGGCCGCAGGTGCTGAGCGTGAAGCGGCCGTCGAAGCGGTCGAACAGCCCGGCGATGCGCCAGTAACCCACGCGCGTGCCGTACTCGAAGTGCGACTCGATGCAGGGGTCGCGCACCTCCTGGCGGTCGATGACCTCGTAGACCGCCTCGTTGATGGCGTCGCCGGCGCCGACCGAGAACTCGGCGCCTTCCTCGAAGTTGACGACGAAGGACACGGCCACCCGCTGGCCGTCGGGCCAGGCGATGGCGGGCAGCTGCGTGCCGTAGCCGAGGAAGTCGCGGGACGAAGAAGGATCAGGATTCATGGAGGCGCGAGAGGAGAACGGATGAGCGAACCGGCCGCGGCGGCTCAGCGGGCGGCGAGGGCGGCTTCGCGGGCCGCCGAGCGCCCGGCGAAGCCGAGGGCCACGAGAACGAAGGCCAGCGCCGCCGCCACGTACACGGCGACCGCCTGGCTGGTGCCGTAGCGGTCGAGCAGCGAGACCGCGATGAGCGGCGCGAAGGCGCCCCCGGCAATGCCGGCGAGCTGGAAGCCCAGGCCGGCGCCGGTGAAGCGCACGTGGGTCGGGAACATCTGCGGCAGGAACGACGCCAGCGGCGCCCACAGCGCGGCCTGGATGAACATGCCCACCATGCAGGCGACGATGATCTGCGCGGGCACGCGGGTGTCGACCATCTGGAAGAAGACGAAGGCCCAGACCATGCCCGCCACCGCGCCCAGCGCGAGGACGGTGCGGCTGCCCCAGCGGTCGGCCAGGTAGCCGAAGAAGGGGATCGCGAAGACCTGCGACACGGCCGCGAACACGCCCGCCTCGAGCGCGACCGCGCGGGACATGCCGATGCGCAGCAGGTACACCTGCAGGAACAGCGAGAACACGTACCAGGCGACGTCGCTGCCGGCGCGCGCGCCCACCGCGATGACCAGCTTGCCCCAGTGCTGGGAGAAGACCTCCACCAGCGGCGCCGGGCCGGCCTCGGCCTGGCCGGCGGCGCGCAGCTTCTCGAACTCGGGCGACTCGTCCAGCGACAGCCGGATGTACAGCCCGACGGCGACCAGCGCGCCGCTGGCGAAGAAGGGCAGGCGCCAGCCCCACGACATGAAGGCTTCCTCCGAGACCGCGGCCGTCACCGCGGCGAAGGCGAGGTTGGCCAGCAGGAAGCCGATCGGGCTGGCCACCTGCACCAGGCTGCCCAGGAAGCCCTTGGCCTTGCCCTCCGACTCGCTGACCATCAGGGCGGCGCCGCCCCACTCGCCGCCCAGGGCCAGGCCCTGCGTGAGGCGCAGCAGCGCCAGCAGTGCCGGCGCCAGGATGCCGACCGAGGCGTAGGTGGGCAGCAGGCCGATCGCGAAGGTCGACAGGCCCATCACGAGCAGCGTGACGAACAGGATGCGCTTGCGTCCCAGGCGGTCGCCGAAGTGGCCGAACAGCGCCGCGCCGAGCGGCCGCGCGGCGAACGCCAGGCCATAGGACACCAGCGACAGCAGCAGCGCCGTGCGCGGGTCGTCCTGCGAGAAGAACAGCTTGGGGAACACCAGCGCGGCGGCAGTCCCGTAGATGAAGTGGTCGTAGAACTCGAGGCTGGTGCCGACCAGGCTGGCCGTGGCGACCTTGGCGGGGCTGCGGCCCGAGGAAGCGGACGCGGCGGAAGGGCTCATGGGTCTTCTCCCGGAAAGGAAGGGTGGAGGAGCGGGCAGGGCGTCTGCAAATTGTGCACAAAACAAATGTGATTGTGCACAATGATGGATGAGCGTTTTCACCTAGGGCCGCCGGCGAGCCGTGGCGCACCATCGCGCCCGCCGCCGTGCCCCTCCGGAACCCGTGCCATGAACGTGCTGCTGATCAATCCCAACACCACCGCCGCGATGACGGCCCGCCTGCTGGACACCGCGCGCGCCGGCTTCGGCGACCGCATGCGCATCGAGGCCGTGACGGCCGGGCGCGGCGTCGCCGTCGTCGCGTCGCGCGCCTCCTATGCCGTGGCCGCGCAGAGCGTGCTCGAGTGCTGGGCCGCATGGCGCCGGCCGGTGGACGCGGTGGTCGTCGCCTGCTTCGGCGATCCGGGCGTGGCGGCCCTGCGCGAGCTGGCGCCGGTGCCGGTCTACGGCCTGGCGCAATCCACGCTGCGCGCGGCCGCCGCCGACCCGCGCGGCTATGCGGTGGTGACGGCCGGGCCGGCCTGGCCGGCCATGCTCGACGAGCTCGTCGCCGGCTGGGGCCTGGGCGGCAGCTACCGCGGCACGCGCGCCATCGACGCGACCGGCCTGGGCGCGGCGAACCAGCCGGACCTGTTCCGCGCGAAGATGCAGGACGCCATCGACGCCGTGGCGGCTGCAGGCGCCGGCACGGTGGTGCTCGGCGGCGCCGCGCTGGCCGGCGCGGCAGGCGACTATGCGTCCGGCGCCCGCCTGCTGGACTGCCTGCAGGCCACGCTCGACGAGGTGGGGCGCGGCGGCGCGGCGCGCGCCGCGCCCGCCGGCGGACGGCCGCGCATCGACAGCCAGGGACTCGCGCCCGAGCTCGCGCGGCTGCTGGCCGGCGGTTGACGGGAGCGGCGCGGCGCCTCCACTATCATGGGCCGCTCCCGCCGCCGCGCCATCGTCCATGACCGCCCCGCCACCGGAAGCCGAAATCCATGAAGTCCTGAGCGGCATGCTGCTGTCCAGTGCCCTGCCGCCGGGCCTGCGGCTCGGCGAGATGGAACTGGCCCGGGCCTTCGGCGTCTCGCGCGAGCGCATCCGCAAGGTGCTGCACCGGCTGGGCACCGAGCGCCTCATCGAGCTGATCCCCAACCGCGGCGCCTTCGTCGCCAGCCCGACGCTGTCCAACGCGCACCAGATCTACGAGGCGCGCCGCATGCTCGAGAGCGGCCTGCTGCTGTCGCTGGCCAACACGCTGACGCGCACGCAGCTCGACGAGCTGGAGGCGCACCTGCAGCAGGAGCACGAGGCCACGCACCGGGGCGACCGCGCGCGCGCGGTCCAGCTGTCCGGCGACTTCCACCTCAAGCTGGCGCAGATGTCGGGCAACCCCTTCATGCTGCGCTACATGCAGGAGATGGTGAGCCGCACCGCGATGCTGGTGGCGCTGTTCGAGGACGCCGCGCCCACCTGCGGGCTGGCCGAGCACCACGACATCATCGACGCGCTGCGCCAGCGCAATGGCCCGCTGGCGGCGCAGATGGGCACGGTGCACCTCGCGCTCATCGAGACGCGGCTGCGCGGCGTCGAACATGCCGCGCCGGCCTCCGTGGACCTCGTCAGCCTGGTGCAGGCCCAGCTGCGCAGCCGGGCGCGCGCCGCGCGTTCCACGGCCCCGCGGGGGCGCCGGCGCCCGGCCGGCGAGCCGGCCCCGCCGCGCCGAGGCTGAGAGGCCTGCCAGAAGCTCAGGGCTGCATCGAGGCGCGCAGGATGTCGCCCAGCTCGGGCGCGTCCGGCGGCTCGGCATGCGCCTTCACGCGCTCCTGGACCTGGGACAGGTGCTTGAGCATGGCCCGCACTGCCGCGCCGACGTCGCGCCGCTCCAGCGCGGCGATGATGGCCTCGTGTTCGTCCGGCGCGCAGCCCGAATCGTGCGCCGACTCGAACAGCGCGACGAACATCTGCGTGCGGGCCACGAGCTTGTGCACGATCGCGCTCAGTTCGGGGTTCGCCAGCATCTCCACCAGCGTGCCGTGGAAGGCGCCGGCCAGGCGCACCGATTCCTCGCGCAGGCCCTGGCGCGCCGCGGCCCGCTCCTCGCGCGCGTGGGCGCGCAGCCGCGCGAGCCCGGCCGGGTCGATCGAGGAGGCCAGCATCGCGGCCACCCCGGCCTCCACCGCCATGCGGGCGCCGTAGATCGACTCCATGTCCTGGACCGAGGGCTGGGGAACGAAGGCGCCCCGGTTGGGCAGCATCTCCAGCTTGCCCTCGTGGCCGAGCTGCAGCAGCACCTTGCGCACCGCGCCGCGCGTCACCGAGAACTGTTCGGCCAGGTAGCGCTCGCGCAACGGCGTGCCGGGCGGCAGCTTGCCGGCCAGCAGCGCGCGGCTGATGGCCTCGTAGAGCGTGGCTTCCGAGGCCGGGGCGTCGGTCGCGGGACGGCGCCCGGGCGCACGGGCGCCGGCGGATGCGGTGGCGGGCTTCTTGCTTGGCAAGGTGGATGACACGGTCGAAGGGACGCACTGAATTTAGCGCATGCGCCCTCTTGTCCTGCGGACAAAGATGATCAAGAATGGTTAACCAAATAAATGAATGAAGGTTAACCATCCGCGGGGTCGTCCTTGCGGTGGCTGGCCGCACGACGGATGACCATGGAACACGCTGTGCATCGATTCGACCTGCTGCTGCTGGATGCGATCCTGCTGACGGCCGACCCCGCGCGCCCCGAGATCCGGGAAGGGGCCCTCGGCATCGCGCAGGGGCGCATCACCTGGCTCGACAGCCGCCCGCCGCCGCACTACGAGGCCCGTCGCACGCTGCGCCTGCCGGGCTGCTTCGTCACCCCCGGCTTCGTCAACGTGCACCTGCATTCGATCCTCACCATGGTCCGGGGCGTGGCGGCGGACCTCGGCTTCGCACCGTCCTACACGCCGGGCATCCCGAAGGGCACGCAGGTGAACCTGGCGCAGGCGCGGGCGCTGGCCCGCCTCGGCGCGCTGGAGGCGATGCTGTTCGGCTCCACCCTGGTCGGCGACAACTTCACGCATGCAGACGTCACCACGGAAGCGATGGCGGAGCTGGGCCTGCGGCTGTGCCCGAGCTGGCGCATCCACGACGTGGACTTCGCGCAGGTGGCGCACGGCCGCTGGTCCTACGACGCTGCCATCGGCCGCCGCACGCTGGAGGCCGGGCTGGCGCTGCACGAGCGCTGGCAGGGGCATCCGCGCGTGAAGGTCAACCTGGCGGCGCACGCGGTGGACACCTGCTCGGACGCCTTCCTGCGCGAGATCGCGGCGGCGGCGCACGCGCGCGACCTGGTGGTCAGCATGCACCTCGGGCAGAGCCAGGTGGAGGTGGAGCGGGTGCGCGAGCGCACGGGCCGCACCTCCACCGAGGTGCTCGAGGAGGCGGGGCTGCTGAACCCGCGCCTGCTGGGCGGCCACTGCATCTACATGACCGACTCGGACATCGAGCGCATGGCGCGGGCCGGGGCCCATGCGGTGCACATCCCCAAGTGCAATGCGACCTCGGGCCGGCTCGCGCCCACGCCGAAGCTCAAGCGCGCCGGCGTCAACATCGCGCTGGCGACCGACACCCAGCACGGCGACATGGTGGAGCTGATGCGCTGGGCCCTCATGACGGCCCGCGTGCAGGAAGGCGGCGTGGCCGAGGACTGGCAGCCGCACCACGTCTTCCACATGGCCACGCTGGGCGGCGCCCGGGCGCTGGGGCTGGACGCGCAGATCGGCAGCCTCGAGATCGGCAAGCAGGCCGACCTGGTGGTGTTCGACGGCAACCGGCCGCACCTGCGCCCGCATGTCAACCCGCTGGGCAACCTGGTCCACACCGGCCTCGGCCGCGACGTCCGCATGGTGCTGGTGGACGGCGAGACGCTGGTGGAGGACGGCCGCCCCACGCGGGTGGACATGGACGAGATCTGCGCGCAGGCCGAGCAGGCGTGCCACGAACTCTGGGGCGCCGAAGGCAAGCCGTACTGGAAGACGGACGCCTAGCCGATCCGGCCGCATCCGCACCCGACGTTCCCCCGACCTGTTCCCCACCCCGAGGAGTCCCACCGTGCGAGCCTTGTCCCTTCCCCTCCGGCCGGCGCGGCGTGCGCCGCTGCGCCGCTTCCTCATCGCGGCCGCGCTGGCGGCCGGCCTGGGCTGCATGGCCGGTGCACCGGCCTCGGCGCAGGAGGCCGGCGGCGCCTATCCGTCGCGGCCCGTCAAGCTGATCGTGCCCTTCCCGCCGGGGGGCGCGGCCGACACCTTCGCGCGCTTCATCTCCGACCGGCTGTCGCAGACCTGGCACCAGCCGATGATCGTGGACAACCGCCCGGGCGGCGGCGGCATCGTGGCCACGCAGGTGGCCGCCAAGTCGCCCGGCGACGGCTACACGCTGCTCATCGTGACGGTGGGCCACGCGGTCAACCCGCACCTCTATGCCAAGCTGCCCTACGACACCGAGAAGGACTTCGTGCCCGTGGCGCGCGTGGCCTCGATGCCGAACATGCTCATGCTGAGCAACGCCGTGCCGGCGCGCACGGTGGGCGAGCTGATCGCGCTGGCGCGCAGCCAGCCCGCCAAGCTCACCTATGCCTCCGCCGGCAACGCCACCACCAGCCATGTCGCGGCCGCGCTGTTCACCAGCCTGGCGAAGATCGACATGGTGCACGTGCCCTACAAGGGCTCCGCCCCCGCCTTCACCGACCTGATGGGCGGGCAGGTCGACATGCTGATCGATCCGGTGGTGCCGGCGGCGCAGCAGGCCAAGCAGGGCCGCTTCCGTCCACTGGCGGTCACCACCACCAAGCGCTCGCCGCTGATGCCGGAGCTGCCCACGATGGCCGAGGCCGGCGTGCCGGGCTACGACTTCGCCGCCTGGTTCATCGTGCTCGCGCCCGCGGCCACGCCGCCGGCCATCGTCAGGAAGCTCAACGAGGACATCGAGCGCCTCATGTCGCAGCCGGACACCGAGGCGAAGTACGTCACGCTCGGCGCGGAGACCGGCCACGGCACGCCGGAGCAGCTGCGCGCCTTCATCGCCTCGGAGATCGCGCGCTACGGCAAGGTGGTGCGCGAGACCGGCATGAAGGTGGAGTAGGCGCCATGGCAGCGACCGCAGACGCGGACGAGGACGAGCGCTGGATGCGCGTCGCGCACGAGGCGGCGCTGCAGGCCTTCGTGCGCGGCGACTGGCCCACCGGCGCCGTCATCGTGAAGGGCGGCCTCGGCCTGGCCACCGGCCGGAACCGCCAGGTGTCGGGCCGCGACCCGACGCTGCATGCCGAGACCGACGCCGTGCACCAGGCCGTCGCCGCGCACGGCCCGCAGGCGCTGCAGGGCGCCACGCTGTATTCCACGATGGAGCCGTGCCCGATGTGCGCCGCGGCGCTGCGGCTGGCGGGCATCGGCCGCGTGGTGTCCTCGCTGCGCATGGCGCAGCTCGGGCGCAGGGACCTCGGCCGGTATTCGATCGAGGCCTTCATGGACCTGGTCGGCTGGCAGCCCGAACTGCGCTTCGGCGTGCTGGAGCAGGACTGTCTGGCGCTGCGCACCCGCTGGGGCGGCGATGCGCGGCTGGGCACGGAGAGCGCGCCATGAACCCGGCGCAGATGGACGCCGCGCAGATCGCGGCGCGGGTCGCGGGCGGCGAGCTCGACCCGGCCGAGGTCGCCTGCGCCTTCGGCCGCCGCATCGCCGCGCTCAACCCGGCGCTGCAGGCCGTGGTGGGCGAGCCCGCCTTCGTCGCCGCCGGCGACGCGCTGCGGCCGTCCGACGCGCTGGCCGCCGACATCGCGCACTTGCGCCGGTGCATCGCCGCCGGCGAACGCCTGCCGCTGGCCGGCGTGCCGGTGGTCGTGAAGGACGTCATCTGGGTGCGCGGGTGCCGCGTCACGCAGGGCTCGCGGCTCTTCGAGCATTTCGTCGCGCCCGCCGACGCGCAGCCGGTGCAGCGGCTGCGCCAGGCCGGCGCGCTGCCGATCGGCATGGCGAACAGCTCCGAGTTCGCCTGCAAGGGCGTGACCACCAACCTCGTCTACGGGCCGACCCGCCATCCGGCGGACCCGGTGCTGACGCCGGGCGGCTCCTCCGGCGGCTGCGCCGTGGCCGTCGCCGCGCGCCTGGCGCCACTGGCGCTCGGCACCGACGCCGGCGGCTCCAGCCGCCGGCCGCCGGCGCACGTCGGCGTCGTCGGCTTCAAGCCGTCGCAGGGCGCGATCGCCGATGCTGTGGGCTTCCCGCACGCCTTCCCCGGCCTGTCCACGCCGGCGCCCATGGCCGCGAGCGTGGCGGACACGGCGCTGATGTTCGAGGCGCTGGCCGGCGAGGACCCGGCCGACCCGCGCAGCTTCGCGCTGCCGGGCTCCGGCCCGATCGAGCCGGGCGCCGTGCGCGTCGCCTACAGCCCCCGCCTCGGGATGGACGTGCCCGTCGATGCCGACGTGGCGGCGCGCGTGCAGGACGCGGCCGAGCGGCTGGAGCGCGCGGGCTTCCGGGTGGAGCGCGCCGACCCGCCCTGGCCGCCGGGGGCCGGCGACGATGCGCTGTTCCCGCTGCAGCACGCCGCCCTGGCCGCGCTGCATGGCGAGGCATGGAAGGCCGACCCCGGGCGCTTCGACCCGGACATCGGCCGCCAGATCGAGCGGGGCCTGGCCTGCACCGGCGTCGAGGTGTCGGCGGCGCGGGAGCTGAGCTGGCAGATCGCGCTCGCGATGGCGGCGTTCATGCAGCGCCACGACGTGCTGCTGTCGCCCACCGCGCCGTGCGTCGCCTGGCCGCTCGAACGGCTGGGGCCGGCGGAGATCGGCGGCGTGCCGGTCGGGCCGCGGGGCCACGCCGTCTTCACCTCCTTCGCCAACCACGCCGGCGTGCCGGCCCTGTCGCTGCCCTGCGGCACGGGACGGGACGGGCTGCCGGTCGGCGCGCAGCTCATCGCGGCCCGCGGACGCGACCGCTTCCTGCTCGCCTTCGCCCGCGTGCTCGAAGCGCTGCTGGCCGCCGATCGCCCGCACGGCGTCCCCTGAGCGATGCCGATTCCCGCGGCGAAAGCCGTGCCACGGGGCTGGAGTTGTCCCCCCGGCCTGTGGACATCCTTGGGGACAGCCGAGGGACGGCAGGTGCCATTGCCAGCACCCATGCGGCCTGCCGCTGGACTGCCTGCCGATGAGGCAGCACCCCCTTGACACCGGTCCCGAAGGCCTTCGGCGCAGCCGGCTTCCCCTGCCGCGGCGGCCGGAGCGGGCGGGCGGCGGGCCTACCCGGGCTCGCCGCGGTCGTCGCCGGCGACGAAGTGCACCGGCGCGTCGTCGGCGTGCGCCCCGGCTTCGGGCTCGCCCTTGAGCGCGCGCTCGACGACCTCGCGCGTGAGCGTGGGCGCGAAGGCCTCGATGAAGGCGTAGACGAAGTTGCGCAGGAAGCTGCCCTGGCGCACCGCCAGGCGCGTCTGGTTGATGCCGAAGAGGGCACCGGCGTCCACCGCGCGCAGGCAGGTGTCGCGCTCGGCCTCGAACGCCACGCTGGCCAGGATGCCCACGCCCATGCCGAGCTGCACATAGGTCTTGATGACGTCGGCGTCCATCGCGGCCAGCGCGATGTCCGCCTCCAGGCCCGCGCCCGCGAAGGCCTCGTCGATGCGCGTGCGCCCGGTGAAGCCGGTGTCGTAGGTGATGAGCGGGTGGCGCGCCAGGGCTTCCAGGGTCAGCGGCTCCTGCAGGACCGGGTGGCCCGGCGGCGCGACGACCGAATGGGTCCAGCGGTAGCAGGGCAGGGCGACCAGCTGCGGGTAGTCGGCCAGGGCCTCGGTGGCGATGCCGACGTCGGCATCGCCCTCGATGAGCATGCGCGCCACCTGCTTGGGAGAGCCCTGGTGCAGGTGCAGGCGCACGCCGGGGAACTGGGCGCGGAAGTCCTGCAGCGCCTCCGGCAGCGCATAGCGCGCCTGGGTGTGGGTGGCCGCGATGGTGAGCCGCCCGCGGCGCTGGGCGGCGAATTCCTCGCCGGCGAGGCGCAGGTTGCGGCTTTCCATCAGCACGCGCTCGATGATGGGCATGACCAGGCCGCCCGGCTCGGTCAGGCCCGTCAGGCGCTTGCCGCTGCGCACGAACAGGTCGATGCCCAGCTCTTCCTCCAGCTCGCGGATCTGCCGGCTCACGCCAGGCTGGGAGGTGTGCAGCACGTGCGCGGCGTCGGTGAGGTTGAAGCCGCAGCGCACGGCCTCGCGCGCCGAGCGCAGTTGTTGGAAGTTCATGTCGTCGTCCGGGAAAGGGCGGCCCGCCGCCGTGCGGCCGGGCCCGTGCAGGCAGCCGCGGGTCCGATTGTGGGAACGATGAGGGCTGCGGCGAACGACTGTTTCGTTGAATCCAAATAGGCGAAACATCGTTGGGACGCGCGGGCGGCCTGCCGTGCCGTCCATGGACGGCGGCGTGATGGCGCCAGGCATCGGTGCGCGCGGAGCGGCCGTGGGAAAATACACTGGACTGCGGGGCGCTGCCGGCCTGGCGTTTCAAACGCGCCCCAGGTGGGGGGCGAACTGTTCCGCCAAGCTGTGCCTAATTGCGGCAAATGGTGTGGCGATCCATGGAAAGAAAAGCCGCTTGGATTGACCCATGCCGGTTGTTCAATTGCCAATCTATCGCGTTGGCCAAGCCCACCACTGGGCGTGCGCCTGTGAGCCAAGTGGTTACCGAGTTGCACCGAAGTTCCGATCGGTATTGACCTCGATTCCTTTTGCGGCCCAGCGAAGTTCCATCTGATGGAACTCCCTTCATAAATGCCTGACTCCTTGGCTACGCTGCATTTCTTCCAAGGAGACAAACATGTGGGAAAAGAATCTCGGTGCGGTGCTGGGGGCCATATGCATGGCCAGCGCGGTATCAGCTGTTGCCCAAAGCATTTACCCCGACCGACCGGTAACGCTGGTCGTGCCCTATGCTCCGGGCGGTCCGACGGACATCGTGGCACGCGCCGTCAGTCAGAAACTCTCGGAGGCGCTGCATCAGCCGGTCGTCATCGACAACCGGCCAGGCGCCAATGAAGCCATCGCAGCCGATCACGTGGCCAAGGCGCGGCCGGACGGCTACACAGTGTTGTTCGCCACCGACGCGGCACTGACACTGAACCCGCAGCTCTTCGCCAAGCTGGCATACAACCCTGCGACGGACCTCGTCCCTATTACACGCGTCGCCGACTGCCACATGGTGATGGTCGTGCCACTCAGCTTGGGTGTGAAGACGCTGGCGCAGTTCGTCACATGGGCTAGGACGCAACCGCAGCCTGTGCCCTATGCCTCAGCTGGCATCGGCAACTCCACGCACCTGTCGATGGAGTGGTTTGCCAAACAGGCGGATATCAAGGTGAACCATCTGCCGTACAAGGGAATTGCCGCTGCGCTACCGGATTTGATAGCACAACGTGTCGACGCGATGTTCAGCGCCGTCGCCGGCGTAGCGCCATACATCGACAAGGGCCAACTGCTACCGCTGGCGGTGTCCGGGTCGGCGCGCAGCAGCGTGCTTCCGAACGTGCCCACCTTCAAGGAGGCGGGCTATCCGAATTTCGAAGCCGCTTTCTATCTCGGACTGATGGCACCCAAAGGCACGCCGCCCGAGGCGGTGAACCGGCTGGCTGTGGAGGTGTCCCGCATCGTACGCAATCCCGAGTTTCGCCAGCGGGCTGAGATCGCGTGGGGCCTGCAGACCGTGGGTGATAGCCCCGCGGAGTTCGCCGAGTTCCTCAGGCGCGACCAGGTGTCCGCCGCCGACCGCGTGAAGATCTCCGGTGCCCGGCTCGATTGAAGTTTCTGCGGCCGAGCTCGCCTGGGATGCGTGCTGTGACGTCGGCGAGAGCTGCGTCTGGGACGAGCGTCGCAACTGCGTCTGGTTCTGCGACATCTATGCGGGCCGAGTGCATGCGCTGCAGGTGACGTCCGGCGAGCGGCGCAGCGTTGCTCTGCCCGCGCCGGTGGGCAGCTTCGGCCTGTGCGAATCGGGTCGGCTCGTGGTGGCGTTGCGGGCGGCTGTCGTGCTCTACGACATCGATAGCGGCACGATGCAGCCGTTGGCTGAACTTGCGGACCTGCCGCCGCACCTGCGTCTCAATGACGGCAAGGTCGGCCCTGACGGCGCTTTCTGGGTCGGCACCTGCGACGAGCGGGCCCAGAAGGAGGCCGCAGGCTGGCTGCTGCGCATCGACCCGCGTGGCGGCGTACGCCGCTGGCCCATCGCGGCCCGGACGGCGAACGGGTTGGCCTGGAGCGCGGATGGTCGCACGATGTTCCTTTCCGACAGCCGCGGCCCTTGGATCGATCGGTGGGACTTCGACGCCGCCTCGGGCACGCCTTCGGGCCGTCGGCGCATCGCTGTGCTCGATGCCGCCGAGGGACGGCCCGACGGCGCCGCCTGCGACATGCAGGGCAACTACTGGTCTGCCGGCGTGTCGGCCGGTTGCCTCAATTGCTTCTCACCCGAGGGGCATCTGTTGCGCAAGCTGCGCCTGCCGGCGCCTGCGCCGACGATGCCGTGCTTCGCAGGCAATATGCTGTATGTCACCTCGCTGCGCCGCGGGCTCGCGCCCGACGCGCTCTCGCGGCACCCCTCGGCAGGAGGCCTGCTGCGCCTGCCAGCGCCCGTTCCCGGTGCGCCGGTGTCGCTGTTCAAGGACCCATCATGACTGCTTCCGTCGACAGCCTTGCATCACCGCACCCAGCCGGCGTCGGCCCCGTGCTGCTCACAGGCGCCAGCGGCAAGCTGGGCCGGGAAGTCGCGACGCGGCTGTTCGCACAGGGCTGGCGGCTGCGATTGACCGACCTCGTTCCGTTTCCGGACGACATCCCCGACGGTTCGACCTTCGAGGCTGCTGACCTGAACGACGGCGCTGCGTTGCGCCGGCTCGCGCAGGGCTGCCGTGCCATCGTGCACTTTGGCGGGCTCGTGGAATACGGTAGCTTCGAAGCCGTCCTCGGACCGAACATGCGCGGAACGTACAACGTCTTCGAGGCGGCACGTGCTGCCGGGGCCCGTGTGGTGTATGCGTCGTCCAACCACGTGGTGGGGTATCACGAGCGGCCTGACCACCGGCAGGGGCGCGAGCGACCAGCCGTGGCGCAGCAGCCCGGCAGCGAACGGCTCGATGCCGACTGCACGCTCCGCCCCGATAGCTGGTATGGCCTCTCGAAGGCGGTCGGCGAGTTGATGGCCAGGCTGTACTGGGACCGCAACGGTGTGGAAAGCGTGTCGATGCGCATCGGCTCATGTTTCGCGGAGCCGGCCGATGCGCGCATGCTTGCCACCTGGCTTTCGCGCGACGATCTCACGCGCCTGGTCGTGCGCAGCGTCGAGGCGCCGCGCACCGGCTGCGCCATCGTCTGGGGCGTTTCGCGCAATGCGGTGAACTGGTGGGGCGCGGATGATCGCGCGCGCATCGGCTGGACGCCGCAAGATTCGGCCGACGCGTGGGCTGGCCGTGTTCAGGCCAAGGGCGATGCTCTGGCGCAACGTTTCCAGGGGGGCGGATTCTGCGCCGTGGACTACACGCTCGAAACACCGGGGCACAGGCGTGCCTGAGTCGCCGGCACCCGCGTCCGCCAGCCCGCCGCTTGCCGCCTGGCCGGCCTGGCGCCTGCAGGCGGCCTACGCCAGTGGCGAGGTCACCCCTGTCGAGGCCATTGAGTCGGTGCTGCGGGTGGCGCGGTCACGCGGCCAGGCGCTCGGCGCATTCGCCAGCGTGTTCGACGACGCGGCGCGTACGCAGGCGTCGCTGGCCTTTCGCGGCCGGTCCACCGGAACGCCGGGCCGCTGCAAGCTCCTTGGCCTTCCACTGTCGATCAAGGACGACCTCTTCACCGCCGGCCTGGTCACGAGCGGCGGCTCGCGTGCCTTCGCAGGCCATGTGCCGCAGGATGAAGGGCCCGCGGTCGCGCGGGCTCGCGGGCAGGGCGCGGTGGTGTTCGCCAAGACCAATCTGTCGGAGCTCTCGATGCTGCTGGAGCCGGGCAGTCCGCTGCACGGGCCGTGCCGCAATCCGTGGGATGTCGCCTGCATCGCGGGTGCGTCGTCCAGCGGTGCAGCGGCATCGGTGGCCGCCGGGATCGGACCGCTGGCATTGGCCACCGACACCGGTGGCTCCATCCGCTACCCTGCTGCGCTGTGCGGCGTGCTCGGGTTCGCCCCCTCGGGCGGGCGCGTCCCGCGCTATGGCAACTTCGGCGTCAACCACGCCTTGTGCGCGATCGGCCCGATAGCTCGGACCACGCACGACGCTGCGCTGCTGCTTGCTGCCATCAGTGGCGCCGACGCAAGCGATCCGTCGACCTGGGCCTGGTCCCGGCCCATCCGCCCGCCCGCTGAAGCCGCCGCAATGCTGAACGGCTCGAAGGAAGGCATGACATTTCGTGCGAGCCGGCGTTCACTGCGCGTGGCCTGGATGGACCGCGCCGATCTGCCTGACGACGACCGCGTGCTCCGCGTGGTCGAGCATTCCGCGAAAGCGGTGTGTCGAGACCTCGGATGGACGCTGCGCGCCGCGCCATTCGCGCCCGACGCCGACGCGGACGGCTTCTCGGCCTTCGGCCTGCTGTCCGACTGCGACCGGCTCGGCCTGATGCAGGCCGGCCGCCATCTGGGCGACGCGCAGGTGGCCGCGTTGTCGCCGGCAACCCGGGCGCGCCTGGAACGCGCGGCCGAGCACAGTGGCAGTGCCTACGCCCGGGCGCTGGAAGTGCGACGCCGGTACATGGCGCGGTTGTGGCCGCTGTTCCGGCAGGTGGACCTGCTGATGGCTTGCACCGTGGGGCATGTTGCGCCGCCGGCCAGCGGGGCGCAAGCGGTCGGCGCCTCGGCGGTTGCGCGGCTGTGGTGGACCAATTTCGCCGGCGCGCCGGCGGCGACGCTGCCCGCAGGCTTCGTCGACGGCCTGCCGGTGGGCCTGCACATCGCGGCGCGGCCCGGTGCCGATGGCTTTCTGCTCGCAGCCTGCACGGCGGTGGAGCACGCGCTCGCGCCGGGGCCGTATGGTTTCGCTTGCGCGCCGATGGCCTGACGCGGCGCTCCATACGGTTCCGTGCAGTGGAACCGTCTCACGCTGTCCCATCTGCCACCCATACCATGAGGCGGAACGAACGACATCCACCACACGGGAACAGCGAATGAAGGTTTACGAGGCAGTGGCGCACGCGGTGAGGGTCGAAGGCTGCGAGGCAGTGTTCGGCTTGCTGGGCGACGCCAACATGGGGTTCTGGCAGGCGCTGCATAGCCAGGGCGGCGTGCGCATCTACAGCGCGCGGCACGAGGCGGGGGCCGTCGCCATGGCCGATGGTCACGCGCGCGCTACCGGTGGCGTAGCGCTGGCGACCGTCACCTCCGGCCCTGGCATCACGCAGCTGGGCACCTCGCTGCTGGCCGCATCGCGCAACCGAACGCCGCTCATCGTGGTGGTGGGCGACGTGCCCGCGAGCGACCTCAACAACGTGCAGAAGTTCGATCAGCGCCACTTTGTGCAAGCCTGCGAATGCGAATTCGTGCCCATCACCGGCGCGGGCAACGTGGCGCGGGAGATGGTCGAAGCTTTCCACATCGCGCGTACGCGGCGCCGTCCGGTGGTGGTGGACTTGCCCGGCGATGTGCAGGACCAGACCATCGACTGGGACTTCGACTATCGGCCGGCGCGCGATTTCGAGCCGCCGGTGCCTGCGCCCGATGTGCAGGCGCTTGCGCGTTTGGCCGATGCGCTGTTGGCCGCCGAGCGTCCGGTGATCATCGGCGGTTGGGGTGCCAAGGTTTCTGGTGCGCGCGAAGACCTGGTGGCGCTGGCCGACCACGTGGGTGCACTACTGGCGACTTCGCTCAAGGCCAAAGGGCTGTTCCTGGGCCATGAGTGGGACGTCGGGCTGGCGGGCGCTTTTGCTGCCGCGCCGGCCGAGGAGGCGCTGGGCGGTGCGGATTTTGTGCTCGGCGTTGGTGCAGAGCTTGGCTACTACACCACCGAGGGTGGCTTGCTGTTCCCGGAGGCCATGGTCGCGCGGATTGACACCGCGCCGGTACCGACGGACCTGGGCGTGCTGCCCGGCTTGTATGTGCGCGGTGACGCTGCCGTCACTGCGCGCGCGCTGCTCGACGTCGTGCGTCAGCGCATGCCGTCGCCGCGCGAAGGTTTCCGCAATGCCGAGGTACGCGCCGCGCTGGCTGCGCCGATAGCAGCACGCGAGGCGCCCTCTGACGGCATGGACCCGCGGCAGCTCGCCGCGGCGCTCGTGGAGGCGCTGCCTGCTGACGCCGTCGTCACCATTGGCGCGGGCCACTTCTGGGCATTTCCGCTGATGTATGGCGCCATCGGCCCGGAAGTGGACCTGCACCTGTCCTATCAATTCGGTGCCATTGGTCAGACCTTGCCGCTGGCTCTGGGCATCGGCGCTGCGCGCGCTGGCCGTCCACACCTCGTGATGGAAGGCGATGGCGGCGCGATGATGAACCTGCAAGAGCTGGAGACTTTCGCGCGCGAGCAGGTGCCCGCTGTCGTGCTGGTGTGGAACGATTGTGGCTTCGGCGCCGAGGTGCACAAGCTGCGTGCCAAGAAGTTCGAGCCCGACCTGGGTCGCTGGAACGTCTCCCCCGATTTCGTCGGCGTGGCGCGCGCTTTAGGCGGTGACGGCGAACGCGTGACCGATCCTGCCGCAGCAGCTGTGGCGCTCGCGCGCGGCTTCGCCAGCGGCGGGCTGTTTGTGATCGACGCCCGCGTTTCGCCGTCGGTGGTGAGCGACCCATATCTCAAGCTGCAGTACGGCGTGCCCAACCAGGCGCCGCTGTTGCGTTGCGCCAGGGCGGCTGCCGGGAGTGGAGCGTGATCGAATTTGACGACAGCTTCGAGGTGCCCGCCCTGCCGGACCGCGTGATGGAGCGTTTGGCCGACGTGCGGCGGGTGGCGCAGTGCGTACCCGGCGCGAGCATCGACGGCCAGACCGACGACGGCGTGTGGCTCGGCACCATGGCGGCAGCCTTCGGTCCGAAGAAGCTGCGCTTCTCGGGCAAAGTACGCTGCGAGTTCGACATGGCGGGCCGCACAGGCGTCATCATGGGCGGAGGCACGGCGGCAGGCCGCGGTGCCAGTATCTCCGTACGCACTGAATTCGATGTACGTGAGGCACCCGGGGCGACCGCTGCGGCGCCTCGCTCGATTGTCGCCGTGCGGTCGAAGACCGATATGCAGGGCGTGCTTGCACCGTTCGCGGCTGCGGGTGGCGCCGTGCTGGCAGCACAGCTGATGCGCGAATTCTCCGATGCCCTGACAGCGCAGCTGGCAGCGGAAGAATGCGCGCCGCAAGGTGAGGCGGTGAATTTGGAGGGGAGCGCCGTCGGCTACGCACAGAACGGCGCGCCAGTGTCTGCACGACCGATCGTTGTTGATGCGCCTGCTGCCTCTGCAGATGTCGCACCGGGACGGGGTCACACTTCGGCGCCGCCGGCACTGTCCGTCGGTAGTCTGCTTTGGCGCAGCTTGTGGGGAGCGCTTCGCCGACTGCTGCGGCAACTTGCGGGCAAGGCCATCTGAGCCGTCGGCATCGCACGCCTGCGCCAGCTGTCCGCCCGCCGCGACAGGCGCCGGCCGGATCGGCCGGCGCCTCCAAATAAGCAACCAAGTAACTCTCTCTGGAGCCTATCTCATGAAAGCCCTCGTTTGCCGCGACTACGCACCCTTGGATTCGCTTCGCATCGAAGACATCCCGCCGCCCGCGCTCGGCGCCGGGCAGGTGCGTGTGGGCATCCGCGTCGCCTCCATCAACCCACCCGACGTGCTCATGCCTCAGGGCAAGTACCAAGTGAAGCCATCCGTGCCCTTCGTGCCCGGCGTGGAAGGTATGGGCACCGTGCTCGAACTGGGTGACGGTGTGAGCGACCTCGCGGTTGGCGACCGAGTCATGACCTATGCTGGTCAAGGTTGCTTTGCCGAGGAGGTGGTGGTGCCGCGCGTTCGGGTGGAGCGTGTGCCCGCAGGCATGGACGATCTGCAGGCTTCGGGCTTCGTGCTTGTCTACAGCACGGCCTACCATGGTCTGACGGACTGCGGCAGGCTGCAGGATGGCGAGACGTTGGTGGTGCTGGGAGCGTCGGGCGGCATCGGCCTGTGCGCGATCCAGATCGCCAAGGGTCTGGGCGCGACGGTGATCGCGGTGGCCAGTACGCCCGAAAAGCTTGCAAAGTGCCGCGCCAACGGCGCTGACCATCTCATCGACAGCAGCCGCGAGAACCTCACCGAGCGCATCCGCCACTTCACCGGCGGCCGCGGCACCGACGTGACGCTCGATGTCGTCGGCGGCGACGTCACGGAGCCGGCGCTACGCGCCATCGCGCCTTACGGCCGCCACCTCATCGCGGGCTATGCGAGCGGCGTCATTCCTCAGATCAAGGGTAACCTCGTGCTGCTCAAGCAGGCGCAGGTGATCGGTGTGAGCTACCGCCTGTACCTGGAACGCACGCCGGAGAAGGCGGCGGCCAATGTTCGCCGCCTGTGCGAGATGTACGAAGCCGGTCACTTGCGCTCGGAGGTCACGATGACATTTCCGTTCGAGCGCGTGGTTGATGCGATCCGAGAGGTCGGCGAGCGCCGCGCAATCGGCAAGGTCGCGGTGCCACTGGCATGAGTGCGCGCTGTGTGCCGCCCCTACCGAGCCACTGCTCTGCGCCCCAGCATCGATGCCTTGGCGCGCTTGAGACCCCCGGTTCCGCCCAGGCGCTGCGACGCGTCGACAGCGGCTTCTTTGGTTTGCACGATGAGATCCGTTACGCGGCCCCCGACTCGACTGGTGGGGACGACGACGGTAAGCGCGTAGTTCACCGAGCCGTCGCTGTCGAAAATCGGCGCGCAGATGCCAGTGAGCGTCTTCACGCCGCCGCCGTGCGACACGGCGTAGCCTTGCTGGCGCGTGGTCTCGATGATCGAGGTCATTTCCTTGATGCTGCAGCGCGCCGCCGCCGCTGCGGGTGCGATGACCTCGCGCAGCGCTGGTGGCTTCATGTAGGCCATGAGCACCATGGACGCCGCGCCCAGGCCCAGAGGTATCTCCTCTCCTGGGCGGTTCATGCCCACCAGCGGCGACTTCGAGCGCGCCACGTCCACGCAACGGCGAAAGCGCCCACGCACGCAGTTGAGCGACACGTTCTCACCGGTCTTCATGACCAGGTCCTGCAGCACGGGGCGCAGCAGACGGCTCACATCCAGCGAATGGTTGGCGATACCCGCCAGCCGTACGAACTCCAGCGATAGGCTGTAGCGCAGATCCGGCAACCGCACCAGGTAGCCGAGTTGCTCCAGCGTGCCGACGAGGCGGAAGGCCGTGGACTTGGCCAAGCCGATGCGGTCGGCGATCTCCTGCAGCGTGAGGCTGGAGTGGTTCGCAGAGAAACAGCTGATGATGGCGAAGGCGCGTTCGAGCGTGCGCATGGCGCAGAAGGTGTCAGCGATTGTGGTCTCGGGCCGGCCAGGATACGTGATCGTCAGTGTCACCGATCGCGGCATTGTGCTGGCCGAGCGATGGCGCTCCCGCCGCATGGACCACCGGGCTTTCGGACATGCGCAGCGGGCTGGCGATCACCGGCGTCTTTCTCCCCGTGGCGTGCGCCACCCAGCGCACCATGTCGCGCGCGCGTACCTGCGGATCATCGAATACGCCGGCGATATCGTTGATCGGCCCGCACGGCACATTCGCCTTGGAGCAGCGATCCACACAGTCTTGTACATCCACGCCGGCCAAGGCCCCGCACAGCACCTCGTCGAGCACGGCCGAATGCGCCAGGCGCTGGGCATTGGTGGCGAAGCGCGGATCGACTGCGAGCTCGCTACACCCGAGCAACTCGCACAGCCGGCGGAACTGCGCGTCGTTGCCGACGATGAGCATCACTCGGCCGTCGCGGCATGGGTAGGCATCGCTCGGCGCGACCATGGGCAACCGGTTGCCATGCCGCGTGGGCAAGCCATTGCCGGTGAGGTAGCGCAGCCCCAGGTGCGCGAGTGAGGAGACGCCCACGTCAAACAGAGACAAGTCGATCTGCTGGCCGCGGCCGCTCGCAGTGCGCCGTTGCAGCGCGGCCAGCACGGCGATGGTGGCGTACAGGCCCGTCATCAGGTCGATCACGGGCAGGCCGGTCTTCAGCGGTCCGCCGCCGGGTTCGCCGTCGGGCCGGCCCGTGACGCTCATGAGTCCGCACATGCCCTGGATGATGGTGTCGTAGCCCGGGCGCGCGCGGTACGGCCCTGTCTGGCCGAAGCCGGTGATCGAGCAATACACCAGGCGTGGGTTCACCGCAGCCATGCTTGCATAGTCCAGGCCGTACCTGGCCAGAGTGCCGAACTTGAAGTTCTCCACCAGCACATCGGCCTGCGTGGCCAGCGAGCGGATGGTGGCCGCTTGCCGCCGGTCGGCGAAGTCCAGCTCGATCGATCGCTTCCCGCGGTTCACGGCGGCGAAGGAGACGGACTCGTCCGTCGGCTTGCCGCTTTCGGTGCGCATGAAGGGCGGGCCCCAGCCGCGACTGTCGTCCCCCTCGCCAGGGCGCTCGATTTTCAGCACGTCGGCGCCCAAGTCGGCCAGGGTCTGCGTGCACCAGGGGCCGGCGGTCACGCGCGAGAGATCGAGCACGCGCAGGCCTGCGAGAGCGGCCGTCGCTGCAGTGCCGGTGCGTGGAATGGTGTTCGAATCTGGATTCATGGGAAGGCAGTCTCAGGCAAGCCGGCGGGCGTACATGACATGGTTCCATCCAGTGGAACCGTTGCCGGAAGTTTGCAGCCCCCCGCCTACCATGCCCGCATGACACGACGAGAAACATCGAGATGAAGCAGGCAATCCGGCTGGGCGCGGGTTCGGGTTTCTGGGGCGATGCCATGGATCCGGCGATGGAGATGCTCGAGCGCGAGCCGCTCGACTATCTGTGCTTCGACTTTCTGGCAGAGCTGACAATGGCGCTGCTGCAGCGCCAGAAGAACAAGGACCCGGCCGCCGGCTACGTTCCGGACGCCATCGCCTACATGAAGGCCATGATGCCGCTGGCCAAGCGCAAGGGCACGCGGCTTGTGAGCAATGGCGGCGGCGTCAACGTGGCGGCTGCCGCGCGACAGATCGCATCCGATGCGGCGGCAATCGGCCTGCCGGATCTGAAAGTCGGCGCGGTGGAGGGCGACGATCTGCTCGAGCGCATGCCCGAGCTGCTGGCCTCCGGTACGCCGCTGGTGAACATGGACACCGGCGCCGCAAACCTGGCCGATCGTGCTGGCGACATCGTGAGCGCGAATGTCTACACGGACTCCTCCGGCATCGTGCAGGCGCTGGCGCAGGGCGCCGATGTGGTTATCGCCGGCCGCGTGTCTGACAACGCCGTCTATGTCGGCCCTGCCGTGCACGAGTTCGGCTGGCAGCGCGACGCGAATCATGCCGACCGCATCGCCGCGGCCATCACGCTCGGCCACATCGTGGAGTGCGCGGCGGGCTGCACCGGCGGTATGTCCTCGCGCTTCGCTGAGATGCCGGCCATGGGGCGCGTGGGATTTCCCATCCTCGAGCTCGGTGCGAATGGCGACTGCACCATCACCAAAACCCAGGGCAGCGGCGGGCGTGTGGACTGCGACACCGTCAAGGAACACCTGGTCTACGAGATCGGCGATCCGCGCGAATATCTCATGCCCGACGGCGTGGCTGACTTCACCACCGTGCGGCTCGCGCAGCAGGGTGATGACCGGGTGCGTGTCACGGGCATCCGCGGCCGTGGGCCCACGGGGCTGCTCAAGCTTGTGGTGGGCCTGCGCGACGGTTGGATCGGTGAATCCATGGCTTTCTTTCCCTGGCCCAATGCCTACGACCGGGTGATGAAGGCGCGCGTGACCATGCTCGAACGTTTCGAGCGGCTGGGCCTGGCCGCCGACGCAGTGCATTTCGACGTGGTCGGCTTGAACATGCTGCACGGCGACGCCGCGCCGCGCATGTCGCCGCAGGATGCCAACCAACTGCCCGAACTGGGCCTGCGCTGCGCGGTGCGCACTCGGAGCGCGGCCGAGGCGGACAAGGTGCGCCGCGCGGCTTCCAGCCTCTGGATCATGGGTCCGGGCGGTACGTCGTTCGGCACGCCGATCAAGCCGCGGCCGGTGGTATCCACCTGGCCGACACTCATTCCGGCCCACTGGGTTCGGCAGCGCGTGACGATGGTGAAACCATGAAGAACGATCAACCTCTCGGGGCGAATACGAGACGGATCGCCGACATCGCCTACGTGCGTTCGGGCGACAAGGGCGACGTTTGCACCGTGGGACTGATCGCGCGCCGGCCACAGGACTACGACGCGCTGCGGCGCAGCGTGACGCCGGGTGCCGTGCACGCGCTGTACGGTAGCTGGGTGAAAGGAGAGGTGGCCTGCCATCGGATGGACAACATCCAGGCGGTGGTGGTCGTGATGCAAGGCGCCCTTGGCGGCGGCGCGACGCAGACGCTGCGACTGGACCAGACGGGCAAGTCGCTCGGACATGCGCTACTTCGCCTGCCGGTACTGGAAGGCACGAAGGCGCCAGGGGACACACCATGAGGAAAGCACCTGCAGGTCGGGCCCTGTCTGAGCATAGGGACATGACCGTCGGCAGCCAGCCGCAGTCCGCTGCGCTTGGTCGCCGTAACCTGCTGCACGCCACGGGCGCCGCGTTCGCGGCCACGGCGCTGTCCCTGCCAAAGCCGCTTTGGGCGCAGGACTATCCAGCGCGGCCGATCCGGCTGCTGGTGGGGTACACCACCGGCGGCGGCACCGACATCCTGGCCCGGCTGATCCAGCCGAAGCTCTCCGAAGTGCTGGGCCGGCCCGTGGTGATCGAGAACCGGCCCGGCGCGAGCGGCACGATCGCGGCCAACGTGGTAGCCAAGGCCGCGCCGGACGGCTACACGCTGCTGCTGGGCAACAACTCGTCGAATGCAGCCGTGGCTTCCGTCTCCGCCAATGTGCCCTACAACCTGCGCACGGATTTCACGCCAGTCGCACTGTCCGCGATGGCGCCGCACGTGATCGCGGTGGCCACGAACTCACCGCTGCGCTCGGTGTCAGACCTGATCGCACAGGCCAAGGCCAACCCCGGCAAGCTTTCCTATGGCTCGCCTGGCGTCGGCAGCGCGCCGCACTTGGCGGAGCAGGTGTTTGAGTCGATCGCTGACGTGAAGCTGCTGCACGTTCCCTATCGCGGTGCCGGCAGTGCGCTGACCGATCTGATCGCCGGCCAGACGCAGGTGTCTTTCGACACCTCCAGTTCGCTGCTCGGCCTGGTGAAGTCGGGCAGCATCCGCGTGCTGAGCGTGGCTTCTCGTCGCCGCCTGCCGCAGCTGCCCGAGGTGCCGACGGCGGTCGAGGCGGGCATTCCCGGCTACATCATGTCGGTGTGGTTCGGCCTGTTCGGCCCAGCTGGCCTGCCCGCGCCCATCGTGCACCGGCTGAAGAGTGCAATGGACCAGGTTGCTGCCGATGTCCCGCTACGCGAGCACATCGTGGCCACCATGGCCTCCGAGCCGCTGGAGGTCATCCCCACCGACGCGTTCCGACAGTTCATGCTGACCGAGGCTGACCGTTACGACGCGCTGGTCAAGCGCGCCGGAATCAAGCCCGAGTAGAGCATCAGGCTTTCGGCGTCCCCTTTTTGTCGTGCGTGTCCCGCGAGCGGAATGCGTGTGCCTCAGCCGGCCAATTCACCATTTGCGCAACATCATGGATTTTTCACTGAGCCCCGAGCAACAGCAACTCATCGACGCCGTGCGAAAGGTGCGTCTGAACGAGATCGCGCCGCGTGCCCTGCAATCCATCCAGGGCGAGTTTCCACACGACAACATCCAGGCGTTGGCGAAGATCGGCGTCATGGGCATGGCGATCCCCGAGCGCTTCGGCGGATCGGATGCCAGCGTGCTCGACACGGTGCTTGCGCTGGAGGAGATCAGCAAGTCCTGCTATGTGACGAGCGAAGCGGTGATTGGCGAGATAGGCGTGCAGTCGCGCGTTATCGCCACCTATGCTCCGGAACACTTGCAGCAGAAATACCTTCCACGCATCGCCAGTGGCGAAGGCGTGCTGTCGATCTGCATGACGGAGCCGGACGCCGGCACCGACGTGGCCGCCTACCGCACCAATACCCGCATCGAGGGCGACTGCATCGTGGTCAATGGGGCCAAGACGCTGATCAGCCGCGCAGCCATCGCCGACGTGCTGATCGTCTTCACCCGCGTGGACAGCGTCCCCGGTGCAGCAGGCATCGGCTGCGTTCTGGTGCCCAAGGGCACGCCGGGCCTGTCGGCCAAGGCGACCTACCGCACCATGGCCGGCGACTGGTTGTGCGATGTGACGTTCGAGAACTGCGAGCTGCCGGTGGACCACCTGATCCTGAAGCAGGACAGCATGAAGACGCTGATCAACGCCTTCAATGCGCAGCGCTGCCTGAACTCGGCGATCTGCCTGGGCATCGCCGAGGGCGCACTGGAGGAGTCGATACGCTACTTGCGCGACCGCCGCGCGTTCGGCAAGCGCATCGGCGACTTCCAGGGCCTGCGCTGGAAGGCGGCCGACATGCTCATCGAGATCGAGGCCGCGCGTGGCCTGCTGTACCGCGCAGCGGCCAGCGCCGATCCGTTCCCCGAACCAGTCATCACCGCGGCGGCCAAGACCTATTGCAACGAGATGTGCATCCGCGTCACCAACGCGGCAGTACAGGTGCATGGCGGCTATGGCTTCACCGACGAGTTCGCCGTTTCGCGCCTGTATCGCGGCGCACGCTACGGCAGCCTGGGTGGCGGCACGACCGAAACGCTGCGCAACTACCTGGGCCGCCACCTGGTGGACTACTTGGACCTGGCCGGCGGCGTGGCGCTGGCCTGAAAGGGCAGGAGAAGTCCATGGGCCGGGATGTCGAATTCACCCTCGAAGGCCACGTGGCCACGGTGCGGATCAATCGGCCGACCCAGCGCAACGCGCTGTCGATCCGCGCCAACCAGGAGCTGTTTGATTGTTGGGAGGCGGTCGACGCCGACGATCGGGTCCGCGCCGTGATGCTCACTTCCGCGGACTGCGGCACCTTCTGTGCTGGCATGGACCTCAAGGAGGCGGCGCGGGTGAAGGCCGAGCAAGGCAAGGACATCCTGGACTTGCTGAAGGACCCGATGCTGCAGCGCCTGCGCTCGGTGGAAAAGCCGGTGGTTGCGGCCATGACCGGACACTTCACCGCCGGCGGCATGCTGCTCGCACTCAACTCGGACCTGCGCGTAGGCTTGGCAGGTTCGATGGGCGGCATCACCGAAGCGAAGCTCGGGCGGGGTTCGCCCTGGGCCGTTCCTCTCCTGTGGATGCTGCCCCAGCCGCTGGTGATGGAGATGGTGCTTACGGCCAGCCTGGTGCCGGTGGAGCGGCTGGCGGCTTTGGGCTTCATCAACCACGTCGAGCCCACGCCCGATGCGGTGCGCGAGCGGGCGCGAGCCCTGGCCGAAACCATCGCGGCCAATGCGCCACTCTCAGTGACCGCCGGCAAGGCGAGCCTGCTGGCCGGAATGGCGCTGGGCAGCAACGCTGGATTCGACGAGGCGTTGCGTCTGCATGCGCCGGCCTATGCCAGCCAGGACGCCCAGGAGGGGCCGCGCGCATTCGCCGAGAGGCGCACGCCGCGCTGGCAGGGGCGCTGATCGCCGCCCACAGCGGAGCCCAGCACGCTCCTGGAGCGTGCAGTACATCGGAACCTCGAGGTGCGCTGGCCCTGCACTCCCATAGGTGTTCGGGGTGCTGATGAAGCATGCGGACAAAGGCCGCCAGGATGAACGCATCCTGTCCATCGATCTTAGCCAACGTCTCCATGGCACGGGCGAAGTCGCGGATCGTGCATGGGGTTGACCAACGCCACGGCCAAGTCCGCAGCCTAGATTTGCGTAGGCAGCCTTGATCGTACCTACGATCGCGATGACGTCAGGCGTGCTTGTCAGCTAGTGGCGGCCTCTATCAGGGAAGGCGACAAAAACAGGGGCACTTTTCCTCACAGCCTAAGTGCCAAGGAGCATTGGCAAGTTCTGAGAAAGCTCGCAGGTTCCGAGAATCTGCAGTGTCGGAAATGAAGGCTTCGGTGCAAGCATGTTCTGGCCCCTTGGAGAGGCTGACGCCCGTTCAGTTGTCCGCCTGGATGTTCTCCTTGCGGACCAGCTCGCGGAAGAACGTGCTGTCCTCGCGCACGCGCCGCTCGAAGGCTTCGTGGTCCTCGAAGTCCGGGAACATCGCTGACAGCAGCAGCTGCTGCCGGGCGCTGGGCGCGCCCATCGTCTTGCGGGCGGCCTCGCTCATGCGTGCGACGATCTCGGGCGACGTGCCCTTCGGCGCGAACAGGCCGAACCAGCTGCGCGTGTCGATGTCGAAGCCCAGCTCCTTGAGCGTGGGCAAGTTCGGCAGCTCCGGGTTGCGCGTCGGGGTGGTCGTCACCAGGCCCTTGAGCGAGCCGTCCTTCACCCGCGGCAGCGTCACCGGGTCGTACATCACGTCCACGCGTCCGCCGATCAGGTCGGTCATCGATTCCATTGAGCCCTTGTAGGGTACGTGCACCACCTCGATGCCGGCCTGCTTGTGCAGCAGCACGCCCGTCAGGTGCACGATGGAGCCCACGCCGTTGGAGGCGAAGGTGTACTTGCCCGGCGCGGCCTTGGCGGCGTTGACGAAGTCGCGGTAGTTGCCCCAGGGCGCGTCCTTGCGGGCGCTCACCAAGCCGTAGCTGGAGGTGAGCTTGGCTACCGGCACGAAGTCGTCCGCCGTGAATCGCACCTTGCGCAGCCACGGCGCGACCGCCACGGCGGCGGTGGGCGCGACCAGGAAGGTGTAGCCGTCGGGCGCCGTACGCGCGGCGAACTCGGTGCCCAGCGTGGCGCCGGCGCCGGGCTTGTTGTCCACGATCACCGGCTGGCCCAGCTCCCTGGAGACGCCGTCGGCGATGAAGCGCGTGATCTGGTCGGACAGGCCACCGGGCGGGTAGGGCGTGATGAAGTGCACCGGCTTGTCCGGCCAGCGGCTGGACTGTGCCCAGGCGGCGCCCGGGAGGAAGGGCAGCGCAACTGCTGCGGCGGCGGATGTGCAGAAGCTGCGTCGATGGAGGTTCATGTGGGTCTCCTTGCGGTGGAACGGGGAGGGATGCGGCGGCCGGCGCTCAGCGGCCCGTGAACTTCGGCGGGCGCTTCTCGCGGAAGGACGCCACGCCCTCCTGCAAGTCGGCGCTCTGGGCGATGCGGTCGAGTATCACGCGCTGCGGGTAGTACAGCTCGGTGGAGGACTTGGGCAGCACGCTGCGCGAGATGTTCTTCATGGCTTGGACCACCAGCGGCGCGTTGCGCGCGATCTTGGCGGCCACTTCCAGCGCGACCGCCAGGCCCTGGCCCCTGGGCGCGAGGCGGTTGACCAGGCCGATCTCGTAGGCGCGCTGCGCCGTCATCGAGTCGCCGGTCATCAGCCATTCGAGGCCGGCCTTGTACTGCATGCGCGGCGCGAAGCCGCCCATGATGCCGGCAAAGGCGCCGACCTTGGCCTCGGGGTAGATGAAGGTGGCATGCTCCTCGGCCACGGCCATGTCGGCCAGCATCACGGCCGTGGCGCCGGCACCCACGGCGAAGCCGTTGACGGCCGCGATGATGGGCTTGTCGCAGGGTACCGAGAGGTTGGGCATGGCCAGCCAAACGTCGCGCGGCAGGTCCTTCAGGTCGGCACCGGAGGAGAAGGCCTGATCGCCCTGCGCGCTCAGCACGGCCACGCGGTCGTCGCTCTGCGCGAAGCGGCGCCAGGCTTCGTGCAGGCCCTGCACCACCTCGTTGTTGATGGCGTTGCGCATCTCGGCCCGGGTGATGGTGATGCGGGCGACGGCGTCCGCGGATTCGTAGTCGATGGCGGCGTTGATGGCGGTCACGGAGCAGGTCTCCTGGATGTCGGAAGAAAGGCGATGGCGGGTCAGCGCAGCGTAGCGCGCGCGTCGGCGGCGACGATGCGGCTGCCCGCGACGAAGAGGGGGTTGATGTCCAGCTCGCGCACGCGCGCGCCCGGCGCGGCGGCCAGTTCGCCCAGGCGCACCAGCACGTCGGCCAGCGCGTCCATGTCGGCGCGGCGCCGGCCTCGGTAGCCGTCCAGCAGCGGGAAGATGCGAAGCCGCTGCAGCATGGCGCGTGCCGTGTCCATCGACAGCGGCGCCGGCATGAGCTGCACGTCCTGCGTCAGCTCCACCAGCACGCCGCCGGCACCGACCATGACCAGCGGGCCGAAGTCGGGGTCCTGCTGGATGCCGGCGATCAGCTCGGTGTCAGCGCGGACCATCCCGGTGACCAGGAAGCCGTCCAGCGCCGGCACGCCGGCGGCGCGCGCCGCCGCCGCGATGGCCTGGCAGGCCTCGCGCACTGCTTCGTCGCTCTGCACGCCCAGCTTCACGCCGCCCACGTCGCTCTTGTGCACGATAGCGGCGCTCACGGCCTTGATCGCCACCGGACCGCCCAGCGCGCGCGCGGCGCGCACCGCGCCGGCGGCATCGGCGGCGAGTTCCCAGTGCGTGGTGGGGATGCCGTTGGCCTCCAGCAGCCGGCGCGCGTCGGGCTCGGTGAGGAAGCCGGCCGGCAGGTCGGCCGGGACGTGGCCATCGCCTTCGGGCGCGGCAGCGGGCCGCGGTGCCTCGCGTCCGGCCAGTGCCTGCGCCACCTTGAGCGCGTCGTGCGGGCTGTCGAAGTAGCCGAGCCCGGCGCGCCGCAACGTCTCGCGCGCCGGCTCGCCGTGGTTGCCCGCGCCCTGCACGAACAGCAGCGGCTTGCCGCTGCGCCCGGCCACCGAGATGGCGGCCGCGGCCACGCGCTCCTGTTGGGGCTGCGTGGTCAGCAGCAGAACGCCCAGGCCGACGGCCGGGTCGGCCATCGCCCGGTCCAGCGCGATGCCGACCGAGCCGCCCTCGACCTCGGGATCGGGCGGGGCCGCGTGGTCGAGCATGCCGAAGTCCAGCGGCAACTGGCGGTGCGTGGCCGGCAGCACGGCGGCGAGCGCCTGCTCGGTGGCGGCCGAGAGCACAGACAATTCCAGCCCGTGCGCTTGCAGCGCATCCACCAGCAGCGCGCCGCCGCCGCCCGAGCCGGACATCACCGCGACGCCGCGCGAGGTCGTCCGCTTTCCTCGTTGCAACACTTGGGCGCCTTGCAGCAGGTCGTAGATGGTCTCGAACAGGTAGATGCCGTGTTGGCGGCACACAGCCTCGAAGGCGGGCCAGGCGCCGGCCAGGCTGGCCGTGTGGGAGGCAGCCGCCCGCGCGCCGGCCTCGCTGCGACCGGACTTGGCGATGCATACCGGCTTGCCGGCCGCCGCCGCGCGCGCCAGCAGCGCGGTGAAGCGCGCCGCGTCCTTCACGCCCTCCATGTACAGGCAGGCGACGTCGGTGCGCGGGTCGTCGATCAGGTACTCGAAGAAGTCGTTGAGGTCCAGGTCGGCCTGGTTGCCCACCGAGACGGTCGAGGAGAAGCCGGCCCCGATGTCCACGCCGCGTGAGATCATGGCGCCCATCAGCGCGCCGCTCTGGCTCGCCAGGCCGATGCCGCCCGCCGGCAGGCGCTCGACGGTGCCCATCACCACGCCGGTGGTGGCCGCGAGGTTGTGGTGCGTGTTCATCAAGCCCATGCAGTTGGGGCCGATCAGGCGCACGCCGCCGGCGCGCGCCAGCGCGACCAGCTCCTCCTCCTCGGCGCGGCCGCGCGGCCCCGTCTCGGCGAAGCCGGCCGTGATGCACAGGGCGCTGCCCACCGCCTTGGCCACGCAGTCCTCGAGCGCGGCGCGCACGCGGTCGCGCGGTACCAGCAGGATGGCCAAGTCGACCGGACCGGGGCAGTCCTTCACCGAGGGATAGGCCGGCAGGCCCATCAGCTCCGTGGCGCGGGCGTTGACGGGATAGAGCGGCCCGGCGTGCCGGTGCCGCAGCATGTAGCGCAGCAGGCGGCCGCCCCACTTGTCCTCGCTGTCGGAGGCGCCGACGATCGCCACCCCACCCGGGTGCAGGATCTGGCGCACCGTACGGCGCGTCGGCGTGTTCGCCTGCGGATGCATCGTCCGGGGCCCTTCAGTTGCGGCGCACGCCGATGGCGGGCAGCAGCCGCGCGTACATCTTCTCGTCGGCGGCCAGCCCGGCGCGGAAGGCCTCGGGCGTCTGCCAGGCGGCGATGGAGTTGGCGCGCACCAGCGCCTCTTGCACCTCTTTGCTCTGCAGAGCGGCGTGCAGAGCCTCGGAGAGCCGGACCACGATCGGCCGCGGCGTGCCCTTGGGCGCCAGCACGCCCCAGCCCGAGCCCTTGGAGGTGTCGATGTCGAAGCCGGCCTCGGCCAGCGTCGGCACCTGTGGCAGCTCCGGGTGGCGCTTGCGGTAGAAGGTGGCGAGTGGGTGCACGCGGTCGGCCTTGACCATGGGCGTGATCGCGCCGTCGATGATGAAGTCCACCTCGCCGGCCACCAGCGCATTGGCTGCGTCGGCCGAGCCGCGGAAGGGCACGTGCAGCACCTGGATGCCGGTGTCGCGCGCCAGCGTGGCGCCGTAGACGTGGCCGGCCGAGGCCTCGCCGGCGGAGCCGAAGGACAGCTTGCCCGGGTTCTTCTTCGCGTACTCGACGAACTCGCGCACGCCGGCCACCGGCAGCGTCTTGCGCACCGCCATCACGGCCACGTAGTCGGCCACGCCGCCGATGGCTTCGAAGCTGTCCAGGCTATAGCTGAGCTTGCGCAGGCTGGGCAGCACGGTGAAGCTGGAGGCGGCGCCCAGCAGCAGCGTGTAGCCGTCCGGCGGCGCGTTGGCGACCAGCTCGGTGCCGATCTGCGTGGTGGCGCCGGGCTTGTTGTCCACCACGAAGCTGGCGTCGAGTGCGCGGCCCAGCCGATCGGCCACCAGCCGGCCGAGGATGTCGGACGAGCCGCCCGGCGGGAAGGGCACCACCATGCGGATGGGGCGCGCGGGCCAGGCATCTTCGGCCCGGGCGAGGCGCGACGCGGCCAGCGCCGGCAGCAGAAGTGCCAGTGGGGCCAGCAGGCGGGATCGTTGTACGTCGGTCATTGATGTCTCCTTGCGCAGCGCGAGTGCCGTTCGCCCGCCGCGGCTCAGCGGCCGGTGTAGCGGGGCGTGCGCTTCTCGCGGAAGGCCGCCATGCCTTCCCGGATGTCCTGGCTCTCGCGCACCACGTTGAGCTGGCGGATCGTCTCGGACATGGCCTCGGCCGGGCTCTTGGGCAGCACGTGCTGGTTGACGAAGCGCTTGAGCGTGGCGAGCACCAGCGGGGCCGAATCGGCCAGCGTGAGGGCCTGCTCCATGGCCACCTCCACCTGCTTGCCGGCGGGCACCAGGTCGCTCACCAGTCCGATGCCGTAGGCCCGCTGCGCATCCATCGTGCGGCCCAGCAGCATCAGGTCCATCGCCGCCTTGTGCGGGATGCGTGCGGCCAGGCCCGCGATCATTCCACCGGTGAAGCCCAGGCGCGCCTCGGGGTAGGAGAAGCGGGTGTTCTCTGCCGCGACGATGAGGTCGCACATCATGGTCAGCACCATGGCGCCGCCGACCACCCAGCCGGCGGTCGCCGCGATGATGGGCTTGTCGGTGGTGAAGCCCGAGCCGGGGATGCAGCGCCACAGCTCGGGCAGGTTGCTCACGTCCGCGCCGGAGGAGAAGGCGTCGTCCCCCGCGCCGGTGATAACGGCCACGCGCTGGGCGGAGGCATCGAACTCGGCGAAGCCGGCCTGAAGCTCCAGCGCCGTGTCCTTGCAGATGGCGTTCTTGCGCACCGGACGGTTGATGGTGAACAGCGTGACCTTGCCGTGCTGTTCGATGGTGATCTGCGACATGGGTGTCTCCTGGAGTCTTGAAGAAGGTTCGATGGATCAGGCCTGGCCGATGCGCGCGCGTGCGTCCACCGCAACGACGCCCTGACCCTGCAGGCGCACCTTCAGCGGATTGACCTCAATCTCGAAGTTGCGGCCTTGGTCGCCCTCCAGGTCGTGGGCCAGCCAGCCAAGGCGCACGATGGCGTCGACCACCGCGTCCACGTCCAGCGCGCCGCGGCCGCGCCAGGAGCGCAGCAACGGCGCCACCTTCAGGCCCTCGACGGCGCGACGCGCGCTGCCGGTGTCCACCGGCGCGGGCAGCACGACGATGTCCTTGACCAGCTCGACCAGCACGCCGCCGGCGCCCACCACCACCTGGGCGCCGAACTGCGGGTCGCGTCGGGCGCCGACGATCAACTCCAGCTCGCCGCCTTCCTGGCGCTGCAGCGAATAGCCCTCGATGCGTGCTTGCGGCGCGGCCTTCGCCACGGCGGCCTGCATGGCCGCGAGGCGCCGGCGCAGGTCCTGCGCGTCGGCGATGCCCAGCGCCACGCCGCCGATATCGGACTTGTGGGCGATATCGGGCGAGACGATCTTGAGGACCAGCGGATAGCCCAGCGCGCCGGCCGCATCGATTGCCTCGTCGGCGTTGCGCACGATGCGCTCCTGGTTCACCGAGATGCCGGCACGGCCCAGCAAGGCTTTCGACGCGGCTTCGCCCAGCACGCCGTCGGCTGCCTCGGCGACGGCCATGCCGGCGGGGCGCTCGGACGCAGCCGGCTCCTCGTAGGTGGACCAGGCCTTCCAGCCGCGCAACACAGCCATCGCCTCGGCCAGCGTGTCCACGTAAGGCAGGCCGCGTTCCACCAGCATCTCGCGCGCCGGCGCCGCCACGCGCCCGGGCAGCATCACGTACAGCACGGGCTTGCCGCCGGCGGCGGGGCGCTCGGCGCCGTCGGCCAGCTGGCGCGTCAGACCAGGCACGTCCGGGGCGGTGGTCAGCATCATCAGGCCCAGGTCGGTGGCGGGGTCGGCCAGCGCCAGCTCGGCCGTCACCACGCCCAGTTCGTCGGTGCCTTCGTGCCTGCGTCCGCCCACGTCGATGGGGTTGGCGGCCTGACCCTCGGAATAATGCTCGGCCAGCCCGTCGCGGGTGGCTTCGTTGAAGCGCGCCAGGCCGATGCCAGCGTGCGAGAGCTGGTCGGCCGAGATGGCACCGCCGCCGCCGGAGGTGGTGATCACTGCCACGTCGCGCACGCGGCGCCGCGGGTAGCGCACCATGGCGCGCGCCAGGCTCAGCATGTCCAGCGGGTCGTCCATCAGCACGACGTTCTCGCGCTCGCACACCGCCTTCAGCGCCGCGAAGTCGCCGGCCAGGCTGGCGGTGTGCGAGTAGGCGGCGCGGCTGCCGTCGTCGGTGGCGCCGGCCTTGACCATCAGCCAGGGCTTGCCGGCGCCGCGCGCGCGGCGCGCCAGCTCCACGAAGCGCCGCGGCGACTTGATGCCTTCCACGTAGCTGCAGATCACCTGCGTGCGCTCATCCTCGATCAGGAAATCGACGAAGTCGCACAGCTCCAGGTCGGCCTGGTTGCCCACCGAAACGCAGTGCGAGAAGCCGATGCCCATGCCGTAGGAGCGGTCGAACAGCGTGCCCATCAGCGCGCCGCTCTGGCTCACGAAGCCGATAGGCGCCTCGATCAGGGCGGGCACGTTCAGCGCTGGCGAGGAGCACAGCACCAGCCGGTTGGCCGGGCTGATCAGGCCCAGGCAATTGGGGCCGATCAGGCGCATGCCATGCGCGGCTGCCGCAGCCACCACTTCGCGCTCCAGCGCCAGGCCCTCGGCGCCGGCGTCGGAGAATTTCGAAGTGATGATGATGCCGGCCTTGGCGCCGCGCGCAGCACAGGCGCTGATCTCGGCTTTGACCTTGTCGCGCGGCAGGGCCATCACGACCATGTCGGGCGCCTGCGGGGTGGCCGCGACGCTGGGATAGGTCTTCAGGCCGAACAGGGTCTCGCGCGTCGGATTGATGGGGTAGACCTCGCCGTCGTACCGGTGCTGCAGCAGAGTCTTGTAGAGCCGGCCGCCGAACTTGGTCTGATCTTCGGAGGCGCCGATCACCGCCACGGAGCGGGGGTTGAGCAGGATCCGGAGGGGCGTGGTCGAGGAGGTTGGGATCACGTTGAACTTCCTGAAGAGGGTCGAAGAGCCGGGGTCATACCTTGCGCTGTGCGGCCCGGTAGGCAGCGATCCGCTCGCGCAGCCCCGGGCGGGCGGCCGAGCGCACCAGCCACGCCAAGTCCTGCGCGTCGCCGGCTTCGCCGCGCGGGCGGCGGGCGGTGTCGATGGCGGCGTGGATGCCACGCTGCGTGGCCGCGTCCAGCCGCTGCACGCGCGCGCGCAAGCCGGCCAGCGCGGCGTCGAGGTCGCCGTCGCCGTCGCCGAGCTGCCGGGTGGCCAGGCCGCTGGCACAGGCGGTGGCGGCGTCGAGGGTGGCGCCGCCCTCGATCCACTGCGCGGCGCGGGGGGCGCCGACCAGCGTGGCCAGGCGTGCGGTGCCGAGCACCAGGCCGAAGGCCGCACCGGGGAAGGCGAGGCTCGCCTCGCCGACGATCCAGCGTTCGCTGCAGGCGGCGAACAGGTCGGCGCCCGCGCCCATGGTGCGGCCGCGGGCCAGTGCGAGCGTGGCGAACGGCGCTGCATGCACCGCCTGCAGCAGCAGTTCGACGCGCGTGAAGCGCGCCAGCAGGCTGTCGTCGGTTTCGCGGTCCAGGTCGGAAAGGTCGAAGCCGGTGCAAAAGTGACGGCCCTCGCCGGAGAGCACCAGCAGGCGCAGCCCGTCGTCGCGGGAGGCGCGCTCCACGGCCTCGGACAGCTCGCCGACCAGGGCGGCCGAGAGCGCGTTGCCCTTGTCGGGGCGCTGCAGCCGCAGGTGCAGCACGTCATCCTCGCGCGCGCTGTGCAGGGCGCCGCTCATGGCATGGCCTCCGCGCTTCGCACGCTGGCGTGAGCGCCTTTCGGAACGACGGGGCGGGGGCTCATGACGCCGTGCGCGCCCAGAGGTTGGGTGCCAGGGTGTTGGAGTAGCCCGAGACGAAGTCCTTCACCTCGCCGGTCTCGGGCACGAAGACGTGGCGCGCGATGCGGCCGATGTTGCCACCGTACAGGTGGATGCTGATCGACACGCGGTCGGCGAAGGCATTGCGCACGACGTGGACGTCGCCGAGCATGGGCGAGACGGTGTCCAGGTCGCCGGGCATCAGCGTACGTTCCGGGCCGGCCGGTGCGAGGCGGCCGTCGGCGCCGCGCGCGTAGGCCTGGGCGCACTCACTGCCGCGCAGCATGCCGATGATGCCCCACACGGTGTGGTCGTGCACCGGCGTCTTCTGGCCCGGGCCCCAGACAAAACTCACGAGCGAGAAGCGGTCCAGCGGATCGCCATAGAGCAGGTGCTGCTGGTAGTGCTGCGGGTGCGGCTGCGCCATGGGATCGGGCAGCCAGTCGTCCTGCGCCACCAGCGTGCGCATCAGCGGCGCGGCGCCCTCGAGCAGCCGCACCTCGTCCGCGGGGCCGGACGCTACCAGCCGCGTCATCGCGGACACGAAGTCGAGCAACCGGCTCTCGTGCGCCATCAGGACGCTTCCTTTGCCGCATACTGGGCGCGGATCTCCTCGGTGTGCTGGCCCAGCTCGGGCGGCATGCTGCGGATCGGGAAGCCCTGGCCGTTCAGGCGCACCGGCGAAGCGAAGGTGCGCGTGCGGCGGCCGTTGGGCAGCTCCAGCGGCTGCACCCAGCCCATGTGGTCGGTCTGCGGGTCGGCCAGAGCGGCCGCGTAGTCGTTGATGCGCGCGTGGGGCACGCCGGCCGCGTTGAAAGAGTCGATCCAGTGCGCCACCGGCTGGCGTGTGAACACCGCCTCCAGGATCTCCTTGAGCGCGGCCTGATTGCAGGCGCGGTCGGTGGTGCTGACGAAGCGCGTGTCCTCGGCCAGGTGCGGCAGATCCACCACGCGCAGCACGTCCAGCCAGAGCTTGGGGTTGCCGGCGGCGATGGCGAAGTAGCCGTCCTGCGCCCGGAAGGCCTGGTAGGGCGCGTTGCGCGGGTGCGCCGAGCCCAGCTTCACCGGGCTGCGCCCGTTGCCGAAGAACTCGCTGGTCTGCAGCGCGGCAATGCCCAGCGTGCAGCCGAACATCGGGATGTCGATGTGCGCGCCGCGGCCGCCGGCGCGCACGTGCGCCAGCATCGAGGCGATGGAGAAGGCCGCGTACAAGCCAGAAGCGAAGTCCGACAGCGGCACGCCGCACTTGACCGGCGCGCCCTCGGGTTCGCCGGTCACGCTCATCACGCCGGCGGCGGCCTGGATGGTGAGGTCGAAGCCGCCCTCGCCGGAGCGCGGTCCGCTCTGCCCGTAGGCCGAGATGGAGCAGAACAGCAGTGTGGGCTTCTCGGCCGACAGCGCCGCGTAGCCCAGGCCCAGGCGCTCCATCACGCCGGGGCGGTTGTTCTCGACCACGACGTCGGCTTCCAGGATCAGGCGGCGCGCCAGCGCCACGTCGGCCGGGTCCTTGAGGTTCAGCACGGCCGAACGCTTGTTGCGGTTGAGCGAGGCGAAGTTCTCGCTGTAGCCCGCGTTCAGCGGTGGCCACTGGCGCAGGCCGTCGCCGGCGGGCGGCTCGATCTTCACCACCTCCGCACCCATGTCGGACAGCAGCATGGTCGAGAAGGGGCCGGAGGCCGTCGAGCAGAACTCGACGACGCGCACACCGGACAGGGGCAGGAGGGTCTCGGGAATGGTCATGAGGTCGATGCGGGGAGGGTCGTCGGCCCGGGGAAGGGTGCGCTGACGGACAAAGTCATGGTACAAAGTTCTCAAATGAACAACAAACGTTCCATAAAATAGAAAATTGATGCGTCGGAGGAAGTCACGGCAACCATGCGTCCTCCCGCTGCAGCTCCGGCAGACCGGCACCGGGATGGTCGAGCGAGGGTCGACAGGCAGGCCGGCAGGCTCCGCATGTAGGGATGCGGGCCTGGCCATCAGGTCGGCCGGCAATTCCTCTACCAAGGCGCACCGGCTCGTCGATCGATTCGAGGATGCAGTGGCGCACCACGGCGTCCAGCGCCGAAGTGCTCTCGTCGGAGATCAGCAGGCCGGGCTCGGCCGGGGGCATCCGCCCGGCAGATGTTGCACGAGGCAGGTGGCCGGACGATCGGCTTCGGCGCCCAGCACGAGGCGTGTGGTCATGGCGGAAGGTTCCGGGGCGATGCAGTGCAGGACGTCACATCCGGATCGTTTCACGTCGTTCCATAAAACGGAACGATGGTTTTAGAATATGCAAATTCACTGCGCCTATGGGCAAACTCCGGGCGCCTCAAGCAAGATAAGAGCCACCTCCATGAACAACACGCTCGTCAAAGGCTTGTCGATCATCGAACTGCTGGCACACAGCGAGCGCGCCCTGGGCCTGACGGAGATCGCCGTCGGGCTCGACCTGGCCAAGAGCAACGTGCATCGCTTGCTGCAAGCGCTGACCGAGGCCCGCTACATCGTGCGCGACGAGCGCAGCGGCCGCTACGCGGCTTCTATCAAGCTGTGGGAGCTGGGCTCGGCCGTGCTGTCCAAGCTCGACCTGCGCGTGCACGCGGAGCAGGTGATGGACGAGCTGCTGGAGCGCACGCGCGAGACGGTGCACCTGTCGGTGCTGGACGGCGACGAGGTGGTCTACGTGCACAAGCTGGACAGCCCCAACCCGGTGCGGGCCTACACTCAGATCGGCGGGCGGGCTAAGGCCTACTGCGTAGCTACGGGCAAGGCCATGCTCGCTTTCCATCCACCCGCCGCGCTGGAGCGCCTGTCGCGCCACCTGCAGCCGCGCACCGCCCGCAGCATCACCGACCCCCAGCGCTTCCTGCAGGAGATGGCGCGCGTGCGGGTGCAGGGCTACGCGCTGAACAAGGGCGAGTGGAACGAGAACGTCCATGGCATCGCGGCGCCGGTGAGCGACGTCAGCGGCCAGGTGGTGGCGGCACTGGGGCTGTCGGGGCCCAAGGAGCGCTTCAAGGCCGCGCAGGTCAAGGAGTTCGCGCCGCTGATCGTCGAGGCAGCGGTGCGGATCTCGCGGCGGCTGGGCGCGCGCGAGATGCTGCCAGTGTGGCGTTGATTTCCATATAACAGAACATTCGGTCCAATCTGCGGAATCCTCATAGGATGCCGGTCCCGCGGACGCGCAGCGCGTCCCGGAGTGCACATCCATGAGACAACGTGAATTGACCGCGGCGCACTGGGGCGTCTATGAAGTGGAGCGGGACGCGCAGGGCCGGGCCTTGGGCCTGCGCCCGCTGGCCGAGGATCCGGACCCGTCGCCGATCGGCTTGGCGATGTGGGACGCCTACCGCAGCCCGGTGCGCGTGCAGCGCCCCGCCGTGCGGCGCAGCTGGCTGCGCGAAGGGCCTGGCGCGCGGCCGGAGCTGCGCGGCCGCGAGCCCTTCGTCGAGGTGCCCTGGGCTCACGCACTGGACCTGGCGGCCGGAGAGCTGGAACGCGTGCGCAGCACCCACGGCAACCAGGCCATCTTCGGCGGCTCCTATGGCTGGTCCAGCGCCGGGCGCTTCCACCATGCGCAGAGCCAGGTGCACCGGTTGCTCAACGCGCTGGGCGGTTATGTGCGCAGCGTCGACAGCTACAGCCTGGGTGCAGCGCGCGTGCTGATGCCGCACATCGTGGCGCCGATGGACGAACTGATGGCCGCCCACCACGGCTGGGACGTGCTGCAGGCCCATACGCGGTTGCTGGTGTCCTTCGGCGGGGTGCCGGCCAAGAACGCACAGGTCACCGCCGGCGGCGCGGCCGAGCATCGCGTGCGTGGCGGCCTGGCGGCGCTGGCGGCCGCGGGCTGCCGGCTGGTGAACTTTAGCCCCGTGCGCGACAACTTCGATGCGCCGCCGGGTGCCGTCGAGTGGATCCCGATCCGCCCCAACACCGACGCCGCCGTGATGATGGCGCTGGCCTGTGAGATCGTGCGCGCCGGCCGGCACGACCAGGCCTTCCTGCAGCGCTACTGCGTGGGCTTCGAGGCCTGGGCCGACGAGCTCGCCGGCCGGAACGACGGCGTGGCGAAGGACGCCGTTTGGGCCGAGGCCATCAGCGGCGTGCCGGCAGCGACGCTGCGGCAACTGGCGCAGGACCTATGCGCCGCGCGCTCATTGGTCAACGTCGCCTGGTCGTTGCAGCGGGCCGAGCACGGCGAGCAGCCCTTCTGGGCGGCCGTGGCGCTGGCCTGCGTGGTGGGGCAGGTCGGCCTGCCGGGCGGAGGCTTCGGCGTGGGCTACGGCGCGGCCAACATCCTGGGCAGCCCGCACGCGAAGTTCGGAGGTCCGACGCTGCCGCAGGGCCAGAATGCGGTGAAGGAGTTCATCCCCGTGGCGCGCATCGCCGACATGCTGCTGAACCCCGGCGCGCCTTTCGACTACAACGGGCAGCGCCACCGCTACCCGGACATCCAGCTCATCTACTGGGCTGGCGGCAACCCCTTCCACCATCACCAAGATCTCAACCGCCTGGCGCGCGCCTGGCGCAAGCCGGCCACCATCGTCGCGCACGAGCAGGTGTGGAACGCGCACGCCAAGATGGCGGACATCGTGCTGCCTGCCACCTCCACGCTGGAGCGCGACGACATCGGCTTCGCCACGCGCGAGCCGCTGATGATCGCGATGCGGGCGGTGGCCACCGCGCCCGGCGAGGCGATGGACGACTACGACATCTTCTCGGCCATCGCGCGCCGGCTCGGCGCCGAGGCCGCGTTCACCGAGGGGCGCGATGCGGCCGCCTGGCTGCGGCACCTGTACGAGGCATCGGCCGAGCGGGCACGCAGCGCCGGCATCGAGCTGCCCGACTTCGACGAGTTCTGGCGCGCCGGCGAGTTCCGCCTGCCGGCGCCCGCGCGCCCGGTGGTGATGCTGGAGGACTTCCGCGTCGACCCCGAGACGCATCCGCTGCGCACGCCCAGCGGACGCATCGAGATCCACTCGCAGCGTGTCGCCGGCTTCGACCTGGACGACTGCCCCGGCCACCCCGTGTGGCGCGAGCCCCGGGAATGGCTAGGCAGCGAGCGCGCACGCGCCTACCCGCTGCACCTGATCTCGGACCAGCCGCACACCAAGCTGCATAGCCAACTGGACTTCTCGCGCTACAGCCTGGGCAACAAGGTGGCGGGCCGCGAGCCGGTGATGCTGCATCCGCACGACGCACAGGCGCGCAATATCCGCGACGGTGACCTAGTCCGCGTGTTCAATGCGCGTGGCGCCTGTCTGGCTGGCGCCCGCGTGACTGACGGCATGTTGCCCGGCGTGGCGCGGATCTCCACTGGCGCATGGTGGGACCCGAGCGCGGTCGGCGAAGCAGGGTCGCTTGACCGACATGGCAATCCCAATGTCCTGACCCAGGACGTTGGCGCATCCCGGCTTTCGCAGGGATGCAGCGCTCAATCCTGCCTGGTGGAGATCGAACGCTGGTCGGGGGACACTCCACCGATCCAGGCCTTCTCGATTCCCCGTCTTGTGCCTGAGTGAGCCGCTGTGCCGGCATGCCGTGCAGCCGCGCTCAGTGCTGCAGCTGGCCCACCATGTGATGCACCGCCAGGCCGCCGAACAGCAGCCAGGCGAACAGCAGCGCGGCCAGCGCCATGGGACGCATCCCCGCCCGACGCAGCGCCGACACGTGCGTGGTCAGGCCCAGCCCGGCCATCGCCATCGCGAGCAGGAGGTCGTCCACGGCCATGCCCAGTCCCTTCCAGGGCTGCGGCAGGGGGGCCACGGAATTCAGCGCGGTGACGGCGATGAAGCCGAAGGCGAACCAGGGCACGGCGATGCGCGTCGGGGCCGAGGCCGCCGCGTGCTGCGGCCGGCCGCGCGCGATCAGGAAGGCCACCAGCATCAGCGCCGGCGCGAGCATCATGACGCGCACCATCTTCGTGATGACGGCCGCGTCCGCCGCTTCCGGCCCCAGGGCGCGGCCGGCGACCAGCACCTGCGCGACCTCGTGCACGGTCGCGCCGACGAAGACGCCGTAGTCCTGCCCCGTCCACCGGAGCAGGCCGTGCTCGGCGCCGATCCGGTAGAGCGCGGGCCAGGAGAACATGGCGAGGGTGCCGAAGACGACGACCGTCGCCACCGCGATGGTCACGTGCTCGGCCCGCCCCTTGACCATCGGCTGGGCGGCCATGACCGCGGCCGCGCCGCAGATCGAGCTGCCGGCGCCGATCAGCAGCGCGGTCTCGCGGTCGAGCCGCAGCACCCGCGTGCCGATCCAGAAGGCGCCGGCGAAGGTGCTGGCGAGCATCAGGACGTCCATGAGCAGGCCCGACGGACCGATCGAGGCGACGTCCGCGAAGGTCAGGCGGATGCCGTACAGGACGATGCCGGCGCGCAGCAGCGTGGTCTTGGCGAAGGCGATGCCGTGATCGGCCCGGGGCGCCAGCCTCGGATAGACCGTGTTGCCGACCAGCATGCCCAGCACGATGGCCAGGGTCAGGGCGCTGATGCCGTGCGCCTGCAGCCACGGCAGCCCGGCCAGGGCGCTCGCCGCCGTGGCCACCGCCGCGGCCAGCAGCAGCCCGGGCACCTGCCGCGGTGTCGGGACCACCGTGCGCGCCCAGGCGGCCAGGGAGGCCCGCAAGGGGCGGCGGACGGGGGGCAGGGCGGCGGACATCGGGGCTGGTGGACGGGAGAAGCAACGGACGCCCCCACTGTCGCCAACCTGCGTCTATTCGTAAAACAGATTGTTTCGTTATGAGCAACCTGCGGAATCGGTAATATGGCCCGCGTGCGGATCACCCTGCGCCAGCTCCAGATCTTCTGCGCCGTCGCGCACACGGGCAGCACCACGGCCGCCGCCGAGAGCGTGGCCCTGTCGCAGTCGGCCACCAGTGCGGCGCTCAACGAGCTGGAGGGCCTGCTGGCGGTGCAGCTGTTCGACCGTGTCGGCAAGCGGCTGGTGCTCAACGACAGCGGCCGCGCGCTGCTGCCCAACGCGCGCGCACTGCTGGAGGACGCGCAGGCCATCGAGGACGGCTTCGCCGGCCGCGGCGATGCGGTGCGGGTGAACCTGCGGCTGGCGGCCAGCACCACGATCGGCAACTACCTGCTGCCGCCGCTGCTGGCGAGCTTCCACCGCGACTGGCCCGGCGCGCGGCTGGCCCTGCGGATCGGCAACACCATGGAGGTGGCCACCGCCGTGGCCGAGCTGGACGCCGACCTGGGGATGATCGAGGGCCCCTGCCATGTGCCGGGGCTGGCGGTGCTGCCGTGGCTGGAGGACGAGCTGGTCATCGTCGCCGCGCCCACCCATCCGCTGGCGCGCGCAGCGGCGCAGGCGCGGCTGACCGTGCGCCAGCTGCGCCAGGCGCCCTGGCTGCTGCGCGAACCCGGCTCGGGCACCCGCGAGGCGGCCGAGCAGGCGCTGCTGCCGCACCTGCAGCAGCTGCCGGTGGACATCACGCTGGGCAGTCCCGAGGCGATCAAGAACGCGGTGGCGGCCGGCATGGGGCTGAGCTGCCTGTCGCGCGCGGTGGTGCAGGACCTGCTGGCGGCGCGCCGGCTGATGGTGGTGCCCACCACGCTGCCGCGGCTGACGCGCCGGCTCTCGCTGGTGCACCATGCGCAGAAGAAGCTGTCCTCCGTGCTGCAGGGGTTCATCGCGCACTGCCAGCCGGCTCCTTGACGGGCGGCGGCCCCTCCGGGAGGGCCTGGCCTCAGGCGCGTCGCCGCCAGGCCATCACCACCGCCACCACGGGCGCCAGGATGGTCAGCCACGACAGGGCGTCCCAGACGCCGTCGCCCAGCAGGGCCGACACGAGGCCGATGGCGGTCGCCAGCCCCAGCAGCATCGGGGCGCGGAACACCTCGCGCGCCGACTGCAGGTGGTCCGTGCGGGGAGAAGGATGCTGCCGACGGTTCGTCATGACCGGAGCTCCTGCGCGCCGTGCCGGCGCAACGCGCCGGCCGGCACCGGATCGGCGTCCTCCACGGCATCCATGGCGGCCTCCTGCTCGGCGCCTGCCGCCTTAGGCCTGCGCAGCCACAGGTACAGGCCGCTGCCCAGCACGACGATGGCGAAGAGGTCGAGCGCGGCCCACAGCAGCTTGAGCGGCAGGCCGCCGTAGTCGCCGAAATGCAGCGGCTGCGACAGGAAGAGCGTCTTCACGTACCACGGCATGTCGCGCGAGTCGGTCAGCCTGCCGGTGCCGGCATCGACCAGGGCCGGCTTGAGCAGGCGCGAGGTGACGGGCGTGCTGCCCTTCAGGAAGAAGGTGTAGTGGTGCGGGCTGGAGAACATGGTCCCCGGGAAGGCGACCAGGCGCACCGTCATGTCGGGCACCGCGGTGCGCGCGGCGCGGATGGACGCTTCCAGGTGCGCCGGCCGCGTCACGGGCGGCAGGCCCTTGTAGGGCGCGGTCATCTCGGCCATCTGGTCCATCTGCCAGAGGCCCAGGACGATGCGGTTCAGGGTGTTGATCGTTCCCGTCAGCCCGACCACGGCGAGCCACACGACCGTGACGATGCCCAGCAGGTTGTGCCAGTCGAGCCACCGGATGCGCGCGCTGCGCTGCGTGCGCAGCGCGCCGAACTTCAGCCGCCGCATGAACGGGTAGTACAGCACCACGCCCGAGACGATGGCCGCCACCATCAGCAGGCCCATGAGGCCGAGGAACAGCGTGCCCGGCAGGCCGGCGAACATCTCGACGTGCAGCTTGAGCATGACGTACATGAAGCCTTCGTCCGTCCTGGGCTCGTCCAGCACCCTGGCCGTGCGCGAATCGATCAGCACGGCGTGGTTCTCGTCCGGCGGCGCGTCGACGCTGCGGGCCATCGACACGTAGGTGATGTGGGGATGCTCGTCCTCCTCCCAGAACATGTAGCGGATCACCTCGCCCGGGCGCTGCGCCAGCGCCGCCTGCGCCACCTGGTCCAGGCTGGCGTCGGGCGTGCCCTGCGGCATCGGCGGTGCCTGCACCACGCCGGTCAGGTGCTCGATCTCCTCGTGGAAGATCAGCGGCAGCCCGGTCAGGCACAGCAGCAGCATGAACAGCGTGCAGACCAGGCTGCTCCACTTGTGGATCCAGCTCCAGGTGCGGGTGGACATCGCGGCGCCCTCAGAGATCGACGCTGGCCGACAGGCTGAACGTGCGCGGCGAACCCACGAACAGGTAGCCCGCCGTCGCGACGCCCCAGTAGTTCTTGTCCAGCAGGTTCTCCACGTTCAGGCGCAGGGTGACCGGCTTGCCGCCGACCTGCATCGCATAGCGCACCCCCGCATCGATCCGGTTCCAGCCCGGGACGGACAACGTGTTGGCGGCATTGGCGGCGGTCCTGCCCGTGTGGATCACGCGGCCCGTGAGCGTCAGGCCGGGGACGAACGGCGTGTCCCATTCGGCGCCCAGGTTCATCTGCCACTGCGGCACGCCGATCGGCCTCCTGCCTTCGAGGGAGGCCGTCGCGGCCTTGGTGATCCTGCCGTCCAGGTAGGTGATGCCGCCCAGCAGCCGCACGCCGCGCGCCACCTCGCCGGCCAGCGCGGCCTCGGCGCCGCGGTTGCGCTGCTCGCCGAACACGCCGAAGGTGGAGCCGGAGATGCCGGCGCTGGGCTTGGTCAGCTCGAACAGGCTCAGCGTGGCCACCATGCTGCCGTCCAGGTCGAACTTGGCGCCGATCTCCTTCTGCTTGGACTTGTACGGCGGCAGGACTTCGCCCGGATTGGTGATGGCCGCGCTGGTGGGCGCGGTCTCGCCCTGCGACAGGCCCTCGACGTAGCTGGCGTAGAGCGAGATGTCGGGCCGCAGCTTGAACACGATGCCGGCAAAGGGCGTGGTCGCGCTCTCGTCGTAGCGCGCGCCGCTGGGCAGGCCGGTGGAGAAGTTGTAGCTTTGCCCCTCCACCTTCTGGCGGCGCAGGCCCAGGGTCACCAGCAGCCGGTCGTCCATGAACGACAGGGTGTCCGCCAGCGCCACGCTGCTCAGCTTGCTGTCGGCCATCGGGCGCAGCGGGTTGCTGATGCCGGCCGTCGAGGGGGTGGCGCGCAGCAGGCCCGCGTAGAGGTTGGACATGCCGGCCGGAAAGCCGGTGTAGAAGCCCAGCTGCTGCTCCAGGTCCAGGCGGGTGATGCCCAGCGCGACGCTGTGGCCCACCGGGCCGGTCGAGAAGGCGGCGCGCAGCCCGGCCTCCAGCGACGTGCTGTCCACGGTCATGCGCTGCCAGCCGCCGAAGTACGAGTAGTCCCCGGCCGTGTTCAGGATGACGGGATTGGCCGCCACCGCGCCCCAGTTCAGCTTGCGCCGGCCGTAGGCGGCGTAGGCGGTGATGCTGTCGGTGATGTCGTATTCGACCTTGGCCAGGGCCGAGCCGTTGCGCCCGTCGGACCAGCCGAGGCCGGGGTAGGGATAGGTGTTGTCCGGCACGCGCGGCACGGCGGCGAGCGTCGGCCCCAGCTGGAACTGGCGCACGATGTTGTCGATGCGCTCCTTCTGCCACAGCAGGTCCAGCGAGGCGCGCAGCGAGCGCCCCCGGTAGTCCAGCGCGAGGGAGGCCAGGCTCTCGCGCGTGGACTGGCCCTTGATCGGAGTGTCTCCCTCGCGGTGCATCGCATTCACCCGCACGCCGAAGGCGTCGTCGGGCCCGAAGCGGCGTCCGATGTCCACGTGTCCCCCGAAGACGGAGTTCGACGATGCGCTGCCGGTGATGCGCGTGATCGGCTCGCTGCCCGCGCGCTTGGGCACGAGGTTGACCACGCCGCCCACGCTGCCCGAAGGCGCCATGCCGAACAGCGCCGCCGACGGCCCCTTGATGATCTCCACCCGCTCCACCGCCTCCAGGGGCGCGCGCCAGTAGGGCGTCAGCCCGAACATCCCGTTCAGCGCGAAGTCGCCGCTGGGCACCGCGAAGCCGCGGATGGTGATGTCCTCGTTGATGTTGGAGCGTGCGCTGGCCATGCGCACGGACGGGTCCATGGCGACGACGTCGGCCACCGAGCGGGCCTGGTCGTTCTCGATCGCCTGGGTGGTGTAGCTGGTCACGCTGAAGGGCGTGTCCATGATGGAGGTGTTGCCGAGCAGGCCCATGCGCGCGCCGCTGCCCACCTGGCCGCCCCGGATCGCCGGCGGCGCCTCGTCCATGGCATTGCGGTGGTCGGAGACCGTGACCGAGGGCAGCGTGGCCGCCGCCGCGGCCTCGCCGGGAGCGGCCGGATCGGCCCCCGCGGTCTGTGCCGCCGCTCCGCCCGCGCACAGCGCGGCGCTGGCCGTCAACGCCAGTTCCATGGCGATCGCCGTGCCCGACCTCGCCTTCGCGCGCCTCCCTTGCCCGTTGCCAGATGCCCAGTGCGCCATAGGTTTCTTTCGATGGAATGAGTTGAAATGATAATGATTTGTATTTGATGAACAAGGCGTCCGCAGGGCGCCGCAGGCCCGCAGGATTACTTTCCGCACGCCCGGCAGGGCGGCGCCAGGGACCTGCAGGCCGGCTCCCGCGGCGCCTCCGGCCAGCAGGCGGCACGGCGCATCAGCCGCCCGTCCGGGGCCGGCAGGGCGGCCGCGGGCGTCACCTTCCTCATCGCCGCTGCGCTGCGAAAGCCTGTGCCGCCGCGAGCGCGCTGCGCAGGACGGCTTCGCGGTCGATGTCCACCGCCTGTCCGCCGCGCACGCGCTGGCGGCCCTCCACGTAGACCGACTGCGCGCCGCTGCCGGTGCGCAGCCATGCGAGCAGCGGGTCGTCGAAGGGGGCGAAGGCCAGGGTGTCGGTGTCGACGAGGGCCAGGTCCGCCGTCTTGCCCACCGAGATCGAGCCGCGCCGCGCCTCCTCGTTGCAGGCCCGCGCGCCGGCCAGGGTCGCCATGTGCAGCACCTCGTCCGGCGGCAGCATCGCGTCGTCGGCCAGCGCTTCCTTGTGTGCGTAGTAGGCCATCGACATCTGGCGCGGCAGGTCGGGCCACTGCGCCGAGTCGGTGCCCAGCGCCACGTTCACGCCGGCGCGGCGCAATGCGGGCATGGCGCCGGCGGCGATGATGCCCTTGCCCGAGCCCATGGACGTGGCCGGGCAGTGCGCGACGTGGCCGCCTGCCGCTGCCAGGTCGTGCATGTCCTCCGCCGCCATGAAGCCCATGTGCGCCGCGACCCAGTGCGGGCCGATCACGCCCAGGTCGAGCAGGCGGCGCACCGAGCCGCGTCCGAAGCAGCGGCGCGAGACCTCCTCGTGCCGCCGCACGGTGGCGCAGTGCGTGTTGATGCCCACGCCCCGGGAGCGGGCCAGGCGCGTCGTCTCCAGGTACAGCGCATCGCTGGCGGTGAGGTCGCACTGCAGGTTGAACCAGCACTGCATGCCGTCGCGCCCGTGGTGGCGCGCCACCACGGCCTGCGCCCGCTGCAGCAGCGCGTCGACCTCGCGCGTGCGCTGCAGCGGGGGCGGCGTGCGCGACAGGTCGAAGCGCAGGTCCGCCCCGAAGTCGTAGGTCAGCACGCCGCGCAGGCCGATGTCGCGCGCCGCCTCGGCCAGGCCCTCGGTATCGCCGGCGGCGGCGTCGTTGAAGTAGGTGACGCCGGACTCCAGCGCCCGCAGCAGGCTGGCGCGGGCGGCGGTGCGGGTCTGCACGGCGTCCAGCGCCACGCCGCCGGCCAGCAGGTTCAGGAAGGCCTCGATGCGCCCGCCCCGCGCCAGCAGTCCGGGATGCTCCGGCGTGGGCGCGGGCACCAGGCGGGCGAAGAAGAACAGGCCCGGGTGCATGTGTGCATCGACCAGGCCCGGCACCATCAGCGCCCGTGGATGGCGATGCACCTGCGCGGCCGACCAGCGTGCATGCACCTGCTCGCGCGGGCCCACGTCGGCGATGCGGCCTGCGCGCACCGCCACGGCGCCGTCCCTCAGGCGCCCGTGCGCCCGGTCGACGGTGGCGATGTGGCTGGCCTCGACGATCAGGTCGGCGTGCTGCACGGCAGGCCCTCCGCATGCGCGCCGGCGTCGCCCCAGGCGGCGGCCAGCAGCGCGTCGCAGTGGATCGGCACCGTGTCCCACAGCCGGAAGGGCAGGGGGCGCTGCGCCACGGCCGGCTGCAGTTCCGTGCAGGCCAGGACCACGTGTTCGGCGCCCTGCGCGCGCAGTTCGTGCTCGATCGCGTCCAGCACGGCCAGCGTCCGGGGGCCGACCTCGCCGCGTTCCAGTTCCGTGAAGATGGCCTCGTCGAGCGCCTGCAGCGTGGCCTCGGCCGGAATGCGCGTGCGGATGCCGGCGGCCCGCAGCGCCTCGTGCAGCAGCGGGTGCACCAGCGTGCGGCGCACGCCCAGCAGCCACGCCTGGCTCACGCCCTGGGCGCGCAGGTGCTGCGCCAGTGCCGTGTCGATGGCCACGAAGGGCATCGGCGGCGCCGCGCGCAGCGGCCCGCAGAACAGGTGACCGGTGTGCGAGCACACGCCCAGCACCCGTGCGCCGGCGGCGTGCAGGTCCTGCGCGGCCTGCACCAGCATCCGCTCCACCCGGCCCGGGGTGTCGGCCGCGGCGAACACGCGGGCGAAGTCGAGCGAACGCAGCGCCAGGTCGGCGCTGGCCAGGCCGCCCAGCCGCTCGCCCACGCGCCGGTTCAGGAGCTCGTAGTAGCGCAGCGTGGACGGCCAGCCGATGCCGCCCACCAGCCCGATGCGCCGCCACGCCGGCGGCGGGGGGGACGGCGCCGTCATTCCGGCTTCAGCCCCGTGCTTTGCAGCAGCCCGTTGACCAGCGGGAACTCGCGCTCGAAGGCCTGCCGGAACTGGGCCGGCGTGCTGCCCACCGGACGGAAGTCCAGCGACGCGAGGAAGGCGAGAAAGCCCTCCTGCCCGAGCACCTGGCGGGTATGGCGCTGCAGCGCGTCGATGACGGGCGCGGGCGTGCCGGCGGGCGCCAGCAGGCCGACCCAGGCCGTGAGCTGGAAGGCGGGCGCGTCGTAGCCCTGCTCCGCGAAGGTGGGCACGTCGGGCAGCAGGGACGAGCGCTGCGGGCCCGCGACGGCCAGGATCGTCGCCTGCCCCTTCTGCGCATACTGCGCGGCCATGTTCGCGGGGCCGAAGGTGAATCCGATCTGCTTGGCCAGCAGGTCCTGGACCGCCGGCGCGACGCCGCGGTAGGGCACGTGCGCGAAGGCGATGCCGGTCTTCTGCACCATCGCCTGCCCGATCACATGCGGGTACGAGCCCGGTCCCCAGGAGCCGTAGGCCAGCGGGCGGGCGCGGCCGGCGCGTTCCAGGTCGGCCAGCGAGTGCGCGTCCAGGTCCGGGTTGGCCATCAGCGCCACGCCGGAGGCGGCGACCTGGGTGACGAAGGTGAAGTCCTTGCGCGGGTCGTAGGGCAGGCTGCGCAGGGTCGAGACCACGTTGATCAGCGCGTCCGGGATGGTCAGCAGCAGCGTGTAGCCGTCCGGCGGCGCCTTGGCGACCGCATCGGCGCCGATGCTGCCGCTGGCGCCGCTGCGGTTGTCGATGACGAAGGGCTGGCCGGTCTGCTGCTGCAACGCCTCGGCCAGCCGGCGGCCGATGGCGTCCACCGGCCCGCCGGCCGGGTAGGGCACGACGACCCGCACCGGCTTGGCCGGCCAGGCCTGCGCGAGGGCCAGCAGCGGGGCGCCGGCCAATGCCGCGAGGGCGAGGAGAGAGCGCAGGAATCGCATGGAAGGTGTCCTTCGGGGATGGCGGGATGCAGGCGCGTTCATTCAGTAGGCCAGGAAGTCGAGCCAGGAGCCGTCGGCCAGCCCCGTGTGCACCGTCAGCGGGGGCGCGCCGGCGCCGCCGTAGTCGTCGAAGTGCGTGGTGTCGCGGTCGGCCAGGCACAGTGCCAGCCGGTGGCCGGCCCGGACGCGCACCGAGGTCGGCAGCAGGTCCAGCCGCAGGAGGAAGCGTTCGCCGGGCACGGTGGGCATCGCGTCGGCCCGCGCGAAGCTGCGCGGCACGCGCAGCGGCCGGCCGGCCGGCTCGGCGTCGGCCACCTTGCGGTGGACCAGCCGCAGGTTGCCTTCGGTGACGTAGGTGATGCCGCCCTGCGGGTCGATGCATTCCAGGTAGGCGATGAGCGTGCCGTCCTCGCGCCCGCAGCTCAGCTGCAGCTGGAGCTGCAGGTGGCCGGTGATGCGGCCGTCGGCCTCGAAAGGCGCGCTGACGAAGCGGGTGAGGCCGCCGGTGGCGCTGCGGTCCACGCGCACGCGCTGGCCGCCGTTGCCCACCGTGTCCCAGCGTGCCAGCGTGCCGGTGTTGGCGGAGGCGTCGGCCGCGACGGGTGTCTCGGCCGTCGTGCCCGCCGGCAGGGGCGAGAGCGTGCCGTCGCCGTGCAGGTGCAGCCGCTGCGGCGTGCCGCCGGGCGGCGGCCAGGTGTCGGTGGTGCGCCACGTGCCCTCGCCCAGGGTGCGGTAGTGCAGCCGCTTGCCCACCTCCGGGGCCGCGGCATCGGCGGCGAGATGGCGCTGGAAAAAGGCCAGCAGCAGGCGCTGCTGCTCGTCCTGCGGCGGATCGGTCGGCGCGTCGGCGGGCTCGAAGGGGTCGGAGCCGTAGGTGCCGCCGTGGCTGGTGGCGCCGATGTACACCTCCTGCGGGTTGTCCTGCGCGACGAAGCGGGCCAGCGCGCCGTCGGCCGAGCCGCCGTCCATCCACGAGGCGCGCACGTGGTAGGGCACGCCGGAGGCGCGCAGCTCGTCGAGCCAGGTGCGCGAGGACATGTTGCGCCAGGCCACGCCGCCCCGGGCGTCGTCGCGGAACAGCAGCTGCAGCGAATCCACCGTGCCGGGGAAGCTGACGTTGCCCTGGTGCTCCCGCTGCGCTGCCGCGAGCAGGGCCGGCCCCTCGGCGCCGTCCACCGGCTTGACGGGCGGGAAGCTCCTCTCGAAGCTCTCGCAGTCGGGCGCGCCGAGCACCTCGGCCAGCCGGCAGATGGCGCCGTCGACACGGTCGATCGCGGCCACGCGGTCGCGCCAGCTGTCCATGAAGGCGCGCGAATACAGCCCGCCCGGCATCGACAGGTGCTCGTACACGTCGTAGTAGCTGAACATCGGCGCCGCGGCCTTCAGGCGCGGGTGGCGCAGCCGCACGGCCAGTTCCGCGTTGCCGCCCGGATAGGACACGCCGGTGGTGCCGCAGCGTCCGTTGGACCAGGGCTGCGCCGCGATCCAGTCGAACAGGTCGCCGAAGTCCTCGATCTCGGCCGGCGTCTGTTCGCCGCCGCGCGCGCCGAAGGAGCCGCCGGTGCCGCGTGCGTCGACGATCATCCACGCCAGGCCGGCGTCGAGGAAGCGCATGGCCTTCGCGTGGTTCGGATCGTCCTCCGGCGCCGGCTGCGCGGGGCCGGTGGAGCGCACGTAGCGGGTGAGTTCCACCACCGTGCCGACCTGGGCCGTGGCCGCCGTGTCCGGCAGCCACAGGTCGGCCGCCACGCGGGTGCCGTCGCGCGTCTGCACATAGAAGCTGGAGAGGCGCCGGACCTGGCGGCCACCCCCGTTGCCGCCGCCCGGCGGTGGCACCGGCAGGCCGCCGTGCCCGCCGCCGCCTCCACCGCCGCAACCGACCAGCCACAGCGCCGGCGCCGCGGCCGCCAGCCGCACCACCTGCCGCCGCGCGGCATCGAAAGAGCCGTTCCGTGCCATCCGCTGCTTCTCCATCTCGTCTCGATGGGAAAAGTATTCGGGCACCCCGGCGCGGCCCGAAGCGGCGAGCCGATTGACTGCCACAATTTGCACCATGGTCAAGAACTCCCGCGCACCGGCGCGCCGTTCCATCGGCTCGGCGCAGAAGGTGGCCGACATCCTGGCCGCCGTCGCGGGGCATCCGCAGGGGCGGTCGCTCACCGAGATCGCCCGCGCGCTCGCGCTCGATCCGGGGCTGCTGCACCGCTACCTCAATTCGCTCACCGCGGCGCGCCTGCTGCACCGCGACCACCGCACGCGGCTGGTGACGCCCGGCCCCGCGCTGCTGGCGGCGCAGCAGGCCGCGGCCGGCCACTACACGCGCCAGTCGGCCGACTTCGTCGGGGCGCTGAACCGCCTGCACGCGCAGCTGCGCGAGACGCTGAGCGTGCTGCGCTGGACCGGCAGCGGTCCGCATTCCGTGTGGGTGAAGGACAGCCCCGACACGCTGGCGCTGACCTATCGGCTCGGCGCGGTTCTGCCGCTGCTGAGCACGGCCTCGGGCCAGGTCTGCCTGGCCTTCGCGCCGCAGGACGAGGTCGGCCCGCTGCTGGCGCGCGAGTGGCCGCGCCGCCGCGCCGAGCTGGGCCCGCAGTTCAACCGCTGGAGCCTGCAGGACCTCGTGGCCGAGGTGCGGCGGCGGCGCCTGGCGCGCGGACGCAACTACCTGCACCGCGTCAGCGCCGTGTCCACCCCGCTGTTCGACACCGAGCACCGCTTCTGGGGCGTGCTGACGGCGCTGGGGCCGAGTTCGCGCTTTCCCTACGGCTGGCGCGGCCCGGCGGCGCGCGGCCTGCATGCCTTCGGCCTCGCCCACCCGGTGCCCGAGCACTTCGTCGACAGCCTGCGGGTGCTCCCGTCGCACGAGCCGGGGCCCGGGGCCGCGCCGCGGTCGCTGCCGCGCTGAAGGGCGGGCCTGCCCGGACCGCCGGGGCGGGGCCGCGCGCTTCAGCGTGCCGTGGCGCCGTCGCGCGCAGGCGGGTTCAGCTGGATGCGCAGGAAATCGTGGATGCGTCCGCGCTCGGCCATCATCCGGTCGTAGAGCGCCGTGGCCGCGAAGGACAGGCTCTTGCCGCGCCGGCGCACGATGTAGATGGCGCGCGCGAGCCCCTTGAACTCCAGGGGACGCACCACCAGCCCGGGCCGGGTGAACTGGAACAGCGTCAGCTCCGGCACCACGGTGATGCCCAGCCCGGCCTGCACCATGCCCGCGACGGTGGCCAGGTGTTCCAGCTGGAGCGCCGTGCGCATCTGCAAGGGATGGAAGGCCGACTCCAGGTGCTGCCTCACGCTGCTGTCGCGGGTGAGATGGATGAAGTCGTAGGCCGCCAGGTCCTTGATCTTCAGGCCGCGCCTGTCGGCCAGCGGGTGCCCGGCGCAGCACACCAGGCAGAAGCGGTCGCGGCTCAGCAGGTGGGCTTCCATGTCCTCGCCTTCGGCCGGGTGGGAGGCGATGGCGAAATCGACGTCCCCGCTGCGCAGCAGCGCGATGCAGTCGTTCGACACCACGTCGTGCAGCGTCAGGCGGATGCCCGGATGCTCGGCGCGGAACTTGGCGAAGACGTCAGGCAGCCATGCGCTCGCCGTGGAGGGCAGGGCGGCGACGGCCACGCGCCCCTTCAGGCGCCCCTTGTGGTCGCGGAAGTTCTGCACGACCTCCAGGAAGTCCGCGTGCAGCCGCCGCGCGGACTCCAGGAAGAGCGCGCCGGCCTGCGTGAGCTCCACCGAGCGCGTCGTGCGGTCGAACAGCCGCGCGCCCAGCACGTGCTCGATGGACGAGATGCGTGCGCTGAAGGCCGAGGGCGAGAGGTGGCAGCGCGCGGCGGCCCGCGTGAAGCTGTGCAGGTCGGCCAGCGCGAGGAAGGCCTGGAGGTCGCGCGTGGAAATCTCCATGCCGGCGATTATGCGGTTTCATCGCACAGACATTCGGATCTTTCCGTTTTGCAAGATGAACGGCCACGCCTAGAGTCCGGCGCATGGCCTTCGACTTCGACCGGGAATCCGCCGTGCCGCTGCGCGTGGGCTGCGGTGCGGGCTTCGCCGGCGACCGGCTGGACGCGGCGCTGCCCGTCGTGCGCACGCTGATCGACGCCGGCGGCCCGGCCTGCCTGATCTACGAGACCCTGGCGGAGCGCACGCTGGCGCTCGCGCAACTGAGGCGGCGCGCCGATGCGGCCGAGGGCTGCGACCCGCGGCTCGAACGCTTCCTGCAGCCCGTGCTCGGCCTGTGCCTGGCCCACGGCATCCCGATCGTCGGCAACTTCGGCGCGGCCAACCCGCGCGGCGCCGCGCGCCGCATCCTCGCGCTGGCGGCCGCGCTGGGCCTGCCGGCGCCGCGCGTCGCCGTGGTGGAGGGCGACGACCTCTCCGGCGATGCGTTCGCCGCCCTGCGCGGCATCCCCCTGGACGGGCCGGTGCCGGATGCACAGCCCGTGAGCGCGAACGTCTATCTCGGCGCCCAGCCGATCGCGCAGGCGCTGGGCGCGGGCGCGCAGGTGGTGGTGACGGGCCGGGTGGCCGACCCCGCGCTGGTGCTCGGCCCGGCCGTCGCGCACTTCGGCTGGCCGCTGGACGACTGGGACCGGCTCGCCCGGGGCACCATGGCCGGCCACCTCCTCGAGTGCGGCGCGCAGGTCACCGGCGGCTATTTCGCCGACCCCGGCTGCAAGGACGTCCCCGGCCTGGCCGACGCGGGCTTTCCCATCGTGGAACTGGACGCCGAGGGGCACTGCGTCGTCGGCAAGGCCGACCGCAGCGGCGGCGTCGTCGACGCCCGCACGGTCACCGAACAGCTGCTGTACGAGATCCACGACCCCGCCGACTACCGCACGCCCGACGTGGTGGCCGACATCAGCGAGGCGACGGTCGAGGCGGTCGGGCCGGACCGCGTGGCGGTGCGCGGCGTGCGGGGCCGCCCGAGGCCCGCGACGCTGAAGGCCAACGTCTGCTACGAGGGCGGCTGGCTGGCCGAGGGCGAGATCTCCTACGCCGGGCCGGGCGCCGAAGGGCGGGCCCGCCTGGCGGCGGAGGTGCTTGCGCGGCGCCTGCCCGGGCACGCCCTGCGCTTCGACCTGATCGGCCGCGCCAGCCTGTTCGCCGACGACGCGGGGCGGATGCTGGCCGGCCTGCCGTCCGACGCCGGCGCGCAGGACATCCGCCTGCGCGTGGCGGCCGCCGACGCCGAGCGCGCGCGGGCGCAGGCGGTGCTGGACGAGGTGACGGCGCTGTACACCTGCGGCCCGGCCGGCGGCGGCGGCGTGCGCACCCACCTGACGCCGCGGCTGGAGACGCTGTCGGGCCTCGTGCCGCGCGAGCGGGTCGCGCCGCGCTGGGCCTGGGCCTCGCCGGCGGGGGAGGCGCGCGCATGAACCGCGACGCCACCGCCTGCATCCTGCGCGAGGCCGCGCATGCCCGCACCGGCGACAAGGGCGACGTGTGCAACATCGGGCTGGTCGCCTGGGACGCGGGGCTGTACCCGCTCCTGGTCGAGCAGGTGACGCCCGACGCCGTGGCCGCGCACTTCCGCCACCGCCCGCGCGCCGTGCGGCGCTACCTGCTGCCGCGCCTGGCCGCCATGAACCTGGTCATGGAGCAGGCGCTGGACGGCGGTGTCAACCGCGCCCTCAACCTCGACGCGCATGGCAAGTCGCTTGCTTTCCTGCTGCTGTCGATGCCGATCGAGGTGCCGGCCGCGCTGCGGCACCTGCTCAGGCGGCCGCAGGGCGGCCTGCCGAATCCCTTCCACGTTCCCCACGCCAGGAGTCCTTCATGACCATGCACATGCATCGCCGCGCCTTCCTCGCCGCCGGCGCTTCCGCCGCCGGCGCGGCGGCGGCCGGCTGGGCCTTGCCCGCGGCCGCGCAGCAGGAGCCCTTTCCGAGCCGGCCCGTCACGCTGATCGTTCCCTTCCCCGCGGGCGGCACGGCGGACGTGGTGTACCGGGCGCTGGCCAAGGCCTCCGAGCCGCACCTGGGCCAGCCCCTCGTCATCGACAACAAGCCGGGCGCCAGCGCGACCATGGGCGTGTCGACCGTGGCCCACGCGCGCCCGGACGGCTACCAGATCGCCGTCATGCACTCCGCGGTGCTGCGGCTGCAGCTGATGCAGAAGACGAACTACGACGCGCTCACCGACATCACGCCCATCATCCAGGTGAGCGCGCTGGACGTGGGTATCCTGGTGCGCGCCGATTCGCCCTACAAGACCTTCAAGGACTACATCGAGGACGCGCGCCGCCGGCCCGGCCAGGTGACCTACGGCACCAACGGCGTCGCGACCTCGCAGAACCTGGCCCTGATCACGCTGGCGGCGCAGGAGCGCGTCCAGCTCAACCACGTGCCCTACAAGGGCGACGCCGAGGCCACCTCGGCCCTGCTCGGCGGCTTCATCGACGCGCATGCGGGCGGCACGATCCTGGGCAACCTGGTCGATGCGGGCAAGGCGCGGTGGCTGGCGGTCTTCTCCGACCGGCGCCTGAAGAAGTGGCCGGACGTGCCCACGCTGTTCGACCTGGGCTACAAGATCCCCGCCAGCAGCCCCACGGGCCTGGTGGGGCCCGCGGGCCTGCCCGCCGGCGTGGTCCGCAAGCTGCACGACGCCTTCAAGGCCGGCCTCGCCGACCCGCAGGCCGTCGCCATGCTCGAGCGCAACGCGATGGACGTGTACTACAAGGACCCGGCGGCCTACGCGGCGCTGATCCGCGAGTCCTACGCCATCGAGAAGGAGCGGGTGGAGCGCGCGGGCCTGCTGGCGAAGGTGTGAGCACCGGAGCGGGCCCGCCGCGGCGGCGGGCCCGTCCATGAGAAATCCGAGGCGCGCGAGGAAAAGGGCGCGATCCCGATACCAAGGAGCATGAATGCAAGTAGGCGTTGAGATAGGCGGCACGTTCACCGACCTGGTCTGGCTCAGGCAGGACGGCACGGTCGCCACCGGCAAGGTGCCTTCCACCCCGGGCAACATCCACCAGGCGGTGCTGGACGCCGTGCGCACGGCCGAGGTGCCGCTGGCCGAGGTCGACCAGTTCAGCCACGGTTCCACCGTGGCCACCAACGCGCTGCTCACGCGGCGCGGCAGCGCCACCGGCCTGGTGACCACGCGCGGCTTCCGCGACGTGGTGGAGATCGGCACGCACGACCGCGTGGGCAACATCTACACCGCCTTCTACCGCAAGCCCCGCGTGCCGGTGGAGCGGCGCCACGTGTGCGAGGTCGACGAGCGCATCGACGCACGCGGCGAGGTGACGCGGGCGCTGGACCTGGAGGCCGCCTGGGCCGCCATCCGGCCGATGGTCGAGGCCGGCGTCGGGTCGCTGGCGATCTGCCTGCTCAACGCCTACCGCAACCCCGCGCACGAGGCGGCGCTGGCGGCCATGCTGCGCGAGCGCGCCCCGGGGCTGGAGGTGTTCGCCAGCCACGAGGTCTCTCCCGAGTTCCGCGAGTACGAGCGCACCGTGACCACCACCGTCAACGCCTTCGTCGGCCCGGTCGTGAAGGGCTACGTGGACCGGCTGCAGGCCGGCCTGGCCGCCGACGGCTACCGCGGCGCGCTGCGCCTGATGCAGTCCAACGGCGGCATCATGCCCGCCGCGGCGGCCGGCGCGAACGCGGTGCGCATGCTGCTGTCGGGGCCGGCGGCCGGGGTGCGCGCCGCGATCTGGTTCGCGCGCCGCAACGGCATCCAGGACGTGCTCACGCTCGACATGGGCGGCACCAGCACGGATGTGGCCGTGGCGCCGCAGCTGGATGCGCGCATCGTCCCCGAGCTGACGGTGGACGGCCTGCCGATCCGCACGACCGCGGTGGACATGGCCACGGTGGGCGCCGGCGGCGGCAGCATCGCCTCCATCGACGCCGGCGGCTTCCTCAACGTGGGGCCCGCCTCGGCCGGCGCCGTGCCCGGCCCGGCCTGCTACGACCGCGGCGGCGAGCTGCCGACGGTCACGGACGCGCAGGTCGTCGCCGGGCTGCTGCGGCCGGCGCGCTTCTTCGGCGGGCGCATGGCGCTGCGGGCCGACCTGGCCGAGCAGGCGCTGGCCGGCCTGGCGCTGGCCGGCAGCGTGGGAGAGAGGGCGGACGCCATCCTGCGCATGGTCAACAGCAACATGGCCGCGGCCGTGCGGCTCGTGTCCACCGCGCGCGGGATCGATCCGCGCGACTTCACGCTGGTGGCCTACGGCGGCGGCGGCCCGGTGCACGGCGCGATGGTGGCCGAGGAAGTCGGCATGCGCCGGGTGCTGGTCCCCTGGTCGCCCGGCATCGCCAGCGCCTTCGGCCTGCTGGTGGCCGACCTGATCGTCGACGTGGTGCGCGCGCGCATGGAAGCGCTGGGCGACGCCTCGCTCGGCGCCGAGAGCGTGGCGCAGGTACGCACGCTGTGCATGCAGCAGGCCGAGCGGCTCGACCTGGCGCCCGGCAGCTACGCCATCGACGTCGGCGCCGACCTGCGCTACGCCGGCCAGGGCTTCGAGATCACCGTCTGGAGCGGCGAGGACCCGATCGACGCCGCCGGGCTGCGGCGGCTGTTCGAGTCCGAGCACGCGCGCCGCTACGGCTATGCGCGCTCGGCCCTGCCGATCCAGGTGGTCAACCTGCGCGGGCGCATCGTGCGCCGCAACACCGCGGCGCTGGCGACGCCCGCCGCGGGCCGCCCCGGCGCGCCGCGCGAGCGGCAATCCATCGTGCTCGACGGCCGGACCCTGGACGCGACCTTCCTGCCGCGCGCCGCGCTCGCGGCCGGCGAGCACATCGACGGCCCCGCCGTGCTGGAGGAGAACACCTCCACCGTGTTCGTCCCGCCGCGCTGGAGCGCCACCTGCCTGCCTTCGGGCGACCTGCTGCTGGAGAAAGCCGACCAATGACCGCCTTGCTGCAAGACGCCGACCCCACCCGCCTGGCCATCCTGGCCAACGCCATGCGCGCCATCGCCGACGAGATGGGGGCGAACCTGGTGCGCTCGGCCTTCTCCACCATCGTGCGGGAGGCGCGCGACTGCGCCACCGCGCTGCTGGACGCCGAGGGCAACGTCGTGGCCCAGGCCGAGATGATCCCGATCCACAACGGGGGCCTGTCCGCCGCGTTCCGCGCCTGCGCCGCGCAGCTGGACCTGGCCGGCATCGGGCCCGACGACGCCATCCTGCTCAACGACCCCTACGCCGGTGGCCAGCACCTGAACGACTTCATCCTGTTCCAGCCCGTCTTCGCCGGCGGCGAGCTGCTGGGCTGGGCCGGCAACACGGCCCACCACCTCGACGTCGGCGGCGGCGGCGCGGGCATCAACATCGATGCGAGCGAGCTGATCCAGGAGGGCATCATCCTCCCGCCGATGCGCATCGACGTGCGCAAGGACCTGCACGGCGGCCCCATCGAGCGCCTGATCTTCGCCAACGTGCGCACGCCGGAGCTGGGCCGGGGCGACTTCTATGCGCAGCTGGCGGCCAACCGCATCGGCATCGAGCGCATGCAGGAACTGGCGGCGCGTGCCGGCGCGGCGACCGTGCGCCGGGCGATGCAGGAGACGCTGCTGTACGCCGAGCGGCGCATGCGCGCGGCCATCGCCACCATCCCGACCGGGACCTGGCACGGCCAGGCCATGATCGACAACGACGTGCGCGGGCACGAGCCGCTGGTCATCCGGGCGCGCGTCACCGTCGCCGAGGGCGGCAGCATCACGCTGGACTTCACCGGCTCGGCACCGCAGGTGCGCAGCATGTTCAACTGCTCCACCTCCTCCGCGCTGGCCGCGGCGGTGTCCTCGGTGCGCAGCATCCTGGCGGACAAGGACATCCCGGCGAACGACGGCTGCATGCGGCCGATCGAGGTGATCCTGCCGCGCGGCTCGATCCTGAACCCGGAGCCCGGCCTGCCGGTGCGCGCGCGCGTCCTGGCCTCGTACCGCCTGCTGGACGCGGTGCACGACGCGCTGGCGCAGGTCATCCCCGAGCGCGTGCCCGCGCAGGGCTTCAACTCGACCACGGGCCTGTACCTGACGCAGCGGCGTCCCGACGGCGGCATGCGCATCTATGCCGACGTGCTGGGCGGCGGCTACGGCGCGGCGCCGGGCTACGACGGGGCCCACGCCTGCGCGGGCATCCTCAGCTCCAGCCGCAACACGCCCATCGAGTCCATCGAGCAGATCCATCCGCAGCTGCGCATGCTGCACTACCGGCTGGTGCCCGACTCGTGCGGCGCGGGCCGGTGGCGCGGCGGGCTCGGCTTCTCGCGGGCCATCGAGGTGCTGGAGGACGGCATCGAGCTGAGCTTCTACTCCGAGCACTTCCGCTATCCGCCGCGCGGCAAGCAGGGCGGCGGCGACGCCGCGCGCGGATCGCTGGTGGTGCGGCGCGGCGAGGAGGTGATCCGCCTGCCCAACACCGACGTGATGAAGCTGCGCAAGGGCGACATCGTCGAGCTGACGGTGGGCGGCGGCGCCGGCTGGGGCGATCCGGCCCGCCGCAGCGCCGAGGCCGTGGCCGCCGACGTGGCGGACGGCATCGTGTCGCGGGACTTCGCGCTCGCGCACTACCCGGCCTACGCCGCCGCGCAGGCGGCCCCGGCGCCGGCGGTGCCGGCCACGGCCGCCTGACGCCGCGCCACATCGGGAGAACGCTCGTGTTTCATCGACCTGAACGATTCGATTCGCCGCCGGCCTGGGCGGCCGAACTGGCGCGCAGGCTGCGCTTCGGGCTGCTGGTGTCGCAGCTCGACGGGGAGCTCCAGTTCTCGCACCTGCCGCTGCTGGTGGACGTGGAGGACGGCGCCATCGTGCGCCTGCGCGGCCACTTTGCGCGCTCCAACCCGCACTGGCGCGCGCTGCAGCGCGATCCGCGCGCCACGGTGGTCTTCAACGGCCCCAATGCCTACATGTCGGCCCAGTGGTACACGCCCGAGTGCCCGGCCGCGCCGAGCTGGAACTTCGCGACGGTGCACGTGAACGGCCGCGTGCGCCTGCTCGACACGCCCGAGGAGACCACCGGCATCGTCAACGAGCTGATTGCCGTCAACGAGGCGCAGCTGCCGCAGCAATGGGACATGGGGCGCTACAGCCCGCAGCGCCGCGCGGCCCTGACGCCGCACATCCTCGGGTTCGCGCTGGACGCCGAGGCGGTCGAGCCGAAGTTCAAGCTCAACCAGCACTACGCGGACGCGGACAAGCTCGGCGCCATCGCCGGCCTGCGGGCGCTGGGCACCGACGACGCCCGGCAGATCGCGGAACTGATGGAGCGCACGCTCGGCCAGGGCGGGCGCGACCAGGACGTGGTCAAGCGGCTGGCAACGGCGGCGGCCGGCCATCCCCGCTGAAGCAAGGAAGGAAGTTCATGGACCGGATGGACGGCGGCAAGCCGCAGGCCCTTCGCATGTGCCCGCAGGGCATGGACGCCGGGGAATGGCTGCTGCGGCTGGAACTGGCGGCCTGCTACCGCCTCTTCGACTGGCTGGGCTGGGCCGAGAGCATCTACAACCACATCACGGTGCGCCTGCCCGCGGCCGCCGGCGAACCCGAGTGCTTCCTCATCAACCCGTACGGCCTGCACTACGGCGAGGTGAGCGCGAGCAACCTGGTCAAGGTGGACGTGTCGGGCCGCCAGGTCGGCGACTCGCCCTGGGCCGTCAATCCGGCAGGCTTCGTGATCCACAGCGCGGTGCACCGCGCCCGGCCCGATGCCCACTGCGTGATGCACACCCACACCACCGCCGGCATGGCGGTGGCTTGCAAGGAAGAGGGGCTGCGCGCCGACAACTTCTACAGCGCGGCGCTGCACGGCCACGTGGCTTACCACGACTTCGAGGGCGTCACCACCGATGCCGGCGAGCAGCCGCGCCTGGTGCGCAACCTGGGCGGGCGCGACGTCCTGATCCTGCGCAGCCACGGCCTGCTGACCGTGGGCCCGCACGTGCCGGGCGCCTTCGCGCGGATGTGGAGCGTGCAGCGCGCCTGCGAGGTGCAGTGCGCCACCGACGCCATGTCCGGCCCCAACCGCGGCGTGCCGGCCGCGGTGCTCGAGCGCATCCCCTCGCAGCTCGGGCCGATGGCCGAGGCGGCCGGTGCGACGCGCCGCGGCGAGCTGGCCTTCGAGGCCCTGCTGCGCCGCGCCGGCATCGGCTACGCGGCGATCGCGTGAGCGGCGCCGACGGCAGCGCGGCGGCCGGCGGCGGCGCGCCGTCGATCGCCTGCATCAGCGCCAGCTTCGACATGGGCCCGATGGCGGCGCGGCTCGCCGCGCTGCGCCCGGCGTGGCAGGTGCGCGTGTGGCCGGAGCCCGGCAGCGAGGACGCGCAGGTGGCGGTGTGCTGGGACGTGCCGCCGGGCCTGTTCGCGCGCATGCCCCGCCTCGCGCTGGTGCACGGCATCGCCGCGGGCACCGACAACATCGTCCACGGGCAGGAGCTGCGCGGGCTGCCGGTGTGCAGGGTGATCGATGCGGAGCAGGTGCGCGGCATGGTGGAGTACGCCCTGTGGAGCGTGCTGTACTTCCACCGCGGCTTCGACCGCGCGCTGGCGCAGCAGGCCCGCGGCGAATGGCGCCGCCCGCCGCTGCGGGCCGCGGCCGAGCACCCTGTCGGCGTCCTGGGGCTGGGCACCATCGGCAGCGCGGTGGCCGAGGCGCTGCACGCCCACGGCTACCGGGTGAGCGCCTTCAACCGGTCGCCGCGCGCCATCGAAGGCGTGCACGTCGAGGCGGGCGGCCCCGACCGGCTGCCGCGCTTCCTGGCGGGCCTGGACACGCTGGTCTGCCTGCTGCCGCTGACGCCGGCCACCCGCGGCATCCTGAACCGCGACACCTTCGCGCGGCTGCCGCGCGGCGCGGCGCTCGTGCATCTCGGGCGGGGCGGCCACCTGGTGACGCAGGACCTGCGCGATGCGCTGCGCCAGGGACAGCTGCGCGGCGCGGTGGTCGACGTGTTCCCGTCCGAGCCGCTGGCGCCCGGCGATCCGCTGTGGAGCGAGCCGGGGCTGGTCGTCACGCCGCACATGGGCACGATGGCCTCGCCCGAGCGCGTTGCCGCGCAGATCGTCGGCAACGTCGAGCGGCTGTGCGCGGGCATGCCCTTGCTGAACCGGGTCCGGCCGGCGCCCTGATGCCCATCGGGCCGCGCCGTCGACCGGCGCGCTACGTGCGGCGCGATGCCGCCGTGGGCCTCACCGCCACGGCCTCGATCTCCACCTTCACCGGCGCGATCAGCCCGGCGATCACCGTGGAGCGCGCCGGCGCCGACCCGGGTGGGAAGCGCTCTGCATAGGCGGCGTTGAAGGCCGGGTAGTCCGCCGCATCGGTCAGCCACGCGGTGATCTTCACGACGTCGGCCAGCGTGCAGCCGGCCTCGGACAGGACGCCGGCGACCAGGTCGAGCGCGGCATGCGTCTGGCCGGCGATGTCCGGTGCGCTGGGGCGCCCGTCCGCCATGGGCACCTGGCCCGAGACGAAGACCAGGCGGTCCCAGGCCACGGCCGCCGAGATCGGCTGGCGCTGGCCGGCCCGCACCACGGCGCCCAGGCGCTCGATGGCGCCTTGCGTGCCGGCCATCAATCCGCCCTGGCGCCGGACACCTTCACGATGGCCGACCATTTCTTCACCTCGGCCTCCAGGAAGGTCTTGAACGCCGCCGGCGTCGTGCCCTCGATCAGGAAGCCGCGCGAGGCGAAGTATTCCTGGATGTCCGGGGCCTTGATCGCCTGGTTGACGTCGGCGCTGATCTTGGCCACCAGCGCCGGCGGCGTCCCGGCGGGCGCGAACAGGCCCTGCCAGGACAGCGCCTCGAAGCCGGGGTAGCCGCTCTCGGCGACGGTCGGCACGTTGGGCAGCAGCGGATGCCGCTGCCTGGAGGTGACGGCCAGGGGGCGCAGCTTGCCGGCTTCCAGCTGCGGCAGCACCACCAGCAGGTCGCCGAAGGTGGCTTCGATCTGGCCGCCCATGAGGTCGGTCAGCATGCCGGCGCTGCCACGGTACGGGATGTGCACCATGGAGGTGTGGGTGGCCTGCTTGAACATCTCGCCGGTCAGGTGCATGGAGGTCCCGTTGCCGGCCGATCCGTAGCTGATGGAACCCGGCCGGGCCTTGGCCAGCGCGACGAACTCGGCCAGCGTGGTCGCCTTGACGGCCGGGTTCACCGTCACGACCAGGGGCGAGCTGACCACCATCGAGACCGGCGCGAAGTCCTTGAGCACGTCGTAGGGCAGCCGGGGGTACAGCGCCTGGGCGATCGCGTTGCTGCCGGTCACGCCCAGCAGCAGCGTGTTGCCGTCGGGCGCCGACTTGGCCACGTAGTCGGCGCCGACCGTGCCGCCCGCGCCCGCGCGGTTCTCCACGACCACCGCCTGGCCCCAGGCGGCGGCGAGCTTCTCGCCGATGCGGCGTGCCAGCAGGTCGGTGCTGCCGCCGGGCGGGAAGGGCACGACGATCCGGGCGGCGGTCTGCGCCCGTGCGGCCAGCGGCGCGAGCAGGGGGGCGGCCAGCAGGGCCGAGGCGCCGGCGGCAAGCCGGTGCAGCGACCGGCGGCGGGACAACAGGGATTTCATGGGGCACTCCGGAACAAGGGTGGGGAAGAAGAGACATCGCCGTCATGCACGAAGCGTGCGTGACGGGCTGCTGTCCGCGCGCTGCGCGTCGTCATGCAGGGGCCTCCGGGGCGGCGGGCCGGCCCCAGCCGCCGCCGCCGGCGGTTTCGATCACGAGCCGGTCGCCGGCCTGCCATTGCGCGCGCGCCTTGGCGCCCAGGGGCTCCACGCGGCCGTCGGCGCGCTCGATGCGCGCCGCGGCGCAGGCGCCCGCCAGGCCGCCTGCGGCTCCCTGGGGTGCGATGCCGTGGCGCTCGCCGCGGTAGGAGATGCTGCCGCTGCCGTGCAGCAGCCGGTAGATGCGCACCACGCCGTCGCCGCCGCGGTGCAGGCCGTCGCCGCCCGAGCCGGCCCGCACGGCCACGCACTCCACGCGCAGCGGCGCCTGCGCCTCGATCGCCTCGGCCGGTGTGCTGCGCGCGTTGCCCACGTCGGTGGACACGCCCGAGCCGCCCGGGCCCCAGGGCGCGCCGCCGGCGGCGGACGCGATGATCTCCGTCAGCAGCCACGGGCGGCCGTCCAGGTGCGTGCCGCCGAGCGACAGGACCACGGCTTCGCCGGCGTTGGGCGCCGGCATCTGCGCCGGCAGGGCGCGCGACCAGGCACCCAGCAGCGCATTGGCCAGCAGCTTCACGAGGTTGGTGCGGGCGTTCAGCGCCGCCGGGAACAGCGGGTCCACGATGCTGCCGGGGCGGGTGCGCAGCGTCAGCGCCGCGCTGCTGCCGTCGTTGCAGGCCGCGTGCGGGGCCAGCATGCGCGCGAAGTAGGCCAGCGCCGCCTGCACGGCGCCGCGGGAGGCGTTCACCGGCCCCGCCGTCTGGTCCGCGCAGCCCGTCAGGTCCAGCGTCGCGGCATCGCCGCGCTTGCGGATGCACACGGACACCCGCACGGGCGCCGCATCGATGCCGTCGCCGTCCAGCGCGTCCTCGAAGGCGTAGTCGCCGTCGGGCGCGGCCGCGAGCGCCGCGCGCGCCGCCGCCTCCGAGGCCGCCAGCGCGGCCCGGCAGCGTCCGGAGGGATCGGGCTCGGCCCGCCACAGCGCCGCCAGTTCGGCCGCGCCCTGCGCCAGGCAGGTCCATTGCGCCGCCAGGTCGCCTTCCAGGTTGTCGGGCATGCGGCTGTTGGCGCGCAGCAGGCGCATCAGCGGCACGTCGAGCCGCCCGGCGCGGTACAGCGGCATGGGCGGCAGGCGCAGCCCCTCCTGCTGGATGCTGGTCGCATGGGTGGGCACCGAGCCGGGCGCGATGCCGCCCACGTCCTGGTGGTGCAGCACGCAGGCGACCAGCGCCACGACGGCGCCGTCGACGCACACCGGCCGCATCAGCGTGAGGTCCGGCAGGTGCGTGCCGCCGGACCAGGGGTCGTTCAGCACGAAGCCGTCGCCCTCGGCCAGGGTTGCCGCCGGGAAGGCCTCCAGCAGGCCGGCCACGGCCGGCGACAGGCTGCCCAGCAGCAGCGGCAGCGTGCGCGCCTGTGCGACCAGGCGGCCATCGGGCAGGAACACCGCCGCGGCGCAGTCCATGGCCTCGCGCACCACGCTGGAGACGGCCTCGGCGACCAGGCGCTGCTGCATGCGGTCGGCCAGCTGCTCCAGCTGCCGGGGCAGCGGGTCGGCCGGTGCGGTGGGCGAGGCCGGCGAAGCGGCAGGCGGCGGCTCCGGCGCCTGCAGCCCGAGCGCCTGCACCGTCGCCAGCGTGCGCTCGTACTCGCCGTCGTGCGGCAGCACCTCGTGCGAGCAGGCCACGGGCAGGTCCGGCCAGCGCCGGCGGATCTGCTGCGCCAGCATCTGCTCGTGCGCCGGGTTGCGCTGGGCGAACAGCAGGCAGACGGCCACGCCCTGCGGCATCGGTCCGGACGCCGCCAGCGCGTCCAGCACGCCGGCGACGTCCAGCGCTTCGACCTCGGTGCCGGCGGCGTCGATGCGCCCGCGCGCCTCGATGCGCCGGTGCGCGGGCAGCAGCCGGGGCCAGGGCGAGGCGGGCACATGCAGGGCGTACGGGTCGGCACGGTTCTGTCGCGCCAGCGTCAGCACGTCGGCAAAGCCGCGGGTACAGACCAGGGCAATGTCCTGCATGGCCTCAGAAGCGCCCGGGGCTGAACGGAGCCAGGTCGACCTGCGTCGGCCGGCCGGCCACCAGGTGCGCGACCTCGCGCCCCGTGCTGGCGCCCATGCACATGCCCATGTGCCCGTGGCCGAAGGCCAGCCAGGCATTCTCGGCATCGTGCGCCGGGCCGATCACGGGCAGGCTGTCGGGCAGGCAGGGGCGGTGGCCCATCCACTGCGTGATGTCGCTGGTGTCCAGGTGCGGGAACAACTGCCGGCCCAGGCGCAGCAGAGCCTGCGCGCGCTCGTAGCGCGGCGGCGCGCGCAGGCCCGCGAACTCCACCGTGCCGGCCAGCCGCAGGCCCATGGCCATGGGGTTGACCATCAGGTTGTTCTCCACTGCCATCACGGTGTGGCGCAGCCGCAGGTTGGAGCTGCGCACCGTCACGTGGTAGCCGCGCTGCGTCTCCAGCGGCACCCGCGAGCCCAGCTGCGCCGAGAGTGCGGCCGACCAGGCGCCGGCGGCCACCACCACGCCGTCCACCGGCGTGCGTGCGCCGTCCTCGGTGCGCACGGCGACGACCCGGCGTCCCCGCCGCTCGAAGCCCGTGGCGGCCTGGCGCACGAAACCGGCGCCCTGCACCATGCAGTGCGTGTGCAGCGCCTTCACCAGCGCGGACGGGTCCAGCGTGGAGCCGTTCTCCGGCGCCAGGATGCCGAAGCGGAAACGGCCCTTGAGGTCGGGCTCCAGCGATTCCAGCTCGTCCTGCTCGACGTCGACCATCCGCACGCCCAGCGAGCGGCGCAGGTTCATGCCCCACGCCCATTGGGCTGCCTTCTCGCGCGACGAATACACGTACAGGCAGCCCGAGCGGCGCACGAGGTCCTGCGCCTGCGCGGTTTCGAGCAAGGGGTCGTAGCAGTCGAAGATGGGCTCCAGCAGGCTGCGCAGGGCGGTGGCGATGCGCGTGACCTCGTCCCGGGTGGAATGGCGCAGCATCGCCAGCAGCCAGGGCACCACCGCGGGTGCGTAGCGCCAGCGCACGGTCAGCGGCCCCAGCGGGTCCAGCAGCCAGTTCGGCACGCGCTTCCACATGCCCGGCATGCCGACCGGCAGGCAGGCGCTGGGCGAGAGCGAGCCCGCGTTGCCGAAGGAGCAGGCCTCGCCCGGCTCGCGTGGATCGATGAAGGTGACCTGGTGGCCGTCACGCTGCAGCCAGGCGGCGGTGCAGGTGCCGACGATGCCGGTCCCGATGACGGCGATGTGCATGGCTTCGGATTCTCCCGGGCAGCGCTCACATCAATCAAACGAATTCATTTGATTGTCGAATCAGAAAGATTGATGCATGGCGCCATCGGGCACGACAATGGTGCGCCCATGAACATCACCCTTCGCCAGATGCGTGCGTTCTCCGTGGTCGCGCGCACCGCCAGCTTCACGCTGGCGGCCCGCCAGCTCGCCCTCACGCAGTCGGCCGTCAGCATGCTCGTGCAGCAGCTGGAGGACGCCATGGGCCTGCGCCTGTTCGACCGCACGCGCAACGCCGTCACGCTCACCGAGGCGGGCCGCCAGCTGCTGCCGCTGGCCCGGCGCATGCTCGACGACCTGCGGCAGCTGGAAGAGGGCGCCAGCGACCTGCGGACCCTGCGCAGCGGCATGCTGCGCGTGGCCGCCCCGCAGCTCATGGCCTGCACCTGGGTGGCGGGCGCGCTGGCGCGCTTCGAGCAGGCGCATCCGTCCGTGGGCCTGCGCCTGGTCGACGCCGCGACCGACGACATCGTCGGCGCCGTGCGGCGCGGCGATGCCGAGCTCGGCATCGGCCCCGAGCGCCCGATCGGCGACGACGTGACCCGCAGCTTCCTGATGAACGTGCCGATGCGGCTGGTGTGCGCGGCCTCCCACCCGCTGGCCGAACGCCAGGCCGTCTCGTGGCGCGAGCTGGGCGAGGAGCGCTGGGTCGTCTATTCGAGCGATTTCACGCGCTACGTGGAGCAGCGCCTGCACGAGCACGACGCCTCGCTGTCGATGCAGACCGCCACCGAGGTGCGCTACCTCACGACGGCGCTGGCATGGGTCGGCGCCGGAATGGGCGTGGCGGCGGTGCCGGACTATGCGCGCGGCTTTGCCGGCAACTTCGGCATCCGCTTCATCGCGCTGCGCGCGCCGGCACTGAACCGGGAGTTCTTCATCTACCAGCGCCGCGGCCTGGCGCTGTCGCCCGCCGCCGAGGCCTTCGCGCGCATGCTGCGCCAGCAGCCGCGCCAGCCCCAGCGCACCGGAGCGGGCCGGCGGGCGTAGGGCCGGTGCGCCGGCTCAGAACATGTCGAAGTACTCGCGCTGCTCCCACTCGCTGACCTCGAGGTTGAAGCGCGCGATCTCGGCCTGCTTGATGTGGCAGTAGTAGTCGACGAAGCCCTGGCCGAGCGCCTCGGTCAGCACAGCGTCGGCCTGCAGCGCGGCCAGGGCGTCGCCCAGCGTGCGCGGCAGCGGCTCGGCCGGCGTGTCGTAGGGCGCGTCGGCCGAGGGGCCGGGGTCCATGCGCCCGGCGATGCCGTGCAGGCCCGAGAACACCTGCGAGGCCAGGTACAGGTAGGGATTGGCGGTGGGCTCGCCGACGCGGTTCTCGATGCGCGAGGCGCTGTCGCCGGGCTCGCCCAGCACGCGCAGCATGGCACCGCGGTTGTCCCGGGCCCAGATCGCGCGGTCCGGCGCCAGCGAGAACGGCCGGTAGCGCCGGTAGCCGTTGAGCGTGGGGCTGGCCAGCGCGGCTGCCCCGCAGGCGTGGGCCTTGAGCCCTGCCAGGTACTGCATGCCCAGCGGGCTCAGGCTCTGGCCGGCCTCTTCGGGCATGAAGGCGTTGCGGCCGTCGGCCGCGTGGCGCAGCGACTGGTGCAGATGCCAGCCGCTGGACATCACGTTGGGAATGCGCGGGCGGCACATGAAGGTGGCGTGGTAGCCGTGGCGCTGGCAGATCTGCTTGATCGCGCTGCGCAGCAGCACCATCGTGTCGGCGGGCGCCAGGCCCGCGGTGGGGCCGAACACCAGTTCGAACTGGCTCGGGCCGAACTCGATCTCGAGCGAATGCAGCGGCAGGCCCAGCGCCGTGAGCTGGCCGCGCAGCAGTTCCATCAGTGCGTCCACGCGGTCGTAGCGCAGCTCGGTCAGGTACTGGTGGCCGTGCGTGAGCAGCGACACCTGCGGCGGCGTGCCGGGCTGGCCCGAGTCGGCCAGGCCCATGCGTGCATCGTCGAGCCGGAAGACATGGAACTCGACCTCCAGGCCCGCGACGAACTCCAGGCCCTGCGCGCCCAGCCGCTCGAGCGCGCGCTGCAGGATGCGGCGCGTGGCGAAGGGGCAGGGCCGGCCGTCCTTCATGTAGGCGTCGCACAGCACCCAGCCGGTGCGCGGCGCCCAGGGCAGCATGCGGAAGGTCGACGGATCGGCCACGATGACGAAGTCGGCGCCGCCTTGCAGGCCCTCCAGCGCGAAGCCGCCGCCGGCACTGAAGACCGGGAACACCGAGCGGTGCGAGGTGTCCTTGGCCAGCAGCGTGGTCGTGAGGTTCACGCCGCGGGCCAGCGCGCCGCGCGCGGCGCCGGCCACCAGGGTCTTGCCGCGCAGCACGCCGTGCTGGTCGGGCCAGGCGAAGCGCACCACGTCCAGCTCGCCGGCGTCGATGCGGCCGATCAGCGCGCGCGCCTGGTCCTGCTGTTCGGCGCTCCACAGGCCGAAGCGTTCCGCGAAGTCGCTCATCGCGCGCTCCCGCCTCAGGCGCCGAGCCGGGCCGAGGCCCAGTCGGAATTGCGGCGCCGCGCCAGGTCGGCCTCCTGGCAATAGCGGTCGGCGGCATCGGCCGCGGCCACGCCGTCGATCGAGGGCGGGCCGGTCAGCGTGCGGGCCTCCTCGGCGTCCGGCCGCGCGGGCACGGGCTCGCCGGCCTGCGCCGCCTCGATGGCCCGCACCAGGGCGCGGCGGAACATCACGATGCCGCGGTCGGTCGAGCCCAGGTGCTCGCGCGACCGGTTCTGGATCGGGCCCATCGACTCGCAGGCCCACTGGTCGTGCACGTTGATGTCCATGCCCATGCCGGTGTAGGTCTGGGTGAGCTGCTCCTCGACGCTGTAGCCGTACTCGTTGCGCTTGTTCTTGCGCGAGGTGTAGTGCGGCAGCTCGATGGTCTGCAGGCGCTGCTCGCGCATCTGCCGCTTGTCCACCGGGCCGGTGAAGCTGGTGAAGATGGCGTACCAGTAGCAGTGCGTGTCGTCCACCGGCACATGCCATTGCGAGATCGTCATCTCGGAGCTCATCGGGATCACGAAGGCCTGCGGGAACACCACGTTGGTCACGCGCACGTGGGTCTTCTCCCCGGACAGCTTGCGCAGCGTGGTCAGCTGCAGCCCGTAGGGCACGGGCTCCACCGCGATGTCGGGACGGTCGTACTCGCGCAGCACCTGGGTGATGGCCATGTCGGAATCGGCCGAGGCGCCGCGGAACTGCTTGCCGTAGCTCTCGGAGGTGTCCTCGTCCTCGTAGAAGCGGTGCAGGAAGGAGGCGTGCGCCGGGTCCATGCCGACCTCCAGCGCCTGCAGCCAGTTGCATTCCCACAGCCCCTTGAAGGCGAAGGTGTGGCTGTCGGGGGCCACGAAGCAGTCGAAGTCGGGGAAGGCGGGCGGCTCGCCCTCGCCGATGTAGGCGAACACCACGCCGCTTTTCTCGACCACGGGGTAGGCCCCCTGCCGGATGCGGGTGCACATCCTGCTGGTCGCCGGTTCGGCGGGCGTCTCCCGACACTGGCCGGTGGCGTCGAACAGCCAGCCGTGGAAGGCGCAGCGCAGCCCGCCGCTCTCCAGCCGGCCGTAGGCCAGGTCGGCGCCGCGGTGCGGGCAGTCGCGGTCGAGCAGGCCGAGGCGGCCGGTCTCGTCGCGGAACAGCACGAAGTGCTGGCCCATGAGCTGCACGGGCTTGAGCGGGCGCGGGCCCTGCAGCTCCTCGGCCAGGGCCACGGGCTGCCAGTAGCGGCGCAGCAGGCCGCCGGCCGGCGTGCCGGGCCCGACGCGGGTCATGAAATCATTCTGTTCGGCAGTGATCATCGGGAGGTTCCTGGGAGCATCTGAAAAACTGCATGTGATTGCATGCAATGGAATACATTGTCGGCAGACAAAGGCGGATGTCAATGCGGGGCAGGGCCTGATTCAAGGGGAATCGATCCTGTTCCTGGCGAAGTTGCATGCAGAAATCGGGCCAGATGGGATGAGCCCGGAAGCATGAAGCCGCGCTCCTACAATTCCCGTCGATTTCTGCATGCAATGAGGCCCTGATGGACTCCCAACAATCCCGCGTGCTGGTGCAGCTGCGCGACATGATCCTGAAGGGCGAGTTCGGCCCGGGCGAGCGCCTGGCCGAGATCCCGCTGGCCGAGAAGCTGGGCGCCTCGCGCACGCCGGTGCGCCTGGCGCTGGCCAGCCTGGAGCACGAGGGCCTGATCCAGCCTTCGCCGGGCGGCGGCTACCAGATGAGGCGCTTCACCTCGCAGGAGATCGCCGATGCGATCCGGGTGCGCGGCGTCATCGAGGGCTTTGCGGCGCGCCTGCTGGCCGAGGACGGCGCCCAGCGCCAGTTGCTGCGCGAGCTGCACGAGTGCCTGGAAGACGGCGACAAGGCCGTCAACAAGCCCACCATGGAACTGGACGACTACGCGGCCTACGTGCAGATGAACGACCGCTTCCACCGGCTGATCGTCGAGGGCTGCGGCAACGCGGCCGTCAAGCGCATCATGGACCTGCTGGACAGCCAGCCCTTCGCCTCGCCCAGCGCGATGCTGCCGATGCAGTCCTCCATGCAGGAGGGCCAGCAGTGGATGCAGCAGGCCCACCGCACCCACCACGCCATGGTGCAGGCCATCGAGCGCGGCCAGGGCTCGCGCGCGCAGGCCCTGGGCGAGGAACACGTGGAGATCGCCCGGATGAACCTGGACTACGCGCTGGAGCGGCCCGAGCTCGCGGCCGAGCTGATGCCGGGCATGAAGCTGGTGGCGGGCCGGGGGCGGTGACGGCCGGCGCGCGGCCGGCCCGCGGGCCGGCCGCGCGCGGCGGTCATGCGGCGGTGATGGAAACCGCCTTGGTGTTGAGGTAGGCCTCGACGGCCTCGGGGCCGCCCTCGGAGCCGTAGCCGGAGTCCTTGACGCCGCCGAAGGGCATCTCCGGGGTGGGGGTGGCCGGCTGGTTGA